>JAEEGI010005706.1_pt1 | contig 28538 bp, 25 predicted proteins | sample 8958751 | NCBI WGS metagenome assembly JAEEGI01 (sample SAMN16246545, study PRJNA631951) | gut metagenome | biome: gut microbiome; feature: rumen; material: KS-attached | host: Bos | place: Iran: Karaj | collected 2018-10 | reverse complement strand
GGTATGTCCTGGCTGTTGAGGAAAATCCATTCTTCAAAGAAGCACCGGTCCCGTTCAAAGAAGGGAGCGAAGAACTGGCATTTGCGAGAGATGTTCAGAAGAATATTATTGATTCAGACTTTGAATCCCTCGCGGATAAGATATACTTTCCCGTGAATATTCTCAGCCCCGAAGGTTCGCTGATGATACTGATGGACAGGAATGAGTTTCTCACTTGTATCAATACCGCTGATCCCGAAACTATTGCAGAGTTACAGCGGTTTGTCTCAGACGATCCGCTTGAGTAGTACGGCCACAGTGAGTTCGGAGAAACCTTCGGATCCCATCGCATAGCTTTTGTCGAATATGAGGGTGCAAAAAAGATCACTTGCATATCCTTCGGAGGCCAGCTCTACGAATACGAGAGCTGAAAATACAATAGTTTTTATGAATTGTTAAAAAGGCAGGCCTGTAAAGGCCTGCCTTTAATATTCACAGTTGGCCGGGGCTTAAGAGACCCGGTTTGCCAGGAACTCAAGATCCATATCCTCTTCAAGAAAGTATCCGGAACCGGTATATTCAAAATGCCACCACTCGGATGTGATCGTTCCGAATCCGCAGGAAGTCATGACATCTGTCATATAATCCACATTTTGCCGGACTTCCGGACTCCAGGAATCATGAAAGCGCCTCATAGCCGATTCGTTAAAAGTGTGCATAGGAGAGGGCATTTCAAGAAGCTCGCCTGTCTCGGAATGTGCGAGAGATATATCCACAGCCCGTCCCAGGTTATGCCAGGACCTGGAAGTGTACGGGTCCGCAATAAAACGATGATCTTTAACGATATCGTACAGAGCCTTCTGCGCGGATTTCGGCCTGTAGGCGTCATATATGACCATCGTATAACCGTCGGCTTTAAATATTTCATATGCTTCCTTGAGCAGAGCCGCAGATTCCTCCTCCATTAGAGGAATCGCGGGATAAAGAATTCTTCCGGTTACATTGTTTTCCGTGGCATTGATGATATCAAACTGCGCATCCGGAAGATATTCTCTCAGGTCAACAGCGTGAGGGATGTGCACATATGAAACGGGCTCAGGTGTTGGCGTTATTTCCGGAGTCGGCTCCGGAGAAGGCGCCTCCGCAACGGAGGGCAGAGCCTGACCTTCAGAGCCATGGCTTTGAACACGGTTTTCCTCTGCAATAGCGGCGAGCTGCGTTATCAGCGCGATCACCAGAGCAAGCATGACGACACAGGCACCCGCAAGAGAGATCAGATATATTTTTTTTGAAGACCTTCTGCTTTTCATCTGAATTGATTATGTATCAGCGGCGCTTATTTTTCAATCGCAAAATCAAGAATAAAATGTAAAAAACTTTGAAAATTATTGACATACAGCGCTATTTTTGATATTATTCCACAGTCCGTGCGCGAGGTGTAAAGCGAATGCCTGAATTCAGGCGCCTTTCGATACTTTATACTTGGCCATTGGAGAAAGAAATATACTGAAAGGAAAAAGAAAATGATCACAAAAGAAAAAAAGACAGCCGTCATTGAGGCCAACAAGACTCACGACGGAGACACAGGCTCGCCTGAGGTACAGATCGCCATATTGACAGAGCGTATCAGAGAACTCACAGAGCATTTGAAATCCCACCCTGCTGACAAACACAGCAGACTCGGAATGTACAAAATGGTCGGTAAACGCCGCCGCCTGCTCGACTACCTCATGAAGAAGGACATCGAGCGTTATCGTGCAATTATTGCAAAACTCGGAATCCGCAAGTAAGGCGGGATTTCCGAAAGCCGAAGGATATGAAGGTTTTTACGGGAGGACAATTTAATATTGTCCTCCTGTTTTTTTAGACCTGGCCATTTTGTCAGAACCGGATCTGGCATCTTTTTCAAAATCGTAAGATCACAATGAAAGGTATATACTATGAAAATTACGCACAAAGAATTCCCGAACTACCGCAAATATGAAATGATGTATGAGGGAAGGCCTCTGAGCATGGAGGTCGGAAAACTCGCAGAGCTGTGCAATGCAGCAGTACTGGTAAAATACGGCGAGACAACAGTCCTGGTGACCTGCACTGCATCTGCACGCCCGAAGGACGGCACCGATTATTTCCCTCTCTCTGTTGATTTCAACGAGAAGCTCTATGCAGTCGGACGTATTCCCGGAAGCTTCATGCGCCGCGAAGGAAAGCCCAGCCTGCCCGCAGTTCTGGCTTCCAGACTTATAGACCGCCCGATGAGACCGCTCTTCCCGGCAGACCTCAGAAATGATGTCGTCATTGCATGCGAAGTCCTCTCGGTAGACAGAGACTGCTCGCCTGAGATCACAGCCATGATCGGCGCCAGCGCTGCCGTTTCGATCTCTGATGTACCGTTTAACGGCCCCATTGCCGGTATAGTTCTCGGCTGGGACGGAGAGAAATATCTCTTCAACCCGACTCAGGAAGAGAGAAAGACCAACCGCATGACGACAACAGTCGCCGCCACGCATAAGAAGATAGTCATGATCGAGTCCGAGGCGGATCAGATCCCCGATGAGATCATGTATGAAGGCATAGTACAGGCTCATGAGCATCTGCAGAGCGTACTCGACCTTATAGACAAAATGGTCGAGGAGATAGGCAAGCCCAAATTCGAGTATGAGCACGCCGCTTTTGACGATGAGCTCTTCGAAGCTCTGGTCAGCAATGAGTTTGAATCCATGGAATACTGCATGGATACCGATGACAAGAATGTCCGCGAAGCAAGAGTAAACGACTGGATAACAATGGTCCAGGAGAAGTACGGCGAAGAGCATCCGGATATGATGGACTACATGGAGGAGATCCTTTACAAGCTCCAGAAGAAGGTCGTAAAGAAATGGCTGCTCGCCGGCAAGAGAGTCGACGGACGTTCAATGGATGAGATCAGACCTCTGGCAGCAGAAGTCGGAGTGCTTCCTCAGGTCCACGGCTCAGGTCTCTTTACCAGAGGCCAGACACAGGTCCTGTCCATCGCGACACTCGCGACTCTTTCCGAGGCCCAGAAACTCGATACGATCTGGGAAGAAGAAGAAAAGCGCTTTATGCATCACTACAACATGCCTCCTTATTCGACAGGCGAAGCAAGAGCTGCCCGCTCGACCGGAAGACGCGAGTACGGCCACGGAGCTCTTGTTGAGAAAGCCCTGGAGTGTGTCATTCCCGAGGTCGAAGATTTCCCCTATGCGATCCGCGTAGTATCTGAAGTTCTCTCTTCCAACGGTTCCACTTCTCAGGGATCCATCTGCGGCTCGACACTTGCCCTTATGGATGCCGGTGTTCCCCTCAAGGCTCCCGTAGCCGGAATTTCCTGCGGACTTATCCAGGACAATGATGACTTCACCACATTTATAGATATCCAGGGTGTCGAAGACTTCCACGGCGAGATGGACTTTAAGGTGGCCGGAACAAAACAGGGAATCACCGCAATCCAGATGGACCTTAAGAATGACGGACTCAAGCATGAGATAGTTAAAGAGGCTTTTGAGAAGACAAAAGAGGCAAGATTCCAGATCCTCGATGAGATCATGCTCAAGGCCATTCCCGAACCCAGACACGAGCTTGCCAAGACTGCTCCCAAGATGATCCAGATGACCATCAATCCGGACAAGATCCGCGAGGTCATAGGAACCGGCGGAAAGGTCATTCAGAAGATCACTGCCGACACGGGATGCAAGATAGACATAAATGACGACGGAACCATATTCATAGCTTCCTCCGATATCGAAGCCTGCAGAGCGGCAAAGAAGACCATCGATGAGATCGTATTCGAGCCCGAAGTCGGCGCTCTCTACTACGGAGAAGTGAAACGCGTCATCTCCAATCTCGGCGCATTTGTTGAACTCGTTCCGGGCAAGGACGCCATGTGCCACATTAAGGATCTTGAGTTCAAACGTACCGAGAAGGTCGAAGACGTTCTGAATGTCGGTGACAAGACCTGGGTCAAGTTCATAGGAATAGATGATAAGGGCCGCTGGAATATCTCCCGCAAGGAAGCCTTAAAGGAACGCGGCGAACTTAAATAAGGAGTATCCCCCAAGATGGACGACGGAAGTCGATCAGGTTTTTTAGCAGCTTTAATTCTTTTATTCTTCGCAATGATATGCGCGGTGACGGAGACTTCAATAGCCTCCGTCTCCCGCGTTAAAGTCAAGACAGCCTCCGACAGAGGCGACAGAAAGGCAGCGAAGGTCCTGTACGTATTGGACCATTTCGAAAAAGCCATCACGACAATTCTTATATGCACCAATATCGTGCATCTTTCGATAGCGTCGATCGTAACGACAGCGGTCACAAGAAGATGGGGTCTTTCCGCGGTCTCGCTCTCGACGATTATTACCACCTTTGCAGTTTTCTATGCGGGCGAAATGCTCCCGAAAAGTGTCGCTAAGAAATACAGCTTTTATTTTTCCAAAGCAACATCCGGAATACTGCTCTTCTTTATGAAGATCCTGAGCCCTCTGTCTGCAGCTTTGGCGGCTCTGAGCGCTTTCATCTCGGCAAAAAAGGGCGGCGAAGGCGAGAAAACAGTTACAGAGGATGAACTGCAGGATATTATAGAGGATATGACCGAGGAGGGCAGCCTTGATGAGGATCAGGGCGAGCTGGTTTCCTCGGCGTTGCAGTTTGTGGAAGTGACAGTCCAGGATATTCTGACTCCGAGAGTGGATATGGTTGCATTGGACATTGATTCAAGCCCGGAAGAAGCACTCAGGTTTATTAAAATGTCAAGCCACAGCCGTATCCCGGTATATGAAAAAACTGTTGACAATATAATCGGCATACTTCATGTGCGTTCATTTATCAAAGCATATATGAAAGGAAACGCAGCAGAGATCCGCCCTCTTCTGGAGGAAGCCTATTTCATAAAGGGTACAACTCCTATACATGACCTGCTCCCTCTTATGTCCAGAGACAAACAGAGCCTTGCCATGGTTACAGATCCTCGCGGCGGTATACTGGGTCTGGTTACAATAGAAGATATACTGGAGGAACTTGTCGGCGAGATCTGGGATGAGGACGATGTGATCCCTCCTGAAAAGATGCAGTCTGAAGAAGCAGGGCCGGAAGGCGGTGGTGCCGTATGACGGTGAGCTTTACGATCCCCGAAATCGTGCCGCTGCTGATTGGCATAATCATATGTGTTTGCTTTTCAGCATTCTTCTCCTCTACAGAGATGGCATATTCGGCCTGCAACAGATTAAGGCTCGAGAATATGGCAGAGAACGGAAACAGAACTGCTGCTCTTGCCATGAAGATAACGGATAAATTCGACAACACACTGAGCACTATCCTGATCGGCAATAATCTCGCGAACATAGCGTGTTCATCGCTCGGAACAGTTGCGGTCACCCTGATGCTGTCGGAATCCTATGCCTGGCTTTCTACACTTGTTCTCACGATCGTGATAATAATCTTCGGAGAAACGATCCCTAAGATCAGTTCCAAAAAAAATGCCAATAAGACAGCACTGAGATACGCCTGGCCGATCCGCATTTTGGAGATCGTATTGAGCCCGGTCGTGGCGCTTGTCGTCGGCTCCATCCATCTGATTACGTTTCCGCTTAAGGGCGAGAAGGATGAAGACGACATCGAAGAGGCAGTGGAGGAACTTCAGAATATCATAGAGACTGCAGAAGATGAGAAGGTCATAGATGAAGACGCCTCAGAACTGATGAGAGCGGCTCTGGACTTTTCTGAGATCTCTGCATCAGAGGCTATGACAGCCAGAGTAGACCTTCTGGCGATAGATATCGATGACGAATACAGCGAAATACTCAACACGATCGAGAATTCAAGCTACTCCAGACTTCCAGTCTACCAGGACAGCAGGGATAATATAATAGGGGTTTTATTTCTGAACCATTTTCTGAAAGCGGTCACTGATACGGAAGGCGAGGTCGACATCAGAAGCCTTCTGATGCCGCCCTGCTATGTGTACAAGACGATGAAGCTGCCCGATGTCATGGAGAATCTGAGAAAGGCAAAACAGCATCTGGCAATCGTTGTGGACGAATACGGTGGGACATGCGGAGTCATATCAATGGAGGATGTTCTCGAACAGATCGTCGGTGATATCTGGGATGAGACCGATACTGTCGAAGAAGAAGCCGTTGTCAGAACAGAGGGTGTCTATGAGCTGGACGGCGATATGTCCGTATGGGATTTCCTTGAACTGATGGATATCAGAGAAGAGGACTTTGATTTTGATTCTGAAACCGTCGGAGGCTGGACAATAGAATCCTTCGGGGGAGAATTCCCCAAAGAAGGCGACAGTTTTGAGTGGAGAAATCTCCGGGTCACAGTTCTTTCCATGGAAGGAAGAAGGGTCGACAGAGTCCTGGTGACTGAGCTCGTACCTGAGAAAGAGCAAAAGAAGACTGAAAACAAAAAACAGAAACAGGATTAATTTTATTTGAAAGGTCGTATATAAAGATGGAACGCAGAACAGGAACAACATCAAGAGGGATCCGCTGCCCGATCATACGTGAAGGCGATGATCTGGCTGAGATCGTCACACGCAGCGTACTTGAAGCGGCAGATTGCGAGGGCTTTGAGATCCGTGACAGGGACGTGGTCGCGATAACCGAATCCGTCGTAGCGAGAGCCCAGGGCAACTATTGCACTGTCAGCGACATAGCGGAAGATACAGCCTCAAAGTTCGGAAGAGGCACAATAGGCGTCATATTTCCGATACTGTCCAGAAACCGTTTTGCCGTCTGTCTCCGCGGTATAGCTGAGGGAGCAGACAAGGTCGTGCTTCAGTTCAGCTATCCGTCAGACGAAGTGGGCAATGAGCTCGTTCCCATAGAGATGCTCGATGAGGCAGGCATAGATCCCTACAGAGATGTGCTCACCTTAAAGAGATTCCGCGAGATGTTCGGAGATATCCGGCATCCCTTCACCGGAATGGATTACATAGGGTACTATCAGGATACGGTCAAAGAGGCCGGTGCTGAGTGCGAGGTCATTCTGGCAAATGACCCCAGAGCGGTGCTTGAGTACACAAAGAAAGTGATCAACTGCGACATACACACGAGAAAGCGCACGAAGAGGAGACTTCTCAATGCAGGCGCAGAAATGGTTTGCTCTTTGGATGAACTGATGAATTCCTCCGTAAACGGAAGCGGATACAATGAGCAGTACGGGCTTTTGGGATCAAATAAGGCAGATGAAAACAGAGTGAAACTGTTCCCGAGAGATGCAAGCGCTTTGGTCTATGACATACAGAAGCGTATAAATGCCGCTACAGGGAAAAGCATAGAGGTCATGATATACGGAGACGGAGCATTTAAAGATCCCGTCGGGAAGATCTGGGAACTGGCGGATCCTGTTGTCTCTCCGTTCTACACATCCGGGCTTGAGGGAACCCCCAATGAACTCAAACTCAAATATCTGGCGGACAACGATTTCGCGGATCTGAGCGGAGACGAGCTTAAAGCTGCGATATCCGAAAAGATAAAGGAAAAGGATTCCAATCTCAAGGGACAGATGGTGAGCGAGGGAACCACTCCGCGCCACCTGACAGACCTCATTGGGAGCCTCTGCGATCTTACCTCCGGCAGCGGAGACAAGGGTACTCCGGTTATCCTTGTTCAGGGCTATTTTGACAATTATACGAATTAAAACTATAAAGGAATAAGGAAGGTTATTATGGCATACAACGTAATATTCTGCTTTTCAGGCACCGGCAACTGCCTGGATATCGCCAAGAATATCGCAAAAGAGCTTGGTGACACAGACATCATTATGATGAAAAAGAACAACGAAAATCTCGATGTGCGTTATGCGCACAGAGTCGGTTTCGTAGTGCCCTGCCATGGCGGCGGACTGCCTCTGGGACTTGAGTCCGTTGTCAGGCAGATCACAGTCAACCCCACGGCCTACACCTTCGGAGTAGTCTCCTACTGCGGTTATAAGGGCAATGCCCTGAAACAGATCAGCAAACACGTGCCTCTCTGCTACTGGAACAGCGTAGTTCACCAGAGCGCGTGCATTTGGCTCATGCCTCATACCGTAATGGTTCCGCCCATGTCTCCCGAAGCAGCCCAGCTGCACTCGGAGAAGATGGCAAAGGCAATTGCAGCCGATGTTCTGGCAGGCAAACGCATGAAGAAAGAGAGCCCTGCTTTAAACGTGCTAAATGCTGTAGAAAATGCAGGCTGGCCGATGATCGCCAAAGCAAAGCTCAAGGAATTCAAAGTGAGCGACGAGTGCATAGGCTGCGGTCTCTGCGCGAGACTCTGCCCGCAGGAAAACATCAGAATTGAAGACGGAAAACCGCAGTGGGGCCCGAGCTGCATGCAGTGCTTAAGATGTCTGCAGTATTGTCCGAAGAATGCCATTTCCTGCGGCAATATCACCAAAAACAGAGAACAGTGGAGAAACCCGAACGTTTCCGCTGATGAACTCACAGAGTCGCTCATCCACATAGAATGACATACAGACTGACAGTACCCTGCCTGCTCGGACTTGAAGCGCCCATAGCAGATGAACTCAGGCGCATGGAGTGCAAAAATGTAGCGGCCGAAAACGGGCGTGTGTATTTCGAGGGCGGTGCAGATACTGTAGCGAGAGCTAATATCTGTTCAAGAATAGGCGAGAGGGTCATGATCGAAGTCGGGGCTTTTGATGCCCTGAGCTTTGAGGAACTCTTTGAAAAGACCAAGGCTCTGCCCTGGGAAAACTATATTCCGAAAGACGGGGCCTTCCCGGTAAAAGGGCACAGTCTCAACTCCAAGCTCTTTTCCGTATCCGACTGCCAGTCCATTATCAAGAAAGCTGTTGTCGAACGGCTGAAGAGTGTATACGGCATATCCTGGTTTGATGAGACAGGCGCTCTTTACCAGATACAGTTTGCTATTATGAAGGACAGGGTCTCCCTGTGCATCGATACTTCCGGAGAAGGCCTGCATAAGAGAGGCTACCGGCCTGCACATATGGCGGCTCCCATAAAGGAGACGATGGCTGCTGCTATGGTGAATTTCTCACGCTACAAAGGAAAGGGCGATTTCTGTGATCCTTTCTGCGGAAGCGGGACTATCCCCATAGAAGCGGCTCTGATCGCAAGGAACATAGCCCCTGGCCTGAACAGAAGCTTTTCTGCCCAAAACTGGAAGAATCTGGACAAAGGTGCCTGGGAACGGGCCCGCGAGTATGCCAGAAGCCGTGAATACAGCGGCAGCTACAGCATAACGGGCTCTGACATAGATCCCAAGGCCATAGAGATGGCCAGGGAGAACGCAAAACGCGCAGGAGTCGGCGATATTGTCAGATTCGAAGTCGCTGACGCAATGGATTTCGACAGAAAGACTGAACGCGGTGTCATAGTCACAAATCCTCCTTACGGTGAGAGGATTATGGAGAAGCAGGAGGCCGAAGCCCTTTATGAAGGCTTCGGAAAGAGATACCTGCAGAGCGAAAACTGGAATTTGTATCTGCTCTCCTCCCACACCGAATTTGAGAGAAAATTCGGAAAACAGGCGGTAAAGAAACGCAAATTATACAACGGCATGATCAAATGTGATCTGTTTATGTATTTTTAATGGCACATTTCTATATTTTACCCATAACAGTCGTTATATGCATTACGGTCTTCTACGGTTTCATACCTGATGTGAGGACCTGTCTTACAGAGGACAAAGATGTCTCCCGCCGGCGCTTTGGCGGGAGAGACTTCCTTGTCCTTTTTTTGCTGTGTGCAATATACGGTGCTGTCGCTTTTTACAACTCCGGCAACACGGAATCGCCTCAGAGCTTTAAAAAGTTCAGCGGCAGCGGTGACACTGCGACTATAGAGCTCGAAAGAAGTTCGAACCTGGATCATATTTTCCGCTTCAGCGGCATATGCACCGGAAACTACAGCATATATTTCTCTCATGACGGGGAGAACTTCTATTATGCTGACAAGTTGGAGCAGGAGTATTCAAAACTCCTTTTCTGGCAGGATAAGGAACTGAACTCAGGCGCAGATCCGACAAATATAAAGTATCTCCGGATAGAGGCAGACTCGCATCTCTGGCTCGGCGAGATAGCGGTCTTCGACTGGAACGGGAATATGATCCCGATTTCTTCTCAGGATGCGCCCGAGCTGTGCGATGAACAGGATCTGGTCCCCGAAGAGTCCACATTTTTAAACAGCACGTATTTTGATGAGATCTACCACGCCAGAACAGCTCTTGAAGGGCTGAGCGGTGAAAACATATATGAGATCTCGCATCCTCCGCTCGGGAAGATAATAATATCGATCGGCATGCTCCTGTTCGGAGTGACCCCTTTCGGCTGGAGATTTTCCGGAATACTTTTCGGCATACTCATGCTGCCTTCGTTATACGCGATATGCAAAAAAATGTTCGGAGGTATCGCCGTTCCCGCTTGCACGACCGCTGTTTTTGCTTTCGATTTCATGCATTTCGTACAGACGAGGATCGCAACGATAGATACATACGGAGTGTTTTTCATAATACTCATGTATCTGTTCATGTACCTTTATATCAGCGAGAGCAGAGACGGAGAAGAAAAACTCCTGTATCTCTTCCTTTCCGGGCTTTGTTTCGGGATCGGAGCTGCCTGCAAATGGACCTGTCTGTATGCCGGGGCGGGTCTTGCCGTCATCTGGGCGATCTTCCGGGTAAGCCGGAGAAAGGACGGCTTTACGGCATTTGCCGTAAACTGCCTCTGGTGCGTTCTGTTTTTTGTAATAATACCGGCGCTTATCTATTATCTGAGCTATTTTCCATACGGCCTTGCCAGAGGAATGAAATTCCCGGGTATGTATTTCAGCAGGGAATACTTTAATATTGTCACAGACAATCAGAAATACATGTTCAATTACCACTCGGGGCTCGTTGCGGAGCATCCGTATTCTTCTGTGTGGTATCAGTGGATCTTCGACATAAGGCCTATCCTCTACTATCTCGAGTACTATGACGACGGGACAAGGTCGGTCTTCGGAGCTTTTACAAATCCTGCTCTTACCTGGCTCGGTGTAATAACGATGATAATGACTCTTGTAATCTCGATCATTCACAGGGACAACAGAGGGATATTCATCATCATCGGATACCTGGCCCAGCTTTTGCCCTGGGTCTTTATCACCAGACTCACTTTCGCCTATCACTATTTCCCGAGCATGGTGTTTCTCTGCCTCTCAGTCGGATATATCTTCAACGCCATGCGCCTTTCGGTAAAGAACTGGAGAATACCCGTATACGGATATACGGCACTGTGCATCGCGGTGTTTATTCTTTTTTATCCCGTTCTTTCCGGCGCGAGGACAGACGGAAGCAGGATCAGCTATTTTCTGGGCTGGCTTGAGACCTGGCCCTTTTAATGATATAATTTACATTCAGCAAACATATTTTAAAGGAGATCATATTATGATAGCTTTAGGTTGCGACCACGGCGGATTTGAGATCAAGCAGGCACTGATCAGACATCTTGAAGAGAGAGGGCTTGAGTACAAGGACTTCGGCACCTATACAAGCGAAAGCTGCGACTACCCGGTCTACGGCAAAGCAGTGGCAAGAGCAGTGCAGAGCGGTGAATGCGACAGGGGTATTATAATCTGCGGAACCGGTATCGGAATATCCATTACTGCGAACAAATTCAAAGGCATAAGAGCAGCACTCTGCACAAACACTTTCATGGCTGAGGCGACCCGCCTTCACAACAACGCGAACATCCTTGCCATGGGCGGCAGAGTGACAACGATAGAGGACGCAATCAAGATAGCGGATGTGTTTCTGGACACCCCGTTTTCGAATGAGGAGCGTCATATCAGGCGTATCTCGATGATAGAGGAAGACTAAAAAACAGAAATGGCAAAAGTCGTCGGAGAATTCTACAAAGGCAGACGCAAACAGCGTAACACTGCGGTCGTCATAGTGGGGATACTTCTCGGTATCCTTGCTCTGGTGCTGGTCGTCTTCTACGGAATGCAGCAGTATGCAGTCATTACAAAGGACGATGTACAAATAAAGCTGAAATTTCTGGAGGACGGAGAAGAGGCAGTCCAGGAAGACGAGAGCGGAGCTTATGTCTTTGAAGACGTCACGGCCGAGATCACCTATGACGAACCGGACTATTCCTCCGTCGTACCTCAGGCGGGATACAATGTTGAACCCGTCAGAGCAATATTTGTCGAATATAACAATATAAACGATGAAATGCTGCCCCAGTATGTCAACAGACTCAAAGAAGGAAATGCTCTGGTGCTTGAGATGATGCCGAAGGAAGGTCTTCTGATGTGGCAGACGAACTCTGAGCTCGGCACAAAATACGGCCTTTCAGACTATTCCGGCGATATCCCTTCAGTCATGCCGGACTATATGACATATCTCAAGGAAGAAAACGGCATATATCTGGTGGCGCAGATAAACGTATGCATAGACGATCTTCTGAACAAGAGCTGTACGAGCGTCCAGCTCTGCAACTCGGTAGGCTATCCTTATACGGATGAGATAGGCAGCTGGCTCTGCCCGTACAATATGGATCTCAGGAAATTCATAGTCGATTGCTGCAATGAGCTGTATGCTCTCGGCTTTGATGAAGTCGTGCTCGCGAATGTGAGACAGCCCGCAGTGGATATGAATGCTGAGGGGGCTGAGCCTTTCCTTTATACGAGAACTATGATGACGACCCAGAACGCCCGTTACGGGGTGAGCTCGCTTGTATCATACATTACGTCGCAGCTCGACAAAAGAAGCGGACTTCTCTCAGTCTATCTTGACAGCAGTACAGCCCTCGTCAACGGCTTTGACAACACGAACGGGCAGGATCTCGAGCTCTTTTTCAAGCTCTTCGACAGAGTCTATTATATGACCGATATGTACGCGTATCAGTTCAATGTGGAGTATGCCCGGAAGTATCTTGATGTCGGAGACGTAAAAGACCGATTCGTTCCGGTCGTCTTAAACTATCTGCCGGACAACACATCCTGGGTGCTGGTCGATTATGAGGAAAAGGATTGAATATGGTTGAGAGACCTGTGATCGGGAATTCCTGGGACGCGCTACTCTCAGAGGAATTCCAAAAGCCTTATTTTGAGGCTCTTATTGAAAGGATCTCGCTTGAGCGTAAAAACAGCGAAGTTTTTCCGCCTGAGGACGAAGTCTTCAATGCGCTCAAATATACTCCATATGAGAACGTAAAAGCAGTAATAATAGGGCAGGATCCGTATCATGAACCGGGCCAGGCTCACGGGCTCTGTTTTTCTGTAAAAAAGGGAGTAAAGATCCCGCCCTCGCTTGTCAATATATACAAAGAGATCAATTCCGAGCTCGGCTGCAGAATACCGGATCACGGAAATCTCAGTTCCTGGGCAGAGCAGGGAGTGCTGCTCTTAAACGCCGTGCTGACGGTGAGATCAGGCGAGGCAAACAGCCATAAGGGTCTCGGTTGGGAGACATTCACGGACAGAGTAATTTCGCTTGTGAACGAAAAGAAAACACCGGTCGTATTTCTGCTTTGGGGCGCAAACGCCGGAGCAAAATCTTCATTGGTAACTAACCCCATGCATATGGTTCTGAAATGCGCGCATCCGAGTCCCCTCTCAGCGTATAACGGGTTTTTCGGCTGCGGACACTTTGCAAAAACAAACGGATTCCTGAAGCTTTCGGGAGAGAAGCCGATAGACTGGCAGATAAGGTAAAAGGGTGAAATGGTATGAAAACAGCACTGATCCAGATGAACACATACCCGGAAAAGAAACGGAACCTCGAAAACGCCGGCCTCAGGATAAAAGAAGCAGCCAGTCAGGGCGCAGATATTGCTGTACTTCCCGAGATGTTCTGCTGTGAATACAGAAACAGGTCATTTGTTGCGAATAAAGAGCCTGAAGGCGGAGAAGCGTGGCAGGCGCTCTCTGCTGCAGCTGCAGAAAACAACATCTGGGTCATCGGCGGCTCCGTTCCGGAGGAAGAAGGCGGAAAGATATACAATACCTGTTTCGTGTTCAACAGAAAAGGTGAGCAGGTCGCCAGGCACAGAAAGATGCACCTCTTCGACATAGATGTTAAAGGCGGACAGAGATTCAAAGAATCCGACACCTTTACTGCCGGCGACGATATAACGGTCTTTGATACGGAATTCGGGAAGATCGGAGTCGTGATATGCTTTGATATCCGCTTCCCGGAGCTTGCAAGACTAGAAGCAATGCGCGGGGCAAAGCTTATTTTCTGCCCTGCAGCATTCAATATGACCACCGGCCCAGCCCACTGGGAACTTACTTTCAGAGCAAGGGCTGTCGAAGATCAGGCATACTTTGCCGCCTGCAGCCCCGCGAGAATGGAGGGCAGTTCATATATAGCTTTCGGCCATTCTCTTGTCGCTTCTCCCTGGGGCGAGGTGCTTTGTGATGCAGGGATCTGCGAAACGGTCCTTTACTGTGATATTGATTTCGACTATGCCGATGATATCCGTGCCCAGCTCCCGCTGCTCTCGGCAAGAAGAGAGGATGTATACGAACTGAGACTGAAAAAGTGAGGATAAGAAGACCCGGATGGCAGAGGCAGTGAATGAGCAATGAAGATCCCGGTATAAATGACCCGGAAGTCCGATAAAAGGACTTCCGGGTATTTTTATGAATTCTGTATTATAAGCTGCAGATCAGGCTTTGAAACCGCTGTATATCATCTGAAGATGTCTGCCGATGTGCTGATGGACCGCTTCAGCGTATTCCTCGCGGTATTTCCTCCAAGTATTGAAGAGATCACTGCGGAATTCCGGGTTGGTCAGAATCAGACCGTATGTTATATGGATGAGCTGGCGGGAATCGTTGTTTTTGAACAGCTCAGGGAGCTCTGCATCGCTGAGAGTGTCGACATCCGGTATCTTCGTGAGATCAGTAGTCACGTGATAATACTTTCTCGCCTCTGCAAATGCAGTATTGAGAGCGTACTTGTGAACTCTTCTGTACAGATCCGGATTGTGTATCGCAACGATCTTCATGGCCTCAAGCCAGTTGGTACCCGCAGTTTTGATGTGAAAGCGTCCCTGGGTATACTTTCCCACCGTCTCAAAAACAGAGAATTTATCCGAACCGGAGTGAACGCTTATCTTATAACCGAATTTTCTGGCAATTGCAGCATGCACGCTGAATTCCTCTGCAAACTGTGAAAGATCGCCTATATAATCGATACCCTTCTGGAATTCTCCGCAGAAACGGGGGGCTACGGTGGCGGGGACAACACCGCGGGCGATCAGCTCGCTTGCGACATAGAAATGCTGGGCAGGCTCGGTCGGAGTAGCGGTTTCATCTATAGATATCTCGAAATCGAGCGCGTCTTCTTTGCCTGCAAAAAACCTGTTGTATATAGAGACCGCGAAGTCAATCGCCTCGTTATAGATAAGAGACATCCTCATAAAGGAATCCTCATCGAATGTGATCTTGTGGCCTTCTGCCTCAAAGGTCTTGCCGAGGTATTTCTCTTCAAGTTCCTTATTCGGTTTGTACTGGGCTTTGACTTCCTCAAAAGACAGGGAGAGGACATCGTTTCTGATGTGCTCGCTGCAGTCGAGAGTAATCATGGTATATCCGCTTTTGATTGCGTATTCGACTTCCTCCGGGGTCTTTACATGGTCACCGTCGGCTCCGAAGCCGCGGGTGAAGTTCTCACGGAATACCGCGAAGGTGACACAGTCGAGGACATCGTCAAAGGTGCGTCCTGTGAGATTGAGTTCTCTTATGGACTGCTGGGCAAGGATGGGATAAGCGTCATAATCCTCGAATACCCTTAAGTGACCTGTTGTAGCTATACCCAGCCTGTCGCCGACACCTGCGGTGCGGTCTTTCTTAAGAACGGAGCAGGGGGCCGTAAACGGGAACAGCGCTCTCAGTACGACAGCGTTTGCATGAGTCTGCTCTCCGATAACCCAGGATTTTCCGCCGGCTGTGAGTTCTTCACCCTCAAAGCCGCAGTTATTGCTGCCAATGATTACATCCTTATCCCCGAAATCTGCAGCAAAGCATACACAGTCTCCGTTCTCATGGAGAGATCTCGGATATACACCGCATCCTGCAAAATCTTTGCAGCCGCCTTCAATAAATGCGCGAATCTGTTCTGTCATATTAATTAATTCTCCTTTAATGAGTTTTTTCAGGCTATACTGAAATACCGTTCGGCATTTCTGCAGCAGACTCCCTCTACGATCTTTCTGAGAGTTTCTTCATTGGCAGGATACTCTCCGTTTTCGACAAGCTTACCGAGCATGTTGCACATGATCCTGCGGAAGTATTCATGTCTTGTGTAAGAGAGGAAAGATCTGGAATCCGTAAGCATGCCGATAAATGTCCCGAAAACTCCGAGATTCATCAGCGAACGCATCTGTTCCTCCATGCCGCTCTTGGTATCGTTGAACCACCAGGCTGTACCCTGCTGGATCTTTCCCGGGATCTCATCCGTCTGGAAGCATCCGAGCAAAGTGCCTATAGGACTGTTGTCGGCGGAATTGAGAGAGAATAAAACCGTCTTGGGACAGCAGCCTTTTTTGTCGAGAGCGGAAAGAAATGCTGCGAGCCGGTCAACTGCCGGGAAGCTGCCGATCATATCGAAACCGGTATCAGGCCCCATCTCGGCCAGTCTTCTTTCGTTGACGCTTCTCAGGCAGGAATAGTGTATCTCCATGACGACATCCAGTTTGCTGTATGCCTCGGCAAGGCACAGCAAAACTGTCGTCTGATATTTTTCAGCTTCTTCGACCGACAGATCTTCACCTGACATCTTCTTTGCAAATATACGGTCGGCTTCCTCGGGATCGCAGGGGCGGTAAGGTATATAATCAAGGCCGTGATCGCTGGCTCTGCACCCGTACTTTTTGAAGAACTGCAGTCTTTCAAGCAAGGCATCGCATACGTCACTGGCGCTTTCGAGCTTTTCTTTGCCGACGCTTTCCGCAAGCTTTGACATGTATTCCCGGAAACCGGGTTTTCCGATATTCAGTGCTTTGTCAGGTCTGAATGAAGGGCAGACCATGAAGCCCAGGTCTTTCTCCTTGGACAGCTTTTCGTGCCACTCGAGAGAATCGACCGGGTCGTCAGTCGTGCCGACGAATTTGACATTCGATCTGCGGATTATTCCTCTGACAGTGGTGTCCGGATCTTCCCTCAGCATCTTTGTGCATTTGCGGTAGATCTCGCGTGCGTTTTTCGATGTAAGTGGTTCGGTCACTCCAAAATAGCGTTTCAGCTCGAGGTTGCACCAATGGACCATCGGATTTCCAATGGCCAGTTCCAGCGCTTCTGCAAACTTTTCGACTCTGTCCTCGCCGTCACGGTCTCCGGTCACATAGTCTTCACTGATTCCTGCAGAGCGCATGACACGCCATTTGTAGTGATCGCCGAAATAAGTGCCGTCCGGATTCTTCCCGCCCAGCCAGACCTGCGCCAGATTGTCGAAGCGGCGGTCTTCATATATCTCTTTCGGGGGAATATGACAGTGATAGTCTATTACAGGCATGTTTTCGGCATACTCGTGAAACAGCCTTTTCGCGGTATCATTTTCAAGAATAAACTCTTCGTCCATAAAGGGCTTCATATATGTACCTCCAAATAAGAAAATGCAGAAGAAGAATTACAAGCGGCCGGCGGATGCTGCCGTGTCCACTCCGGATATCTCGACAGTCGCTTTGCCGAGCGTGTTGAGATCCGTATATTTCGGGATCTCCCCTATGACACCTTCAACAAGATAATCCATTGAGACGATCTGTTCTATACTGAGCTCCTCCTGGCCTTCGCCTATAAGGCCTCCGTCTTTGGTATGAAGAGGAGTGATAAAGGGGTTCGCAACTCCCTGGGCGAAGCTTTTCTTCAGGAAATCGGCGAGCCGTCTCGTTCCTCCGCGCAGAGTGCCCGGATAGACAAGATCTATTACGCCGGCCGACATTCCCCAGTAGTAATTCAATGCCTTGCCGCTTTCTTCATATTCCGTCTGCGCGGAGCGGTTCTTCATCTCGCGCAGAATGCGCTCATAATAAACTCCCCAGTTCCATACGGGCATCGCCAGGAGCTCACTGCCGTTTTCACTGAACAGGGAGAGACCGAAGCTGGAGCGCTCGCCGTTTGCAAGCTTTGCAATGTCGTGAGTGGAGATGTAGTGTATCCCCATGGCAGCAAGCTTTTCGGCGGCAGATTCGGAAGTCGCTCCTTTGACAGAAGTCCATTCCAGAAAGACCTTTGCTCTCGGGTTCGTCATCTGGGCGCCGAGAGTAAATGCGTTTATTCCAGCGATCTGCCCGTAGATGGGGTAGTCGCAGACATAGCCGAGTCTTCCGCTTTCCGAAAGGGATCCTGCGACAGCTCCGATAATAAATTTCGCCTCATACATGCGGGCGTAGTAGGACCTGACATACCTGTGGGACTGGTTCAAGGAGCAGTTCAGGATAGTTACTTCAGGATGTCTTACCGCAATGCGCAGACTGGATGTTAACAGTCTGGGAGATGCGGTAAAAATGATCCTGTTTCCGTCTGCGATTGCTTTTTCCAGAACCTCGTCAGGGTTTGAACGCATCGCGTCCGGATAGGCGCAGGTCTCTATCTCTTTCCCCATAACTTCCTGGACATATTTGCGGCCCAGCTCATGGCCGAGCGTCCATCCGGAGGTTTCAGGATTTTTATCATAAACGAAAGCTGCTTTTTCGGGAGCGGAAGCTGCGTGGAACACCGAAGCGAGCAGGCTCGTTTTCTTTTCGTCGGAGGGCTTGAGATTCAGCTCTACAGGATTCGACTCCCCCTTTATCTCGACCTCTTCCCACATTCCGGCGAGGTTTTTCTTTATTTCGCTCTCTGTCGCTTTTCCGAGAGCGGCATAGCCGTAGATCTGGATGTAGCTCAGCATAGCGTCTGCAGCAGAGGAATTGAGCTTTGTTCCGCCGACAGAAGCATATGTTTTGCAGAAAAAGTGCCATACGGAATTGAAGTGTCTGCGTTCATCCTCAGTCCAGCTTTCTGCAGGGCGTTTTCCCACTGCAGACTGAAGGGAGGCATAGCTTCCCGGCTCGCTGAATTCAAGGTAGCGGATCTTGCTTAAGCTTATGAATTCCTGCAGTTCTTTATACAGCAGAAAGCTTTTTTCATCGGGATAATCGTCTTTTTGAGCTGCGATCTTTATCACATTTCCGGGAATATTCACGGCTCCGAAAAACTTGAGAACGCTGACCCGCTTGTTTCCTTCCTCTATATAGTAGCGGTTTTTGAACTCGTATGCCTTTACCGGGTCGCGTATCCCTTCGGTCAGATGGGCGTTGCACAGGGCTTCCCACTTGATGGCAAATTCAGTGTTGAATTCGGGGAGCGGCATGAAGTTCGGGGCAAACACATCAGCTCTGGATGCGGTTTTTGTCCCGATGATGAGCTCCGAGGGAATGAGTATAAGACCGATATTCTTACCGGAGGAAAGTCTGTCCGAGGAGACGAGCTCATCCAGAGCCGGAAGCTTCGGATCGAGATTCTGGGATGTATACAGTTTGCTGTTTTTTTGCCCGAGCCGTTGGGCGTCATTATAATAAAAATCTGCCATTATCTGTGTCTTTCATAAAGATCAGCATCCGCCCTGTAATGCCAAAGCGTCTGATCGGGTTTGTCTGATAAGTTGTGTTTTGTCTGGAGCGCTTTTTCTCTTAGCGTTTCATAGTCTTCGATAAGGCTTGTCGTATCCTTGGACATCACGCAGCGTGAAGCAGTGTAAGCAGCTGCGGAGAGTGCGGTTTCTGGCGTATCTCCGTGCAGCACCGCTGCAAGAAAGCCTGCGATCGCGGTATCTCCTGCGCCTGTAGTCGAGACCACCTCGGAAACCGGAACCGGAAATATCCGAAACTCCTTTCCTTCCCAAGGCTCTGCCGTTTCACCGAAAGCCCTTCCCAAGTTTTTCAGAACTGTTGCTGTTTTAAGGTACAGGCCTTTCATGCCCAGCTTCAGCAGTACGATCTTTGCGCCCATTTCAAGAAATGTATCCGCAATGCATCGGATCTCATCGTCGCTTACAATCAGCGCAATATCTTCTCCCGGATGCTGCGAAACGCGTTCTTTGTAAGCCTCTTTATCCAGCATGAAGAGGCATTCTTCTATGCTTGGGACAAAGATATCGACATATTTGAGCACTTTTTTGAGTATCGGCTTCCAGTCGACGCGTGAATGGACGCTTCCTGCCGCAGGCAAAGCGGTATCAAGACTTGTTGTCACGCCGAGAGATTTTACTGATCTGAAGAGCTTTTCAAGCTCTTCCCCGCCGTTAGAGTACATGCTTTCCATAGTCGGAGGATATCCGAAGTGGAACAGATCCGTATCTGCAGGAATGCGTGAGGCATCGGCAGACGTGTACTGCTGGGAGGCGCCCTTCAGGAAAAACGAGATCTTGTCCATTCCTGCAGGAGTCATCGCGATACCGATGCTGGTCGGAAAAGAAGCGTATACATTTATGTCGGGCAGCGCTCCGGACTCTGAGATCAGCGTTTTTAAAACTCTGCCCGGGAAGTCGTCCCCTGTATTTCCGCACAGCCTGACGGGAACTCCGAGCTTTTTCAAAGCCATGCCGGTATTGCCCACACAGCCACCCGGGTAGAAAGAAACACCTGAAAGGTTTGTCACTTTTCCTTGCCCGATAAACTCCTCGAGCGTTTTCTTTTCTTTAGACTCGGGCTGCATGGTGATATCGAGTACCAATGAGCCCATCACGGTCGCTTTTTTCAAAAGAATTCTCCTATACGCCGCTATGCTTATTTAAAAACTCCAGAGTTATCCTGTTGTAGTGTTCGAGATATTCCCACTCGTGTACGTGCCCGCCATCTTTGCAGACATAAAGTTCACTGCCTGAAATGGCATTGTTCATCTCAATGGCCAACGGCAGAGGAGCGAACATGTCGCATTCTCCGGCGGCTATCAGAGTCGGGGCTTTGATCATATGCAATCTGTCCGCAGCGTTATGTGCAAGACATGCGTTGCACTGCGCCTTATAAGCGTAATCCGGCATCGGATAGGGTATCAAAGCATCTTCTGCGGCCATCTCTTCCAGAAATTCAGGCCTTTCGTTCTGGGTCTTTGAAGAGAAGGTCATCCACTGGTTCAGCCTTTTCAAGGCCCTTTTGTCCATAGTATCCCGGTTGTCTCTCAGAAAGCTTATGGCTGCTTTGAATGTGTTGCAAGCATACGGGAAGGTACTTGTCAGGATAAGACCGCGTACTCTTTCAGGATACCTGATGGCGAGCTCCATCGCTATAGCTCCGCCCATGGAGATGCCGTTCACAAAAACGGAATTATAGCCCAGCGCATCGAGAATTGCAACAGTGTCTTCCGCCATATCGATGACAGAATATGAATCGCAGTCGGGCTTGCCGGATCTCCCCGCTCCGCGGTTATCGGGAATTATACAGGTGTAATATTTTTTATACTCTTCAGCATTCCGCTGCCATTTGTCTCCGGAAGCGCCGAGACCCATCAGAAGCAGCAGAGGCTCCCCCTGTCCTGTTATCTGAACGTGTATGCTGATCCCGCCGGCCGGAATATCCCTCTGGATCGCGCCCTCCATCTTCAGTCTCTTTCGATGTGGGGCGTTTTACCCAGATAAACGAACATTTTTTTCGAATCACAGGGTGGAAGCTCCCTGTGCATCTGCTCAACGACCGGTTCGTAGTCCAGGTCGGTTATAGGCAGATCGATGCGCACATTTCTCAGCGCTGAAAGGCACATGCCCTCCAGGATCTCAAATCCGTGATAGGCAGTGTCTATATTGCAGCTGTGGACTTTGCTGTCATCGTCCAGCCAGTCTGCAAAATCGCGGTAATAGTCTGTCTGTATAGGAACCTGCTGGTGATTTCTCCAGCCGGGGTCCTTTCCTTTTATAAGCCGCCCGTTTGTCGCCTTTGTGCAGGCGCCCCAGAAACCGTCAGTCTCAGCGTAAACATAGCCGTCCGTTCCGTAGACAGTGAGACGGTTATCGCTGCTGCCGTACTCGGGGGGATTGTGAGCTTCGGAGAGATATCCGCATTCGACGTAGCCGTGGACTCCGTTTTCCATCTCGCAGGTCCCGAGCAGATAGTCCGGAGCCGGATGCGTGTCGTCGAGGCATATCGGGCCGTGGACATGGCCGCAGACCCATTTGGCTTTATATCCGCCGTTTGCCCAAAGCATATAGTCCACATAATGGGTCCCGAGCTGGGAAAACCAGGCTTGAGTCTCGACATGTATCTTGGTTATATCTCCGATCTCTCCGTCTTCAATGCGCTTTTTCAAAGCCTGCATCTGCGATAGATATTTCTGCTGGTGACAGACAACTGCCTTAATGCCGTTTTTTGCACAGAGCTCCTTCATGGTCCTGGCTTCCTGCAGCGATTCGGCCATCGGTTTTTCAAGAGAGATCGCCCTGACGCCGTATCTGATCGCGAGTTCTATCATACTCAGCCGCAGGTCAGGATAAGTTGCAAATACAAAGACCTCCGGGCGGGTGGTCTTCAGCATCTCCTCTACGTCTGCAAAGCAGGGGACATCATAGAGAGAATACTTCTCTTTCATCAGATCCATGTTTTCCTTATGGTTATCGCAAAGGCCGACTATTCTGTAGCGCCCCTTGTTTTCAACGATCCCGTTGACATGGATCTTGCCCCTTACTCCGAGGCCCATTACGGCAACAGTATGTTCTGTCATCTTTTTATTACCTCAAACCAATAAATATATCAGTGAATAAACCTTTTTATATATTCGCCGTTGTAAAAAACGGCTCTATCGGAATCCAGTTCCGCCTCATGAGACTCATCTTCCACCATGATCCAGCCCCTGTAGCCGGTGCTTTCCAGATAAGAGACGATGGATGAATAATCAATGCTACCTTTGCCCATTAAAGCCCAGGTATTATGGCCCAAGCGGTCTTTGAAATGGATGTGCCTCACCTTGCTGCGAAAACGCACCAGCACATCCATAGGGTCCATGCCGCCGTTTGCTATATGGCCTATATCGGGAGCAAGACCGATATCTGTTTTGTCAAGCATATCGAATAAAACTCCGTAATCCTCTGCCGTGCGAAACAGAGAATTTACCGAGGAATTCGGGTGGAAAGCGGTCACAACGCCGCTCTCCATGGCCCTTCCGGTGACCTGTGCCATACAGGCAAAAAGACGCTCTCTTCTTTCGCTGAGAGCATCTCCTTGTTTTCTGTCGCCGGGAAGCGCATGATGTGAAAGTACTATTTTTGCGCCGGGGAACTGTCTGATAAAGTCAATAGCCTTATCGGACAGTTCCTTTTCCTGAGCGCTTTCCTCATATCCTGCCCAGTCCTGGTGCAGGACTATGGCTGCAAGCGAAATGCCGCAGCCGTCCATAATCTCTTTTGTGAGCTCTGCCCTGTTGAAATAGTCTCCGAGCATATCGATTTCGGATTCAAGTCCGGTATATCCGGCTTTTGCCGTTACATCCGCAATGTGGGGAAGGTCTCCTGCGAATCTCTCCTTGTTGAGTTTCCAAGTATATGTCTGGCATCCGAAAGATATTTTCATTTCAGGGCAATTCTCCTCAGATAAGCTCTTTTGCTTTTGCGACTACATTCTCCGGGGACATGCCGTAGTATTTCATCAGATCCGCGGCATCGCCGGACTGGCCGAAACAGTTGTCCATGCCTATATAGCGCATGGGAACCGGGCAGCTTACGCTGAGAGCCTGAGCGACAGCACTGCCGAGACCGCCCTGGATAACGCCCTCTTCAAGGGTCAGCACTTTTCCGGTCTTCTTTGCCGATTCGATGATCAGGTCTTTGTCGAGAGGCTTGATGGTCGCAATGTCGATTATTTCTGCGGAAATGCCTTCCTTGGCCAGAATATCCGCACCCTTCATAGCGACATCCAGAAGACTGCCGTTTGCGACAAATGTTATGTCGCTGCCTTCACGGACCTTTATGCCCTTGCCGATCTCAAAGGTATAGCTGTTTTCATCGAATACGACGGGAACAGGATTCCTTCCGAGACGGATGTATACGGGGCCGTTATAGTCCATAGCTGCCCTGACCGCGCCTCTCATCTCTACCGCATCGCCCGGATTAATAACGACCATACCGGGGATAGCAGCCATAATGGCGAGGTCTTCAATGCACTGGTGTGACGCGCCGTCCTTGCCGACAGCAACTCCTCCGTGGCTTCCGCAGATCTTGACATTCAGACGGGGATAGGCCACCGTGTTGCGGATCTGTTCAAATGCGCGTCCCGCAGCGAACATTGCAAATGTGCAGGCAAAGGGGATCTTTCCTGTTGTGGCCAGACCTGCAGCCGTGCCGACGAGGTCTCCCTCGGAGATTCCCATATCAAAGAATCTTTCGGGATATGCGTCTTTGAAACGGCAGCTCATGGTCGCCTTAGCGAGATCCGCGTCAAGAACGACAACATCTTTGTTATCCTTGGCGAATTCGTTCAGCGCTGTGCCGAAAGCATCTCTTGTAGCTATCAATTCACCGATCATTTTTTCAGTCCTCCAGTTCTTTTAATGCCTGCTCTACCTGTTCGGCAGAAGGAGCCTTGCCGTGCCAGCCGGCCTGGTTTTCCATGAACGAAACGCCCTTGCCCTTGATCGTGTTTAGAATTATAAGGGAGGGAAGGCCTTTTGAACGCTTGGCAATTTCAATTGCAGCAAGTATCTGGGAGACATCGTGACCGTCGACCGTGATGACATTCCATCCGAAGGCTTCAAACTTTTCTCTGATCTTGCCGTTGCCTATAACATCCTCGATGGCGCCGTCTATCTGAAGGTGGTTGTAATCCACAAATCCGATAACATGGTCAAGCTTGTAATGGGCTGCGCTCATTGCAGCTTCCCAGATCTGGCCTTCTTCTATTTCTCCGTCGCCCATGAGGCAATATACGTAGTAATCGTCTCCGTCCAGCTTTGCTCCGAGAGCAATGCCGTTTGCGACGGAAAGTCCCTGACCGAGGGAACCTGTCGAAACATCAACACCGGGAGTCTTGAGTGCAGAGGGGTGGCCCTGAAGGATGGAACCCAGATCTCTGAGCGTGTCCAGCTCTTCCATCGGGAAGTATCCTTTTAGCGCAAGAGCTGCATACAGTGCGGGGCAGGCGTGGCCTTTGCTCATGACAAATCTGTCTCTGTCGGGTTTAGCGGGATCCTTCGGATCCACATTCATCACGCCGAAATAAAGAGCAGCGACGAGGTCTGCGCAGCTGAGGGATCCGCCGGGATGACCGGACTGAGCGCGGCCTATCATCTTGACGATGAGTCTGCGTATTTCCTTTGCCTGTTTTTCAATTAACTTGACATCATACATTTGAATATACCGTCCTTTACGATTTACTGTGCAACCGCTTCTTTGAGCTTTGCTATCTGTTCCTCACTGAGCTCGTATACGTCACTGTTGGCATTGGACGTGGTCGGGTCCTCAATAAGGATCATTTTTGTGTCAGGTACGGTCACTGTGTTGTGCCACAGAGTTGCCGGAATGGTATAGAGCTTGCCCTTTTCCATTTTGGTGGCCGAAAAGACCAGACCGCCTTCTGTTTCCTCTGCGGAAACGAGCGTGCAGCTGCCGGAAACCAGGACAAAAAGTTCATCAGTGAGGTTGTGGCGCTCGATGTTGCTGATCCCGGTAATGTCATTTTCCGGTTTCCAGTTCTTTATGCCGACCGTCCATTGATCGTTTTCGTATACCCTCTGCATTCCTCTTCCGGTATACTCAGCACAAGTGATTTTCATGTTATCTCCTTAAATCATAAATTATTCATACTGTAGCGGAGATGCCGGGCATCTCCGCTATAGTATTATAAGGTTTAGCTTTTATCAGCCGTGAAGTGCTGCCTGCATCTCTGCAAGAGCGTCTTCGGGGCTTATCTCCTTGGCCAGGGCCTTCTGGTTCGTGGGTGCCCAGACATTGCCTGTGAACTCGGAGAGTGTGTCTGTCGGAGGCAGAACGCCTGCAACCTTTACAGCTTCAGCTGCGACAGCCTGGAATCTGTTGGACTGGAACTCCTCGGTAGCTCTGACGTTGTCAGTGCCGAGGCCCTTGCCGGTGCCCTTGAACCAGGTCGTGCCGCCTTCGCCGGTGACCATGAATTTATAGAACTCGAATGCTGCTTCCTTGTTTTCGCATTTCTCGTAGATGGTCATCTCGGTGTCGCCTGCGCAGGTCCACTGACCTTTGTCGCTGCCGGGAACTACGAATGCGTCGACGTCATCGCCGAATGCATCGATCCATCTCTGGTAGGAGCCGATGTGGTGGATGATCATAGCTGTGGTTCCGGTCTCAAATCCGTCAGTGAGCTCGGCAAATGCCGCAACGTTTGCATCCGCAGGGGTGTAGCCGTTCCAGTAGATGCTGAGGTATGCTTTGTAAGCTTCGACTGCTTCGGGAGTCGTCAGATCATCCCATGTTGCGCCGTAGGGGTAGAGGAAGTTGCCGAGGTGCTCGTGGCCGCCGCCTGCTCCGCGCATGCCGTAGCCGTAGACCTGTTTGCCGTCGATCACCATGGTGCACTTCTCAATGCAGTTGAGCCACTCATCGAAGGTCGTGGGAACTTCTACGCCGGCTGCCTCGAAGTAGGAGGGACGGTAGTAGCAGTAAAGTCCTTCAATGGTCCAGGGGAGTAAGGAGACTTTGCCGTCGCCGGTCGCATCTGTCATCATAGTCCAGATGTTGTCGCCGATCTGGCCCTTGTCTTCCCATGCGTCGACCAGTGCTGCGGAATCAGCAAGGAGCTCGTTTGCAGCAAAGGTCTTGCCGCCGGAGAGCTTCATTGTGGAGATGTCCGGGCCGCCTCCGCCCATAACTGCTGTCATAACAGTCTGGACGAATCCGCCGCTTTCCCAGGGGTACTCTTCAGCAGTGACAGTGATGCCCTTGCCGTTGCTCTCGTTGAACTGCTTTACGCAATCCTGGATGAGGGCGCTCTGCTCGGGAGTGTCTGCCCAGTACCAGAAGAGCAGGTCGACAGGCTCTGCTGCGGGCTCTTCAGCCGCTTCTGCGGCCGGTTCGGCTGCAGGCTCCGCTGCGGGCTCGGCGGCAGGCGCCGGGGCTGCTGACTGACCGCATGCTGCAAGTGCGAAGATCATGCAAAGTGCGAGGGCCAGTGCAAGAAATTTTTTCATGTTGTTTCTCCTTTCAAGTGAAACAAAATATTTTTTCAAATCTTTGATTTGAATACGAATTTGATTGCGGCCTTATCCCTTGACCGCACCGGCCGTAAGGCCTGCGACCAGGTGCTTCTGCGCGAAGAAGAACATTATGCAGACGGGAAGTACAGCGATGGTACCTCCGGCGCATAGCATATCCCACTGGACACCGAGCTGGCCGATAAGGCTGCTCAGAGCGACAGGGATCGTTCTCGAGCCCGGGTTTGTGAACAGCGAGGCCATAGTATATTCGTTCCAGGCCTGCATGAACATGTAGACGCCGGCGGAGAGCAGCGCGGGCGTAAGGACCGGGATGAAGATCCTCATAAAGGCTCCGGCTCTGTTGCAGCCGTCGATGAGCGCTGCTTCCTCAAGAGAGAAGGGCATGTCCCTGATGAAGCCCTGGATGAGCCAGACCGAGAAGGGAATCGTGAAGGTCGTGTACGCGAGGATCAGTCCGTAAGGCGTATAAAGCAGATGAAGCTTTCTCATTATGGAGTAAAGAGGAATCATCAGCAGGACCGTCGGGAACATGTTGTTTGTGAGGAACATAGCCATAAGCGCTTTTCTGCCTTTGAACGAGAAGCGGGCAAAGGAATATGCGGCGAGCGTCGAGACGACAAGCGAGAGCACAGTCGTGCCGAGAGCTACGATAAGGCTGTTCTTCATGTACTTCAGGAAGTTGAAGTAGCCGAAAAGATTCACATAGGTCGCCCAGGTCAGTTCTTTTGGCCAGTATATAAGCGGTACGGAATAGATCTCGGCGTTCGTCTTTATGGAAGTCACGAGCATCCAGTAGAACGGGAACAGCAGAAACAGAAGGAACAGGCAGAGGGGAAGCACTAAAGTCAGGAATGTCAGCACAACTTTTTTCGTCCTTCTGCGGCGGAGTCTCTGAATATTATTCATCACATCAGCCCTCCTCAGTCGTTCTTGAAGGTGGATTTCAGATAAGGGACCGCCGCTATAAGCATGATCGCCATCATGATAAAGGCTATGGCGGAAGCATATCCGAGATTCAGCACCTGCGTTTTCTGGTATGTGTAGACCGCTATCGTCTGCGTGGCGTATGCGGGTCCGCCTGCTGTCATGTTCTGAATGATATCAACGGAGTTCGCGACCCAGATTATTCTGAGCAGCAGTGTGACATATATCGTGTTTTTGATCGAAGGGATGGTTATTCTGAAGAGTTTCTGCCAAGCGTTTGCGCCGTCAATGTCAGCGGCCTCGTACATGTCGGATGATACGCCCTGCATTGCCGCCAGCAGCATCAGGCAGAAAAACGGTATGCCCTGCCAGACAACTGAGACTATGACTGCAGGGAAAGCCCATTTTTTCTGCGATAAAAACGGTATGGCCTTGTCAATTATCCCCAATCTCATCAAAAGATCGTTTACGACTCCGTAGTTGCCGTCATACAGCCATCTCCATA
>JAEEGI010005702.1_pt1 | contig 28553 bp, 18 predicted proteins | sample 8958751 | NCBI WGS metagenome assembly JAEEGI01 (sample SAMN16246545, study PRJNA631951) | gut metagenome | biome: gut microbiome; feature: rumen; material: KS-attached | host: Bos | place: Iran: Karaj | collected 2018-10 | reverse complement strand
CTATTTTTTCCAAAGGAGGGGCAGGGGTGGTTTGTCAACAATGACCCAACCTGTTTTTTCCAAAGGAGGGGCAGGGGTGGTTTGTCAACAATGACCCAACCTATTTTTTCCAAAGGAGGGGCAGGGGTGGTTTGTCAACAATGACCTAACCTATTTTTTTCCAAAGCAGGGGCAGGGGTGGTTACCAAAACCACGTCATCCAATGCAAGGTGCCCAAAATTGTCCGAAGGCTTCGGACGCTCCGTCCGAAGGCTTCGGACAAACAGTCCGAAGCCTTCGGACAAAAATGCGCAGGCTTGGCCAAGAACGCAATTTGAACCGTTAATTATAATTCATGAGACATTTATGGCCATTCATGCATATTTATGTAGCGCCGCAGGCATAGATTTCTGCCTACGTCAGCCACGAGGTGTACCGCGACCGCCGGAAGCGCATGCCCACCATCATTCATGGACATGGCATACAACGACGTGGTGCGCTCGTGCATCGACCGCTATGCATAGCCACGCAGGGAGAGGCATGATACCGCACTCGGGACTTGCGCCAGGCAGATGATGCGAACTAAGATTGAAGCCCGGACTTTCACAAGCCCGGGCTTCTCTTAACAATGTAAAGTTTTGAAATTGCCCGGACAAACCGGACAATGGTATAAATACCGATGCAAAGATAGGCATTTTTCCTGAATTATCCAAATTTCAGGCCATGATTTTCAGCAACTTCAGAAGAAAATATCACAACAAGCAAAAGTCTGGTAACAGAGTATGACTTACTCAGACAAGCGTACTTGCGGGTCAAGCACTTTGCGCACCCCCATGTTCTTACGCGATTCATCATTAATGATACGGCTGGCCTCATGACCATCGAAATGGGTAGGGCCAATGATGAACTCGGGCACATTGAAGGAAAGGAAACGGTCGGCATAGAAACGGCGGGGATTGCGCTGCGGCAGCATGAAAGCTTTTGTGATACGGCCGTCGGCATCGATGTGACAGAAATAAGGCCGGGTGAAGAGCCCATCGTCACGGCGGGAACTCAGCACGAGCCAGCGTGAGTTGGTGCTCCAGTTGTGGAACGATTCGGTATCATCAGAGTTGACCTCAGCCATAGGACGGCTCTGGCTTGTAGAGAGATCGAGCAGATAGAGGTCGGCCTCATGATGCCAGATGCTGAACTGTCCGTAGTCGGAAAGTGTGTAACAGAGAAAGCGCCCATCATATGAAGGACGGGGGAAGGAGACCGACTTGTGCTGAGCCTCGGCATAGACAATGGTGTCTATACGGCTGCCGAAGCCACCCGTTGTCGGGTCGAAATCGATGCGGCAGAGATTATAGCGGATGGAGTCGAGCTGATAGCTGTCTTCTGGGAGAGCACGGGCAGCACAGAAATAGAGCGAGCGGCCGTCGGCCGAGAATACGGGAAAGGTCTCATAAACTGAGTCTTGCTTGAGAATGGGCGAAAGCAACAGTTCATTCTTCTCGACATCGTAGATCTGAAGGTCGGAAGCGGTATCAAAGACCTCGATGCGATTAGGGTCAGCGCTGTGGAACAGCTGGCTCGTGGCATTGGTAGAATAAGCGATATAGCGGCCCGAAGGATGCCAGTAGGGATAGACGCAGAAGCCGAGCGTCTGGTCAGTCTTGGTATTATAGGCGGCAATGGGGCCACCGTCGTGACGCAACAGCGTGGCGCCGTGCGGTCCACGGATATGCAAGCTCATATCGGCAGGGTTGCCACGGTTGAAGCTATGGCAGTTGACACAGCCCTCGAACTGCGTGTTCTCAATCAGCGCACGCTCGTCGAAGGTAGAAAGGTTTCGTTCGTAGATGCCCATCTTGCTCCACACCTCATAGCCAGGCGCTATCAATCGGTAGCAGATGCCATAGTCGATGCTGTCAGGACTGACGTAGACAGCAAAAGAACGGTAGGTGTGCCAGCCATCGTCATACTTGGCCGAAACGGTAACACTAAGCGAGTCGCCGGGGTTATGAGCGAGCAGTTCGTGCCAGTCGTCAAGGTCGAAATCTACCGATTCGTCGCCCTGACTGTGCAGCTCGTGTCCGTGGCTGTCTGTTATGACGGCATCAATGCGTTGTGCCGTCTCGTCAGCCATGCAGAAATTGAGCGGGGCAATGTTCACGGGTATGGTGACGCCGAGGTAGTCGGGATATATCTGAGGCTGAACAGCCTCCAGCTTGGCATCCTTGACCGTCTCGGAGCAGCCTATCAGCCCCAGTAGCCCTATCAGCCCCATTATAATATTCTGAATCTTTTTCATCGCTTAACGGAAAAGCATGCTATTGTTGGTCAGTAGCTCGCTGTGAATAATACAGGTTAAATCTATCGCGGTCGCCCGTCAACAGACAGTAGGCCAGCAGATATTGGTAAGCCAGGCGATTGTCGGTATTGCCGAGATAGAGGCTTTCGAGCATCTCGGGCCTCACATGGTCGCTGAAGAAGAAGTCTCCGGTTAAGCGAGAGCCGTCAAGCTCGGCAGGAACGGCCGGCCTTCGCTTGTAGGCAAACTGTCGCAGACGTCCGTATTCCGGATGTCGGGCTATCGCCTCTTCATCGCCCAGCAACGGCAGGGTCTCGTTGGCCCATTTGCGGTAGAAAAGTGTCTTCTGCAGAGCCATGAGATATTTGCGGGCCACGGCGTAGTTGCCATTGATGAGGTTGGTCTCTGCCAGTCGTTTGTAGCACCGGCCACTTTTCTGGAAGTCGAGAATGGCTTCCTGAGCCTCGAATACTGTTCGCTGGGCTACATTGATCATCCCCAACTGATAGAAGGCCTCGGCTGTAGGCAGAGGACTGGTGGCATCTTCCTTCACATCGGGCAATAGGCCGGCTATGCCGTTCTGGTGATAATTGAACATTTGTTCCAGGAGCATACCATTCATTGCCAAAGCCAAGTTCTGCACCGTCACTCCAATCTGGTTGTTGGGTTTTTCTTTGTTAACAGTCTCAAGTATGCGATTCCATTGCTGGAAGCGGGCCATAAAGTCATACTGCATCACCTTCTCGGCCTTGAAATTGGCGTTCTTCCATACGAAAAATGCGCCTGCCGCAAAAATAAAAGAATAGAAAAATATGGAAGCAAAAGGTTTGCTGCCGCCTTTAAGGGACAGGTGACAACGGCGGAAGATGCAGCCAACGAAAACGAGGACGAAGACAGACAAGGCCGCAGCCCAAAGCAGCCACGGAAATACTGTCGGGTAACGATAATAATGGATGCCAGACCACAGGCTGCCTACGGGGATAGGGAGGCAAACGGGGCCTATCAAGAAATAGAGTATAGGAATGGCGGCAATAAGCAGGATGTACCGCAACCAACCGTGTGCCACCTTAACGATGACCCAAGCTACGAGCAGCGCGAGCAAGACAGCCCATACTCCACCTAAAAGCGCATTCTCATCGAGCAGGAAGAGCCAGAGCAGGAAGGAAGGCACAAAGCTTAAGCCATAGAGTAATGACTGCACCCCTGCCCCACCCCTTGAAAGGGAGGGGACTTGTGACGTCTGGTTCTGCGAGAGAGTGAGGAGACTGAACATCAGGAGATGCACCGCCACGAGTAGCAGTGCAATGACAAGCGCTCCCACCCAGGCAAAAAGGAAAAACTGTGTGCAGAAGCGCCCCAGCAGATCGGCTACGCCACCTGGCAGTTTCACAATCTCCCATACGTAGGTGCTGTCGAAGAGGAACAGCTGATACTGTTCCTGATAATGCAGATGGTGCGGATAGGCCAGCCCGAAGAAGAGGAGGACGGCCACACCGAAAAGACTACTTATCAAACACCTTGCTAAACTCATTGACGCTGATTTTAACGGGTTCCACCATGAACTCCGGACGGTTATAACTCTTCAGAAGGAACGTGTTAAACTCAGGATCCTCCTGCGGCAGCATAAACGCCTTTTCCACTTTCCCGTTGTTGAAATAGGAGAAATAGACCCGACAGTAGTTGCCGTCATCGCGACGACTGGCCACCATGATCCAATGCCCGTTGCTCGACCACGAAGGATAGCTGTCCGGCCGACCCTCGCAGTTCAGTTTGGTCAGGTCGAGGAAAGAGGGAGAATCTTGGTCAAGCGACATACAGACGATATCGCCATCATTGTGCCTGATATGGAAACAGCCGTATTGTCCCTGGGCAAACAGCAGATAGTGCCCATCGGGGCTGACGCGTGGCAAGGTGGCACTCTTGTCATTCGAGGCGGCATCGTAGACAAGTTCCTCATCGCCAAATGCATGCGACGACAAGTCGAACGAACGCCGGTAGAGGTTGTACTGTACTTTCGGGTAGGTGGTACGGATGTCCTTGTCGCGCATCTCTTCAGGCAGCGGTACTGACTTACAGTAATAGAGGTATTTGCCGTCGGGCGACCAGGTGGGATACACCTCCAGCAGCGTGGAATCGTTGCTGACGACACTCACCGAGTCGGTCACCACATCGTAGAGGATCAAGTCGCTGGCAAGGTCATAGACCTCAATCTTGTTGGGATTCAGCGTGTGGAACCCCTGTCGCGTCAGGTTGGTGGAGAAGGCTACCAGCTTAGCGGTAGGATGCCATGAAGGATAGACACCGGAGGAGATGGTATAGTCGCGCTTCAGGTTGACCTTCGAAATCTTTCCGTCGTTCACAATGACGGTACCGCTATTAGCAAGTCGCACATGGAAGAGCATATTGTCGGTCTTGTAGTTCTGATAGCTGTGGCAGTTAATACACTGGCCTATCTTAAGGTTGTTCATGGTAATCTCATTGTTGAAGATCTGCGTTTCCTCGAACGTGGTAAGGTTGCGCTGGGCGATTTCCATGTAAGTCCATGCGACATACGACGGTTCGATGAGGCGATACGACAGGTATTCGTCGATGGGTTCTTCAGCTACACGGATTTCGAACGGGTTGAACGACAGCCATTCACCCGCCTTCCGTCCCCAGACCTCCACCTTCAGGCACTTGCCCTTCGAGACATTGAGCAGGGCGTGCCATTCCGACTCAGGAATCTGCACCTTCACCCCGCTACCGTAGGTCTGCTGCTGACCGTCAGGCGTGGTGATACGTGCCACACACTCATCGTACTTGTCAGCAGGGAGCATGAAGTTGAGCGGCGCAATATTGCAAGGCACAGTGACATCGCAATAATCGGGAAAGATAGCAGGCAGGCACTTCGCCTCCTTGGATGAAGAAGGGACTGCGGGATGATTCACACACGATGACAGAATCAGCATGGCAACAGCCAGGAACTGGAAAAAGGGATGGATATGTTGTATTTTCATTGTTTGCTTACGATTGAACCTCATGACCGAAATTGCCATTATTAATAACAAAAATCTTTCTTCCGAAAATGTTGTACCACCAGTAGGTGTCTCCCCATTCGTTACGCATCTTCTCGCCGACATCCCTAAGGTTCTCACCGGGCCTCGCCAGTTTTTGCAGGGTATCCCAGAACTTCATGTAGCGGTCATAGATGGTCTGTTGGACGGGAATCATCATGCGCTTCTTTTCTGGAGCCTTGTCCATGAACAAGATATAGGCCTCCTGTGCATGAAGGGGGAATTCTTCGTCCTCATGTGTCTTCACATAGTTGCGCAGCGATGGCCAGAAGCGGCGTGAGTCGCAGCGCAGCATGGAATAGAACAGCACCTGTTCCGAGGCCACCTTACTGACGGAATCAGACCAGAGGCTGATGGTGTTGACGATATAACTGTCGCTGTTCTCGACTCCAGTGAGTTCGTCGGGGTAGGCTTTCTCCAATTCTTTAACCTTTTCCGTGACAGGGGCAGGCTGCCAATTGCCGTAGAACGGGAGATGGCGCAGTAGCGTCGTGTAGCGTTCCATCAGTTCCTTGTCACCCTTGGCAAGGGCACAGCGGGCAAGCACTTTCAGGTAGAAAGGTGAGAAGCCTGCCTGTATGGAATTCTCGAAATTCAGGCGGATGGCTTCGTTCATCATGCCGTAGTTATAGTAGACCAGCGGCGATGCGATGTCCAGAAGGCTGACATGGAGCGAATCGGGATTGGTAATGTTCTCGCCGTCGTTGCCCAACTTGAACGAACGGTCAAGAAGTCCACCCTCGTTCATCAGGGCGATATTCTTGAGGAATACCATCGTGGTAGTTGGCTTCTTGGTAGCTTCTGCCACCTGTAGAACTTCCTTCCAGTTATCAGCTTCGGCATAGCGCACCATTCGCATTTCATCGATATAGTTCTTGTCGTGGAACATGAATGACAAGGTAAAGAGGATGCCTGCAACGGCACACAGCACAGGAACGACCCGTCTCGACAAACACTTACCACACAGAGGAATAAGCACAGAGACAGCACCAAGCGCCCAGAAGGGAATGGAAAGACGAGGGGTACTGTCGCTTGGTGTTTCAAATCGTGGTAATCCTGCCAGCATGACATCGTCGGATTTCAGATTCGAATAGAATTGCGTATGCCAGATAGCGGCGGTAAAGAGAAGCAGGACAACACCTAAAAGCTCACGCCATGTGGGCTTTTCGGTAAGCGCTAAACAGAGTACGAAAAGCAAGGCGAACCACCCTAACACCGGATAGAGGCAAAAGGCCAGCAGATACCAGACAAGATGCCACTTACGGGGAGTCTGGCGGGCTGCCCACAAGAGCAGCAGCATGACGAGATAACCTACCGACTGTGAGAACCAATAGCCCCGGATGGTGGACACATAGACCCAATAGCCAAGATCGACCACCGATGTGAGCAGACAGGCTACAGGCAGGAGCATCAGCGCGGAGGCACTGGACTTTAACCGGAATGCCTTGGTACCCACCAAGAAGATTAGCGTCCAGATAGCTATTAGCACACCTGCACCTAAGGCTGGATGACAGAAGAGCTGGGTGAGCCAGGCCCCCACATACTGCATCAGACCGAAGGGCTTCTGCAGAAGCGCATGGAAGAAGGGGGATCCGTAGAGGAACTCAGAACGGTCGTGTGCCGTATAAAGTACCTCCTGATTAATATATAATAGGTATATGGCAAATGAAATGAAAGCCAACAGGCTTACATAGAAGATTGCACTGGATATCTTGTTTTGTTTATTCATTGGTGTTACTTTACTATTCGATGCAAAGGTAGTAACATTATTCAAAAAAGCCAAACTTTTCCCTAGAAACTTGATGTCTTCCATGCTTAAAAAAGAGGGTGGCCTAAATGGCGCACCCTCTTTCTTTAGTACTAACATCAAACTCTATTTAGTTACGGGTCTGACAGAAATTCCGAAACTAGAACTCAGATTGTTGTAGATGCCGAGAGAATTATACTGTCCATGCTGGAAGATCAACATGTCAGGCATGTTTTCAGAACTACTAACCGATCCCTTAGAGCCTTTGTACTGTTCTTCCATTGAAGGGAATTGATAAATACCCAAGATCTGACCGGTAGCATAATAGCCAGCATTTCCGTTTCCGTACCATTGGTTTCCGTAACGATAACCTGCAGCAGGCAAGTAGATACTCTTTCCATTGCAACGGCTGGTCAGTTTATATCCAGCACCGGTAAATTCCCAATTACATGAGTCAACCAATTCCTGGAACTCCTCGACTGTCGGCATTCTCCAGTTGCTGCCCCAATTTGCAGTAGCCGGATCATGCTGAGCATCTTTCGCTATGTCATAAACAGGAGCACCTGAAATACTGGCACCAGAAGCATCTTTAAAATCGCCTTTCGTGCTTGCAAAATACTTAACCTCGGTAGATTCAATCAAGTTAGCGATGACATCATATTTTTCATTATCTACATTGACTAAGCAGTCCAAGGTTTTATCTTTGTACTCAGCTTTAAGAGAGTCAAATACGGCTTCTCTGATTGAATCGACTTTAGTCAGAGAGTACTCCGAGAGTGAATAGGTTTCCTTATATACACTGATTGTGTCATACAAGTATCCCACTTTCTCTGCACCTTTGTACATTTCAAACAAATCAGATGCTGACGTATAATCTTTTACGTCTGTATACGATGTCGAAGTGGTTGCCTGAACCTGAGTTCCTGTTACATCTCCCCATACGAAGAGAATACCATTGTCAGATTCTGAAGCGGCTCCAACATTCATATTAGCCCACTTGGTACCACTGGGGAGTCCCAAATCTACAGCCTGACCTACATTTTTGATACTACCTGTGTTTGCTACATATTGGGTATCGCATGTAGTTTCGCTAATCTCATCACTACAAGCCACAAATAGACTTGATGTAACAAGCATGGCGATTGCGAGCTTATTAAATTTCATAAATCTTTTCATTATAACGGATGTTTTAATATTATACATATACGAACTTATTACTCCTCATAGTAAACAGTCTTGAGTGTCATAGAGCCATTATACAGCATGAGGTCAAGGTCACGACCTTCGCCACCCTTGGCGCACTCATCAGCCATTGTCTGAGTGATTGGAAGTTCGTTCAAGCCGTCCACCCACTTCACATGATCGTAATAGGTGTTACTCCACCAACCGTTCATGACCTTCAAGTCAAAATCGGGAGTTACATCTGATACGTCAAAGATCAGAGTCTTCAGGCCAAAATAAACTTCATCAGGAATGGTGGGCAGATGTGCTCCTTCAGTTGAGCTGAAACGCATGGCAGCAGCATCCCAAGCTCCGGGCTTGAACGGCTCTTGCGGATTCTCTGCTTTATCTTCATCTGACCTATTAGGATCACCATAGATGTAGTACTTCACAAGCGGGTTAGAGATTTTTTCACACTTTACAGGGTATTCAGCAACCAACTTGGTACCGTCAGCACAAAGAGCAGTGAGAGTAATTGTATAATCAGTGGTAATATAATCACCATTCTCATTCCAATTAACCTTCATTTTCTTTGATGCATAGTTTCCAATGGCTTCCTTACCAGCGAAATCCCACTTTGCATTGACAGGAGCAGAAGTTTGGCAGGTAATAACGTTACCGAACTCACCTTCTTTGCCAGGAGCCACCTTAGAGCTATAGGTCTTGTAAATGGCTTTGACGTTGATGGTGTTCGTCTCAGTATCTGCGATGTGCTTTATAACAATGTTCGGCAGGGTACCGTTAGCAAACTTGTCACCAAGTTCGTACCTGTAGAATGAAGAACTTCTCAGAATTTTCTGAAAGTCCTCACCAGCGAAGGAAATTCTCCAACAGGTGTCAGCAATGGTCTCGGCATCAAAGTAGATGGTGATACCCTCGCAGTCTTTAACATCAACATTTTCTGCCAAGACAATGGGCGTTTCTTTGACAGCCGTATAGGTTTTCTGCCCCGCCACCGGAGCTACCTTGTCAACAATAACCGTGGACTTCGCCTTAAGCTCGTCAACAGTGATGTGCCCGCCATTGTCGATTTCCTCATGAACGGGATCGCAGGCAAAAAACACACCTACTGCGGCAATTAACAAAAATATCTTTTTCATATTGTTTCATTTAATAATATTAGTACATAACTCTATAGGTATACTCATTAGCAGGAGTATGTTTCGGATCATCGTCTCCGCCCCATCCTGGGTTCTGCTTCATCGCACCGTTCATCAGGGTCATCTGAGCCTGAGGCTTAGGCAAGAAACCGTTGGTGTCTGCATAACGCTTCTCCCAAGAACAGGTCATGTGTTCCATAATCCTGCTGTTCTTCTTGCCAAGACATGTGATTTGTTGTCCCTTCTGTCTTCCGAGAGCCTTGGCAGCGTATGAACCTTCGCCTGAGTCAATACCAGACCAACGACGCATATCGTTGAAACGAAGTCCCTCCAATGCGAACTCCCAGCGGCGCTCATTCTGAACGTTCTCTAAAGAGTAACCTGTCGTAGGTACACCAGCACGACGCTGAACCATATTCATATAAGATGCATCACCCGTGAGCTCGGTCAGCATCAGCAGCACGTCGGCATAACGCATCAGGTAGTAATCCTCGAAGTGGTCACCCTGCTGCTTGTTGTCAAGCGAGCTGGAGGTATAACCCGGGCACTTTGACCACCAAGAGTCGTTATCAGCCGCGCAAGCGTCAAGGTTTACGTCTGCGTACTTCTTGACTGCATAGCCAGACTCCTCGCAGTCGTCCTTTTCGTAGGTATAAGATTCGAGCTCATTATCGAGGTCGATCAAAGTACCAAGCTTACGGATGTCAGTATAGTTACCCTTCTGCTCAGCAGCAGTCCAATCGTTCCAGATATTGCATGAAGGAGTACCCTGACCCCAACCCTGGTTGAACGGATAAGTCTTTTCGCGCTTACCATTATCATTGGTTGCACCGTTACGAAGGCCCCAGAAACAAGAGAGGTAGTTTGAATACATACGGGGGTTGTTGTAGGTACCACCGATGGCCCACTTAGAGGCGTTCAAGAACTGAATCTGGAAGATTTCCTCAGTGTTACCATTACCCATACCAGGCTGGTCGAAGCAGTGCTCACGCTTCATATCTGCGATGAACGTATAAGCATGACCTTTACCATCGTGAGCCTCATCCCAAAGCAGGCTGTTAGAATACTGCCAGAGTGAACGGAAGTCCGGGCAGAGCATGTAACGGCCACTGGAAACGATATCTTTCAGATAGCTGACGACATCTGCCTGAGAAACAGAAGCTTTTTCGCAGCCCTCCTGGTTGATAGGCTCACCATTGCGGTCTTTGAGCTCGATAGCCGGAGCTGAACCATTGGCAAGTTCACCAGCCTTCTTGTAGAAGCCAGCCCAGAACATGTAAGCGCGGGCAATGAATGCCTCAGCAGCATATTTGTTGGCATGACCGTCACCAAAGCCGGCAGTTGTGCCCATGAGGTTCATACCAGAAACAAAGTCAGCGATAATCTGAGGATAGATAACTTCCTCAGCACTAACCTGCTGCTGCATCTCGTCAGTAATAACGGTAGAGATGATCAGAGGTACATCACCATACATCTGGGTCAGCAAGAGGGTATAGAAACCGCGCATGAAGTAGCCCTCACCGAGCAACTGATTGCGCTTAGCGGTATTGTTTGTCCAATTGACATTATCAATGGTCTCAATCTGGTTGTTGGCACGTGAAATACCACCATAGAGAAGGATGAAATCCTGCTCGTACTGATTCGAACTTGCCGTTGTGAAATGATGCAGCGACTTAGCCACATTATCCTGCAAACCGCCACTTCCGTAACAGTCGTCCGACATGAGTGACCACCAGTAGAAAGGATTATTCAGGATACCGCTTTGGTCGCCGCCACCCAACGTATTCATGATACTATAGGTAGCAGCATTCAATGCCTCAACGTCTGCAGGTTTACCTGGGAATGTAGCAGCTGTCAACTCCGTCACACGCGGATCAGTGTCCAGCATATCGTTACAAGATGTAAACAAGGCTGCTGACGAAACAACTAATGCTGATAAAATATATTTCTTCATAACTTATTGTCGAATTAGAATTTAATACTTGCACCAATCAAATATGTACGAGACGGCGGGTAAAGACCCAGGTCAATACCTGAAGCCCAGCCTTCACCACCAGCAGCATTACCTACCTCAGGATCGAGGCCTGTGTAACCGGTGAAGGTGTAGAGGTTCTGAGCCTGAACATAGAAGCGGAGTTGCTGCAGCGGGCAAGCCTTCCAAAGATGCTTGAAGTCGTAACCAAGTGTGATGGTCTTGATCTTAAAGTAATCGGCATCCTCCATATAACGGGTTGATACCCAGTTGGTGTTCTCACTACCTGTACTTGTAATACGTGGCTGGTCGTTAGAGGTACCCTCACCAATCCAACGATTCAGAATCGTTGTATCGTAGTTCTGGTAAGGAGCATCACTGAATGAACGGTAAGAACGCATGATCTGCATGCCGAATGCACCAGCACCGTTGACAGCGAAATCAAAGCCCTTGTAGTTCAGACCAAGGTTGATACCCAGCATCACGTCGGGGTTAGGATTACCAATCTCATGACGGTCGCAAGTTTTACCTTCTGCATAGGTAATCACACCATCGCCATTCCAGTCATCCCAGATGCAGTCACCAGGCTGTGCGCCGTCAAGAACGGCCTTACCTGCCTTACGTGCATCATCAATCTGCTGCTGGTTCTGCCAGATACCGCTGTAGGACATACCGTAGAAGTAACCGATGGGCTTGCCTTCCTCAGCACGGTAGACATACTCTGTACCCTGTGAGAGGACGCCGCTCGGACCATTAATATAGTGGTTGTCGTTAGCAATACGGGTTACCTCGTTCTTGTTGGTAGTAAGGTTCACGCTGGCATTGTAGCTGAAGTCCTTACCGATTCTGTCGTTCCAGGAGAGGGCAATCTCAATACCGGTATTCTCAACGTCACCACCATTGATGGCAGCAGGGTTGGTACCATAGATGGCAAGCAGGTTACCTCCGATAAGCCAGTCCTTAGTAGTCTTCTTATACCAGTCGAACGTCAGACCCAGACGGCTGTTGAGGAAACGAGCATCAAAACCTAAGTCAAGCTGTTCAGAGGTTTCCCATGTCAGGTCAGGATTCGGTACGATGTTTGCGTAAGCACCGGTATGTGGAGTTCCGGCAACAGAAGTTGGCATGTCAGAAGCGAACTTATAACCACTGTCACCAGCTTCGCCCGACAGAGCGATGGTAGCCAGATACTGATACTTAGAGATATCCTTGTTACCGTTCTGACCCCAGCTTGCGCGAATCTTCAAGAAGTCCATCCAGCTCTTGGTGCTCTCCATGAAGGGCTCATTGGTAATCACCCAACCAGCAGAAACTGAGGGGAACCAACCCCAACGCTTGCCGTCGGTAAAGATACTTGAGCCATCATAACGTAAGGTTGCGGTAGCCATGTAGGTCTCATTCCAGTCCCAAGTCACACGTCCGAACCAAGAAGCGAGATACTCTTCATCATTGGGCTTACCCGTCAAAGTGGCATCGGTAGCATTTGTAAGCTTGATGTTTGACAGTCATGCAGAATCCCAACCCTTCAGTGTTGCGAGATGCTCGCCATAATTAACTTTGTTAGACCCACCGATGTTAAAGCTCCAAGCGGTGCTCTGATAGGTCTGACCAACCATGGCACTGATCTTATGACCAGAAATAATAGGAAGATCGTATGTCAAGGTGTTCTCAACAGACCAGTTAGTACTCAGCCAAGAACTCTGGTTAACACTATAGACAATGGATGTAGCATTTCCATAACCAGAAGAGCGTGGCTCATTGTAGTTGCGATAAGCACCTGAACCCCAGCTGTAGTTGAACTGAGAACGCAATCTCAGACCCTTGATGGGCTGAATAACGGCGAAAGCAGTAGCGTTGGCATTGATGTTACGGCTCTCTGCCATAGAGTTGAATCCACCATGAGTGAGGTTCTCCCATGGGTTGCTGAACAAAGAAGAGTTCCAACCCTGACCGTACTTAACATTACCATCAAAATCCTGATAATAATAGATGTCGCCATTGTAAGCGTACTGTGGCATAAGCGGAGAGGTCTGGAGCAAGCTGTGGATGTAGCTCCAATACATACCATCCTCAGCCAGGTCGTGGCTCTTGTTGTAGCTAAAAGAGATGTTCTCACCGATGGTGATGGCATCGAAGTCCTTAGCCTTCAACAGTACGTGGTCGCTGTTGACACGGATGGTGTGGCGCTTGTAGTAAGAAGCCTCGTCAGCACCCATGATACCTTCGTTACCGGTATAGGTATATGACATGGCAAACTTAGACATGTCAGTACCACCAGTCAGGGTTACAGAATGGTTCTGCTGCACAGCATTCTTGTTATCGAATGCACCCCACCAGTCAGTGCCTGACCAACCGCTATTAACCTTGGTAAGAATGTCTTGTGGAACAAAGCCTGACCAATCCATCTTCTGACCAGAAGTGTTGAAGGTATACTCATCAAGGATGGTCATGAACTGCGAAGCATCGAGCAGCTGTGGGCGCTTGTAGGCGTTAGACCAACCCATAGCACCGTTATAGCTCAACTCAATCTTACCAGCCTTACCCTGCTTGGTAGTAACCAGGATAACGCCGTTAGCAGCACGGGCACCATAGATGGCAGCCGATGCAGCGTCCTTCAGCACGTCGATGCTCTCAATATCAGCGGGGTTAATACCGTCGAGGTTGCCACCTGCCACACCGTCGATTACATAAAGAGGTGCAGAGTTACCGGTGGTACCGATACCACGGATGTAAACCTTGTAACCCTTACCAGGCTGAGTAGAGCTCTGGGTAATCTGTACACCAGGCGTATGGCTCTGCATAGCCTCGAGTGCGTTGGTGGTGTTCACCTTGGCCAGCTCTTCACCTTTCACCTGAACAGTAGCACCTGTCACCAATTTCTTCTTCTGAGTACCGTAACCGATGACAACCACATCGTCCAACGTGTTGGCATCCTCTACCAAAGTAATAGCGATGTTGCTTCTGCCTCCAACGCTTACCTCCTGGGTTGCATAACCCACATAGGAAATGCTCAGTGTGGCATTAGAAGCAGCCTTGACGCTAAAATTACCGTTAAAATCGGTAATCGCACCTTCATTGCTACCGAGTACTTTTACGGTAGCGCCGATGATAGGTTCGCCACCCTCATCGTTAACCGTTCCTCGTACGAGGCTCTGAGCCAATGCTCCCAGCGGGAACAAACAGAGCAGGAACAGCAACATTAGCGGCTTTTCCAGAAATTTGATTTTCCACATAGAAATTAGTTTTAGAAATAAATAATTGTTAGTTATATACATTATATCTTAGTCTCTTAAAAATGTTTTTTTTAATCCTTTAGGTTCTCTTGATACTTGTTCTATGTAGCCTCGCCAAAGTAGTTGATATGCTTAGTTTTCCTGTACAGGAAGAATTCTGCCGTCGTACAGACATTCTTTTTAAATAAAAACGGCACCGCTCTTTTGCGCTCAAAAGGAGCGATGCCGCCAAAACGAACTACTAACTATCTGTAACTAACCTGAAAAACTGTTGCAAAATTACAAACAATATTAACACACCGCTTTACTTTTTGTAACTCATATTTTGCTACGCGTAACATTCGCGGCGTATATCACGGAATCGCAACTAAAAGACACAAAAGTGAGCCTGTCATAGATTCCGACTTCGTGTGCACGCAAGAACATGAATGTAGAGACAGAATCAGGGCTACCACTATCTGATGCCTACGGCATCGTTCTTCATCACCTGATTGCGGATCATCATTTTATGATTATCCGCAAATACCCGATAGTGTTCACGCCAATATAGAAGCAAACCGGCTCCTCATGAGAATGTATCATGACAGATACAAGCAAAGGCTTGCGGTAACTCCATTCTCCCCCTTGCAAAGGGGGAGTTAGAGGGGGATCCATCTGCGCAAAGTGTCATCCCCCCCTGCCCCCCCTTTCCAAGGGGGGGAATAAGTTACTTTTGCGGCAGCACGAGTTTGTCTGATAATAAGTAAGCGTCTCCGTTTTTCCGCATTGTAGCATTGCTCGAAAGTTGCTACCTTTGCACCCATGTATCAAAAGTATAAATTATGGATGCAAAGAAAGATTATAGTCATGTGATCAGCGGCTACAGGAATGAGCTGCGATTAAACGGCAAGGCTACTCTGTCGGCCTATTGTCGCAGTGTCGGTGTAAGTATCAGTGCCGTCCACCACTGGATGGAGAATTATGGCATAACTACCAAGAAGATAAAGGCGGAGGTGGCAGAGCTTGCAGGCTCTGATTCGCCATTCGTTCCATTATCCTCTGAGATGCCAGTGCCTGTCCGCAGTTCCAGTCGTATTGAACTGACTTTTCCAAATGGTGTTCTTCTGTCGGCAGACCAGTACCCGCCACAGGACCTGCTGGTGTTGTTGAACGGCTATCGCGGAGGACGTGTGTGATGTTTGCCCTGACAGAGAGTACCCCGTTATACCTGTGCCGTCAGGCTGTGGACATGCGGAAGGGCATCGACGGGCTATACCGGCTGGTGCGCACGGAGCTTCAGCAGCACCCGCTTTCAGGCAGTGCTTTCGTGTTTTTCTCGAAGAACCGCCAGAGTGTGAAGATCCTGCGCTGGGACGGCGACGGTTTTCTGCTCTACCACAAGCGGCTGGAGCGCGGCACGTTCGAGACACCCCGTTTCGATGCGGCATCAGGAGCCTACAGACTGCCCTGGAAGACGTTTTCTCTGATCATGGAGGGAATTTCGCTACGGAGTGTCAGATACCGCAAGAGGCTCAATATTGCCATTTGAATATTTTTTCAACCGTCTGATAATCAATAAATTAGTTTGAAAATAATCGCCAAAATGCTTGGTTGTTCCGATGTTTTTTCGTACCTTCGCATCCGAAATGATGACGAAGGACGAGATCATATCCAACCTCATGGAGCAGCTCAAGGCTACCAATGAGCAGAACGCAGCATTGATAAACCGTGTTGCAGAGCTGACTGCCCAGCTGAAGGAGGCTCTTGCCCGTCTGGAGTCCATCGAGCAGTCCGTCAAGCAGAAGGATGAGACCATCAGGAAGGAGAAGAACAAGAACAAAGGTCTCACCACACTGCTGGAGAAGGATAGCGAGCAACAGAAGCCTCCCAAGCCGGAGCTTACCGATGACGAGAAGAAGGTGCTGGAGGAGGCACGTGCCATCCGGCGTAAACAGCGCGGCAACAACGGGGCCAGGCGTGACAGCCACACGGAAGTGAAGGTGGAGTACCATGATGTGTATCCTGACGATCCTGACTTCGACATGGAGAAAGCCCGTCCTCTGGAGGAAACGGGAGAAGACGGTCGTCCCAAGTACCGCGAGTGCGTGCGCTACACCTACACACCGGGCCACTTCACCAAGCACGTCTACCGCATGCACACCTTCACGCAGGACGGCAGGGTGTTTGAGCCGCAGACTCCGCCGTCGGCATTCCTCAACTCCAATTACGACTCCTCCTTCGTGGCAGGGCTGATGCAGCTGCGCTACATGTACGCCATGCCCATGGAGCGTATCGTCCACTACTTCGAGGACATGGGATTCAACCTCAACAAGAAGACGGCCAGCTTCCTGATGAAGCGTGCCGCCGAGGCATTCGCCCGCTTCTATGCCGCCATCCGCCAGGCAGTGCTCGGAGAGGACTACATTGCAGCCGACGAGACCTATTTCAAGATCCTCGTGCCTGAGAAGAACTCCAAGGGCAAGGGCGTCAGGAAAGGCTACTTCTGGGTCATCGTGGCAGTTAATGCCGGCCTGCTGTATGTGGTGTACGAGGACGGATCGCGATCAGGTGATGTCATATTCAAGGAGGTGGAGGACTACAGGGGGACAATGCAGAGCGACGCGGCATCATTCTACAAGAAGATAGAGGGTAGTGACTATCCCTTCATCGTCCGTATAGCCTGCATACAGCACATCAAGCGACGGTTCATTGAGTGTCAGGACTATGAGCCTGACGCGGCCAGGATGGTCAGGCTCCTGAACAAGCTCTACCAGAGGGACCATGAACACAAGGTCGGCGAGAAAGGCTGGACTGTGGACGACCACCTGAAATGGAGACAGAAGTATGCCCCGGGTATACTGGCCGACATCAGGGAACTCCTTGACGAGATACTCGCCAAGCCGGACCTGCTGCCCAAGAGCGATCTCGCATCTGCCGCAGGGTATCTCGACATGGAGTGGGATGCCGTGACGGACATCTTCAAACGCGGCGACACCAACCTGGATAACAACCTCGTTGAGAGGATGAACCGATATTTCTCCATGTCAAGAAGAAGCTCGCTCTTCTTCGGATCGCACTCAGGTGCAGAACGTGCTGCCGTGCTATATACGCTGGCATTGTCAGCCAAGACGAATCACATCAACCTCTTTGACTATATTGTAGACATCCTTGACAAGACCGCCATGTGGCAGCCCAACACCCCGCTAAGCAAATACCGTGACCTGTTGCCTGACAGATGGGCAACAATGTAAACAATCGTCATTGATTTTGCAAGGCGTAACATCAGAGACGCTTACGATAATAAATGAGACAGAACATGATAGCAAAGGCATCCATCGGCTACATGCAGATAATCATTTTAATTATCGTCTTCCCAGTCATCCCACTGGTCAGAACTATTACATCCTCTGGAGAATTCTTCATCCGCCCCTTTCGTATTGTACATGTGCATGCTTAAGCCCAAAAGAGGCTTTAGCTCCACGTTACAGACTTTAATCCTTGGCTTGATATAATATTTTTTCATATTACAGTCCTCCTTATTCTTTTTAATTAATAACCACTTTTCGCCCATTATAAAGATAAACTCCACGCTGAGAAGGTTTCTCCTGCAACAGGCGTCCATCAAGTGTATGCCACAGCTGCCGGGCAGGAACAGCCGTCTTCTCTACAACGGCCACACCGTCTTGAACATTCCCTTCCAATACGAAACTATTCATTCGGGCTCCCTGTTCTTTTGTCAGCACCAGATAAGCGCGATGAGGTGTGGCTATGAACGAGCTACCGTCGTCTGTTCCCCAGTAGAAACCAAACTGTGTGTGTGTGGCGGCATCATAGGTCAACTTGTAATAGTAGTCACCATTACGCAAATTCGAAATCTGATACTGCCCTTCCGTGTCATCATGGCCAACGAGAAGATTCTCACCCTGATAATAGTCACAAGCAGTGTTGGTAAGGCTGACGGGAACAGACTGCCCAGTCGCGCCAGAGAGCAGCACGGGCACATATTCTGGCACGATGTTATTCTCCTCGTCGTCACCATCGGCTATCAGCTCAGTGGTAAGCACGTCGCCATTCAATCCAGGAATAACGTATGCCTTTACACCGGCAGCAAGTCTCACCTTGTTTCTGTTGAAATAGGTGGCATAGCCCGGGCCACCGAAGGTGATTATGCTGGGCTTGATAGTTATATCCCAAATCTTTACGGCGTTGTCACCAGCTTGAACGCGGTGTCGGGCCATCGCCCGTCCGTTATTATTTGTCGGGGCATAGATATAGATATTGATGGGGGATGGCGTATTGTAAGCCACTTCTATGGTGCCTCGTTCCGATAAATTGAACTCTTTAGGTTCATAGCTATTTGACAACAGGACACGGACGCCATTGGTGCCTAAAGTCTGGCAGTCGACTTCCACCTTGCCCTCGCCCTGTACCTTGAGGATGATGCCGTGGAAGCTTTTCAGCCACTCCTCCGACATAATATCGGGGTTTGTCCAATTCGATGTATAAGTGTCGTCAGAACCTTTATTGATGATGATGCACTGATCCTCACTGTCAAAGCCCTCGCCATCTTCTTCCACATCAAGGTTGAAGAACACATCGTTAATCACCACGCCTTTGAGATTGCCGTCTTCAGAAGGATTCTGACTGAGGTCAATTGTTTTTTCCTCCTTAATGGGCTGGAGATATTGTCCCAAGTGCAAGGACTTCACCAATTCGACGGACGTCAATTTCCAGATGTCCTCACCTGTTTCCGGATCAGCAGACTTCTCCCAGTTTTTCAAGCAAAACGTTCCCTGTTCATCGTCATATTCACCATCTTTTGGGGCCAAGACGGCAAGATTTGATTCCAAAAGTGAAAGGGGAGGTTGGGAAAAAGCAAGTGTACCACCTTGCATGGTTAAGTCCATCGTTTCACCGAGGTAACAACTGTTAGATCCCAGGTATACGCCATAGTCGATGCCTTTGATGTCACCTATGAAATGATCCATGCGAGTATAGTTACCATAGACATTGATACCCGCAGAGGAAGTCGGACGGATGGTGAGCGTAGCAGGCGTTTCTTCATCTGCACTCTCAATGAAAAGGTTTGTGGTCATCCATGGACTTCCTTTATATGTGCCTGTTGAAATGGCTCCCGCAGCACCAGGCGCGCTAATGGTATTGTTGCCCACCAGTTTGATAACCACTTTCGGACACATCGTCGCCTCGATGAACGGTACGCCATTGGAAGTGGTGTAGTCAACGTTGGTGAGTGTAATGACAGGATAGGTATCAGCCCCGGCTTCCTCCTCGTCATCATATTCTTCCCCTTCTTCACCAGAGCCTTCACCAGAGCCTTCATCATAGCCGCCCGCTTGGCTCTCAATTGCCTTCCATTTCACTTTCACCGAACCGCTACCGCCAGTGATTAACGTGTACTCACAGTCACCAGTAATAGGCGTGCCGGCAATACTCAGCATCACCGCTTCCTCATCCTCAGAGCCTTCGGGACAGAACGTTATACTCTTGACATATCCGTGACGGCCATAAGGCGACAGTGTCACACCATAGATATAAGCATAGGCTTCTTCCTGGGTCTCATATTCATACACATGGTCAGTCGGACCATCTCCACCACAGATGTTCATCGGCGTACACCCTGCCACTTCGACACCCATGATGGCATCTTCCGACTCGGTATATCCGCGCACCACCAGCTTACCCTTGCCGGCAGGAACGCGGACACTCAGCATGCCGCCGCACGTCAAAGGGGGCTCCGAATAGCCATCAACGCCCCAGTTGGGTGACAATTCTGCTGGGTTGTATCCAAGCTGCAGACAATGATAACTGTTATCAAAGTAGAACCACTCAGTTAGATTGTAAAAGTTGTTCGACTGCCAGTAAACAGAGTTGTACAGATAGTTGTTGTTGGTCATCATGTGAGGCATAATCCACATACAATTCTCCATATAGTTGTCTTCCTGAAGCACAAGGCGTGTTTTTCCAGAGAGGGTGCGCAGCTTGTTATACGGGTTCTGGTTTGTCTGGTTGCCTAATTGGGGGCGTCCACGGCGCACCACCGTCATTTCAACGCTGACAGCTCCTATCATGTCCTCCTCGCTGCCGGCAAACGAGGCTGTAACAATGGCCTCGCCCACCTTGCTGCCTATTGTCATTTTTCCTTCGGCGTCAACGGTCACCACCTGTTCATCGCTACTGGTGTAAGTCAAAGGCAGATTGAACGGATTGTAAACGTATGGCATATCGTCTTCGTTCACTTCACCATCCTCGTTGATATCGTCCACTTTACCGCTGGCATCCAAAATGAGCGCATCGGTGCTCCACTCCATGCCGGCTGTTGAGGGGTCGAACACCTGAACATAGCCCATTGTATAATAGTTGCCTTCATACCAAGAATAGAAACCGGAGGTATAGCTATATCGGGTAGTCCCATTCGTGCCCCTGATTTTATTGTAGATATCTTTACAGACATAAAGCGTCACATTTGAACGGCTCGACCCTTGATATGTTGTATAGGAAAAAGACACGCCTGCATCGGTGTCATACCAGTCGAGGTTTTCGGCAGAAGTATGCATGAAGAAAAGACCGTTGGGATAAACACTTCCATAAGAATCTTTACCAAATATTTCTGCACGGCTGACATCGGGTGAACCCATTTGACGGACAGAAGCGGGAATGACTACACTACCAGTAAGATAAGGCAGGCCGTAAAGTGCTTTCACCCCCAAAAAGTTAAGATGTGCAGGCAGACGGATGCCCGAGATCTTGCTGTCGAACTCGGACAGTGCATAGGCACCGATGGTGGTGATGGTGTAGGCTTTTCCCTTGCTGTCGGTGTAGGCATTGGGGAAACGCAGTTTGCCTTCGGCAAAGTCTGTAATTTTACCCTGATACCAAGCCGATTTGCCTTCCTTCATGATATCCGACTCACCATAGCTTTTCCCTGTGGGTGGGTTGTAAATGACACAGGTGCGTGCACCCTCTGCTACACTGGTGATGAAGGCTGTCAGGATGCGGCTGCCCACCACTTCGCCAGTCTCGTCGTTGATGACATCAATCTTGGCAAGCGTTATGTCACCTACCTCTAAGTCAACACCCTGAGAGTCTATATTGGCAGCATCCCAGTTGCTCAGGTAATGATTACTCTTAAACAGTTGCTCCTTGACCGCAAGGACAAGACCTTCAGAACAGTGTAACTTGAAGTTGCTTGCAAATTGTTCACCGAATGATACGGTAAACAGTGTAGAGGGATAGTCAGCATCCAGATCAGGATTGCGCAAAGTAATGTCAGCAAGCTGTGGCGTATAATAGAAAGCGCCATCGTCAATCACCTTTACGGACTTAGGGATGTCGAGAGAGGTAACTCCGGAGTTGCGGAAAGCGGTTAAGTTGATCTTCACAACGGCATAACCGCTCACTTCAGAGGGGATGACAATGTCTGTCTCGCTGGGAGTCACATTTTTGAAACAGTTGTAACCATCGACACCAAGCATACAGGTCTTGTCATCTTCACTGAGGACGGTGAAGTACATCACCGTACCTCCTGACGTGGTATAGGTCATCTCGGTACCTCTTACCACAACTGCCATACATAGCAGCGCCAGCAGACAGAAAAGTCTCTTGATAAAACGCGTAGTATTCATATCATAGATATTATTTAGAAAAAACTTACAGAAACAATATATGCTGACCCGTCAAAAGTTCATCAAGATGTTGCAAAGATATAACAAATTTTCCAAACTGCCAACTTTTATATTCACTTTTTACGTTACAATGCGAAATGAGTCCGAAAAAGTCCGAAGGCTTCGGACTGTTCGTCCGAAGGCTTCGGACAGTCCGTCCGAAGGCTTCGGACAATTCGTCCGAAGGCTTCGGACAAAAAAAGCCACTGTAGATATAGGAAGGGAATAGGTTGGGACATCTTTGACAAACCACCCCTGACCCCTCCTTTGGAAAAGGAGGGGAAGGGCTGCGCCATCGTACCCTGAACCATCACATGGAACTACTCTTTATACACATTTGTCAGAGTAACTCCGCCACCCCCCCGCCCCTGTAAGGGGAGGGGTTGAGGGCGGGGTGTTGGCCGGGAATATGACAGCGGCGGGGTGAAGGCCGAGAATATGACAGCGGAGGGGTGAAGGCGGTCAGCGCCCCTCCCCCTGCCCCTCCCCTTACAGGGGCGGGGGGAGAGGCGGTATCCCTGCGCATAATGGTTGGCGCAGCAGAGTCCCGAAGGGACGACGGAACACAGGCAGGGGCATCGCCCCTGTATCACGGAATCCTTCCACCATCCAAAGTCCCGAAGGGACGACGGAATACAGGCAGGGGCATCGCCCCTGTATCACGGAATCCTTCCACCGCCCAAAGTCCCGAAGGGACGACGGAATACAGGCAGGGGTTTTAACCCCTGTGAATGAGCGATATAACAAAAAAGTCCCGAAGGGACGACAGAATATATACGCTGATTCTGCCGTCCCTTCGGGACTAAATGTGTTGGGGGCACCAGTTGCAGGGGCTTTGCCCCTGCCTGTACTCTGTTGTCCCTTCGGGACTGTAAAGAGGTTGGGACATCTCTGACAAACCACCCCTGACCCCTCCTTTGGAAAAGGAGGGGGAAGGGCTGCGCCGTCGTACCCTGAACCCATCATCTGGAAAAGATGGGGAAGGGCTGCGCCGTCGTACCCTGAACCATCATCTGGAAAAGGAGGGGAAGGGCTGCGCCGTCATCCCCTGACCGCTCATCTGGAAAAGGAGGGGAAGGGCACCTGTGTGGTGAGCGAGTGGCTGCGGGGGAAACGAAATCGTGCGCCACGATTCCTCTGACGGAACGTGACGCACGATGATGTTGGTGTTACTCTGTCAAGTAGACAAGAGGTGCGGGGATGCTTACTTCAGCACCACCTTCTTGCCGTTCTTCACAGCGATGCCCTTGTAACTGTTAGACACGCGCTGGCCGGCGAGGTTGTAGGTGACGGTAGACACCTTGCTGCTGCTCATCACATTGTTGATGCCCAGTGAGTAGGTGGCACCACCAACAACTTTCACGAAGAAGTTGTCGGCACCCGTCTGGTTGATGAGAGACTCTGTGCCATCCTCCAACTTCCATACGAAGTCCTTCAGCTCATAGTCGCAAGCCTCCTTGATCTCAGCCATGTTGAATGCGATAGACAGCATGCCGTCAGCCTCAGAAGGAACAGTGAAGGTCTGCTCGAAGTCCTGCCACTCGGTGGTGAAGTTCACGTCGCCGATAGCAGACCAGTGCATGTAAGCGCCGGGTTCGCCGTGGCACTGCGTAGTGGACTTAGCATCGCGAGAAGCCTTATACTTGAACTGGAGGATAGTTACTTCACCCTTGTCAAGTGCGCGGTTAGCGCGAATCCAGAACTGGTTGTCCCAAGTCTGGCCAGTACCGCCTTCCTCTTCCCTAATCGTCTCATTGTCGTCAGCGAGGTCGTCTCTTTCCAGAGCATTGACAACAGCCACATAGGGGTTAGGATTGATTTCGGGCTTCTCCTGAGGAGCATCGCCTTCCACCTGCACAAGGTTCATCTGCATGTATTCAGTGTTAATGGTGACCGTCCACACACCGGCAGCAACCTTGATCTTTGCATTTGAAGACTCAGTGTAGTTATCCCAGTTGTCCTCACCAATAAAGTTGCCAGAGGGCTTCAGTGTTGCGCTCTTGAATGCTCTGTCGTTGCCACGAACCGTTGAGATCATCAGCTCATTGACCCATGTGTCAGGCTTGCCGGCAGTACCAATGGTACCGACATACGACTCCAGATTTTCATCGTAGACCAGCTCAATGGCGTTGTCGAAGTCGTACTCAAGACCGGTAGCGGTGTTGGAGCCGGCAACGAAGAGACCCTCATCAAGCTTCATGGTTTGCACGGAGAGGTCGTCGAAATAGAAGTTGATGGCATTCTTGTTCTGCGGGTTCAGGTTGAATGCGATGGACCAAGCATCGGTAGCTGCATCGGGCACTGTGAACACACCGTCGAAATCCTGCCACTCGGTGGTGAAGTTCACGTCACCGACAGCCTGATAGAACACATAGTCAGAGGGGTTCTGATGGTGGAACTGCGTGTTCGTAGTAGCATTCTCGGAAGCCTTGTAGCGGAAGTGCAGCTTGAACTGGTTGCCCACCTTGAAGATCTTTGGATCGGGAGCCTGAATCCAGAACTGGTTGTCCCATGCTGAGGGGTCGCCCTCGGTGTCAGCCACCTGGCCGTGAACAACGAAGACGTTGCTGCCGTCCACCTGCTCTATGTCGGCGGGGAACGGATCCCAACCATCGTTCTCATTCATATTGCGGCCCTTCTCCTTTGCCCAGGCGCAAATCTTGAAGTTGTTCTCGCCGTCGTTCCATCTGACGTTAGCGAGGTCTCCCCAAGGCGTCTCAGCATTGCCATTGGTGAGATGCTCAATCCACTCCACGGGACGCTCCTCCTTACCCTCATGGGTAATCTTGAGGTAAGCGATGTCCCAGTCGCCGACGTAGTCACCGCACTGCATGAGGATATCACCGCTGGTGCTTGATGCCACGTAGTCAACCGTGCCTTCCACCCATTCAGTGGTGATGGGGAACGCGCCGTAAGGTGTCTGTCCGAAGCCCAGCATCGAGACGTTCTGAGCCACGGTGCCCTTGATCTTGAAGTGGAGCGTGTAGGTAACGTCTACCTCAGCATTGTTGCCAAAGCCGATGGGATGGAACTGGCAGTCCCATGTGGGATCGGTGGCTTCCTCGCTGTGGAAGTGGAGGCAGCCGTCCTGGATGGAGAGACGTGCCAAGGCTGACTCGCTGGCGCCCCAGCCGGCCCATTTCACTTCAGAGATGTCGCTGTACTTAGAGAAGTCAACTTCTGCATCGACAATCTCTTTTGCATTTGCTCCCATGAAACATGTCAAGAAAGCAAGAAGAGTAAATAATTTCTTCATAATCGAACAATTTAGTTAATAATAAAAAGAACAAATAATTTCTGTTTGAGGAGTTGTGGAGTAAGGAGTTGACTCCTTACTCCTCAGCTCCTTAGGAGTTACTTTCCACTGAGAGCATCGCAGAATGCCTTATAGGTGGCAGTGCGCACCCAGTCCTTCTTGCCGTCTATCGCCCAGAGTCCTACCGGGTCGCTTGTGTCGGCCACGTTGCCCTTGCAGATGCCAGCCTGCTTGTCCTGCGGAATCTTGGACATATAGCTCTTGATGACAAATCCATAGTAGTCGGCGAGCTTCTGACGCTGAGCCTCGGTGATATCCTTGGCTGGCACGCTGACGCCTGCCGCATCCTTATAGATGATGTCAAAGTTGGACAGGCGGATGAGCTTGCCCGTAGAGGCCAGGTTGGCAAGGAGCTGTTCAAGCGTGGCTACGTTGGCTTGCTGCGTTGCTGCATCCTCGCTGTAGCTGAGGTTCAGCTTGGCATTGATGCCGTCAATCTTGGCTCCACGCTGATCCCAGATATGAATCCAATAGTTGAGGCTCTCCATTTTCTTGGCATCCTCAAGGCCTGTCTCGCTGATGAAGAACTTCAGCTCTTCCGGCTTGCCGCCATGCCTTTCGAAGGCTGCGCTTGCCAGCTTCGATACTTCAGGAGCATAGTTCTCGCTGCCAATGATGTCTTGCCAGAAGATTTTTTCCGTAGAGTGCTTGAGGTCGCACATGCCGTTCTCGAGCTGTGCTTTGGCGTCGATGGGCTCGTCGATGAGGTCGAATGTCTTGATGCGTCCCTGGTTAATCTTCATCAAGCCATCGCACCATGCGTTGAGTGCATAGTTGATGGTGTCGGTCTTCTCCTTTGCCGTCTGCTGACGGTGGTTGTCTGGATAGTAGCCCACCTCCACTTTCTGGACATAGATGATGGCGGAAAGGGTGTTCTCAATTCTGAGGTAGCCCTCGGTCTCGCCAGGAGCACTCTGAGCCTCGACAACAATCTTGGTCCATTTGCCAGTCTTGAAAGTCCAGGTTTCATTAGGTCCAGCGCCGGCCACCTTGTTGCCAGAGAAGACCACATTGAAGGTGGCGTCCTTGTCGGCCTTTACCCAGAAAGTGACCGTGTACTTGGCAAGCGGATCCACCTCAAAGCCCTCAATGATATTGACTTGTCCGGGGACTGGGGCTGCGTTAATGCGAAGGACATGCTGGCCATCATATTCAACGATAGATGCCTTTCCCTTCACGACCGTTCCGTCGTATGCACCCACAGGCATATCATTGAAGTTCACCGTCTTTCCTTCGACATAGTCCACAGCAATCTCAATGGGTGCTGTGAGCATTTCGAGCCACGAATCGGCCTGGTTGGCATTGGCAAAGATAGGGCTGCCATACACCTCATAGCCTATTTCGTCCACATGGTCGAGCAGATCCATCATGTCAAGAAAGTTCATGACACCTCTGGAGTTGATGATGGAGCCCGACATCAGCGTGGAGCCGAAAGAAATATTGTCGAAGTTGGTGACAACAGCGGAATGGGCCAGCTCCTGCTTGTTGAAGTCAGACACCTTGAGCATTGCACCCAGCGACATGTTGGGATATTGGTTTCTGTCGATGTATGACTTGACGGGAGCCAGGTCACTATATGGTGCCACAAAACTGGGATCAGCTTCAGCACGGAATCCATCCGTCTCATTGTAGTCAGCACATGAAACAGCAAATGCTCCAGCAGCCAACATCAACAGGCCGTTTCTAAAGATGTTATTCATATTATTATCCTCCCTACGTTTATTATTTTACATATTTGGGTGAGAAGAATACCTTTTTGTTCGACTCGCGCGTCTGTACGACAAGCGTATCGCTGGTCGACACTGCTACGTCGTTCTCGAGGATCCAGTCCACTTCCTTACCATTGACTGTTTTCTTGCCGATGACTCTGCCCTTCTTGAAGTTCACATTGTAGGCCAGGCGGAGAATGTCGCGCTGGATGGGCTTTCCGTCGAGGTTGCCCCACTGGTAATCCTTGTACTCAGGCTTCTCAGTGCCCTTGATGATAAACTCTCCTGAGCCGTCGGAAGTAATCTCGGCATCGTCACTGGTGATGGTGCACTTGTCGCCATTGAAAGTGAGGATGAGGTTGCACCTTTGAGAAGGTCTGACATCTCCTGATGCGTCTTTGCCAATGTTCACTGCAACGGGGAAGTAGGCCTGCGTCATGTTCTTGGTGGTGATGCCGCATACCTCGTCGTTCTGGTTGATGGGATTCTCCTTGTAGTGCTCCAGGTCGGAGTTGACAAGCGACATATCCTTGCGGACATAGGTGTTGGTGACGCCATTCTCTGTCACGTTGTCAACGCCACGGCGGACGTATCGTCCCTGCCAGGGGTTCATATACTTCACGCAGTAGAGCACATAGTCCTTTGCCAGGATTTCCCAATCCTCAGTGTTGGTGCGTGAGGGGGTGAGGCCTTCACGCGGCGTGCCGGTGAGGATATGGTCGATGCCCTTCACATTGGTCATCACGAGGGGAATGACGTAGGTGTTGGCCACTGCTTTCTCATCGTTGAAGAAAGCATCGGTGAACTGCACCTCCACGTAGCCTCGGGCATCGCCATTGTAGGAAATGGAGTTGGACGACAGCTGATAGTAGGCTTTGGGCATGGGGAGCACAGGATTGGCCGCATTTCCGCCATCGTCAGTAAAATAGAGGTTGTTGCAGAGCGTCTCGTCGACAGCTATGTCTACAGTGGCGTTACGTCCGCCGTAGGCTCCGCCCATGGTAGACCATATCTGGCACTTGTGGGCGTTGTCGAGCGTGTTGTCATAGATGTCGTTGCCAAGCACGAGTGTGCGCACCGGGTACTGATAGGCGAAGTAGGCCGTTGTACCTCCTTCAAAGTCTGGGAAATCCTTGTCGGCATTATAGCAGGATGCAAATGCGAGTGAGAATGTTCCCAAGGCTACTCCGTATATATATTTCTTCAGTTTCATCATTGTATGATTCAATTATTAGTTCTCAATTCTTTTTTCTCAATTCAGCTATT
>JAEEGI010005700.1_pt1 | contig 28563 bp, 23 predicted proteins | sample 8958751 | NCBI WGS metagenome assembly JAEEGI01 (sample SAMN16246545, study PRJNA631951) | gut metagenome | biome: gut microbiome; feature: rumen; material: KS-attached | host: Bos | place: Iran: Karaj | collected 2018-10 | reverse complement strand
GTACCACTCCCTTGTCCGCCACTTCCAGCGCAAAGGGAAGGCTGTCGTTGGAGAATCTCACTGACGAAGTCCTGGAGAAGGCGGAGGGAATGTTGTCCACGCAGTAGTGGAGTATGCCCTCTTCATAGAATACCGGGTCATCATGGGACGTGGATCTGCAGGTCTCCACCGCTCCCGCATCGTCGCAGGCCACGTCGATGATCATGGCGCCCTTCTTCATGAGCTTCAGATCCTCTCTGTAGATCAGGTGGTCCGTCCGTGTTTTGTCCCAGAGGATGCAGTTGATCAGCACGTCGGAATCCTTCAGGCACTTAAGGATGTTGGCCCTGTTGGAATACATGAAGGAAACATTGGGAGGAAATACCGCCTTGGCGGCTTCCATGGCCTTGAAGTTCACATCCAGGACTCTCACCTTGTTGCCGAAGGCCGAGGCAAGCTCCGCAGCTCCCTTTCCGGTATATCCGCATCCGATGATGGATATTATGGGCTGGTCGTCTCCCGCCACGTTGGCCAGAAGCAGTCCGGGACCGCCGTGTACCGACTGAGCGTAGTAAAGCGCGGCCAGGAAACCGCCCTTCCCTGCCAGTTCTCCCATGTTGGCAACCAGAGGCCATCTCTTCATAGGATCGTCGGATGACACGTCCTCCAGAGCGATGGCCACGCAGCCTGACTCCAGAAGCTTGTCTGTCTGCTCTCTGTGGGAGTTGGAGTGGATGTAGGTCATTATGATCTGATCATCTCTCAGATACTGATACTCAGGCGGAAGGATCTCCTTCACCTTGTAGATCAGCTCAGCCGTGTTCCAGACTTCCGCTGCGGTGTCCGTCACCACTGCTCCGGCCTCCCGGTATTCCTCATCGCTGTATCCGGAGCCTTCACCGGCGCCGGTCTCGATGTAGACCTGGTGTCCGTGGCTTATGAATTCCGGAACGTTGGACGGAATTATGGCGACTCTGTTCTCGCTGTTTTTGATCTCTTTTACGATTCCGACTTTCATTTTATTTCTCCTTATCTTTGATGCCCAGGGTGCTCAGCGGATTGGCGCTGTACCTGCATCCGCAGCATCCCAGATCATTAATTCTTCTCTCCCTGAGAGCCTCTCCCACTCTCAGCACTGCCCCCACCATCTCATCCAGGGTGATGGCTGTATCGATGCCCAGCACACCATAGTTGGCGCAGACCCCTGCCACGGATACCGAAGCGATGTTCCTTATGAAGCAGGGCACCTGAGGATAGCCCTCTATGGGGTCGCAGACCTGCCCAAGCAGGTACTGCATGCCCAGGACTGCGGCTCTCTCTACGGCCTTCGGGTCTTTTGTAATGAAAGAGGCCAGAGCGGCCGACGCCTGGGATGTGGCTATGCCCACCTCAGCCTGGCAGCCCAGAGCTCCGTGGTAGTGGGTGGGATAGTAGAAGACGCCTATAAGGCCTGCGGTGAGCAGAGCCTTCACCTCGTCCTCGCGTGATTTGCCCAGTGCCCTGGCAGCCGAGCTTATGGCTGCGGGGATCACCCCTGAGGCGCCTCCGGTAGGCATGCAGACAATGATTCCGTGGGCGTTGGAGTATTCCACCATGGCCAGAGCCTGAAGTCCTCCCAGATGTCCGAAGCCCAGGGGCAAAAGATCCGCGCTGCCCAGCTTCTCCTTGATCTCCGGCGCCTTGGCCACCGTCATGCCTTCGAAGCAGACTCCCGGTTCCAGACCCCTCTCTATGGCTCTGTAAGCCGTTTCCAGCGTGTTTTCCGCCACTTTGAGAACTTCGTCCGCGCTGAGTCCCGTAAGGCTCATTTCGTAATCTACGGCCGCCTCCCAAAGCTCCTTGCCATTGTTCTCCGCGTACTCCAGCATACCCTGGCTGGTTGTGAACACCGGGACGGCGCCGGGTTCCGTGTGAAGCGGATAGACGGAAGGTACAGTCCTCACGCCTTCGCACCCGGGGATCTCGATCTCCTCTTCACATATTCCCTTTATCTCAAAGGGCTTGCCGTTGATCTCGTCTATGAGTATCTCCCCTCCTCCCAGGGAGATGCCTCTGAGGGTCAGGGTCTCCTTTTCCGAAGACACCTTCACCAGGGCCAGCTCTGTGGGAAATGCGGGCACATCCTCACTGAAGATGAACTCATATTTCAGGCCCCTGTTCCTCGCCTCGTCATAGACCAGCCCAAGGTCGTCCTCTATGAGGTCTCTTCCCAGGATCCCCGAGAGAAGCCCCTTGTCGCTTTCCATGTTGTAGAAGGTGGCGAAGTAGCCGCCTCCCGTGCTCATCCTTACCTCCAGCTCCATGGGCTCCCCGTCCAGAAGACTGCGGGCGATGGTCCCTATTCTAAAGGGTCCCACAGTATTGGAACTGGAAGGGCCCTGAGTCACGGGGGCTAGAACGTCATTGAATATGGATGCATAGTGTGTTTTTCGGTCCGTGCTTACCATGTTCTGCCTTTCTTGCCGGTCTCTATGTATTTAAGAACTACGTCATCCTTTTCGGGCTTTCGGATGAAGCCCCAGTATGCCATGGCTGCGGCTATCACCAGTCCCAGGATGCCGAACTTTATGTCTCCCTTGATGAAGAGCCAGACGGACGTGGCCAGGAAAACGATGCTCATGACGCCTATGGCCAGGCGCTTCCTGTTCCTCAGGTCATCTCTGGACTCCTTGGAGACTATGTAGGGAACGACCAGGACCGCATCAGCCGTATAGGTGATGCTCCCGTCCTCCTGTTCCTCTTCGTATATCTGAACCCTTGCGTCCTTGGCCACTCTGATCATGGCGTTATATCTTCTGTAGTCCTCGTCCCTGAGTTCTCCCAGTTTCTCGCCGTTGACCATGACCTCTATGAGCTGGGTATTATCCTCTCTTATGGGTCCCCTGTTGAAGGTGGCTTCATCCTCACCGCGAAGCTGGCATTTGCGCAAAAGCTTCTGTCTGGATGTTCCGTCTTCGTTGGGCAGATCCGTGTTTATAACTTCGAATACTTCTTTTATGTACTGCTTCTGTGCCATTACAGCGCTCCTTCCGGTTCTGTAAAAAACAGGGACAGCCGGCGGCAAGCCGCAGCTGTCCCCGGGATCCAATGGCTTATGATCCTCAGAATTCCTTTACAAGTTCGTTGGGATCTGTGAACGGGATGTTTTGCTTCTGTGCTGTTTCAAGCAGGCATAACTTTCCGTCAAAGGTGGTGAGTCCTCTTCTCAGGTGCTTGTCGTCCTTCAGCGCCTGCTTCACGCCCTTGTTGGCTATTGCCAGGGCAAAGGGAAGCGTGGCGTTGCAGAGGGTCACTGAAGAGGTCTGCGCGAAGGCAGAAGGAATGTTGTCAACACAATAGTGGAGAATTCCCTCTTCATAGTATACCGGATCCTTGTGACATGTTGATCTGCATGTCTCGATGGCTCCCTCGTCATCGCAGGCAACGTCGATGATCATTGCGCCGGGCTTCATGAGCTTGAGATCCTCACGGTTCACCAGGTGATCCTTTCTGGTCTTGGGCCAGAGGATGCAGTTGATGAGAACGTCAGTCTTCTTCAGGCAATCCAGCAGATTATCTCTGTTGGAGAACAGGAAGCTTACGTTGTTGGGCATATGCTCCTTTGCCTCCAGCATGGCGTTGTAGTTGATGTCGAGAACGTATACCTGGCATCCGAAAGCAGATGCAAGCTCGCAGGCTCCAAGTCCGGAGTGACCGCAGCCTATTATGGTTACGACCGGAGCCGGAGCACCGCATACGTTGGCGAGAAGCTTACCGGGGCCGCCGTTGATCGTCTGTGCAAAATGAAGAGCCGCCAGAAAGCCTCCTTTACCGGCAAGTTCTGACATCGGGCTCAGCAGAGGCCACTGTCCTCTGTCATCGGATATGTCTTCATAGGCGATGGACGTACAGCCTGACTTCATCAGAGCCTGAGTCTGCTCAGGATGCGCGTTGGAATGGATGTAGGTGAATATGATGAGATCATCTCTGAGATATTTGAACTCCTCCGGGAAGATCTCCTTTACCTTGTAGATCATGTCCACTGTGGTCCAGACCTCTTCCGCCGTCTCACAAATGACAGCACCGCTGGCTTTGTAGTCCTCATCACTGAATCCGGAACCTACGCCTGCCTTGGTCTCAACGAAGACCTCATGTCCTCTTCTGACCAGCTCAGTCACCGCTGTGGGAACTGCACCGACACGATATTCCGATTCTTTGATCTCTTTTACTATTCCGATTTTCATTTTCTTGTCTACCTCAACTGATCAATAAATAAAAAACTATAAAAATGGGCTAAATATTGCGGAGCGGGCGAGGCCCGCTCCGCCCGCAATTCTAAGAATAACGAATTTTTTGTAGTAATTTACTTCAAACTTTAACTTATAAGGTTGCACCCATGATCATGTAGCCGATAACACCAACTACTGCAGCGCACAGAGCATAAGGCATCTGTGTCTTTACGTGGTCGATGTGGTCGCAGCCAGCAGCCAGAGACGACAGGATGGTCGTGTCTGAAATGGGTGAGCAGTGGTCACCGAAGCAGCCTCCGCCCATTACAGCAGCGATGGCTCCGTATACGACTCCGCCCATTTCGCCACCGGTAAGGTTGAATGCCAGCGGTAAGCAGATGGGAAGCATGATCGCATATGTTCCCCAGGAAGAACCTGTCAGGAAGGAGATCAGTGCGCAAAGGATGAAGGTGATGGTGAGAAGCCAGAACGGAGTCATCCAAGACTCAGTAAGGCCGATGAGGTATGTAGCTGCACCGAGTCCCTTTGTGATGGAGTTCATGCAGTATGCCATGGCCAGGATCAGGATGGCGGCCATTACAGCCTTGATGCCCAGAACGGCAGTATCCATCATCTCTTTGACCTTAGCTTTCCTTGTGATCCACATCACTACGAACTGATACATAACAGCGCAGATGAATGCCTCTAATGTTCTTGCGGAACCGATGAAGATGTATGTTCCTACTGTGATGCCGATGATGATGATAGCAGGCATCACGAAGTCTAAGAACAGATTCGTCTTGATTCCCTCGTTGGGTTTGATCTCATCCAGCTCGCCGGAAAGCAGCGGAGTGGATCCTTCAGCATAGACCTGACCTGTCTCAAGAGCTCTCTTCTGAGCAGCCTTCATGGGACCGAAGTGAGGAATGATGCCTACTGCAAGAAGTCCGTTAAGGATGAGGATAGCCCAGCAGTAGAAGTTGAACTTGAATGCGCCGACTACGGCAGCCTGACCCATTGTAGCGTCAGCGATGCATCCGATTCCGACTACGAGTCCTGCTACGTAAACGCCCCATGATGTGAAGGGGATAAGGCAGCAGATAGGTGCGGATGTACAGTCGCAGACGAAGGCCAGATACTCACGGGAGGTCTTCGCATTGTCTGTAAGAGGTCTCATAACGTTACCTACATACAGCGGTGAGAAGTAGTCAGAGAAGAAGATGAAGATTCCAAGAAGGAATGCCATGATCTCTGTGCCTCTCTTTGATAATTTCTTTCCGTTGATCCATTCAACGAATGCATTGATAGCACCGGACTTCATGAAGAAAGCTACCAGGATACCGATGAATACCTCGATGGCAAGTACCCAGATGAAGTCTGCATTGCCCAGAGCGTCCTGCAGTAAGAGGGAAAGTCCTCTTACGATGTTCTGTCCCTGAATGACAACACCGATAAGGCAGCCGACAAGAAGTGACAGAAGAGCGTCCCTTGTCCAGAAGGATAATGCCAGTGCTACGACGATAGGAAGTAATGAAATAATACCTACAGTTTCGACGTCCATAAAAAACTCCTTTCTTGCGTTCTATTTAGAACACATTTTTATAGTTAACTATAATATATAGCAACTATCGTGCCATTCATTTCTTTAAACCGCTAAAGCGTTGGCTGTCAAGGGTTCAGGCCCCTTTTTCCATTCCGGCGCAAAAAATAAAAGAAAGCTGATCGGTGAATTTTCACCGCCAGCTTTCTGTCGGTCGGCTAATTTTACAGCCCCAGTTTCTTAAGTCTGTACCTCAGAGTCTCCCTGGGGATCCCCAGGATCTCCCCTGCCTTGGAAAGATTTCCGCCGGATTCCAGTATGGCTCTGTTGATCAGTCTTGCCTCATACCTGTCCATCAGTTCGTGATAAGGTATGCCGTCTTCGGACATGATCTCTTCCGGTTTCTCTTCCTCAGCCTCTTCGAATCTTTTTCTCTCCTTCTCCACCATGTTCACCAGGTATTCCGGGATCATGTCGGAGGTCAGGACCTGCCTGTCTCCCTGGCCTGACACCATGGTCTCTATGACGTTCTTAACTTCCCTGACGTTGCCCGGCCAGTCGTACTCCATGAATATGGCCATGGAGTCAGTGTCTATGCCGGTGACCTCCTTGTTGTACACCTTGGAGTAATAGTCCATGTAATGGTTGACGAAGAGACGGATATCTTCCTTTCTCTCCCTCAGAGGGGGCAGTGTCAGGAAACCTGATGAGAATCTGAAGAAGAGGTCTGACCTGAAGGTCCCCTCCTCTATGGCCTTCACAGGGTCGGTATTCATGGCTCCTATTATCTTGACGTTGACCTTCCTGTCCTCGGACGCGCCCAGGGGTCTGAATGTGCCGTCCTGGATGACTCTGAGAAGCTTAGCCTGAAGAGAATATGAGAGGTCTTCTATCTCATCAAGGAAAAGCACTCCGCCGTCAGCCTCCTCGAAGAGGCCTCTGCTGTTTTCCGCCCCGGTGTAGGCTCCCCTTACGGTACCGAAAAGAATGGACTCCATCAGATTCTCCGGAACTGCGGCACAGTTCTGGATGACCACCTTGTCTCTGGGGACTCCGGAGTAATTGATTATGCTCTGGGCGAACATCTCCTTGCCGGTGCCGGTCTCTCCGTAGATCAGCACGGGGTTGGGAGCTGTTGAAAGTATCCTGGCCTGCTGGATGGCCTGTTTCATCTTCTCGTCTGCGGAAAGGATCTTGTCGAAGGTTATCAGTCCTGCGTCCTTCTGGATCCTCATGACGAACTCGTCGAACTTTCTGTCTATGGCGCTGTCCGGCTTCACGTCCTCAGCGGAGTCTATGGCCAGTTCAACTGCGGCCACCACCTCTCCCCGCCTGGTCAGCGGGAAGGTCACGTTGTTTGTGAGGTACTTACGTCTGGCGAAGTCCATGTAGGCCTGTTTTTTCATGATCACTATCTGACCGGTCTCGATGCACCTTGCCACTGATGAGTCCTCTTTTCTGAGCTCCGGGTACACCTCGAAATACTGCTTGTTAAGTATGTCGGATGATTTGAACTCCGGTGAGCTCTCGTTCAGAGCCGCATCGTATCTGGTGTTGTAGATGATCCTGTAGTTCTTGTCTACGATCATTATGTAGTCAAGACTGTCCACTACCAGGCTGCCTATGTTTAGCATGGTACTCTCCCTCTCAAAACATTTGATCTCTCAAAGATCAGCCCATATATCTGCTTTCCACATATTCCTTGAACTTCTGTGCGGCAGGCGACAGGGTGGTGTTTCTGTTGTAGATCATGTAGAATTCCCTCTCCATGTCCATGTCCTCCAGTTCGAACACCATTATCCGTCCTTCTTCGCTGCCCTGCTCACCTTTCACTGCGGTCTGCGACATCACGGAAACTCCCAGTCCGTTCTTCACGCACTCCTTGATGGCCTCGATGCTGTTGACCACTGCTACGGTCCTGAGATCGTTGTGTCCGTGGGATCTCGCCCATTCCTCGAAGGTCCTCCTGGTGGCTGAGCCCTCCTCTCTCCAGATGAATTCCTCGTCCATCAGGTCGTCCAGAGTAAGTTTCTCTCTGTCTTTTCTGATATTGATGAATTTCTCTGTCCTGGGTACTATCACCACCGGTCTGTCGCTCAGGAGCATGCAGCACTTCAGACTGTTGTTGATGTAATACCCCGAAAAGCCTATGTCCCCCAGATTCTCCTGGATGTCATCCCAGACCTTGCCTGTGTCTGACTGCTCCACGTTGAAGGTGACCTTGGGATACCTGGCATGGAAGCCTGCGATGATCTCGGGCACTATGAACTGCCCGGGGATCCCGGATGTTTTGATGTCCACGGTGCCGGCGATCTCGTTGGCAAGATCTGTCATGGCGATGACCGCTCTGTCCCTGGTATGGATGATGTTTATGGCGTAGTTGTAGAACGCCCGCCCGTGCTTGGTAGGCCTGCTCTCCTTGCCGTTCCTGTCCACCAGCTTGACGCCCAGTTCCTTCTCCAGAGAACTGATGTGGGTGCTGATGGTGGGCTGGGTGAGATATGTGGCCTCCGCAGCCTTGGAAAAGCTCTTATACTTGACTACGTTAACAAAAGCTTCCAGTTGTTTGAATTCCATTTCTGACCTCGTTTCTTGACGGAAGACTACCTGAGTATCCTGTAATCTCCTTCTTTTGCCGTGATCCTTTCCCTGTCGGTGTGGTCCAGTATGGCCATGGCATACTTTCTGGAGGTGCCGATCATGTCCCGGAACTCGGCCAGCGTGATCTTTCCGTTATTGGTTATGTGCTCTTTTATCATGTTCAGGGCCTTCTCGTAAGCCCCGCTGTCTATGCAGTATCTGGCATCCAGCCTGACCAGTTCTCCCTCGTCCACAAGGGAGTCTATCAGGTGTCTCGCATTGACCTTGTCTCTCTCCGTCTCCAGGATCTCGTCCACAGTGGGCATCTCATAGACGTTCTGCCTGTACCTGCCCAGTATCCTGTTTCTGAGTTTCTCCGCCTCGGGAGATCTCTTCACCCCGAAGCCGAAGGCAGATACCCTGCCGGAGACCTCCTTGATGACCTTGTCCGCCGTCATCATGGCTATGATCTCGTCCAGAGCCTTACTGTCCTCCAGTCTCAGTTTCTCCCCCAGTCTGGATCTGAATTCGGCCCTGGCCATTCCCGGAGACATCCTGTTGTTCTCGTGATAGTCCCCCAGGATCTCCGCGGCGCTCTCCTTGGCCCTGCTCAAAAAACTTTCGTGAATGTAACGTCCCTTTTCCAGGACTCTCGCGCGCTTCCCGTTCACCAGCTCCGCTAGGATGTTTTGCGTCTCATCCATGGTGAGCCTCTGCTTCAGGGCGAGCCTTGTCACGTCGGGGACCTCCCTGCTCTTCTCGCTGAGCACCAGGTCCATGATCTCCTTCTCGCTGCCCTGGTCCTTGATCCTGAGACCTTCCAGAGCATCCTCATCGAAGCGCTTGTGCTTCCTGGGGGTGACCTCCAGTATCTTGCCGCCTCCCACGGTTATCATGGGGGAAAAGAATCTCACGATGAACCTGTCGTTCCTCTTCACTGCAACATCTTCTTCCAGTTTAAGCTGGCAGTAGCAGACGTCACCCTTCTCAGCCGCGTCTCTGTCCAGGAGGATCACCTTGGCCAGGGATTCTGTGGAGCCCGAGTAGAAGTGGACCCTGGCGTTGTTCAGGATCTTTCTGTCGGTGTCCCTGAGCATCTCCAGCCTTACGTCCAGCAGTCTGCCTGTCTCCAGGCTTCCCGGCTTGGCCAGGACTGAGCCTCTCCTCAGGTCATCCTTCTTAAGTCCCTGAAGGTTCAGGGCTGTCCTCTGGCCTGCCAGGGCTTCGTCCACGTTCTCGTTGTGGACCTGGACGTTTCTAACCTTGGTCAGCTTCTTTTCCGGGTAGACCATTATCTCGTCCCCGGTCTTCACTCTTCCCTCAATGAGGGTGCCGGTGATCACCGTTCCGAATCCGTCTATGGTGAACACCCTGTCCACCGGAAGTCGGAAAAGAAACTCGCTGGAGTTCTTCAGAAGGTCGTCGTCTATGTTCTCGATAATGAGATCTCTCAGCTTATCGATGTTGTAGCCGTCAAGAGAAGATACCTCGATCTCGGGAGCGTCCTCCATGAAGGTCCCTTTCACCAGATCGCGGGCGTCGTCCCTTACCATCTCGATCCAGTCGGGATCATCCACCAGATCTCTCTTGGTGTATACGATTATCCCCTTGCGGATGTCCAGTTTGTCCAGGATACCGAAGTGCTCTCTGGTCTGGGGCATTACTCCCTCATCCAGACCGATGACCAGAAGGACCAGGTCGATGCCGCCGATCCCCGCCAGCATGTTGCTGACGAACTTCTCGTGTCCGGGAACATCTATGACAGAGATGTTGTAATCACCGTATATCATGTCGGCAAAGCCGTTCTCTATGGTGATGCCTCTCTTTTTCTCTTCCTTGAGCCGGTCACAGTCCATGCCGGTAAGTGCCTTTATAAGGAATGTCTTTCCGTGATCCACATGGCCGGCTGTTCCGACTATTACGTTTTTCATGCCTTGCCTCCGGCCTGGATCATTGCCCTCAGCTTGTCTGCTATCACTTCAAAATCTTTTGTTTCAAGGGTCCTCACGTCCAGGACCATCTTGTCCCTGTGGATCCTGGCCACCACCGGCACCTCGCCTCTGTGGAGCCTGTCGCACATCTCGTCGGGGGACATGGTCCTGTGGCTCACCTTGACCACCACGTTCTTAAGAAGGCTTCCGGGAGCGGAACCTCCGCCCACGACTCCGCTGTCCTCCTCTATCCATGCGGAGTATGCGCTCTCTCCGGTGGCCGGATCCCTGATCTCGTCGATCATGTCCTTCAGTATCAGGCACTGAGCCCTCAGTTCTTCCTGCGGCCTGGTGATCATCCGGAGCACCGGGATCTCGCGAAGTGCATTGTCCGGGTCCAGATATGCGTTCAAGGTGCTCTCCATGGCGGCGATGGTCATCTTGTCCACCCTGAGCACTCTGGCCAGAGGATGACTCTTCATCATGTCGATGTATTTTTTCTTTCCGCAGATGATCCCTGCCTGGGGACCGCCCAGAAGCTTGTCACCCGAGAACAGTATGACGTCCGCCCCGTCGGCAAGCCCTCTGGCCGCCACCGGTTCGTCTATTCCGTATGCGCTGAGATCCACCATGAGGCCGGAGCCCATGTCGTAGATCACCGGAAGATCGCATCTGTCACCCAGCTCCCTGAGTTCTTTAAGACTTACGTCCTCTGTGAAGCCGATGATCCTGTAGTTGGAGGTGTGGACCTTGAGAAGAGCCGCTGTGTTTTCGTTCACATGCTTCTCATAGTCGCTGAGCCTGGTCTTGTTGGTGGTGCCCACCTCCACCAGATGTGCACCGGACTGCTCCATGATGTCGGGGATCCTGAAGGACCCTCCTATCTCCACCATCTCCCCTCTGGAGACGATGATCTCCCTGCCGTATCCTATGGCGCTTAGCACCAGCATGGTGGCTGCGGCGTTGTTGTTCACTATCATGGCAGCCTCTGCGCCGGTGAGTTTTCTGAGGGTTTCCTCCAGATGTACGTGTCTGGAGCCTCTGGCGCCTGCCTCCGGGTCGTACTCCAGAGTGCTGTAGCCCTCGGCCACTCTCATGACGTGGGCCGCAGCCTTTTCGGAGAGGCTGGCCCTTCCCAGATTGGTGTGGAGCACCACTCCCGTGGCGTTGATCACAGGTCTGAGGCTCGGACAGGAAGCCTGCCTTATCTCAGCCAGTATCTCTTCCCTTATGCCCAGAAGATGTGAGCGTGGGTCCTCATCCAGGGAGGCGAGAATGGCTTCTCTTCTCCTGTCGATGACGCGTCTCACCGCCTCCGTGATCTTCTCACGGGGGATGTCCTCCATCATCTCTTCAATTTCATGGTCCTTGAGGACCTCGTCCACCTTGGGAAGCATTCTGAGCAGTTCCTGTTTCATGGCTTTTCCCTTATATCTGAATCGAATGTTTTGCGAAAATGGCGGGAGTATATGAGAATCGAACTCATCCGAGAGGCTCCTAACCCCTCACACCGGTTTTGAAGACCGTAGGGCACACCAGCACCCATCTACTCCCATATGAATAAGGGGAAACCAAACTGGTCTCCCCTTGACTAAAACTCTCTTATGGACTGCCGCCGGCAGTCCGGTGACCTGTGTGTTTCTGCCGAAAGGCACCTGAAAGGATACCTTACTTCAGCAGAAGGTCGAGGGCATTAACTACGATCTCCCTCTGACGCTTCTCTTCCTTCTCGGGAGGAAGCTGCGGGTTGCCTGTGGGATACGGGATCGCCTGAGCTCCGGAGATCCTTGCTGCACCTACAGTCTTTGAGATCGGGGTTACCGTGCAGATATGAGCGGCAGGTATTCCCGCCTTTTCAAGCTGCTTGACTATTGTTGCACCGCAACGTGTACAGGTTCCTCACGTGGAGGTCAGGATGGCTGCCTGAATGCCTGCCTTGAGCAGGTCTTCCGCCATTTCCTGACCGAATTTGGTGGCATCCGCAACGGATGTGGAGTTTCCTGTAGTGGTAAGAAGGTAGGGATAGAGATATCCGATGTATCCTTCCTTTTCAAGCTGCTTGAGGACCTTGTAGGGCGCTACTCTGTCCGGGCTCTCGTTAGCGTAGACCGGGTCGTATCCGGCGTGCACCGACTCCCACTTGCCCTGCTCCAGGCAGTCTCCTTCAACGGGATACTTCTTCCAGAACTTGGCTGTGGCGGCGTACATGTGATCCGGGTTGCCCATGGGAACGATGCCTCCTGTTGTGCAGAGGGCTATCCTGGCAGTTGAAAGATCCTTGAGAGGAGCGGCAGGAGTGACCTTCTCATATACCGAGATCTCCAGCTCTGTCTCATAGGGTTCTCCCTTGAGTTTTTTGAGAAGCATCTCAACGGCACGTGTCGCTCCGTCCTTCTCGTGGAATACGTTGACACGCTGTCCCTTGGGATAATAGTGCTCCTGCTTGGGGGTGCCCAGCTTCTCGCCTCTTAAGAGCTTGCCTGCAAGGCTTGCGATGAGAGGAACGGCCTTCCTGATGCCTGCAGCGGACTTGTCTGTCTCGATGATGTAGCAGTACTGCTTATACATCTCCACAGCGGGGTTCTCCCAGTAAAGTCCGGTGATGGCGGGAATTCCGTAGGTCTGCTGCACGAACTTGCAGACCTCGGAGCAGGCGATGCCGAAACGTCCCGCGTTGAAGGCGGGTCCAGCGATGACCAGATCCGGCTGGACCTCTTCCACCTGAGCCTTGATGAACTCAAGGCTCTTCTCAATGTTCTCAGCGAAGTAGTTGTCTCCGCAGATGATGGATCTGACGAACTCGCCATCCTTGATCTGGGGAGCCATTGCATTGGCAGGGCCTACCTTGCCTTCCTTGAAGAAGGGTTCCTGGTATGCGAATTCTTCTCCGCCGATCTGTCCGAAGAACTGATTTGTGTAGAATAAGATTTTCTTCATCCGGTTACCCTCCTTTCTAGATAGTTATTGCACCGAGCTTGGTGTTTCCCTGTAAGTTGTGGCCGCCCATGATGCCGTGGATCTCCAGGAGAAGTCTTCCGTCCTCCTGAATGGAGGTGACGTTTCCTCCGCAGACTCTCTCGACTTCCTTGAGGATGCCGATGGTCTTGTCCATGGCTGGCAGCATGACGGTGGCGTTGGAGTTGCCGGTGGTGACGATGGCATTGGCCTCCTGTACCGAGTCGGGAAGAGGCTCTGACATTCCGTCCACTCCGGCGTCTTCATTGGTGATTATGACTGTCTTGATACCGTTGTTCTCAAGTTCCTGACATACGATCATAAGGTCTGTTGTGGGATTTCCGAAACCTTCCTGGGAAATGAGGACTCCGTCCGCACCCAGCATCTTGACTTCTCTTACGGTCATCATCCTGTCTCTGAACTTCTCTTTCAGAGTGGTCATCAGAGGATTGAGGACGATCCCCATGAAGTTGATCTCGGTTCCGTGGATCTTGAGGAGCTCCCTGATCACAGCATTGTTCTGGTGCATGTAAGTGGTGGTCTTGGATCCCGGAGAAACGCAGTTTCCTGAGATCAGCGCACCGTCCATGACTTCATTGGGAGTGATCATGGTGGGAACCAGAGCTTTTGCGTCGCGCCCATAGAAGTAGGTGTCGTGCAAAAGACCCTGAGCCATACAGTTGTAAACGTAGACTACCTTGGGAAGGTCGGGGAATTCCGCGTACTTCTCACCGATAGGCTTCCACTCCATGTTCTCAGTCTCATATTCGGTCACATCGAATCCGATCTCCGCAACTGTCTTAGCCACCTTGATACCTGCAAGCCTGACGACTTCTTCGTGATCGTGGGGATCCACATAGTCCTGCTTCTCTATGATCATGCAGAGATGCAGAATGGAGGAATAGATGGTGTAGTCCACGCAGGGGCCGCTCATGTCTATTACGCCCTCCTGGAAACCCACGATGGGTCCGGTGGAGGTCACGGCCATTCCTTTCAGGCAGTAGGTAATGCCATTGCCCGCTTCCTGCATGTCTTCTCTGAACAGTCCCGGGAATATCTCTCCGCCCTCAAGCTTCGCTCTGGGCTCGATGACATCCTTTACGGGAACGATCCTTACGGATTCGCCGGGTCTTGCGATATCGAAGGATACCGCCTTGACTCTGCTGTCTTCCAGGACCAGTTCTTCCAGCCTTTTGGGATCCACATGAAGCACGCCGTCTTCGATCTTGTCGACGGTATCAAAGACGATGTCTTTGATCTGAACTTTTCTAAGTTCCAAATTCATGTGTCGTTTCCTTTCTTGAAATATGTATTAAGTTGTGTGGGTGTAATGCTTTGCCCGACCGCGCCCCTCAGGCGCATCTGTGCCGGACATTCGCAAAATATATTAAGAGCAATTTTCGTGCCATAAAAATACCTATGATTTTAGGGGTTTTTATAGGATTTTGCTCTATTTGGCGACGGTTTTTTGTCGGTTTCGTCTGTTGCCACCGACCGATTTTCACCGCGTCTCCTTATCGGTGATCTTCATCTTGTCCATCTTGTACTTGAGAGTCTGCCTGGGAATGCCCAGAAGCTCGCCGGCCTTGGTCTTGTTGCCGCCGCATTTCTCAAGAGCCTTCAGGATCATTTCCCTTTCCAGGAGATCCACAGCTTCTGTGAGGCTCATGTCTTCCCCCTCCAGGTCGATGATCACCTTTGAGTCGTCAGTGGCGGGCTCGGCTTTTTTGCGCACCTCACCCTTGTTCTTGCTGTTAAGGTAGACCGGGATGTCCCTCATGTCCAGGGTGTCGGATTCGGTCATGGTTATCATGGACTCGATGACGTGTTTCAGTTCTCTCACGTTTCCTTCCCAGTCATAGTTCAGGAAAAACGCCCTGAGCTCCTCGGATATGCCCTTCACGTTCTTGCCGTACATACCGTTGAAGTAATCGATGTAGTTGTCCGTCAGATATTCGATGTCGTCAGGCCTCTCCCTGAGAGGAGGCAGGTATATCATATTGGACGAAAGCCTGTAGAAAAGGTCTCTCCTCAGGATCCCCTTTTCGATGGCCTCCATGGGGTCGATGTTCATGGCAGCGATGATCTTGACCTTCACCTTCTTTTCCTTGCTGGCCCCCAGAGGTCTGAAGGTGCCCTCCTGCAGGACTCTCAGCAACTTGCCCTGTACCGCGTATGGCAGGGCGTTGAGCTCGTCCAGGAAGAAGATGCCGCCGTCGGCCTCCTCGAACAGTCCCTTCTTGTTCTCAGCGCCGGTGTATGAACCTCTGGTGGTCCCGAAGAGGATGCCCTCGATCAGGTTGTCCGGCACCGCTGCGCAGTTCTGGATGACCACCTTCTGCTTGGGGTACACCATGTAGTTGATTATGGCCTGGGCAAACATCTCCTTGCCCGTGCCGGTCTCTCCGTAGATCAATATGGGATTGCTGTTCATAGAGAAAAGCTTGGCCTGCTCTATGGTGCTCAGCATGCCGTCGTTTATGGTCAGGATGTCCTCGAAGGTAGTCCTGTCGTTGGAATCCCTGTTGGGATGGAATCTGCCGTCCTTCTCCAGAGATTCCAGGGCGTCCGGTTTCTTTTCCAGATTTCCCACGTTGGTCAGGTCCTTGGTGAGCTCCACCACGCCGACCACCTGTCCCTTGCTGAGAAGAGGCAGAGTGATGTTCTTGGTTACGTAGACCTTGCCGTTTATGTCTGTCCACTCCTGGACCTCGTTGAAGACCGGGACCCCGGTGGACATGGCCTTGACTATGGATGAATTGCCCACGCCGATGGAGGGATACATCTCGAAGAAATTCTTGTAAGGCTTGGTGGTCAGGTCCGCACCCATGCGCTTGTCGAATCTGGAATTGTATACAATGTCATAATCTTTGTTTACCACCAGAATGTAGTCCGCCATGTCCAGCAGCATTTTCTCTTTGTTAGCCATCGTTCAGTCCCTCTTATCCATTAACGTCTGTATTCCTCAGCCCCGGCCTTCAGGAGAAGGAAATCCAGGTACTGAAGATCCGGAAGCATACTGTCGTCATATTTCAGCGCAAAAGTGTTTTGAAGCAGTTTGGCGGTCTCAGCCATGCTGTCCTCGATCATGATGACGCTGTTTAAGTCACATTCCGTGCCCTTCTCCCTCTCACGTTCCTCCGGCACCTCCAGAAACACTGACTTGTATGGGGTCTCGTGGGGCTTGATCCGGCCCATCATGGGGTGCATCACAAGCTTCGCTCCCAGGTGGATCATGTCCCTGGCTCTGACCAGAACGTCCATTTGGGACATATCCGGGTCAAAGTCCACGTCGATATTTCTGAAGCAGGACTCCCCATTATAGGAAATCGCCTCATTGACTCTGCTGTTATTTGTAATTATTAATAGCTTCATGGGTATATTATAATATATTGGGACGAATAATTGTCAACAATAACGGATAAGTATTAAAATAAGTGATAAAATATCGTCGGTATTAGAATAGTTTATAATCTTATCCCGGTATTTTGGCGACGGATAAATATGCGTTGTAAACCAGCGGACAAAACCGTATAATATAGGCAGTATAGCGAAAGGAGGTGTGGGCCATGTCAGAGAAAGAAAAACGCAGACTTACAGAGATGACGAGCCGCGGCGGGTGACTGGCCAAAGTCGCTCCAAGCGATCTGTCGCAGGTCCTGCGTCAACTGCCCAAAATGAGCGACCCTGATCTTCTGGTAGGCTTCGATACCTCCGATGATGCAGCGGTCTTTAAGATAAGCGACGATCTGGCTCTCATACAGACTGTGGACATTTTCCCGCCCATAGTGGACGATCCCTTCGATTACGGCAGGATCGCGGCGGCCAACGCCCTTTCGGACGTGTACGCCATGGGAGGTACCCCGCGCCTGGCCATGAACATTCTTTGCATCCCCGAGGATCTGGATCAGGAGATCACCCTCGGGATCCTTCGCGGCGGTCAGGACAGATGCGCCGAAGCAGGCGCAGTCATATGCGGAGGTCATACCATAAAGGACAACGAGCCTAAATACGGACTCTGCGTTTCAGGTTTCATTTCACCCTCCAGGGTGAAGAAGAACTCGGCCGCAAAGGAGGGAGACATCCTGATCCTCACCAAGGCTCTGGGCACCGGCATACTGAGCACCGCCATGAAGGCGGATCTGCCCTCCCCTGATACCTGCAGGGCAGTGATCGAATCCATGGCCACCCTCAACAAAAAAGCTGCAGAGATCATGGTGAAGTATCCCGTAAACGCCTGTACCGACGTCACCGGTTTCGGTCTTGTGGGACACTCCTTCGAGATGGCCTCTTCATCCGGCCTCACCATTGCGCTGGAAAGCAGTTCACTTCCGCTTCTTCCGGAAGCTCTGGACATGGCAAGGATGGGTATCATCCCCGCCGGAGCCTACGGTAACCGCAGCTGGATAGACTGCGGCGCCACAGTGGAGGGAGATGTGGATCTGGCTCTCACGGATATCATGTACGATCCCCAGACATCGGGAGGTCTGCTTATCTCCGTTCCGGAGAAGGAAGGTTTTAATCTCCTCAGAGAACTACAGGACAGCATCCCCGTAGCATCCATAGTCGGCCACGTGGAAAGATTCCACAAGAAGCCCATCATAATCAGATAAAGCTCATAAAAAAAGCCGCGTTTGCGGCTTTTTTTCTTTCAGTAAAGCATGATCTCGAACATCCCTTCGTGGGGATAACCTCCTCTGCACAGTTCCTCGGCCGGACCGGCTTCCTCCATGGGTGCCATCCAGCACATCCCGCAGCCCGCGGCTATCTCCCCCGGAACGGGTATGAGCCTTCCGGGTACTTCATGTATCCTGCAGTAGTCCTCGAAGGCCATAGCGTCTGTGGTGTTGCTGAAGGTTATTATTCTTTTGAGTTTTTTCTCTCTGATCATCACTCTATATTCTCTCTGCGATCTCTCTCACCGCATTCACCGCGGCATCGATCTCCTCTTCGGTATTGAAGTACGAGAAGCTGAATCTGACAGCCCCCTGAGCCTCAGTTCCCAGAGCCTTGTGCATGAGGGGCGCACAGTGTGCCCCCGGGCGGGTTGCTATGCCGTACTCAAAAGACAGGATGTCCGATATCTGTCCCGAATCCACATCTCCCACATTCAGAGCGGTTATGGCAGCCCTGTCTCCGGAATAGTCTCCGTAGACCTTTACTCCCGGAATGTTCCGCACTCCCTCATAGAACCTCATCATAAGCGAGCGCTCCCTCTCATCGATCACTTCGCGTCCGGTGCTCTCTATGAAATCCACGGCTGCGCCGAGGCCGGCTATGCCGTGCCCGTTGAGGGTCCCGGCTTCGAGCCTTACAGGCAGGTCCTCCGGCTGGGTCCTGAGATAGCTCTGGACTCCCGTTCCTCCCACCTTGAAGGGCCTGATCCCGATATCCTCACGAAGCACCAGTCCTCCGGTGCCCTGGGGTCCCATCATTCCCTTGTGGCCGGTGAAGCAGACAGCATCTATTCCGGTCTCGCTCAGGTCTATGTGTTTCGAGCCTGCTGTCTGGGAGGCATCCACAACGTATCTGATGCCGTGAGCGCGTGCGATCTCAGCGATCCTCTTCACGTCCACCATGTTGCCCGTAAGATTGGAGGCGTGAGTGGTCACGATGAGAGACGTATTATCTCTTATGAGAGTCTCGATCTCCTCCGGATCGATGTTGCCTGCGGGATCGGCCTTCAGGAAGCTGAGCTCCACCCCCTTCTCCCTCTCCAGAAGATACAGGGGGCGCAAAACAGAATTGTGCTCGCACTCCGTGGTGATCACGTGGCTTCCCTCCGGAACCAGTCCCCGGATCGCTATGTTCAGAGCCTCCGTGGCGTTCTGGGTGAATATGACATTGTTGGGTCCGGACACGCCAAAAAATCCAGCCAGCTTTTCTCTGGTGCCGAACACTGTCCTGGCTGTGTTCAAGCTGGCCTCGTGGGTGCCCCTGGAACTGTTGCCCATGGTCCTGAGAGCATCGCAGACAGCCTCTATGACGCTTTCCGGCTTGTGAAGCGTTGTCGCCGCATTATCCAGGTATATCATCAGGGCTTTATGATGCGGGCAGCCTTGGACAGAGTCTCAACTATGTCATACATGTTGGTGACGCTGCCGACTGCCAGTTTTTCCTTAAGTTTGTAATAATCCAGGCAGGTGCCGCAGGTCTTGATGGTGACTCCCTGAGCCTCCATGTTCCTGAGATCCTCCAGAGATACAGATCCTTCGACGGGAATGGTAGCTCCGCCGTTGTAGAAGAGGATGGTGTTGGGCAGTTCTTCCAGCTGGGACAGAGAATAGATGAATCCCTTGATCAGGATCTTGCCGAGTTCGTCGTTGCCTACGCCCATGGTGGCGGAACTGATGGCTACAACAATGTCACCCCTTCTGTCGGGTGCGCAGCAGACCTCATCCTGGGCTTCCTGCTCCTTATCTAAACCAATGGCTTTCTCAGCCTCCATGGTGATCAGGAAATGCTTCTCTTCAAGTTTATCCGCCTTTACCGGAAGATTCTCCGAGTTGGCCAGACGGGTAAGGTTCTGTACGGCCACCTCATTGTCAACTTCGACCTCGATCACAGCGGGTCCGGTAAGCCCCTGCAGCACTTTTTTTGTCATAATAACGGGAATGGGACAGACCTTCCCCATTGCATCAACTTTTATCTTTTCCATGTCAACCTCCATAGGTCATATATTTCTAAACTAATTCTATTATCTGTATCTGTCCTATTCCAATAGAAAAAAGTAATCGGATTTTTTGCGCCCATTCTCTGAATAAATAAGCGACAGATAACTGTCGCTTAAGTGTTTCCCATCGTTTCAGGGTGATATTACAGATTCTCGTAGCACCACTCTTTGTCGGTTAGTTCAATGCCGAAGGACTCGGAGGTATCCTTGAATGTCAGATATCCCTTAACGAAGTCCAGTCCGTACTCCAGGCACTTGTCCTCCATGCAGGCTTTCTTCCAGCCCTTGTCCGCCAGTTCCTTGATGTACTTGATGGTGGCGTTTGAAAGTGCCGCCGATGCGGTGTTGGCCACGGATGAAGGAAGGTTGGGGATACCGATGTGTCTGATGCCCCTCTCGTAGAACACAGGGTTCTCGTGAGTGGTGTACTGGGAGGATTCGATGGCTCCGCCCGGTTCAGCATCGATGTCCACGATCATGGAGTTGGGCTGCATCACATCCAGCATGTCTTTGGAAATGATGGTGAGACCCGGCACCCACTTGACGCAGTTCAGTACGATGTCCGCATCCTTGATCTCTCTGGTGACGTTGGCCTTGTTGGAATAGCAGGTCCTGACGCCGGGGAGCTTGTTGGCAAGCACGTCCTCCAGTTTGAGAAGATCCACGTCCATGAGGACCACGTCTGCGTTCATTCCCATGGCCAGTCTTGCAGCTGCGACTCCCACGTTGCCTGCTCCGAAGATCACGATCTTCATGGGCTTCACTCCGATGGTGCCGCAGATGGACTTGCCTGCGCCGCCCTGGGTGGTCTGTGAATAAAAGAGTCCCGTGAGCAGTCCGATCTCACCTGCGATCCTTGACATGGGCTCCAGAAGGATGAAATGTCCTCTGTCGTCCATCATGTCCTCAAGGGCGATGCCGATACACTTGGACTTCAGGAGTTCATCGGTCTCCGGCCTCCTGTTGGCGGAGTGGATGTATGTGAAAAGTATCTGGTCTTCTCTTAAGAGTCCGAACTCCTTGGGCAGGATCTCCTTGACCTTGCAGATGAGCTCAGCCTTGTCGAAGCAGTCCTTCTCAGACTCGACGATCTCGGCGCCGGCAGCGATGTAGTCGCTGTCCGGGAAGCCTGCGGCGGCTCCTGCGCCCTTTTCCACATATACGGTATGTCCCGCGTCAACCAGTTTCGCTACATTGGAGGGAATGATCGCTACACGATATTCCTGTTCTTTGATTTCTTTTGGCAATCCGATCTTCATGTCACGCCTCCTGTAAGCTATATGCAAAAGAATTTAATACAGATTTAACTCACCCAGCATCAGCGCCATATATCCTGCCATGGTGCTGAAACTGAACACGGGAAGCCCCGTGGCATCCCTGATGGCCGGTCCGAAGGGCGGCAGGTCAGTGCACTCCAGAACGAAGGCGCCTATATCCGGATGTTCCTTAACTGCATCCAGGGCTGTTCCCATGATCTCCTTCTCTACCAGATCCATGTCCACGGGCTCATCCTCTTTTTCGAAGATGGAGTTCCACTCCGGACAGTTCTCCAGTCCCAGAACTATGATCCTGGACATGTCGTTTACTCCGCAGTAGCCGAAGTGCTCAGGGGTAAGGCTGGAACCGTAGGCGGTCATCACCGCTACCTTCTTGGAAGGAGCTATGATCTGCAGCGCAAAAGGCACCTGAAGAAGCGACGAAAGGAAAACAGGAATGTCCAGAGCCTCAGACACCTGCTTCTGGAAGATGGCATTGAAACCGCAGGATCCCGTAAGAGCCTTGATGCCCTCAGCCTGCATCTCCTTGCCTATCTCAATGAAACGGTCGCAGACCTCCTGTGAAGGATGATTTATTATGGTCTCGGTGCATGCACCCTCCACATGCCTCATGTCCACGGGAAACGGATAAGACTCCGCGTTGGTGGAGTTCCCCTTGAGAGCCTCGAGCTGCATGAGTCCTACGGGCACATGGCCCTTTTCCCATCTCAAAAGACCTATCTTAGCGTTGTTTGCCATAAAAGCCTCCTATATGTACTGCCTCGTCTTCAGGTCCTGATAAGCCTTGGATGCGCTTATCATCCTGCAGATGGCGTAGTCTACCGAAAGTACCAGTGCCAGGAAATTGCAGAGCCAGATGGACACCACCGTGAAGTAGAGCACGTTGAAGATGTCGATGGGCACGGGAATTCCCAGAAAACTCTTGAGATAGATGTCCGGATAGAAGCATCCGCCTGCGGCGAACCTGATCCAGCAAATGTAATAGAGCACCAGGATCACGATGGCCGCATACATCCAGTAATTGCCGAAAGGCGTGTATCCCATCAGGGGAAGTACCAGATTCAGCATGAATCTGCTCCAGAACTCCATTCTGGACACCTTAAGGCTGGCAGTCTCCAGGTCATCGGGCTTGGTGGCTGATGCCTTGCGCATGAAAAGCAGATTCGGTATCACGATAAGTATCACCGCGATCAGTCCCGGCAGGGAGAAAAAGTGCATGTTCGCGGCTTCCGTAAAGATTCTCAAAACATTGTCCTCCATTGCTTAAGTGTGCCCGGAGCACACGGGATCGGAGCCTTCTACAGGCTCCTTATACATAAATAGTACTCACTTATATGTATCTTTATCCAATAGATATTTTCTATAGCCACGCAGGTATTATTGATATTTCTTTTATCACATTGGCCCGCGTAAAAAGGCACCCGTCGGGTGCCTGTTATCTTCTCAGTCAATATATTTTTTGTACACATGCCTGGAGTAGGAAGCATACATGAGAGCGCTGTACTTCAGAGCGAACTCCACCGTATCGCCCACCTTGTACTCCCCCTCACAGTCTGTGATGTCCAGCACGGTATGGTCGCTGGAATTCGCCACCACCTCAATGGATTCATCCACGGGCATGAGGTCCTTGCAGTTCCCTATGTCTGCGCTTCCCAGGTCGATTATGGCTCTCTTTCTGAGTCCGCCCCTGTTGGCGGCCATCACGTCGCCTCTCCAGTTCAGACCGCCGCCGGACAGGTTTATCTCCCTGACCTTGATCTCGGCTATCTGCGCCTTGAGCCTGAAGGAGTGCTCGTCTCTGCCCTCCAGCTCGATCTTGCGGTTGATCCTGAAGGTTATGGGATTGGCTATGGTGCCCCCTGCCCTGATGTGATTGATCTCCGGCGGAAGCGGCTTGCCCGGGTATATCCACAAAAGAAGAGATGAGTTGCCTCCGGACACGATCTCGAGCTTGCGGCCCAGGGTGTTCTGCACAGTCCGGGCCCCTTCTGCCAGAAAGTCCAGTTTCTCCTGATCAGGATCCACTCCGCTGACGCAGCCCCAGTTGGTGCCTATGCCCATGAGCTTAAGGTTGGGCAGTCTTTCAGCCAGAATGCAGAGTTCAGTGAGCTCCTCCAGTCCCTCTGCGCCTTCCCTCTTGTCACCGCAGTCCAGCATGATGATCACCGAGTGGATCTTGCCCTGTCTTGCAGCCTCTCTGTCCAGCGCCTCCAGGGTGCTCCTCTCGGAGTTGAGGCTGATGTCCACATATCTCACAACGTCCTCCACCTCACACTCCATGGGTATCCTCACAAGCATGGTGGTGACCGAGCTGTCCTTTTCCTTGATCTCCTTCAGATGCTGTACTCTGGAGCTTCCGATCTGGTCGCAGCCTCCCTGAGCGTAGGCCTCCGCCACCCTCACGTCGCCGTCCGCCACCTTTGTGACGCCGCATACTCTGATCCCCATTCCGTTCATCTTGCGGTTCATGGATTCAGAATTCTGCCTGATGGCCTTTAGATCGATCTCCAGTACCGGGTATTTTTCCATACCTTCCCTCACTAAAACAAAAAATTCGCGGGCGGCGGCTGCCGCCCGCTTTACACTTAAAGAAATTCCGGATAGAAGTTATTGGACACTGAAACTGTCGGCTGGGGTGCGGGATCCAGTTCTCTGCCTTCAAGTCCAAGGATGACCTCCGGTCTTACCCAGGGTCTGTTCTGGATCGCAGATGTTTCCTGATGGGTCAGATAACCCTTGTAGCATGTAAGGCTTCTTCTCAGATAACCATCCCTTGCCATGGCCTCTTTCAGTCCCAAGTTCATGATGTTCCTGAAATGTCCCAGAACGCCTGCGGCCAGAGACTTGGACGTGGATCCGGCGATGGCTCCGGGAATGTTGGCCACGCAGTAGTGGACAACGCCCTCTTCGATGTACGTGGGGTTCTCGTGAGTGGTCTCATGGAAGGTCTCGATGCAGCCATAGTCGTTGCTTATATCGACTATTACCGATCCTCTTCTCATGGAGCGCACCATCTCACGGTCGATCATATAATCTTTTGCGTCCTTGGGCCACCTTACGCTGTTGATCACCAGATCGGTGTTCTTTATCTCAGCAGCAAGGTTGGCTCTGTTGGACATTATGGTGTTGATCTTGCCGTCGTACTTCTGCTGAAGGTCCCTTAAGATGCCTATGCTGACATCTGCCACGGTCACCCAGGCCCCCATGTTGACCAGAGTCTCCACGGCAGCCTTTCCGACAGTTCCCGCTCCGCACACCAGAGCCTTGATGCCCGGCGCGCCTGCGAGACCGCTTACGAATTTGCCTGATCCTCCGTTGATGGTCATCATGGACCAGAGTCCCATGAAGGCGCCGGCCTTGCCTGCAGCCTCACAGTTGGGGGAGCCGTACCTGTGCGAATCCTCCGCGGTTATGGCTATGACCTTCTTTTCCAGGAGCTTGTCCACCTCTTCCCTGTGCCCCGCCGGGTGCACGCAGCAAAAGATGATCTGTCCCTCTCTCAAAAGATCATACTCCGACGGCTCGATCTCCTTGACCTTCGCCACGAAATCGCATTTTGCCCAGATGTCCTCGTTGGACTCCTCTATGATGGCTCCTGCGGCGGCGTATTCCTCGTCATCGAAGCCGGCCATATAGCCTGCGTTTTTTGTTATGTGAACTTCGTGTCCGTCACCTACCAGGACCTCCACCTCTGCGGGGGTCGCGGTGACTCTGTACTCTCCGTTCTTGATTTCTTTCAAAATACCGAAAATCATTTCAGCCTCTTTCTGATCAATTACTCTTCGATCTTCTGTAATGTCTTGCCCTTCAGACTGTTGTTATCTGTATCATATACTCCGAATCCGGTAAGTGCAAGTACGATCGCAAAGATCGGGCAGAGAATCGGAAGGAATGCATATGGCAGATACTGCATAGCCGAGACTTCAAGTACTCCGTAAGTGTAGATGGCTGCAGCCGACCAGGGTACCAGGAAGGCGAATACTGTACCTCCATCCTCCAGCGTTCTGGACAGAACGTAGGGTGCGACCTTGGCTTTCTTGTACTGCTCCTGGAATACTTCTCCGGGAAGCAGGATGGCCATGTACTGTGATGTGGTGAGCATTACAGTGATAAGGCAGGAAGCCAGCGTTGTGATGATGAGGTTTGCCGGTCTCTGGATGAGTTTGTGGATCTTTCCGAGAACGGCTTCCAGAACTCCCATCTGATACATGAGTTCTCCAAGTTCAAGTGTCAGCAAGCAGTAGACCACGGTGTTGAGCATGGAGCTGATTCCGCCTCTGTTGAGCAGTCTGTTTACAGCAGCGTTCTCGAAGTCGCCGCTGAAGCCTGTTGCCATGGATGTGACGATCTGCTGGAAGGTGAACTGGGGCTGGGTGATCAGTCCAACGATCACTCCCAGGATGGCTCCGATGATCAGAGCCACCATTGCAGGTACTTTCTTGATTACCAGTACGATGGTGATGATTGGTATCAGAAGCAGCCAGATGTGAATGTTGAAGTTATCAGCGATAACGTCCATTACCTCCTGGATGGTGGCAAGGCTCTCTTCAGTTGCTCCGCTGTATTTCAGTCCCATTATGAAGTACAGGATAACTGATAAGGTGAAAGCCGGGACGATGGTCCACAGCATGGATCTGATATGTGTGAATACGTCAGTTCCCGCTGCTGCAGGAGCCATGTTGGTGGTATCGGAGAAAGGTGACATCTTGTCTCCGAAGATCGCTCCTGATACGGCCATTCCTGCTGTAAGGGCGGGATTGATCCCCATGCCGTATCCGATGGCCATGAAGGCCACGCCCATGGTTCCCAGAGCTGAGTAAGCGGATCCTGTGAAGAAGGATACGATACAGCAGACCACGAAACCTATGGGAAGGAATGATGCGGGTGTGAAGATCTTAAGTCCGTAGTAGATGATGGAGGGGATTACGCCGGAGATCATCCAGCTTCCTACGATCATACCTACGGAGATCATGATCATCGCGACCAGAGCGCATTTTTTGAATCCTGTGAGTACGTGCTCCTGGATGTCATCCAGACTCATTCCCAGAATGGCTGCGATAACTCCCATTGCGATGAAGGCCAGTAAGAAGGTTACCATTGTGTTCAGTTTAAGAATTGCCAGACCTACTGCCATGATAGCCGCGACTATCAGGAAGATCACAATTGCGACTGGAAAGCCGACTTTTTTGAATTCTCTTTTCATTACAAGTCACTCCTTTACCTGAAATCATTCGGATCCAGACCTGCGTCGGAGATCCACTTATCATCGATTATGCCGTCTCTGAGTTCCTGTCTTATAATATCAGGATCTCTCTCGCTGACCGGACCATATCCCCCTGCTCCTGCCGTTCTCAATTCCACGACATCCCCTGATCTCAAAGGTATGTTTCTGGGTTTTGGATTGTCTGAAATAAGTTTGCCGTCCCTGTAGATCCTCAGTGATGAATTGCCTCCTTCCTGTCCTCCTTCAAGGCCCCAGGGCTTGTATTTCGAGCGCTCTGTTGCAGCGCTTGCCGATGTGTTTTCGCTCTCGTCAATGACCCTGATGGCCCTGACGATGCCTGTTCCTCCCCTGTACTTTCCGGGTCCGCAGCTGTTCTCGCTCATGGCGTATTTCTCCACCAGGAGCGGGTACTCCATCTCCAGAGCCTCGCAGGGAAGATTGGATGTGTTCGTCATGTGTACGTGCACCGTATCCAGGCCGTCCTTGTTGTACCTGGCGCCCGATCCTCCTCCTACGGTCTCGACGTAGACGTAGTGTCTGTTGTACCTCTTGTCGTCACCGTCGAAGATCAGGAAGGACTGTGCTCCGTTTCCTGCGGCCACCACCATCTTGGGATCCAGTTTGGAGAATGCTCCGAATATCACGTCCGCGATCCTCTGGGTGGTGCTCTCACGGTCGGACACCGGGGCGGGCTCCGTGGCCCAGACCAGTGTTCCCGGCTCGGCTATGATGTTGATGCTGTCGAAGAATCCCGAGTTGGCCGGGATGGAATTGTCCAGGACTGCCAGCATCGAATAGTAGATGGTGGCCTTCAGTGCGCATGGCACGCAGTTGTACGGGCCCGGCACCTGTTTGCAGGTGCCCGTGAAGTCAAAGGTGATGTTGTCGCCTTTGATGATGATCTTCACCTTGATCTTCAGGTCCTCATGGCCTGCTCCGTCGCTGTCCATGTAGTCCTCGAACTCGTACTCCCCGTCCTTCAGCTCGGATATGGCGATCTTGGATTTTTTCTCGCCGTATTCCAGCCACTTGACGCAGAATTCCTCATAGGTCTCGAGGCCTATCTTGTCGATCAGCTCGATGAGCTTATCGTTGCCGTACTGATTGGTCAGTATCTGGGCGTTCAGGTCACCGTGACGCTCATACTTCATCTGGAAGTTCAGCATGATCAGATCCATTACGTCCCTGACCAGCTTGCCTCTGTCGTAAAGCTTGATCACCGGGATCCTGAGACCCTCATCATAGACTGTGGGGCCTCTCCTGGATCTGTCGGCGTGGTGACCGGTGTTTACCATGAATGCCACCAGCTTGCCCTTGTAGAAAACGGGCTTCAGTATGACTATGTCGGGAAGGTGGGAGCCGCCGCCGGTGTAGGGGTCGTTGGCGATGAAAACATCTCCCTCGTGGATCTCGCTTTCGTCATACTTCTCCGCCAGTATCTCCACCGCTCCCGAAAGAGAACTGAAGTGGAGAGGAATGTGCTGGGCCAGTGCCAGCAGCTTTCCCTGGGGGCTGAAGATGGCCACCGAAAGGTCTTTTCTTTCCTTGATGTTGGTGCTGTATCCGGTTTTTGTGAGGATGACTCCCATCTGCTCTGCGATGGACGTCATGCCGTTGGCAATGATTTCAAGGGTGATGGAATTGATCTCACTCATCGTCATCACTTCCTTTCGGTCTTCTCTCAATTATCATGTTCAGATATTTGTCCACCACCGCGTACTGATTTGACAGGATCACCGTGGTGCTGTCCATCTGCTCTACGATGGCAGGTCCGTTGATGATGTTGCCGTTTCCGAGAAGATCTCTGTCATAGAGGGTGTAGTCCGCAAAACGTCCGCCTCCCTCGTATACTCTTCTGGAACCGATCACGGCCTTTGAGGGATCCTCTCCCACATATTCCTCCTCGTTCACAAGAGGAAGAATGATGTTTCCGATGGCGGAAAGCCCGAAGTTCACGATCTGCACCGCATCGTCCGAACTGAAGGAGTACAGTCTCTCGTATGTCTTGATGAAGGCTGCCCTCAGCTCCTTCTCATCGGTTATGGCGTCGATGTCCACAGGCACTCTGATCTCGTGATTCTGTCCCTGATATCTCATGTCGAGGAAGTATTCCTTGCCTCTCTTGTCCTCAGGGATCTTCTCCTGGGCGTACCACTTCTCCGCTTCCTTCTCAAGGTCTCGGAACTGGGCCCTGAA
>JAEEGI010005694.1_pt1 | contig 28584 bp, 18 predicted proteins | sample 8958751 | NCBI WGS metagenome assembly JAEEGI01 (sample SAMN16246545, study PRJNA631951) | gut metagenome | biome: gut microbiome; feature: rumen; material: KS-attached | host: Bos | place: Iran: Karaj | collected 2018-10 | reverse complement strand
TACTCACCGAACTGTCCTTCGCTGAGTGCCTGCGTGGCACCCGCAAGTGTCACCACCTGCGTCTGCCCCACCCTGTTCGTCAGATCCGGCAGGAAAGCAAAGGGATTGTTCACACCGCTCTGCTGGATTTTATTGCCTTGACGCAGAACCGCCCCGTGATCCGCCATGTCCACTTCTGCACGCCATGCCTCGTCAAGGGCAAGATAAGGCATCCAGTCCGTCCATTCCGGCTCGTTGAAATTGTCAAACCAGCAGGCACCGCTGAGCAGCTTGTGGGGAGTGAGACGGAGATCGGCACGACGCCAACGGTTTGTCTGGTCGTTCTGCCAGATGACCACGCTCTGTGCGTTGACCGAAGGATAATAAAACCAGAAAAGCGGTGACTCGTTCGCTGTCTGCGGTCGGTCGGCAACGCATAGCTTATGCCCCACACCCTCCTCCACATAGCTGACAATCGCCTTCGTGAGCCTCAGCGTAGTCCGCCCGTCAGACCTGTTAACCACAGTCCCCGCTTTACCCTGCATCAATGCCGGACAGTGACCACAGAACTGCCGCAACCTGATGTCGGCAAGGACCAGCCGCTGATTATATACCTGCATACAGCCACCGCCACGCAATGACAGCGACAGCGGGTTGTCGTCGAGCCTCCTACGTGTCTCCAATGCAGTGAGCGTGTGATCCTCCATCTCGACATCGGTCCATTCACCCACTTCCGGCAACTCGTCCAACGGTATTTCCCGCACTATATAGAATGTGGACCGTGATGCCAGATCATCCGCCACCTGCCGGGCTGTAAATGCAGGGAGTGTGAGCGTGAACAGGTTATCAGCAGTCGTGCTGTTGCTGTTATTGCGGTTAAACAGATAGGTGGCGCTGCATGTGCCGTCGCCGTTGTCGAAATAGCCGTAGCTCCACGTGTCGTCAGCCCGCTGCTCGTCAGCGGCGTCAATGCGACGCAGCCGCACGAGGTTCTCGCCCGCTTTCCATTCAGCACCCTGGTTATAAGTCCATACCGGTGACGACACCGCCACTGCCACACCCATGACAAGGTCGCGCCACGTCTCCGTTCCTTCTTTCACGGTCAGACGGTATTTCAGCTGAGACACCACAGCAGAGACGTATGTGTCCCAGGCACGGCCATCCGTGCCGCCGAGTGTCCACACCAACGGCGTGATGCCGCGGTTGGGAATCATCAGACAAGGCGGCGACGGACAGACGTAGGTGCCGTCGTAGAGTTTCAGTGCATAACGCACGAAGAAAGGAGCAATGAACTTATTCTCCTCTGTGGCGTATTTGGCTATGAACTTGTTCACCATACCGGTGAGGGCGGTGAAGTTCTCTGGCGTGTCGGCAAAGACATGTCCGGTCTCCGTGGCAGTTCCTTTCAAAAGCGTGACCGACAGCGATTTGGTCTGCTTGCCGTTCGCCCATAGACACAGCTCAATATGGCTGACTGTCTTCAATGCGTCGGTGGTGAACACAGCGTAGGGATGGAGGTCGTTCGCCGCCGTCGAGAAGGCTGCGAAGTCGCGAGAGAGGTCTGTGTAGCAGAGATAGACAGAGAAAGGAGTGGCCTGCCTGCCCGTCAGCCTGGTCGTCACGATTTTGTAAGTGGTGGAAGGCTCAAGCGACTGGTCAGGGGTAATGGTGAATAAAGTCTCCTGGGAAAACTCCGGTGTGGTGACTGGCGTAGGAGCCACCACCTCAGCGAACTCGGTGGTCTCCGTCTGCTCCGACCGCTCCACGATAATGCCCGTCTCCTCACCAGGATGAAAGGTCTGCACATAGATATTCCGCAGGCGGAACTGCATGTCGATTTGCGGAAACTGTGACCCAAGAAAGACATAACAGCCGTCGCGCCAGATAGCGTATGCGGTATAAGAGTAATCGGAGTTTTCAGAAAAATCAGAGTTTTCAGAAGAATCAGAGTATTCAGAATTATCGGAATGTCCCCAGATTCTGATGATGAGCGTGTTGCCCATCACCACAACCTTGTCTATACGTCCTTCGGCGAGTGTGGTGATGAGTGTGCGGGCAGATCCGTCTGCATGATAGAAAGCCAGCGACTTCCCGTCGGCTGTCCGAACCACATAATGCTTCTCCGTCTCAACTGTATGGATACAGAGCAAAACATCACCCTCGGCGATTGTGATGCCAAGTGGATCAGTCGCCGGGATGTTACGCACATCGCCGTCACAAACCATCAGGTTCATCATGTAGTCGAGCTCCCCGTCAGTCGCCAGCGAGGGAGAACGGCGTATTCCTTTATTCAACTTCATTATTTCTATTTACGATTTAATTATTGACGATTTACGATTTATTTAGTCAATTTTTTAATTTTACCATTAAGCCTTTCACCAAAACTTCTCAGATTGCAGGACTAATAGGAGCTGACGTTTTCTTACGTCAGGCAGCACCCACCTTTCTGAACCGCACAATGACAACACCCGCAACAACTAACTCACTAAAAACTACAAACTATAAACTATAAACTAAAAACTATAAACTAAAAACTATAAACTAAAAACTACAAACTACAAACTATAAACTATAAACTATAAACTATAAACTAAAAACAACTCTCATTCACGGTTCTGTTCGCTGCTGGCCTGTATTTATTCCGCCTCTCCGCAGGCAGAGACCGCGGCTGCTTCTGGTGAACGAGATTGGCAATCATGTCGGTCATGACGATATCGTCGTGGTTGCCGTCGCCCGGGATATTGCCATAGCTGCCGTCGGTGCGCTCCTCATAGATGGAAATCTCCTTATAGAAAGCCTCATCGGGATCATGGAACAGCCCGTCCTCAAACCACTTGGTGAACTGATCGACCATCTGCTGTTTGGTACGGCGGTTGGTATGGAATCCCACTTTCCTGACTGTTCCCTGACGGACATCTTCAGAATCGGTAAGTGGACGCATATAGATGTTTTTGTAGATTTGCTTCAGCTCATCAAGCACACTCACAGCATGGTCGGCATTCTCTGTAAAATCAGCCGAGAGACCTTTCTTCTGTTCGAACGTGTTGCTCTCAAACACAAGCAGTGCCTCATCATACCACCAACCGATGTCAGCTGCCTTGCGTGCCAGCAGGTCGAAACGGCAATGTCCCCGCCAGCGAGCCACCACCCAAAGACCTTCTTCGTTCCCCTCATCCCGGTTGAACAACTCATCTTCCGGCACATTGGCATGACAGCGGTCGATAACGGTGATGACTGAGTAGTCGGCACGCTCATTGCGTCCGCCCACATCCACCGTAATCAGATAGCGGTTGTCGAAATCGCCTGTCTGAGGATATTCCCACACTTTCAGCGGACCGTTCTCGTCAGCTACTTTGCGCGTCAGCTCATTGTTTTCTATCGTCACCTCACCACGAAACACAGGCAGCCGCTTCTCTTTCTTCTCAATCTCATCCACTTTCTCAGGGTCGATGATGAGATGTCCGCTGAAAGTGAAACACTCAATGTCGTCGCTTGGAGCCTCACTCGCTATCTGCGCATGGGAATGAAAGGACTTACGGCGCTCCACATACCACTTGATATGCTCCAGCGTGGCTCCTTTCAACCACAGCTTCCAGAGATAATCACCTGGCTCGGCTGTCTTCTCGGTTGTGACTTTATCCCGGCTGTGAATCAACAGTTGCTCCGCAAACGCCTTCCGTTCTTCATTATCTATAAAGGGCAGCGAGTCGTGCTCAATATAGAAAAAAGGAATAAAAAGCGCTTTCCGTGCTGAATGCCCCTCTTTCGCCTCCTGATACTCGTCGTAGAAATAGCCGCTCTTGCCGTTGGCAGTCGATTCCATCACCTCCATCGTGCATGCCACACCCTCAGCGATACCGCTGGTGACGGCACGTATCAGCGCAGACGCGCTTTTCTGAGGGGTCAGCCTCCAGTAAGCCACCTCGGAGAAATGTGCCATGGCGATGTCACAGCCACGGGTGCTCTCGTAGTTCTCGTAGGAGCTGACGGTGATGACATTCGAGCGCATGGGCTTCCCGTGGCCGTCGGTGATGACGGAGTCGGCAGCCGACCGCTCGTATGGTGAGAATTTCAAATTGCCTTTGCAGAACACCTCCTCAGGAAAATGCGTCAGCACCTTCGTGTACATCGCCTTGATACGTCGTGCCGTGTCTTTTGTCTGCGCCACAATCAGCGAGTTCCAGCCGTCTTTCACAAACAGCTGAATCCATGCCATATAAAGCTGTATGAGCGTGGATCCGCCCCACTGACGTGCCTTCAGCAGGATGAGCCGGATAGGCTTCCCTGCCGTACGCATCGTCTCAAACTCGGTGAGCAGCAGCCGCTGAGCGTAATTGAGCTTGAACGGCACGAGCTTGCCCGTAATTTTATTCTTGATATGAAACGCCTTGGCGAAAGCGAAATAGGGATCGTGTGCCATGCGCTGGCGAATCAGTTCCATGGAGAAATTCTGACGTTCATCGGATGTGTCTTTACCTCTCTGCCTCAGCAGGGATCCGATGCTGCCTGCCCCGATTACAGCCTGATAATCAGGAAGGTTTATCACCTCATCGGTCAGCCACTGATCCGGGATGTCATGGTCGGGAATCACCACCAGCTTTCTGCCGCCATCAATCCCTTTCCCCGTGATTTGATCCACATCGGCAAACAGGCGTTTACGCCGAAGCTCGTTTTCTTCCAATATTTCTTTGATTTTCATTTTTTATAGGTTTTTAATAGGAAGTTATAGGAGGTTATAAGATTTTATAGGAGACTATAGGAGGGCTATTTTCCAAGGTTGTCTGTTCTGAGACCGCTGATTCCAGGCAGATAGAGGTTCTGAAGCATCTGATCGGTGGTGATTGCCTGCTGCTGCCACATCTGCATCACCAGGTCGTTGGTCATCATGCGCGCCACGGGGGAATCGCCTGCATCCTGGATGCTCACCTTGAAATCGATGTCCCCAACGAGGCGCGGCTCATAGGTAAGGTAGTGTCCGTAGTCCTGCTCTCGCGCCGGTGCCACTCACCTCGGCTTCTGATAATACTGGTGTATCACCTTCATCTTCTTCCTCGCAATATTACGCTCAAACTCGGTGAACTTGCCTGTGAGCGCGGCAACACTGGTTGAGGAGTTCTCCATTTCCATGGCATAGCGCGCATAGCCGGTGTTGCCCGACGGCGGCACTCCCTGCAGCGATGAGTTGACGCTGGTGATTTCGTTGATGCTCGACAACTGCAGCTGCAACATCTCCGACACGCCGAGGTTGAGCGCGTTCTGCGTGATTATCTCCGGTTTGGCACCTGTGGGGTCGGGCTCATACACAATCCAGCCGCCCACCTCCACCGCCTGACGTGCGAACTCGTCGATGGTCATGTTGCGGGGGATGGAACGCTTGGGTATCATCTTCAGTCCTTTGATTGACGAGTTGATATACATATCATTGAGCGTGATAAGGCGGTTCACATACCGCTGCTGGTCGATGACGGAGCTCATAAAAGGATAGATTTTGCCGTTCACGAAATGGTAGGCTGTCATCACGTAGGGGTGGTCTTTGTGCCCGTAGGGTGAGTCATAGTCCTGAAGCACTGTGCCGTCGGGAGCAAGCAGCGAGAAATGCCACACGTCGTCGGAGGTGGGCTCAACGATGATGGGGGTGTCTTTCCGTCCACGGTTCAATACTTCGACCGCCGGCAAGTCACTCTCCTCAATCAGGAATACGGGCTGAAGCGGGTCGCGGCGGTCAATGCAACGGTAGCGGATCCGCCGCTGCCTGGTCCACACATGATAGGTGCGGAGCAGCCGGTCGTCGGCAGGTAGCCAGAAGTCCATCTGATCATGCTGGCTCATGGTCTGCCGGGCTGTAAACCCAGGCAGCTTCGGATTCACCAGCGGCGCATAAATCTCCTTGAGGTTCAAAGTGGTTTTGCTGCCGAGCACCGAACGAAGCTCAGGATAGGTGTAGTCGCGGATTTCGCCTATCAGCGCAATGTCCCACAGCCGAGGGTCGTTCATCTTGCTCTCGAAGAAGAAATAATCGGGATTGACAGCAAAGGTATAGGCATCATCCTCACCTTTGTTGCTTCCCCACTCCTCACACACGACGCTGATACCGCCCTGCATCAGTTCCTCCATCTGCCCCACCAGCAGCTCCCTCATGCTGTTCACCTCCCAGTTGGTCTGCAGCGCATTGGTCATCATCCGGCTTTTCTCGTCGGCATCGGCATCACGGGCGAAACACACAGGCATCGTGCTCCGTTTGGCTATCAGACCCGTCAGGGCATGTACGATTTTGATGAGGTGATTGTTCTGCAGCGGTACGGTGCCTCCATGACGGGTGATACGCTCACGCTCTGTCATCACTTTCCCGTCGTCGTCCACCACGAGGTCGCCCCACTGGTCGCCATAGATATAGTTGATGTTTCTCCTGCGGGTCTGGCGGAAGTCTTCCAGTCCCAGCCAGGCATTCTCAGCCCGGCTCAGTAAGTCTATGTTTTTCATAGTGTTTGGGGTTGTCTGGAATTTCCGGAATATTCGGATAATCCGGAATATTCGTCTATTCGGCAGCAAAATTACAAAGAAAAACAACTCCTTTCTGATGTTTTCGGAAAATATGAGGGGAAAATTCCCCTATAGTTTAGGAAAAAACCTACATTCATTTAGTGTTTTTTCCCATTTGTTGTTGTCAGATAATGCGTAACTTTGCATCGTGAAAGAACGGAAAGACGTTCCCTCACAAGAATAAAACAATAAAGCAAGATTGAAACTTTGAGACAAGCTCCAAGTTTGAGGCGTCTCAGCATAAAACAAACAAGTTTGATTTCTGCATTCGACTTTAGCAAACTTTCCATATTAGAATAATTAGTTAGTATTTTTTTCATGACATTGAAGCCCGCTGTGAAGCGGGCTTCAATGGTTATAAAACACGAAGGGCAAAAAGGTGACAAAAACCGCTTTTCAGTGATTGCTGAAAATATGTGTAATTAGTGAAGCAAATCAGTGTAATTAGTTGACAGATTCGTGTGATTCGTGTAAAAAAAACGTGAAATAAATGCTTATTAGTTTGGAATGTTGGAAAAAATACGTTTAATTTGCATTTAAAAATAGAATTATATCAAAAACCTGTATTATTAATCTAAACAGACAACTATGATGAAGAAGATTTTAACTGCCCTTTGCGCCATGATGATCACTGTGGGCGCATCAGCACAGATGATGAGCGGAGGATTCCGGCTCGACAACAGAAGCGTGTACTATGGACTGCGCATGGGATTCACATCCTCACATATCGCAGGCGACCTCGACACCGACGCGAAGACAGGACTCAACCTCGGAGCCGTGTTCGGACTGAGGTGCTCACCCTATATACCCATGTTCCTGGAAAGCGGTGTGTATTACACCGAGAAAGGCGGTAAGATGAGTCTGGGTTACGATGATGCCACCTGTAAGTACAACCTCTCATACATCGAAGTGCCGCTGCTCATGAAATACGGAGTCGAAGTGGCTGACCAATTTGCAGTCCTCCCCTACGTGGGACCAACTTTCGGTTTCGGCGTAGCTGGACAGACTAAAGAGAAATACCCTGGCGGAGTCAGAAAATACGACTCGTTCGGCGACGACAAGTTCAACCGGTTCGACGTGGGCATAAAGCTGGGCTGCGGAATCGAGTGGAACATGCTCTATGCTGAGCTTGGCTACCAGTGGGGCATCACCAACATCGGTGACTTCCCCTCTGACGACGATGCCTACAACCGCCATTTCTTCATGAACATCGGTATCAACTTCTGATTTATCCTACACCGGATCCACATCAAAATAAACCCGGAGGGAATTGGCTATAGGCTGCGCCTGCACCTGCCCTACGATGGACTGAAGCAGCTGGCGTGTGCGTGCCACGTTGTCGGAAGTCTGCATCTTCAGGATGATTTTACGGATATGCATCGACTGCACACGCCCCACCGGCGGACAGTCGGGACCAAGCACACGCAATCCAAGCGATTTTCTTAACAAGTCAGCAGTCTGATTTGCGAGATGCTCCACGGTGTGGAAATCGCGGTGAAGCAGATACACATAAATGAGCCGTGTGAACGGCGGATAGCGGAACAGCTCACGTTCCGCTATTTGTGTGCGGTACATCTCCTCATAGTTGTTGTCAACTACATCCCGGATAATCTCACTGTCGGCAGAGCGTGTCTGCAGGATCACCCTGCCCTTACGCCCTTTGCGGCCCGAACGGCCCGCCACCTGCGCCAGGATATGGAACGTCCGCTCAAAACTGCGGAAATCGGGGAGGTTGAGCATCATGTCGGCATCGAGAATACCCACCACATGCACATTATCGAAATCCAGTCCTTTCGACACCATCTGCGTGCCAATAAGGATATCGCTCTCATGCCGTGAGAACGCATCGATAATCTGACTATAGGAATTCTGTGTGCGTGTGGTGTCGAGATCCATACGTGTCACACGTGCCTCGGGGAAGAAAGTCCGTATCTGTTCCTCTATGCGCTCTGTTCCCAGCCCCACATTCATGAACGATGCTTCCTCGCAGTTGGGACAACGTGCCGGCAGCATATAGGTGCTCCCGCAATAATGACAGGTGAGCGCATTGGTCTTTTTATGGAAAGTGAGGCTCACGTCGCAGTGCTCGCAGCGCGGCACCCACCCACAGTTCTTGCACTCGATAAAACTGGAAAAGCCGCGCCGGTTCTGAAAAAGAATCACCTGACCACCAGCTTTCAGCGTCTCATCAATGGCATCAAGCAAAGTCTGGGAGAAACTCCCTTTCATACGCTTCTGGAATTTCAGACGCTTGATGTCCACTACTTCGATATCAGGCATCTGCATGTCGCTGAAACGGCGGTCCATACGCACATAACCGTATCGGCCGTCCTGAGCCAACTTGAATGTCTCGATGCTCGGCGTGGCGGTGCCGAGCAAGGTCTTCGCGCCATACTGACGGGCGAGCATGACGGCAGCTGCACGCGCATGGTAGCGGGGTGCCGGATCCTGCTGTTTGAACGAAGTCTCATGCTCCTCATCGACAATCACCAGCCCAAGGTCACGGAACGGCAGGAACACAGATGACCGCACTCCAAGAATCAGCTGATAGGGACTGCCGCTCAGCTGCTTGAGATACACCGCCACGCGGTCGGCATCCACGAATTTCGAGTGATACACCCCGAGTTTCTCTCCGAAGACAGCACGCAGGCGATTGGTTATCTGGGTGGTCAGCGCGATTTCAGGCAACAGATAGAGCACCTGCTTGCCCTTGTCGATATACTGCTGAATCAGATGGATATACACCTCTGTCTTTCCGCTTGATGTCACACCGTGGAGCAACGTGATGTCGTGTGTCTTCCAGCTGTCCTGAATCTGCCGGAAGGCAGTCTGCTGCCACTCATTCAGCTGATTCTGAACACCAGGACACCCCGTGCCATCAAACTGCTCAACAATGTTCTTACGGCGGCGTTTTTTCTCACCCTCGTCCTTCTTCATCCCCGCAGGAAAGGCAGCCTTGAACACATCGCCCAGCGGACACATGTAATAATGTGCAATCCAGCGCCAGAAGTCAAGTTGAAGGGTTGTGACGATAGGTGCAGTGTCGAGCACAGTCTCAATTTCCTTCATCGTCACGCCCTGCGGCTCATTCCCATGCACGGCAAGCACCAGCCCCACATATTTCTTTGACTTACCAAAAGGCACGACCACACGCACCCCTACCCCCACCTGAGACTCCAAGGCTGGAGGCACCAGATAGGTGAACGACTCAAAAGGGACTGGTAAACAGATGTCTGCAAACACGGGAAGATTTACGATTTTATGATTTACGACTTAAGATTCTCACGAAGACAAGAAGACGAGAAGACAAAATTATTTACGATTTAACAATTTACGATTTACGATTTATTTAACTATTGGGTTATTAAATTATTTGAAGGCAAGAAGACGAGAAGGCGAGAAATTTGTTCTGCGAACGAAAAAACAAACACACTTGGCCTAAAAAAGCCTGACGGATGGTCAGGCTTTTTTATACTTCGGTCATACGCTAATTATCAGAAGATATAAGCCACAGAAATCTGATGGGCGTTGTTCTTCATCTTGATTTTCTTCACAGGATCCAGAGGACTGTTCACCTCAGCAGTTTTGCCAAGACCGATGTTGTAATTATAACCCACCTGTATATGGTTTATCAGCTTTACACCAGCACCCACATTCCAGCTGAAGTTGGATGACTTCATCTTATAGGTTTCAGCATCAAAAAGTTTTTTGTCTCCGACATTAAAAGAGAACTGAGGACCAGTGGCAAAATAAATTCCAGCCAAGTCGCCAAGACCCAATGTATATTTCAAGTTGATGGGAACATCAATAAACTGTAACTTTTCCTTTGTGTCGTTCACCTCAATATTCTTCTGGTCATAGAGAACTGCGATGTCCGCACCGATTCCAACGATAGGCACAGTGAACTCTGCCATCGGACCGATAAAGAAACCTGTACGGTTATCAGCCTTGGCGATATCCTTGTCAAACTTCACCTTTGTGATGTTCAGACCACCTTTAACTCCAAATTTAACGGGCAACTGCGCATGGGCTGCGGAAGCCACAAGCAGCTTAACTGCTAAGATACTGAATGATTTTTTCATAAATAAACAAGTTTTTGATTTCTCTTTGTCTGCAAATTTACAGATTTTACTGATACATTGCAAATTTTTTATCTATTTTTATGAAAATCCGTCGGAATGCCATCCAAATTAGGTAAAACCACAGACCAAGAACTAAAAACTAATTTCCACCTCCTGCCATGATATTGATAATCGCCACCACATCTGAGATGTTCGTAGCGTTGTCGCCGTTCACGTCGGATGTTGCCTTAAATTTGTTGTCGCCCGCCATCGTGTTGATGACCGCCACCACATCGGAGATATCCACTTTGCCGTCGCGGTTCACATCACCTTTCTTTGTGCCGCCGCCGGCACTGATCTCAACGAACTCGTTGCTGACCGGATAACCGCCGGCACAGACGGAGTTGTACTCAAAGACGGCACCCTCAGGCTGGCAGATGGACAGACCGTCGGACAGGGTTAAAGTGTTGAAATGATAGAAGCTGCCGTACTGGCCACGTGCCCTCACAACCGTGTTTTTGCCACGGACCTTCACGTCAGTATAGTAGGTAATACCGTCTTGACCTGCCAAACCGCTCCCGCATACGCCGAAGGTAACTCCGTCAAAACAGACTTTCACACCGTCAGAGATAATCAGAGAATGCTTATCATATCCCAAAAAATCAAGACCTTTCTCACCTTTCACCGACAAACTGCCACCGCCCGTCAGCGTAAGGCTTCCATCGCTGCAAATGCCGTCCCAATACTTTGACTCAACAATATTGTCGCCCACCAAGTTGACTGTCAGGCCGTCAAGGGTAATATAAATGCCATATCCATAAGGCTCATCGGTCTTGATTATGACATTCCTCAACGTGAGGAATTGATCGTCAGGATTATAGCGAATCTGCATCGTACCATTCTTATAGCGCTGCCAGGCCTCAGTGTCAAGACTTGCCACCAGCTTCGTAATCTCGCCAATGTTTTTGTTAGTCAGCTCAAAGCCGGCTATCTTGATGCCATAATTGATGGTCGGGGTCGCTATCACTACCTCCTGGCCCTTCACAACGGCATTGCCGTATTCCACCACGTCATAATAGTTGTATGAAGCATCCTCCGGAGTTATTATCCGAGTGTCAGCACCATATAAGATGTTTATCAGATGGTGGATACAGCTCTCGGTACCATGTGCCCTCACTTTTCCGTCGCCTGATTGTACTGACAGTATTCCGCCCCTCTGAGTATAAGCCACTCCTGCCTTCTGTCCCAGGATTCCATAGTCTCCCCAGCCTCCTATCGTACCGCTTTCAACAATCAGCGTGTCTGTGATATAAATGGCAGCACGTAGATTACCGCCACGGCACAGCAGTTCACCATCACCCGTCATTATGGTACGGTCATGGATGCAAAGACCGTCATGCTCTGCCAGGTCTGTACCGGATATGTAGTTCTTTCCCTCCAGGCTGATTTTCAATCCATGGTTTCGGCACGACACGAGTTCGTCTGTCCGTCCTTGTATGAAACAGTTCTTGAGCATCAGTGTGTTGGAAGCGGGGTCATATTTTGCATAACCCGAGTCCTCAACACTCACTCCGTCTATCACAGTCAGGTCCTCGCTGTTGCTGTGACTTACCTGCTTGCCCAAAATACTTATGTCGTAAACCGGTGCTTCGGGATGCTCGATGGTGACCGCTTTATCCTTCACGAAGTCTGTACCATCGCTGATCACCACGCCCGTGGTTCCGCCGGACTGCTGATAATGTGCTCCCGCCGGACTGACCACAGCCAGACCGTCCTCAAGGATCAGTTCAGGCAACAGTCCTATGGAATACAAAACCTTGCCATAGGCAGTCACCACTGTTGTTGCGCCACGAACAATCAGGGAGCCATGAAGACTGTTCCAGTCGGGAGGGGCAAATCCCCCAAAAATTCCGGCAGCACCTCCCCGGAAATGAGCTCTCAGACCTCCTTCAACTATGGTGGTGGTCCATACTTCCAGTCCAACCCCCTTGGCGTTCACGTCAAGAATCGCTTGTTTCTGGCTTCCAACGGTCAGCGTGGTGTTCTGCTCAAGCTTTATGCCGGTCGTGGGCTCACCATCAATAAACACAGTACCTGATATCTCAACCCTCATACCGTCAACCCCCTCGTTTCGAAGGGCACACTCAGCATCAGCAGTGATACGCACATCGCGGAGTTTCAGCGTCTTGTTATCAACGTCATAAACCGCCTTGCCCGTGGTCTGGTCCATCAGGGCCACGCCCTCAATTTTCGTGAGGTCATAGCTGTTGGTGTTGTCAATCTGTGTGCCGTTGATATAGACCGGATAGGCTTTGTAATAATAAAAATAGCCGTTTTCCGGCCGTGCATACTCAACGGTCAGTTTGTTGGAGTCGTAGGGGATTCCGCCGTGCAGCTTCACACAGTCGAGAAACATCGCCAGCGACTGGTCTGCGCTCCACGTGTCGTTACATTTGATGATCTCAAGGGAGGAGCAGCCGTTGAACATGCTGGTCATGTTCCGTACCTTGCCGGTCTTGAAATTGCGCAGGTCAAGCGACTTCAGACCAGAACATCCGCAAAACATATAGCTCATATTTTCCACGAGACCCGTCTGGAGCTCGCTGATATCAAGTTCCTTAAGCGATGAACAGCCATAAAACATATAGCTCATGTCCGACACATAGCCTGTTAGGAACGTATGGTTGAGCAACGTGAAGAAAGTGATGTCCGTCAGCGATGAGCAGCCCTCAAACATGTGCGACATATCCTCCACCTGCCATGTATTGAACCAGCTCACATTCAATTGTTTCAGATTCGCACAGCCTCTGAACATACTGTTCATATCGGTCACATTCTCGGTATTGAACCGTGTCAAATCCAGATTTGTAAGCAACTCACACTCACGGAACATCTCACCCATGTCCGTCACCTCCGACGTGTGAAGGTATTCCAGCCCTCTTATTGATTTCAGCTTCTTGCATCGGTAGAACCACTCACTCGTACTTTCCGGCAAAGCCTTCCGGAAAAGGGAGTCAAACTCCACATACTGCAGAGAGCTCCTGACTGTGGCATTCCATTGTGGCTGAATCCCGGACTCCACCACAGCATTTCCTTTCCAGACGTTCGTGATATATTGACCGTCGAACGTGCCGCCTGACTTATATTCCTTGCTAGTAAACGTGAAATACAACGTGTGGTTACCAGAACACCAGATGGCGTATGGAATCTGTGCACTCAAACTGAAAAATGCCACAAAGAAAAACATGGCCAGAATCCACAATCTGCGGATATTCCACTTTTTATCGGTTGTTTTCATAATTACTTGTTTTTAGACTATGGCAAATATAACCATTCTATCCGAAAGAACACGCTTTTAACACGCTTTTTTAAATGGAACAGCCCTTTTTTCTTATTTTTTATCAATAAAACATGTTATTTCATATCCTTTGCTATTCTCATTTTACACATGCTAATCCATTGTAATATAAAAAAATCCCCAGGCAGCCGTCAGCTGCCCAGGGTGTTTTTGGGGGGACATACATGAAATTTCTCAAGTTACCAGTCGTCGTCGTCATTGCCGACCATGCCGTTTTTTATGGCCTCGTTGATTTTGTCAAGTACGGCGTTGGAGTAAGCATGAGTCATGACGAGTGCCTTGGCGCAGGTGCGCTTCTGTGGGTCTTTCTCCACAAACGGATAATGTTTCTGGATTTCCCATTGCTCATCGTAGAGGTTCTCATTGGTTTTGTCTTCTTCCTTACGCTTTGAATCACCATAAGTGCGGTTTTTTCTATCGGTCGGACCAAGCCAACCGCCCGTACGGTCAGCAAGAATATCGTAGTTCTGAACCGTATAAGTCACCCTCACCTTGCCATCCTTGATGTCAATACGGATCACCGGAGTGATGCTCACGGAGTAAGAATTGAGGGTACCAGTATGCTCCACGATGTTTTTCATGGTTGATGAGATGATGATACATCCTGCGTCCTTGTCGTTGAGCGTGATGGCCTGCTTGTCCTTGAAGGTGGCTGTCACCCAGTAGTTCACAGCGATATAGAGTTGTGACTTTGTCTTGCCAGGAGCCTCGATTATCTCCTGATAGGTGATGGACTGGTTCTTGTCGAACGGAATCTGAGGAGCCAGATTGGCAGCCGCGTCAAGCCATTTCTCACCATAGCGGTTCTTAGCGTAGGCCTCTAAATCTGACGGTTTCATCACCTGAGCAGATGTGCTCACCGCAGCACATACAAAGAGTGCAGCGGCAACAATCAATTTCATTGTTTTTCTCATGTTTTTATCGGTTTTGTTTTGACATTCAACGATTTCTAACTGCAAAATTAAGCAATTCCCTGCATTTATTCATATATTCAGCAAAAAAATAAAAATTATTTAACATTATTATCATTCAAAGCCTCAACAATCAGACCTACCTGTTGAAATATTCAGACATCATACAATAAAACCGCCACCACCTACGTTATTAACTTTTAGTGGCGGTATTTTCAATTGCAAACCGCCTTATTTTAACTTGATTGTTGTGAAAAAAATATTGTTTATCATAGCAGGACTGACCGTTGCCATCACGGCAAAGGCACAGAGCGACGTGCAGTTCTCCGACTTCACACGCCTGAAGTATTATTATAACCCGGGAGCCAGCGGCACAGACGGACTGCTCAACGTGGCAGCCGCATACTCCATGCAGTTCGTCGGATTCGACGACGCACCGAAGACCCTCTACGTAGGAGCCGATATCCCCGTGTATTTCCTCAACTCCCACCACGGTGCAGGCATCAACCTGTTCAGCGACGACTTCGGTATGTTCAACCAGCAGAAAATATCCATTCAGTATGCCTACAACTTCAACATCTCGAAGAAAACTAAGCTCGCCATCGGCGCGCAGTTCGGTATGATGCAGGAGAAAATCGACCCCAGCGGCGTGGAGCTTGAAGACGGTTCCGACCCGGCCTTCCCAAGTTCACAGGTTGAAGGTAACCACGCCGACTTCGGAGCCGGAATCTACGTGTTTAACCCCAAATTCTGGGGTGGAATCAGCTCTCTGCACCTCAACGCGCCCACTATCATACTCAACGAACGGTACGAGTTCAACATCGAACGGATGTATTATTTGATGGGCGGATGCAATATTAAGTTAAAAAATACGTTCTTATCTTTACAACCGTCGTTCATGGTGATGACCGACCTCGACAACTGGCGGGAGGACATCCAGTGCAGAGTGAACTATGAATGGAACAACAAATCGATGTTCATCGGTGCGGGCTACAGCCCCAATGTATCAGCAACTCTCCTCGTGGGAGGTAATTTCCATGGTGTCAGCCTCTGCTACTCTTATCAGATGTACACGTCGGGAATCAACCTTGTCAACGGAACGCATGAGCTCACACTGGGATATCAGGCAAACCTCGACCTCTTCAAGAAAGGGCGTAACAAACACAAGAGTGTCAGGTTCCTGTGAGCATGAACAAGGAATGAATGAAACGAAATAAACAACCAGAAACATAGAATGAAAAAGATTGTATTGTCAGCGTGTCTGCTGATTGTGATGTTTGCCGTTGCGGCATGCTTCGGAGGAACATCCAAGTCGGGCTCCAACGGAGGAGAGGTCACTGGTGTGAGCGGAAGCTCCATCAACGAGCCTACCCCTTACGGCATGGTGCTTGTGAACAAAGGTTCACTCAAGATGGGTTCGGAAAACACCGACTCGCTCTGGGGAAAAGAACTTCCCACAAGAGACATATCCGTCGATGCGTTCTGGATGGACGAACATGAGGTAACCAACTCCATGTACCGACAGTTCGTCTATTGGGTAAGAGACTCCATCATCAGAGAAAGACTTGCCGCCGGTGGCGATGAGTCGTTTAAAATCGATGAGGACAAGAACGGCGAGCCGATCACCCCTCACCTCAACTGGAGCAAGGCCATCCCATGGAAAAACCCCGACGACGAGCAAAAAGAGGCTATCGAGAGCATGTATATCATACATCCGTTCGACGGAACGAAGATGCTCGACTGCAAGCAGCTCAACTACAGATATGAGGTGTTTGACTACGTGACTGCAGCGAAGCGCAAATACCGCCTCGACCCCGAGGAACGCAACCTCAACACCGACGTGACCGTCAATCCCAACGAAGTGGTGATGATTTCAAAGGACACCGCCTACGTGGACGAGGAGGGTGTTATCCACCGCGAGACCATCACACGACCGCTGTCATCCATGTGGGACTTCGTTAACACCTACATCGTGAATGTCTATCCCGACACAACCTGCTGGATCAACGACTTCCAGAACGCGGAGAACGAGATGTATATGCGCACATACTTCACCCACTCCAACTACAACGAATACCCGGTGGTGGGTGTGAACTGGGAGCAGGCAAATGCTTTCTGCAATTGGCGTACCGATTACCTCATCCGGGGGCTCGGGCCATCAGCTAAATACATGCAGCGCTACCGCCTCCCCACAGAAGCTGAATGGGAATATGCAGCAAGAGGAAAAGACGGAAACGAACTGCCTTGGAACCAGGACGGTGTGGCGACGAAAGACGGATGCTTCTTCGCCAACTTCAAGCCCGACAGAGGTAACTACACCAAGGATGGAAACCTTATCACATCAAAAGTGGGTATTTATTCAGCAAACTCCAACGGTCTGTTCGACATGGCTGGAAACGTCGCAGAATGGACATCGACAGTATATACCGAGGCGGGAGTCTATTCCATGAGCGACATGAACCCTACCCTCACCTACAACGCAGCCCTTGAAGACCCCTATGCGCTCAAGCGCAAGAGCGTCAGAGGCGGATCGTGGAAAGACCCGGAGAGTTTCATCAAGTCGGCTTGGAGAAACTATGAATACCAAAATGTGGGACGGTCATTCATCGGATTCAGGTGCGTCAGGTCACAGGTGGGAACACCAGGCAAGAGAGTGAAGACCGGAAACAACTCCAAAGCATCTAAGTCGAAAGGCGGCGGAGGCGGAGGCAAGTCAGGAGGCGGATCCACACGCTCTGTTCGCAGAACAAGAAGATGATTCGATTTAAGGATTTAAAGATTTAAAATTTAAGGATTTAAAGATTTAAAATTTAAGGATTTAAAGATTTAAGATTTAAGGATTTTTCTAATAATCTAGGATTACCTGGGGTTTCCTAGAATCTCTTAGAATTCCTATACCGCCTAACAAAAAACTAAAAACTAAAGACTAAAAACTTAATAATTATATGTCGAAATTAAAGTTAAGAAGAAGAGCTTCAGGTCTGCAGGCCTGGATGGACTCCAGAACGGGGCAGATGTTTCTGAACTACGCATACAGCTGGGGAGCTGCCATTGTGATTTTAGGTGCTTTGTTCAAGCTCACACACATACACGGAGCCGACCTCATGTTGTTCATCGGAATGGGAACCGAGGTGATCGTGTTCTTCTTGTCAGGATTTGAGCGTCCTTGGAGAGACGACGGGGTTGAGGAGGTTCAGCAGTCAGCTATCCAGAATGTTGCCATCGAGACCATCCCCGAAGAAGGCGACGAGGAAGAGGATGACGAGGATGACGAAAACAATTCCAACAGTGCCACAACCGCCTCTCAGAAGGCAGGTCAGCTTGCAGCTGCCGTGTCCACCATCCAGGTTCCACAGGTTCAGGGCATGACACCAGAGATGGCTGAAGCAACGAAAAACTATGTGGAGCAGCTCAACCAGCTCACCGAAACACTCAAGCAGGTGTCGGAGCAGTCAGCACGTCTGACACGCGACTCGGAGGAGATGGAGACAATGAACCGCACCCTCACCGGCATCAACCGTTTCTACGAGATGCAGCTTCGTTCTGTTGGTCAGCAGAGCACTACCATCGACGACGTGAACAACCAGACCAAGCGGCTTGCAGAGCAGCTTGAAGAGCTCAATGCCGTATATGCCCGCATGGTTGAAGCACTCAAGATGAACATGAGTGGAGGTAAAGTTGAATAAGTCCATCCGAACCAGAACCGCTGGAAAATCTATTGATTTCTAGAACAACTAGGACAACTAGAAAAACTAGAAAAACTAGAATAACTAGGGCAACTAGAATAACTAGAAAAAACTAGCCCCCCAGCAAAAAAACACCCAAAACGAACACTCAATGGCAATACACAAAATAAAACTCTCACCTCGTCAAAAGATGATTAACCTGATGTACGTGGTGCTGATGGCGATGCTAGCCCTCAATGTCAGCTCCGACGTGCTACAGGGATTCTCACTTGTCGATCAGATGCTTAACCGTAAGGTGGAAAGCGCCTCCTCCGGCAACAAGCTGCTCCTCGCTGACATCCAGGAAGCCATGAACAACAATCCGGAGGCAACAAAAGAGTGGTACGACAAGGCAAAACAGGTGCAAAAAGCATCAGATGAGCTGTATGATTATCTTGAGAATCTGAAAATCGAAATCGTGAAAGAGGCTGACGGTGAAGACAGTGACATCCACAATATCAACTCAAAAGAGAATCTCGAAGCTGGTACTTATGTGATGGTGGCTCAGAAAAAGGGCGAGCAGCTCTATACCAAAATCAATGAATACCGTCACATGATTCAGAAGATGATTCTGGATCCACAGAAGCGCGAGAACGTGTTGAAAAACCTGTCAACAGATATCCCGGGTAAGACAAACACCAGCGCTCCGAAATGGGCTTCTTATCATTTTGAGCATATACCTGTGGCAGCCGATATCGTTCTGCTCAGCAAATTCCAGGACGACGTGCGCTACGCAGAGGAGGAAGCCCTCCACGGATTCCTCGCCAACACCAACATCAACGAACTGGATTTGCGTGTGAACGATGTGAGGGCTTACGTGATACCAAACTCACGTACCATCAACCAAGGTGAGAAATATTCCGCGCAGGTAGTGGTCGCTGCAGTCGATACCACACAAAATCCGGAGGTGTATGTGAACAACACGCTCCTTGAATCGGGCAATGGTAAATTCGAGACAATTGCCAATACACCAGGTGAACACACCTTCTCTGGGTATGTACTTCTGAGAAAACGCGACGGGTCGGTAATCCGACGCAACTTCTTCCAGACCTACAACGTGATTGCCATGAAAGGCGAAAAGCCGAATGAGAAACCGGCAGAGAAACCCAAAGAAGAGCCAAAGAAGGGAGGCGATGACGAAGAAGCGAAGAAAGCAAAAGCAAAAGCTCCGGCACCGAAAATCGGATTCGCCACTGTTTCAGCAACGCTCATGAACGTACTCTATGCCGGATTTGAAAACCCCATCAGCATCTCTGTCGGAGGTGCAAGCAGCGTGACTGCTACCATGACCGGCGGTACGTTCACCGACCTTGGCAATGGCAAATACACTGCTGTGCCGTCAACCGTCGGACAAGATGTCACCATCAGCGTAACGGCATCTGTGGGAGGACATACCGAGCATATCGGTGACTTCCCCTTCAGGGTGAGAAAACTCCCCGACCCGACACCATACATCCAGACTGGTGCCGACGATCACTTCAAGGGCGGAAGAATCACGAAACAGGCACTTCTTGCACAGTCGGGCATCAAGGCAGCCATCGACGACGGACTTCTCAACATTCCGTTCAGCGTGACTGGATTCAAGATGGTGATGTTCGACAAGATGGGTAACGCTGTCGTGGAGGCATCCAACTCTGCCAGCTTCACCGAAGCGATGAAAGCGCAGATGAGAGACATGCAGCGCGGCAAGCGATTCTTCATCACAGAAGTAAACGCCATCGGGCCAGACAAAATCGCACGTACACTGCCTACCGCCATGCCTATTATCGTAAGATAAAAGAGATTTCAGATTACTCTGACTACTCAGATTACTCAGAATAATCCGATTACTCAGATATAAAAAAAACAAACAAAAACAATACACCATAATGAAGAAATTCCTGTTTTTAGCCCTTGCCATCGCACTCACACTGACGGCTGCAGCACAGCCTAAGAAATCAAGGGTGGCAGAGAACAATAAGGCGAATACTCAGAAGACGGCACAGAAAACAGACAGGGCAAGCATCATGTACCCTACAGCCGTGGCTGTGCCTGAAGAAGTGAGCTGGAGAAGGGATGTTTACCGTGAGCTCGACCTGCGGCTCGACGAGAACGCACCGCTCTACTATCCCGAAGCTCCCAAAGACGGACAGCAGAACCTCTTCTTCACGCTGTTCAGGCTGCTCAACGTGGGAAAAATACCGGCATACAACTACAAGACGGACGGAACAGAACATTTCGACCGCGCCAACCGTATGCACTTCAAGGACATGCTCGACAGGTATGAGATTTTCTACCAGGTGGATTCTGCCAAACGGGCAATCAACGTCAGCGACGCGGACGTGCCTGGACAGGAAGTGCTAAGTTATTTCGTGAAGGAAAGCTCCTACTACGACCAGAACACCGCCACATTCCACACCCGCATCGTTGCGCTCTGTCCTGTGCTCCACCGTGCAGCCGATGAATTCACATACGAATCGATGTCGTACGATGACGAGGAGGAGGATGTCGCCGGCGAAGACACACCATCCATGCAGAAATATCCGATGTTCTGGGTGAAGTTCGAGGATATCGAACCCTACATCAGCAAACTGATGATCATGACATCAAACAAGAACCAGGCAGCTAAAATGTCTGTGGCTGACTACCTTGCCACAAACAAGTATAAAGGCAAAATCTACATGACCACTAACTTGCAGAACAAAGCCATCATGGACTACTGCAAGACCGACAGCGCAGTGCAAAAAGAGCAGAAACGTATTGAAAAAGAAGTCACAGATTTCGAACAGCATATCTGGACACCGCCAGTAGATTCAGCTGCCATCCTCAAACGCGACTCCATCGCAAAAGCCCAGGCAGATGCAAAAAGCAAGAAAAAACGCACATCCAGAGTTGCCACCAAAGCTGAAGGCGAGGAAGGAACAGAAGCAGCAGAGGAAGGTGAGACAAAGAAATTCAAGTCGAGAAGCAGCGCAAGACGCCGCACAACCGACGACGGCAGTGAGGCCACCGAGGAAAAGAAGCCGAGAGTGAGCGCACGCCGGCAAAGACACTAAACGAACCACACACCAATAAGTAGAGATATGGATTTTCCCAAATCTCTACTTTTTGTTTTATCTCTACTTTTTGTTTTCTATTTACCATTGATTATTGTCTTTTATTTCCATTGTATCTATTACCTCCTATCATTTCCTATCATCTCCTATAACATCCTATAATATCCTATATCATCCTATCATCTCCTATAGTATCCTATAACATCTTATCATCTCCTATTTTCTCTATTAAAGTGCCTCCCCTAAAAGTCCAAAAACCTAAACAAAAAATGCACAAACAAATAAGTGTGTGCAAACTTTCTACACATTTTCCGACAATTTGTGCACAAATCAGCGTTTTATTTTGCCAACTGAAATAAAATGAGTAACTTTGCACCCGATTTGGGGAGAACAGAAAGAGAAAATTGTTATTCATTACATTATAAGTATTATATTTTATGGGTTTAAAAATCATTGTACTCGCGAAGCAAGTGCCTGACACAAGAAACGTTGGGCCCGACGCGATGACTCCTGAAGGGACAGTGAACCGCGCCGCGCTGCCAGCTGTGTTCAACCCTGAGGACCTCAATGCCTTAGAACAGGCATTAAGATTGAAGGATGCCAATCCCGGATCAACCATCACCATGCTGACCATGGGCTTGCCAAAAGCAACAGAAGTACTGAGAGAAGGCCTGTTCAGAGGCGCTGACTGTGGCGTGCTGCTGACCGACCGTGCACTCGGAGGCGCCGACACGCTTGCCACAAGCTACTCCCTTGCCCAGGCTATCAAGAAAATCGGTGACTTCGACATCATCATCGGAGGACGTCAGGCTATCGACGGCGACACCGCACAGGTGGGACCGCAGGTGGCTGAGAAACTGGGTCTGACCCAAATCACCTACACCGAGGAGATTCTTGAATGTACGAAAGAGAAAATCGTGGCACGACGCCACATCGACGGAGGTGTTGAGACCGTTGAAGGTCCGATGCCGATTGTCATCACCGTCAACGGTTCTGCCGCTCCTTGCCGCAGCCGCAACATCAAGCTGGTGATGAAATACAAGAACGCCAAGACACAGCAGGAAATCGACGCACTTCCTGAGGAAGAGAAAGCATTCTATGCAGAACGTCCCTACCTCACCATTACATCTTGGGGTGCCGCCGACATCGACGCAGACCCTAACCAGATTGGTAAAGCCGGATCACCTACCAACGTGAAGTCGGTGAAGAGCATTGTGTTCAAGGCTAAGGAGAACAAGAGCCTCACATCCAGCGATGCGGATATCGAGGGTCTGATTGTGGAACTGATTGAAAACAACACCATAGGATAAACAAAGACAGACATGAACAACGTATTCGTATATTGTGAGCTTGAAGGCAACAAAGTTGCTGAGGTAAGCCAGGAGCTACTGACCAAAGGACGTAAGCTCGCCAACACGCTGGGCGTACAGTTGGAAGCTGTATGCGTGGGCGCTGGCCTCGACGGAGTTGAGAAGCAGATTATCCCCTACGGTGTTGACAAAGTACATGTGTTCGACGCACCGGGACTTTTCCCATACACTTCACTCCCACACACATCGGCTGTGGTGAACCTCTTCAAGGAGGAAAAACCGCAAATCTGTCTGATGGGTGCAACCGTTATCGGACGTGACCTCGGTCCGCGTGTGTCATCAGCTCTTCATTCAGGACTGACTGCAGACTGCACACAGCTGGAAATCGGCGAGTTCGACATGAACGTGAAGAACGAGGCTGGTGAGATGGTGAAGAAGCACTATGAGAACCAGCTCTATCAAATCCGTCCGGCATTCGGAGGATCCATCATCGCGACTATCGTTAACCCTGAGCACCGTCCGCAGATGGCTACAGTGCGTGAAGGTGTGATGAAGATGGAGGTTCTTGATGAGAACTACAAAGGCGAGGTTGTACGTCACGATGTCAACAAGTATGTGCCAGTGACCGACTATGTGGTGAAGGTGCTCGACCGCCACGTGGAGGCTGCCAAGAACAATCTGAAGGGTGCCAACATCATCGTGGCAGGTGGATACGGAGTGGGCTCACCAGAGGGATTCAACCTCCTGTTTGAGTTTGCCAAGGAAATCCATGCAGAAGTGGGCGCAAGCCGTGCGGCTGTGGATGCAGGCTGGATTGACCACGACCGTCAGATCGGACAGACTGGTGTGACAGTACGTCCTAAAGTGTATATCGCTTGCGGTATTTCCGGTGCCATCCAGCACATCGCCGGAATGAAAGAGGCTGGCATCATCATCTCTATCAACTCCGACCCGAACGCGCCAATCAACCAGATTGCTGACTACATCATCACCGGCACAATCGAAGAGGTGCTTCCTAAATTCATCAAGTATTACAAGAAAAACAGCAAATAATCATGGCTAACATATATACTGATAATCCTGAGATTAAATTCCACATGCAGCATGAGCTCATGAAACGTATCGTTGAGCTCAAGGAACGCGGCTTCGAAGACAAGGACAAATACGACTATGCGCCTCAGAATTTTGAGGATGCCATGGACAGCTACGATCGCACACTCGACATCGTGGGCGACGTGACCACTAACGTGATCGCACCCAACGCCGAGGATGTCGATGCCGAAGGCCCTCACTGCGAGAACGGACGTGTGCGCTATGCATCTAAGACATACGAGAACCTCGATGCCACCATCAAGGCTGGCATGAACGGCATGACCATGCCGCGCCGCTACGAGGGTCTGAACCTCCCTATCACCGTCTATACCGCCGCCAACGAAATCGTCAGCGCAGGCGATGCCGGATTTGAGAATATCTGGTCGCTCCAGGACTGTATCGAGACACTTTATGAGTTCGGCAGCGAGGATCAGCGTCAGCGCTTCGTGCCGCGTGTATGCCACGGCGAGACCATGTCTATGGACCTAACCGAGCCGGACGCAGGATCCGACCTGCAGAGCGTGATGCTCAAGGCCACATACTCTGAGGAGGAGGGCTGCTGGCTGCTCAACGGTGTGAAGCGGTTCATCACCAACGGTGACTCCGACATCCACCTCGTGCTCGCACGTTCAGAAGAAGGCACACGCGACGGACGCGGACTCTCCATGTTCATCTACGACAAGCGTCAGGGTGGCGTGAATGTTCGCCGTATCGAGAACAAGCTGGGTATCCATGGTAGCCCAACCTGCGAGCTGGTTTACAAAAACGCGAAGGCTGAGCTTTGTGGCGACCGCAAGCTGGGTCTGATCAAATATGTGATGGCACTCATGAACGGCGCACGTCTGGGTATCGCCGCACAGTCGGTGGGTATTGAGCAGAGCGCTTACGACGAGGGTCTGGCTTACGCACGCGACCGCAAGCAGTTCGGCAAGGAAATCATCAACTTCCCGGCTGTGTATGACATGCTTGCCACGATGAAGGCTAAACTCGACGCTGGACGCTCACTCCTCTACATGACCGCACGCTATGTGGACATCTACAAGGCACTGGAGGACATCGCCCGCGAGCGCAAACTGACTCCGGAAGAGCGTCAGGAGTGCAAGAAATACTCCCGTCTGGCAGATGCGTTCACACCGCTTGCCAAAGGTATGAACTCGGAGTTTGCCAACCAGAACGCCTACGACTCCATCCAGATTCACGGTGGTTCGGGATTCATGCTCGAGTACAAGTGCCAGCAGCTCTACCGCGACGCACGTATCACCAGCATCTATGAGGGTACAACTCAGCTCCAGACCGTTGCTGCGCTCCGCTACATCACCAACGGCACCTACCTCAGCATCATCCGCGACTATGAGGCACTGGGTGTACAGCCTGAGTATGAAGGCTACATGACACGCATCAAGGAGATGGCAAGCAAGCTCGAGGCTGCCACCAACGCAACGAAAGAGACCGGCAACCAGGAGTTCATCGACTTCTGCTCACGCAAGCTCTACGAGATTACTGCCTACACCATCATGAGCCACCTCATCCTGCAGGACACACAGAAAGCACCGGAGCTCTTCTCAAAGAGCCTCAACGTGTTCATCAACCACGCTGAGAGCGAGGTTGAGAAGCACTTCAACTACATCCGCAAGATGACTCCTGAGCAGCTTGACAACTATCGCGCTCAATAAGCAAGACTATATTATCAGAAAGGAGGACCGCCACAAGCGGTCCTTTTTTGTGTATAAAGACACATTCTTCGTTTACTAAGTTTTTTTTTACTGTTGCTAAGGTGAAATCCGAAAAAATTATGTAAATTTGCTGAAAAATAAACTTTGGCAGATTATGGGAACATTTATTAATTTAGGGAACAGCGGATTCCGCAATATTCGGAACAAAGAATATGTGGATAAGTCAAGACTGATTTCCGTGGTGAACTCCACACTTAACACGGAAGACTGTTGCAGTTGTGTCACCCGCTGCCGCCGCTTCGGCAAATCAATGGCAGCCAAGATGCTATGCGCCTACTATGACCAGTCGTGTAACTCACGCAGTTTGTTCTCTGACCTGGAAATCGCCTCTGACCCCAGTTTTGAGAAACACCTTAACAAGTATCCGGTGATATATCTTGACATGACTAATTTCACCTCACGTGAAGATATCACATTGAGAGAAATTGTACCAACATTACAGAAAGAGGTGAAAGCAGAAGTGCTTAATTTTTATCCCACTGAAACAGTAACAGAGAATGAAGATTTGATGGCTTCATTAATCAAGATTGCTGATAAATATAACGTGCAGTTCATCATAATCATCGACGAGTGGGACGCCATCTGCCGTGAAGCGTATGGCGACAGCACTGCGATGGACAGTTACGTGAAATTACTGCGACGATTATTTAAGGGGAGTAACACCCCAAATGTATTCGCAGGTGTATATATGACCGGCATTCTGCCTATCAAGAAATATAACACAGAGTCTGCTCTCAACAACTTCATTGAGTATTCGATGGTGGAGCCAATGACGATGTCTCGTTTTTTCGGCTTCACGAAAGATGAGGTGAGAATATTGGCAGAGAAGCACAGGATGGACTTCGATGAGCTGGTGAAATGGTATGACGGCTATCAAATAGGTGATGAGCTTTCGATATTCAACCCGAATTCAGTGATGAAAGCCCTTGTGGCACATCGTTGCCGCAGTTTCTGGGCGGGAACGGGGGCTTTCGAGCGAGTTGCCGACTATATCAGCTTAAACTACGAAGGACTGAAAGACGACATCATCAAGATGCTTGCTGGCGGACGATGTAAGGTGGATTCCACCGAATTCGGCAACGACATGTCAATTATCAGAAGTAAGGATGATGTGCTCACCGTGTTGATTCATTTAGGCTATCTCTCGTACAACTGGCGGAAGGACGAGTGCTACATTCCGAACAAGGAGGTGGAGGGAGAGATGGTGAAAGCTGTCAAGTATAACCACTGGACAACCGTGGTCGATGCCCTCCAGCAGTCCGAACAACTGCTACACGCTACGATCCGTGGCGATGAGGAGGCTGTGGCACTTGCGCTTGATGCCGCCCACGATGAAAGCACCAGTATTCTGTCATACAACGACGAAAACTCACTTGCCTGCGTCATCAGCATTGCCTATTATTATGCCCGCAACGATTACATCATCCACCGTGAGATGGCTTCGGGGAAAGGTATTGCAGACCTCGTGTTCATCCCACGCAAGCACGTTGATTTACCCGCTATGGTGGTTGAACTTAAAAACAAAAAGTCAGCCACTGCTGCCATCGACCAAATCAAAAAGAAAAATTATCCGGCGAAGGTGGCACAACACACCGACAACCTCCTACTTGTGGGCATCAACTACGATCCTGAAACCAAGTCCCACAATTGTATCATCGAGAAGTTCAAAGAGGGTGTGTCAAAATGTTGACAAGCCCTCGTTTTTTGAACGAATAAAGATTTAAAAGAATTTCCAGATAATCAGATGATTTTTTTCAGACATGCAATAAATGGTATAGAAAGATTTATTGCTGTCCGGTAAAAAATATCTAAGTTGATATAATTTTTCCGGACAGCAATAATTTTCACAACCTTGGAATGCATTCTGATTAACACTTTGAATTTTCTCTGGTAAGATTAATGCTGTTAGACCAGTACAATTATAGAAAGCACCAGTCACGATAGTTTCCACTTCTTCAGGTATAACCATCTCAGTTATCTCCTCGTTATCGGAATAAAGTCTTACGGGAACAGACAGACCCGCAGAAGTGTAGTTATGACTGTTTCCACAGAACGTGGACATATCACTGATATTAATCTTTAGCTCACCAATATTCTCACAGAACTGGAAAGCATTGGGAGACATGTCATTTATTCCATCCGTAAGAACAACGGATGTCAAGTCCGGACAATTATAAAAAGCGTCCGCTACGATGGACTCAACACCTGAGGGAATCACAACCTCTGTGATCTCAGCACCATCGGAATAAAGTTTAGCAGATACTGCTATACCCGCAGACGTGTAATCGTGACTGTTAACACAGAAGGAAGACATGTCTGTCACATTAATCTTCAGTTCACTGATATTGTCACAATCTCGGAAGGCGTTATCACCTATGCTGTTCACACCGTTTGTGAGTGTGACAGATGTCAGATTATCACAGTTGTAGAAGGCGTCCTTAACGATTGTCTCCACATTACCAGGTATTTCAAGATCTTTAATCTCAGCACCATCGGAATAAAGTTTGGCAGGTACCGCTATACCGGCAGCGGTGTAATCATGGCTGTTAACACAGAATGAAGACATGTCTGTCACATTAATCTTCAATTCAGAGATATGATTGCACCCTTCAAATGCAGATTCTCCTATTGTGTTTATTCCATCTGATATGGTAAAGGAAGTCAGTGCAGTGCAATATGAAAAAGCTCTTTCTCCAATGGATTTCACAGTTGTTGGAAGAGTAATATCCGTAAGACTTGAACACCTCCCAGTATTTGCAAAATGCTTTATATCAACAATTTGCACTTTAAACGGTAGAAAAGTGATGACGTAAATTCTGAGTAAAGCTAAAAAGATGAAG
>JAEEGI010005688.1_pt1 | contig 28600 bp, 13 predicted proteins | sample 8958751 | NCBI WGS metagenome assembly JAEEGI01 (sample SAMN16246545, study PRJNA631951) | gut metagenome | biome: gut microbiome; feature: rumen; material: KS-attached | host: Bos | place: Iran: Karaj | collected 2018-10 | reverse complement strand
CTGCAGCTACGGCAATTTTTTGATCTCTGGCTTGAGCAAGTTTAAGACACTCTTCCAAAAAAGCATCCATACAAAAACAAGTCTGAGAAAACAAAAAACTTATGATAGTTAAAACTGTTATTTTTTTTATCACGATATAATACCTTTTTTTCATCCTTAAAAGTATATAAGAAAATCTTGATTTTGTCAACAAAAATCAATAAGTTTTATTATTGCTTTTTCTTTTTAAATATTTTCTCTCTATAAATGAAAATAACTACTATTGCTGCTATCACGATAAAAAACACTGCAGGAGCTATAAATTTCGCAACATAATTATCGATAATATACTTTGCATAAGGTTTCCCGCACAAAAAAACACCTACCGAAAGCATCACCCAAGATAATGCATACACCAAAACAGATAAAACATAAAAAAACTTTTTACCTGTTTTTTGCCCGTAATACCCGCAAATTAAAGCTCCGCCCCAACCAAAAGGAACATTTATTAAAATTAAAATAATTCCTATTATTACTTCTATGCTCATTTTTCTTTTTTATGTAAAAGAATTTCGTCCAAGCAAGAAATATTTTGTTTTATCCTTGCAAGCAAATTTTCGTATTCAACTAAATTAGGATTATATTCCAACAACTGTTCAAGTCCCGATATAATATCTTTTTTTATATCTCCGGTAGATTTCTTGGTTTTCGGAATGGTATGCAAAATACATAAATTTCTTGCTTTAGCAGGTTTTATTTTTATTAAATCGAGTTCTATCCTTTTTGCGATAAAATTTAAAATATCTATTTCATCTTTTATATAATCTTCATTTTTTATTGTATTTATTAAATCTTCTATTCCAAAATATAATATCGGTTCAAAATCTATTTTTTCAAGTTCTTCTATTCCTTGCGATAAAGTTTTAAAATCCGATAACATTTTTTTTCTTATATCGGCAGCCATAACTTTATCGGCTTGAGGATATATATAAGCAATCATTTCGTTTTGTAAATCTTGATAAATAAAGAAATGTTCGTGATAAAAAACTTTATGACATTTCGGACATTCAACCGTGTTAAATCTTCCCGACAAAATAACTTCTTTTAAGTCGGGATCATCAAAAACATTTACGGCTTTCCAAAGCTCCGCTTCAAATGTTTCTCCGCAACTGCATTTAATTTCACAATTAGACAATATAGACATTTGATATATTTTACAAATTTTACATACTGTTTTTCAAACAAAACAGGTACATAAAAACAAATAAAAATTTTTAACAGAAAAACTATTGAATAAAAAAAACTTTTCTGTTATCATTTATTGATATGAAAAATTTTAAATTAAAAATATTTATTTCAATTTATATTTTATTATTATGTGTTTTTTCTTATTCTTTTTCTTATGCAAAAGAATACAAAGAATATATAAAAGTCGGAATATTATCCAACCAAAAAAGTTTAAATATCGCCAGTGACAAAAAATATTATTTTATGTCCGGAAATAAAAAATATAAATTATCCGCCGGGAAAATTACGGTAAAAATAAAAGATAAAGAAGCCGTAATTTTAAAAAAGCATTACAAATTACCGGTAAAATTTGTTTCCGAAAATTGTTTTTTGGTAAACAACAAAATTTACAGGGGCAACATAATAATAAGTCCGGATGCAAAAGGTAATAATATTATAAACGAGTTAAAACTGGAAGATTATTTGAAAGGAATTCTGCCGAAAGAAACAAGTGCCTCTTGGAATTTGGAAACATTGAAAGCACAGGCAGTAATAAGCAGAACTTATGCCTTAAAAAATATTGGCAGACATTATAAGCAGGGCTTCGATGTATGTTCTCAGGTTCATTGTCAGGTTTACGGAGGAGCTTCGTGCGAAAGTAAAAACACAAATAAAGCCGTTGTTAAAACTTCCGGAGAAGTTGTGTTGTATAACGATAAACTTGCACAAACTTTTTTCCATTCTTCTTGCGGAGGTCACACGGAAGATCCGAAATATGTTTGGCAATGGAAAACAGAAACTCCGATATATTTAAAAGGTATGAAAGACGATTATTGTAAAGATAATCCTCACCAAAATTGGACAGTTTCTCTTTCCGAATCCGCAATAAGAGAAAAACTTGCAAAAGCCGGATACAAAACAGGAAAAATTAAAAATATCTCAACATCGGGAACAACAACAGCAAAAGCCGTGAAAGAAATAATAATAAAGCATTCAAAAGGAACTTTAAAATTAAATTCTTACACTTTCAGATGTGCTGTTTCCGCGGATAAAATAAAAAGCACTTTAATAACCGGCATAGAACGAAAAAACAATTCTTTTATTTTTAAAGGAAAAGGTTGGGGCCATAAAATAGGTTTATGCCAGTGGGGTGCAAAAGCTATGGGAGATAAAGGCAGCTCTTATAAAGAAATATTAGCCTTTTATTATCCTAAAACAACTATAGGAAAAATAAAATATGCAACCAGATAACGATTTATTATTATCAAACTATAATTATGAAATACCGCAGGAACTTATAGCTCAGGTTCCGGTTGAAAAAAGAAGTAATTCAAAACTTATAATTTTAAACAGAAAAGAAAGAACAATACAGCATAAAAATTTTTTCGACATTGTTAATATACTTACGGAAAATGATTGCCTTGTTATAAATACCACAAAAGTTATACCGGCAAGATTATACGGAAAAAAATCTACCGGAGGAAAAGTAGAAGTTTTATTCTTAAACCCTACACAGGAAGGTCCGCGGTATTCGGTCCTTCTAAAACCTAATATAAGAAAAGATCATAAAATTTATTTTGATGATGATTACGAATGCAGTTTTACAGGTGTTGACAGTGAAGGTAACAAAATCGTTGAATTCAATAAAAAAGATATACAACCGTTACTCGAAAAGCACGGATTTATGCCTTTACCTCCATACATAAAAAGAAAAGACGGGCTTGCCGAAAAATATTTCGATTTAGATAAAGCCCGTTATCAAACCGTATATGCAAAAATAGGCGGAGCAATTGCGGCACCTACGGCAGGTCTTCACTTTACAAAAGAAATTTTGGAGCAATTGCAGCAAAAAAAAGTTACAATTGCAAATGTTGTTTTGCATGTAGGTTGGGGCACATTTAAGCCGATACTGTCTGACGATATACAACAACATAAAATGTTACCCGAAAAATATATTTTAGACGAAGAAAATGCAGAAAAAATAAATTTTGCGTTAAAAAACAAAAAAAGAATTATTGCCGTAGGAACCACATCCGTTAGAAGTTTGGAAACAATAGCAGGTTTAACAGGCAAATATAATTCAAACAATGAACTTACAAGCATTGAAAGTTGCAGCGGACAAACGGGAATTTTTATATATCCCGGATACAAATTTAAAATTGTTAAAGCAATGTTTACAAACTTACATTTGCCATGTTCAACACCGTTAATGATGGTAAGTGCTTTTGCCGACAGAGAATTTATATTATCCGCCTATAAACAGGCTATTGAAAACAAGTACAGGTTTTTTTCTTACGGAGATTCAATGTTTATAGAATAGTTTATTTGTTGTTTTTTGTTTTATCGTTTTGAAGTTGTTTGTATTGCAAATATTGTTCCGGATCCAAAACATATCTTATTTTTTTATCAACATTTATATTTACCGTTTCTATATCAACTGCCAATTTTTTTATTTCTTCCGAAATATCATTTATTAAAAAAACATCTTGAAATTTTTTTGCCAATTCTTCATCAAGTGTTTTTTTTCTTAAAGACATTTCTTTTTCCAATGCAAAAAGTTTTGATTTCCTTTCAAGTTCAAGATAATTTATTTGTGCTTTTTGATATTTTGTAAAAACCAACTTCTTCGGATCCGTTAAAACTTTTTTACCGGCAATATCATAAAAAGCATCCGAATTTTTATTTGCTAGAGGCTCTTTATTGTTTAAATTAAAAAAATTACTGTCCGTATCATTATCGTTGAGATACTGCTCAACAAAAATGTCTTTTTTATCTTGTTCAATTTTAGATGCCTGTAATATATTTTTTTGTGATTCTGAATTTGAATTATTACCGTAATCCAAAACTTCTGCACACAAACCAGATGTGAACAAGAAAAGAAAAGAAATGTTAAAAAATAATTTGTACTTATTCATAGATATTTTCATACGTATAAAATCTATCCGAAATTTTTATATTATAAAGTATTATTTTTTACAAATATGTCACTAATCGTCATTATAGCTTTATAATATTTTTTTAACGAAATATGTTCCTGTGTTTCTTCTGTAACAGAAAGCATTTTACTTTTGTTATCAAAAGAAAAAGATTGAATCGAATCATCAACAAAATTATATTTAATCGCAATATCGTTTCTTAAAACAACTCCATCCGTATTAAAGGCAATATTATCATCACAATCAAGTAAGTTATTGCCTGCGGATACATATTCTTTGGAAGATAAAGATAAATTATATAATGTAGGCATTATATCAATGTGTGAACCGCATATATCGGTATTTACTTTTTGAATATTCAAAGATTCCTTTATTTGCTGCGGTATATACAAATAAAACGGAACGGCATATCTTACAAAAGATTCTTCCGGGACATAATTTGAAAGCTCTCTTAAATTATGATCACCGGTAACGGCAATAATAGTGTTATCCGCAAATTTCGATTTTTTGATATCGGTTATAAATTTTGCAAGTTGGTTGTTTGCATATTGATAAACCTTAAACAAATTCTTATTTTTTAAATCTTTTGAAGACATCATTTTTTGTATACTTAAAGGAATTTCCAACGGAAGAGATTGATAATCGCCGGGAACTTTATACGGAGGATGTGTCTGTGTTGTTATCGCATAAATAAATTGAGGTTCTTTTATATCTTCGTCGAACAGTTGCTTTTCCAACAGTTCATAAAGTTTATCGTCGTTTATCCCCCAGGAATGTCTATCATCAGCCTCTACATGAACATTTCCTTCACCTATAGTTTCATCAAAACCCTGAACTTTAAAAAAGCCTTCCAAATCTCTCCAAGTCATACTTCCGCCGTATATTGCGGTTGAACGGTATCCTGCAGTTTTATAAGGAAGAACCATTGAACTTGCAAATTGACAAAAAGCATCTTGGGTTTGTGTAATTTGGTTAACATACGGTCTTTGAGGAATTCCCAAAGTCATTGATTCTATTGCATGAATTGTTATAAAACCCGCTGCCAAAAAATTGTTAAAAACAATATCTTTACTGAAATGCTGTTTAAGTTCTCCCAGCACATCGAATTTTTCGCTGTTATTTATAATCGGCATTTCACCGAAACCTTCCATAACAATCAAAATAACATTCGGTTTTATCGTTTGCAGTGCATTATTTTCTTTTGTTGTCTTGTAAAAAATATCTTTTATATCGGTTGCATTGTTGTATTTCGATAAAACGGTTAAATCGTTTATCACTTCTTCTTGATTTTTATACTTAAAAACTTCTTTTAAATCAATTGAATTGTTTGCGTTTTTAATTTTTAAATATATCGTATCGGCCAGAGGGTGTATAGGATTTACACAAAGTTTATTTATAAATTGATTAGGAGAAATTTGCGAATAGAAAAGTCCTAACGGGAACATTGAAAAAGAACCTCTTGCGAAAATAAAGTTCAAAGCCAATATCAAAAAAATTACTGCAAATTTCTTAAACGGTTTCCAGTACAACGTATTAAAAAATCTTTCGTTATATTTCAATTCTTTATATGTCCATTTCGACAAATTAAAAATAAACAGAGTTAAAATGACAAAAGCTATAACCAGACCGTAAAACCTATAATCACATAATATTGTTTTTATCAAAGCAAAAGTATCATCTTCAAAAAAACCGAAAATCATTAAGTTGTAGTGATCTTTAAAATAAGAATAAAAACCTAAATCTATAAATATTGCTAAAAACAACAATGAAAAAATTATGGAATAATAATATTTAATAAAAGAGATTATTGATTTAAAAAACGAGTCGCTTTTCAATAATAAACAAAGGACGAACAATAATGTAATCGGAGCATTTATATATGCAAGTATCGACAAATCAAATCTAAAGCCCATCCAAAATGCTTTTAAAACATACAACTTTAAGGAAAGCATTGCGGAAAAATCCGCAAAATACACAAAGAAAAAAAGCCTATATATCGTAAGAAAGATAAGTATAACAATATTTATAGGTATTATTAAAACAAAACTATTCAATATAACATTAAAATTGAATTTTTCTTCCATTATTGATTAATTATAGCATTAAAAAAAGATTAGAACAATGCTTTTGTATTACTGAATTGTAAAATAAAATCGGGGAGGCGGGACTTGAACCCACGGTCTCCTGCTCCCAAAGCAGGCGCGTTAGCCAACTACGCTACTCCCCGAAATGTTATAAATCAGATTAGAAATTATACTAAAAATTTACTTTTTTAGCAACAGAAACCATCTGTTTAGAAATGACAAAAAAAACTAAAAAGACGGACAGATTAAATCTAATCTGTCCATCTTTTCACAAAATAAAATTTTCTAATTAAAACTTATATCCGATACCCAACTGGAATGAAGATGTCATATCTGAAAGGAAATCTTCTCCGCCAAAAAACTTAGAATTAATATCATCGGAAAGCATTAAGCAACCAATACCGAGATAAAAATCTAATGCTTTATTATATTGATATTTAACTTTAAAATCTATTTCATTACCGTAATTTAAGCCGTTATCTCTTGCGGCAAAATTATAACCGTCTAATGAGAACAAGAATTTATCTACTGTATAATCTACTCCAACATTTATAGCTTGGAAATCAATCATGGACAAAAGACGAGTAACTTCTTGTTGACCAAATACTATTCCGGGAGCATAGTTTCCAAAATTCAAGAAAGGTTTTAAAACAACATCCATTGGACCACCCTCTCCGTCAAGCAATTCTTTAACCCCTTCAGTTCCGCCCTGCATTACGAAAGATGCTCTTATTTTTGCTTTCTTTTCTATATCATAAGAAGCATCAACTTTTATAAGATTTGCTCCGCTGTTAACACCAGCTTTTCTATCTTCATTTGGTCTAAAAATATATTTTGTATCAAACGGATTGTTTCCTGCAAAGTTCATTGCAAATTCTGCCGATGCTTTAAATCCGCCGATTTCTACTCCCGGTTTTATGCCTGCGATAGAATAGTGATCAACCAAGAAAGGTGTTTTTATATCGTATCCGTAAACTTGTAAATTGAACATATCGGCAATTTTTAAGAATTTTACATCTGCTCCGATCACTGTAGTATCTTTATTTAAGTCTACAAATTCATCTACAGCTTCCCCTCCACCTGGCAATATTCTGGTTAACATACCATCAAGACCTAACGGTAAACCTAAAAGTTTTCCGAGGTTAGCATATATTAAATTAGCTTTAACATTTTCTTTATCATAATAGAGTGTAACTGCATTTACTGATGTTATGCTGTCAAAGCCCAATAAAGGTAAATTAACACCGAACAAAGGTTGATAACGTCTTATACCAAAATACATTACTGAACTGTCTTCATCACCATAATATTGACGACCTACTTTAACGCTTAATCCGTCAACATCAAATAATTTTTTTATGGTAATATTTGCGGTTTGAACTCTTATATTATCCAAATAACTCTGTATGCTGTTGCCTTTAATAGGAGAACTGTTCGGATCGTTTGCCAATGACCAAAATTTGTTTCCGCCTTCAGCCCAATTGTTTGAATATGCTAACGATAAGTCTGCCGAAACATTTTCAACAAAGTCAAAAGTTATTCCGGCTGTAAGAAAACTTACAACTCCGCTGTAATTTGAATTGATTTTTCCTTCCTTAACCAAATTAGCAATGTTCAAATCATATCCGTTTTGAACACTGTAACCAATGACTTGTCCCTCGCCGTAGTACTTAATGTTTTTCATAAACAAAAAATCACTTGCATACAAAGACTGCATGCTTAAGACAACCACTGCCAACAATGCTACCAACTTTTTCATGTTTTTTTTCTCCTTTTTTAGTTTTTTTGTTTCAACAACTATAGGTAAAATACTACAATAAATAACAAAGTTTGTCAACACCTATAACAAATTATAATTCACATAGAAACATAACGACAATAAAAAAACTGAAAATTTTGTCAGCGAGATGAAAAAATTCCCTAATTATGATTTAGTATAAGAACAAGAATGTAAGGACATAAAAAAACAGAAAAGATTTTAGGCGAAATGAAGAAACGCAAGAGTAACAATAGTATAACCATAGAAATGTAACGAAAATAAAAAACTGAAAATTTTGTCAGTGAGATGAAAAAATTCCGAGCCGTAGTGTACGCAAGTGAAACGGTACATGAGGCTCGGAATTTTAAAATCGCAACTAAAAACTTTTCAGTTTTTTATAACGATGTAGCTAAATTAAATTCTAATACATCGGTGGCATTCCCCCGCCCATCGGAGGCATTGCCGGTCCATCTTTCTTTTCAGGAATATCTGTTACAAGAGCTTCTGTTGTAAGAACAAGTCCTGCAATTGAAGCTGCATTCTGCAATGCTGTTCTTGTAACTTTTGCAGGATCTACGATACCTGCTTTTATCATATCAACAAATTCGTCGTTGTCTGCATTGTATCCGTAAGAAGCATCTTTTTTGTTTTTAATTTTATCAACTATAACAGAAGCTTCTATTCCGGCGTTTTCAATTATTTGTCTGATAGGTCCTTCCAAAGATTTTCTAACTATATTGATACCTGTTTGTTCGTCACTGTCTGCACCTTTTAAACTGTCAAGAACCGATTGTGCTTTAAGTAATGCTACTCCGCCGCCGGCAACTATACCTTCTTCAACACCTGCTCTTGTTGCATTCATTGCATCTTCTACTTTAAATTTCTTGGCTTTCATCTCAGCTTCTGTTGCTGCACCGACATTTATAACTGCAACTCCGCCTACCAATTTTGCTAATCTTTCCTGCAATTTTTCTTTATCGTAATCAGATTTTGTTTCTTCTATTTGTTTTCTTATTTGTGCAATTCTTTGTTCAATTTCTTTTTTGTCGCCCAAACCTGAAACGATTGTTGTGTTTTCTTTATCTACAACAACTCTCTTTGCTTGACCAAGCATATCGATTGTAGCTGCATCAAGTTTCAACCCGGTTTCTTCCGAAATTACCGTTCCGCCGGTAAGAATTGCTATATCCTGCAACATTTCTTTTCTTCTGTCACCGAATCCCGGAGCTTTAACAGCGATAACTTTCAATGTTCCTCTGATTTTGTTAACAACCAATGTTGCTAATGCTTCACCTTCGATATCTTCTGCGATAATAATAAATCCTTTTCCTGTTTGAACAACTTTTTCAAGAAGAGGAAGAATTTCCTGCATTGAAGAAATCTTTTTATCCGTAATTATTATATATGGATCTTCCAAAACTCCTTCCATTCTTTCTGCATCCGTTACAAAGTAAGGTGAGCAATATCCTCTGTCAAACTGCATACCTTCAACAACATCCAATGTTGTATCTGCGGATTTACCTTCTTCAACGGTAATAACTCCGTCTTTTCCGACTTTATCCATTGCATTTGCTATTAAGTCACCGATTTCTTTATCACTTGCTGAAATTGATGCTATTTGAGCTATTTCTTCTTTACTGGAAACTTTCTTTGCTATTTTTTTAATTTCTTCTATAACTGCAGCAACAGCTTTATCGATACCTTTCTTTATATGATTAGCGTTTGCACCTGAAGTTATATTTCTTAAACCTTCACCAATCATTGTTTGTGCCAAAACTGTTGCAGTTGTTGTTCCGTCACCGGCTATATCATTAGTTTTGGAAGCAACTTCTTTTACAAGTTGTGCACCCATATTTTCAAAAGGATCTTCAAGTTCTATTTCTTTTGCTATGGTAACACCATCATTTGTTACTGTAGGAGAGCCGAACTTCTTATCCAATACCACATATCTGCCTTTAGGCCCTAATGTTACTTTTACTGCATTTGCAAGTTTATCTACACCGTCTTTCATAGCTTTTCTTGCATCATCCGTGTACTTTAATTGTTTAGCCATTTTATATATCTCCTTATTCTTTTATTTCAAACTTTAAACTATTCCAAAATACCCAAAACGTCGTCTTGAGACATTATTAAATAAGCAATATTATCTATTTTAACTTCCGTTCCGGAATATTTTCCATACAAAACTTTATCTCCAACTTTTACATCCATAGGTATAACTTTACCGTCTTTACCCATTTTACCGTTACCTGCTGCAATAACCGTTCCTTCCTGCGGTTTTTCTTTTGCTGTATCCGGAATAATTATTCCCCCGATTTTCTTTTCTTTTGGCTCTTCGGCTTTAACCAAAATTCTGTCGCCTAATGGTCTGATTTTCATTTTACTGCCTCCTAAAAATTATATTTTAAATTAAAATTTATTTTTAGCACTCTTACTTAACAGTTGCTAATTATATAACAAGTTTTTATTTTTGTCAATAGTAACTATTTCTTTATTATTAAAAGTTTTTGATTTAAAAAAATATGAAAGATTATAAAGCTTCGAGTTCTAAAAGTTTTGCTTTTTTATCAAGGCCTGCAGCATAACCTCTTAATTTACCGTTTTTGCCGATTACTCTGTGGCAAGGAATAATTATTGATATGGGATTATGCCCCACCGCACCGCCAACAGCTTGTGCGGACATTTTTGTCATACCTCTTTGATTTGCAATTTGTTTTGCAATATCATTATAGGTGATAACTTTACCATAAGGTATTTTACAAAGTATTTTCCAAACAGACTTTCTAAACTCATTACCTATAAATTTAACGGGAATTTCTTTTATGTTCGGTTTTTTACCTGAAAAATATCTGTTTAACCAATTCTTTGTTTTTTTAAATATTTTTAAACTATTATTTTCTATAATTTTACCTTCAATATTATCGGCATAATATTTTTGACCTTCAAACCATAAACCGACAATATTTTCTTTTTCATCGCAACAAAGAATGATATTACCTATGGGAGATGTGTATTCGCTTTTATAATACATTTTCATACATTATTAAAATATAAAAAAATGAAATTATAGGCAAACTCAATACGATGATATACACTTTATACCGGAGACTTGACTAATTATACTAATGTATACTATAATATTGTATGTCATACAACAATATATAATATTAATGAATTTGGAGGTTATGTGAAAAAAGAACTTACTGAAAAGCAGGAAAAAGTTTTGGAATTTATAAGAAAGTTTCACACTAACAATGCAATGATGCCTACCGTTAGAGAAATTGCAAAAAATTTTAAGTTGTCGATAGGTTCCGTTCAACAACATTTGAGAGCACTTTTATCAAAAGGCTTTTTGATAAAAAGAGGATCTTTATCAAGAGGTATAGATTTTCCCAACAGAAAAACATTTGCTCAAGTTCCTGTTTTGGGAACAGTTCATGCAGGAACATTTTTGGAACAAATTGAAGATGCAAGCGATTACATTTATATAAATACGGATATCACAAGAAACAAACAATGTTTTGCTTTAAAAGTAAAAGGTGACAGTATGGAACCGTCCGGAATTGTTGAAGGAGACACAATTGTAGTTTCTAAAGGAGAACAACCTTCCAACGGAGACATTGTCGTTGCTTTGGTAGATAACGAATCCGCGGTAAAAATGTTTTTTAAAGAAAAAGGCAAAATATTTTTAAAATCGACAAATCCGAAATATCCCACTTTGAGTTCTGACGACTATCAAATTGAGATAGTAGGAAAACTTATATATTTGGTAAGACAATACAAAGGATAACAGAGGTAAAAGCTATGACAAAAGGTTTAAAATTGTTTTTTTATATATTGTTTGTGCTTGATATTATTGTCGGAATAGTTTTATCTCTGTTTTTAAATCTCGTTGTCGGCATAATAACAGCTTGTGCTTTGCTCCTTATAAATATAGTTACTTTTATTGTTATTTTAAAAATAGATAAGAAAAAGAAAGAAGTTTCCAATTAAATTTTTGAAGGTTTTTTCTTTATTTTAAATATTCCATAAAAGAATAGTATTGAAAAGAAGTATATCATACATAAATATACGAATAAGTCACCGATTTTGTCGTATATTGTTATGCGATTGTTTGTATAGACCGATTCTTCAAAACAAATCTGTTCTTGATTTTTTGTTTGTCTTACGACTTTTCCTGTCGGTGCAATCACTCCGGATATTCCGGTATTTGATGCAACAATTAGATATTTCCTGTTTTCTATCGCTCTGAAAATATTCATAACAAAATGTTGATAAGGATATGAAAGACCGTCACACCAAGCATCATTCGAATGTGTAGTCAATAAGGTTGCCCCTTTTAAAACTAACTCTCTTGATAGATACGGATAATAATTTTCAGAACAGATATTTATACCTAAAGTATATTTATCAAATTTAAAAACTTTTAATTCAATTTCTTTTGTTAAATTATTATTAGTGATATGTTTAGAAAGCATCCTTGCTAACAATCCTTCAAAAGGGATATATTCTCCAAACAATATAAGGTGTTTTTTCTTATAACTGTCTATTACTTCCCCATCATCGGATACAATAAATATTGAATTATATACTTTATAATTTTCTATATCAAAACCGCCAATCAGTGTATGTTTAGACAACTGCGATATTTTATTTACGAAATCTTTAACATTTTGATTTTCATATATATTCTTTGGCAAAACTGTTTCCGGATACAATATGATATCTAAATTTTTATTTTCAAAACTTGTCCCTATTTGTTTTAAATCATATAAAATTTTTTTGATGTATTGTTTTTTGAACTTGTTCTTTTGTTCAATATTCGGTTGAACTACACCGATTTTTATTCCCTCTTCATTATTTATTTTTGGCATTTGATTTATTCTTATAAAACCATAAACTAATAATAATGAAATAATTAAAAATGCCGATATTAAATATTTTTTGTTTCTGTTATATAGCCAATAAAACAATAAAAAATTTATTAATATTACTACAAAAGATATACCATAGACACCAAAAATATCGGCACATTGGATTATGTATATAAAGGAACTTTGTGAATATCCCAAAAGATTTATCGGAAAACTGCCAAAATAATAATTTCTTACATATTCAAATGTTACCCAAAGAGCAGGTGCAAAAAGAATCAATATAAATTTATTTATTTTCTTTAAAAGTTTTAAAAATACTGTCCAAACAACAAAATATAATGACAAAATCGTCCATGCAATTATTGAAACAACAAAAGAATCAAGTATTGAACTTGTATTTTTTAACAAGAACAGATACATCCAATTAAACGCTATTAAAGAATATGTTATCCCCGTTACACTGCCATAAAGCAAAGAATATTTTAAATCATTTTTATATATACAATATATTAACGGAATAAATGCTACCCATGCTAAAAAAAAGAAATTAAATTTTTGAAACGATAATGCAAGAAATATTCCCGATATTATCGAAAATATCAGATATTTTATCTTGTATTCGTTGACTATAAATTTGCTTACTATATTTCTTAGCATACCATTATTATATTATTTTACAATTAAAAAAGGCAGATGATTTTTTCATCTGCCTTTTTTGTTTTTCAACAATTATAAATTTTACATTGTAAATTATCAATTGCCGTTTTATGCTGCCGCCGCTATCGCATGGATATCAGACAATGCCATCAACATCTTAGGCATCTTGTCTCGCCCCTGACCTCTACCTAATCTCAAACTATCAGCTATATCCTTTATTATTCCGGCTTTGTCTCTCGAATCTATTTTTGTTGCTACCGCTTTCTGTAATTTTGTTACATCTATCACAAAATCCGCACTTACTTTTGTGCTTGCACTATTCATTCCTTTTATTAACACATTCTGATTTACAGCTTTACTTACTATCAAAATATTCATTAAATCTTCTGCTTTTGTGTTGCTGTCATTTAACATTTGTTCCATTCTTTCATCTTTTACTGCCATTATTAACATATCTCTTAATGTTGATAATATATCTATACTTGCTTGTAAATCCGCTCTGTTTGTTACTTCCATATTCAACAGTTGCCCTATCTTTTCATAATATTTCTGTGTTATTCCTTCCACGCCTTGGGATTTAGCTTCTTCTATACTGTTAAATCCTATTGCTTTTGCCATTGCGTCACTATCTTTATAAAGTGCCAATACCGCCGCTACAGTCTGAATTAATTCTTTCGGTTTAGTTACTCCGTTTATTATATCTTCCATTAATCTTTCGCCTTCTTTGAATTTACTTATCTTGTTCTTTGACTTTACTCCATCATATACGCCGGACTTTTTATACATATCGGATACAATTCCTTTCGTTTCACTATCCAAATAATATACTCCTTCCGCGCCTTCAGGTGCCAATATTAACCCGCTAAATCCTTTTTCTTTGAAGAATTCTTCTACTGTTGTCGTCTCTACTGTCTTGTTTCCGGCTTTATCCGTACCCGTGTATGTCACATATCCGTCTGCCATTTCTGTTATAGTTACTACATGCCCTATGTCACTTCCTTCTTTTTCCATGTATGCTATAAACGGTGTCGTTAATTGTGACAACATTATTCCTTGTGTTCCTTCTTCTTCTTTAAATTCTTCTATTTCTTTTATTTCTTCCGTCTCTTTACCTTCACTGTCTACTCTCGTATATACTACCAATCCGTCACTTATCTCTGTTATAACAAACGTATGTCCTTTCTCTTTCATATACAATACTAACGGTGTTTCTTCGCTTATACCTTTCGGATCAACTTCCGCTAAATCTATTGTTCTTTCTTTTATTGTTCCATAACTCAAGCCTGTCTTCTTTCTCAATTGCCCTAATTCTGTTCCTTCTAATCCTTCGGATACTCCTGCTGCTTTCAACTTATCCTGCGCATACGGATTTGCTCTCAATGCTGCTTCTGTCAAAGGTCTCAACGGTATTATCTTACCAATAGTCTCTATTGCTACTTCTACACAATCCATCACTTTCGCTTTTTCTGTAGTTTGCGGTATAACAGGTGTTACTGTTTCTTGTCTTTCTTTTGTCCTTTCCGTAGCAGCCTGTGTAGTTGCTGCTTTTGGTTCTGTTTTTATTATCTCTACTTTTGCAGCATCTTCTATATTTAACTTACCTTTACCTGCTACCGCTTCTATTGATCTGTACACATCGGAACTATTTGCTTTTAATACCTCTACTTTTACACCTTTTACTCCATCTCCGAACCTTACTTTTCTGCTTAAATTATTATAGTTGGTTATAAATGTCTTATATCCTTCCTGTCCTAATATTTCTTTCCTCTTTGCTGTTGTCTTTGTTACATCTACTTTACCATCTTTTCTTAATACCTGTGTTGCTTTCATGAAGTCTTCCGCAATCATCTTATTATAATATCTGTTTTTCTTTGTTCCATTACTCATTATTCCATCTATCTTCTTTGCAGAATCTTCTTTTAGTATAGCACTCAAACTCATTTCTCCAACTACATACTTCAACAATATTGCATCACCACCGGTATACTTCGATAATATTTCATTTTCTCCGTTTGTCAATTCGTTTATTCTTCTTTCTATCTTGCCTGTATCTGTTCCGTATTTTGCTCTTTCTTGATCACTCATTGCCAAATATTCATCTATTGTAACTTTCTTATACTTTTCCCTTTCTACTCTTATGTCTACTACTGTTGCCAAGTTCTTCATATCTTTTTTGCTGTCTATTTCTCCGATTGTCACAGAATCTTTAACCAGATTTTCCGGCATAGTAATTTTTGATCTTAATACACTAATCTTCTTTTCTATGGCTTTTCTGTCCATTCCAATGTATTCGTACAATTTATCTTTATTTTCTTGGCTCATTCCTTTTGTTAAGGATTCAAATTCATTCAATGTCATTCCTTTTATTGCATTCGTAATAGTCTTTGCTCCGCTTGATTTTCTTATTATTTCCGTTATCTTTTCAGAATCCATACCAAGTGCATATAATCCTTTCACTTCCTCAACTATATTATCATTGTCTATTATTGTTTTTATCGCTATATCTTTGGTTTCAATTCCTTGTTTTGCTAATTCTTTAGACGTATCATCGTACAATGCATATGCATATAAATGACTTCCTTTATGATCTCCTTTAAATAAACCATTAACTATTCCGGCTACTTTTCTTCTTATCGCATCTCTGCCTTCGCCTTCTTGTATTTCTCTTGTTGCTATTCTTTCAATATCAGTTATTGTTGCCGTCTTTGCAAAATTTGCTACTCTATCTTTCATTGCATTCTCATTGTTTAATAGCAAATCTATTTTCTTTTTATCTCCCAATTCAGATATACTCATTTCGCTTATTATCGCTCTTTCTGCATCACCTGTATATTTTTCTTCCAACGCATTAACATTATCAAATACATTTTCCAAACCAAATGCTCTCATAGCTGAATAATATTGTTTTCCTAATGTGTTCCTTACATCACCTATAGATTTTCCTTTTATCGTTTCTACTAAGTCTTTACCTCTCATAACATCATCAACAGTAATTAAATCGCTACCTATCAAAGTTTCCATACCTGAAATATATTTAGTATCTAATAATTGTGCTAATGTCGCACTTCCAGCAAAATTATTCAATACGGCAGCAAGTTGTCTTAATACTTCTTCATTAAACTCTTTGATTCCCATTGCTCTATCCGCCATCTTTTCCGCAATTGTAGCTTCAATATCTCTTAATCTTTTCGTTTTCGTTTGCTCTCTTAACTTGTCATACGACTCTACAATCTTGTAATAATCTAATCCTATAAAGCTAAAGAATTCTCTTGTCTCGTTTAAATTCAATTTCATAGCAACATCTGTTTCCGTATAATCTGTATATGTCATTTCTTCAAATTGTTTCTTTAATGGTACTATATAATCTTCTCCCATATTATTTTTTTGGAAGTAAACACTTGATAATGCGGCCATATTGGCTTCGTATTTAAATTCAATTTTATCTCCGAATTGTCTTACAACTTCCGATCTTGATATCCAGAATGCTATAGCACTATCGTTCATTTGTATTTGACCTGCATCTAATCCTGCAAATGTTAATAACGAACTTATATCTGCAATTTCAATGTCCGCATTTCTTAACTGTTCATTTGTCAATTCTCTTATAGCTTTTATTAGATCTTCCCTTGTTGTATTTGTATTGGTATCTATCTTTATCAAACCTTTTTCTACTACCATTAAATTCAATGCTTTTCCTAGCGAAGTGCTATTCAATTCTTCCAATGTAAACGATCCTGCTAATTGTTCGGCTTGCTTATCTGTTAATCCTTGTCTCTTTAAGAATCTTACTACATAGGCATAATTCGAAACTACATTATCAGTTTTATTCTCTTTACTACTATAGTTTATACCTGCATTGGCCAATGCTTTTCTTTCCGAACTATTAAGATTCTTTTTCAGCTCTTTCAATTCATCATATGTAAGTTTTCCTAACAGTTTTCCGTATTCTTCTTCAAAAATTTCATTTGCTACACTACCATCAAAAAGAACATTGTTTGCTAACATATCTACTGTAATAGAATCAAGTACTCCAAATTCACAATTATCTCTAACATAATGATATCTTGCCAACATTGTGTCACTGGAAACATCCGGTCTAGCAATAGCAAATAAAGTTCTCAATCTTTCTTCAGATACTCTATCTATTTCTTCTTGTGTAGGTATTGTTGTAGCAGAGTAATTAGGTATATCTGTGTTTGCTAATTTGACAATATCGTTTACCTTTACATCTTTTTTATCTTCTAAGCCCTCCAACAATGTTTTTTGATCATCCGATAAACTTAAGGCCGGAGATTTAAATAAAGTAGCAATTGATTCTAAAATTGTTACCGGTAAAAAGAGCATATTCGTCGCCATTGTAACTATTGGATTTGTTTTTTCTTTATTTAACATTTGCATCCTTTGTTGTTTAACTTTCATAGAACTCAATACAGGTATATTGACTCTTTGAGGTGTGGCCAAATAATTAGTTAATCCGGACATATCACCTCTGCCTAAATATTGTAAAATTTTGCTTCTTTCTGTCCTTGACCAATCAACATTAAAGTCTTCGTTTAAACGTAAATCTTCTAATGTTTGTGCAACAGCATTATTGCCAAACACCATTTTGCCTGAAGATATTTTAGAATTCAATATATCCAACACAATAGGTATATCTTGTTCGTCAATATTTCCACTCATGTAATCTTCAAACAATTGTTGTTTAATTTCTTCTAAAGTTTTTTCCGCTTCTGCTACTCTGGAATTTGCTTTCTTACTCTCAATACCCATTGTGAACTTTTCAAATGCTCTTATTATCGGGTTAGTTGATAAACTTTCCATTCTATCTTGTTGTTGCTGTTGGAGAGTCCTTCTATCTTGTATAGCATCTTGTAAAGCTATTGTTTGAAAATTTAATATAGCTAACACAACAGGAACTATCTGTTCATCAACTTTTCCATTTACATAATTTCTAACCAATTTCTGTTTAGTTGCATCTAAAGCTTTTTCTGCTTTTGCTACTCCAGAATTAACTCTGCTATTTTCAAATTCCATTCCTGCTTTTTCAAATAATACTTTCATAGGATTATTAGATAATTCTCTGTTTTGATGTTGTTGTTTAACATTATCTCTATGTTGTACCGCTTGTTGTAAAGCTGTTGCTTTCGCACTAATTTTTGGAATTGTAAATTGCGGCATTACAGCAGTCACACCGGAGTGACTATATGTTGATAATGCACTTCTTACACTTGCGATATCAACCCCGGCACCTGTTGTAGCGCCTCTTTGTAACACAGGTATTACAGAAATAATATCATTTAATGTATTTCCGTTCGATTGATTGGTTGTTAATAAACCTACATCTCTGCTTTGTAATCTAACAACATTATCTAGTGCAGAAATAACGGCATCTTTATTTACAACAGCAGGAACATCTTTAATATCATTACCCAAAATAGTATTTATGGTTGCAACAGAAGATTTACCTGCAGGATATCCGGTTTGAGTATATCCTAACATCTGCAAAGCGTAACCTACGGAAACAGACCCTCTTTCCGTCAATTCATAGCCATTATGTAATCCTTGAATTTGTAATGCCCTTACCACCTCTGATCTTTCCGAGGAATTCAAGCCCATTCTCGACAATGATGCTTCTAAATCAACCGTTGAACGAACATACGGCCTGTCCGTTTGAGAAACGGAACCTGCATTAGAATTCAGTGCTCCGCTTTGTGCAACAACTCTATCTTCTGCCTCTCTACCACTATAATCACTACCATAAACTCTTGAATTAATTAAATCTAAATATTGACTATTTGTAACTTTTGTAGGAACGTTTTCTTTCAAAACACCTTTTTCTTTATCTGTATAGTACGTATTTATTGTTGAAATATCAGATTCAAAATATACATTAATGTTCTTTATAATCTTACCATCTGTTGTAATTTGTGCTTGATCACTGAAACGAGTACCCAATACTCTACCTACCAATTGTTCAACTGCAGATTTATAACTGAGATGAGCATCAACAGCATACAAATTAACATGTGTATTTTTGTCAACACCTTCGACATTTTCAATATGTATATCAACACCTCTACCTAATTGTTCATATGTTCCAATAAAGCAAGTATAATCTCCTTTGTTGTTATCTGCATATATTAAACCCATTTCTTTTGTCATTCCGGCATCAAACCAAGCAACTTTACCCAATGCTTGACCATTTTCATCCACAGAACAATCCTTTTCGCTGAGAACACCCAACAACTTTGTATAATCTTTGAACAAATCTATTTTGGCTTGATTATTCAAAGCCATTATCGTGATATCACCATTTATAATCGATACTATAGCTTTTTCAAATGCTCCAAATGATGTTTGTGCCGGTTGAGAAATATGTAAAGCAACAACCTTATCACCTTTATCAACATAACTTGTTACATCGGTAAGTTTTACAGATGTTGCCGGAGTATAGTAATTTGCATCAAAGCCCATTGCTTGTTGTGCCGAAGCAGAGTATGTACCGGTCAAACCTATAAACCCGCTGGCCTGTCTTATAGCTTCTATAATTGCAATAGAGCTATGTTCTCTATCTCCTATACCTGTCATACCACCGATATCACTGGCTGTTAACCCTTCTATCTTCCCGCTCAATATTTCTGCTTCAACAATTTGTTTATAACCTACACCGGGAACCAAATCTATAAGAGCGCCATTGCATATCAGCATAACTTTAAGTGATCCGTCTTCACCTTTACCTATACCATAATCTACACCATAAGTCCAAGTTAATTTGGACATAAGCACATTATTCAATACTTCCTGTAAAGAATAACCGGAATCATACAAATTATTTTTGTCTACTCCGGAAATTTTGTTAACAAGATTTTTTAATACTTCTTCATACTGAGATTTATAAACTTCACTATAACTATCATTTGATAACAATACTTTTGTTCTTTCATTGATACTCATTTCTAAAGCAACTTTAACCAAACTCAACATTTCCGCGGAAGCAGAACCTTCACTAACAACAACTCTACCATCTACAATAGTAAAGCCCTCTAAGATTGACTGTATCTTTATTCCTGTAGCGCTATCTAAACCTACTTTAGCCAACAAGCTTTCCAAATCGGTTCTTATATCAGTAATATCTTTTTCTGTTAAATTGCCATTTTCGAATCTATCCAGTTTCTCTGCTATTGATTTGTAAATTGCATCACCTTTTAATATATTTTGCATTTGCTCAACAGCTTTTTGTAAATCTTGTCCTCTGCCATCCTTATCCGTTAATGAAACGAAGAACTTATACATATCGGAATCTTTAGATTCAAATCCGGAAGAAGAGCTAGACATAACTTTAGACAGGTATACTGCCATATCGGCTTCATCACCCAAAATTAGACCAACTTTACCTTGCAAAGGAGAATCTTTATCAAGCATAGCAAATCCAAAATCCGTATATGTCATAAATAAAGCGGTTTTTGGAGACAAAGAAGATGTAATGTTATCTTTATCTGCTTTTAACATATCATACTTGTTGCCATACAAACCACCTACTCTCTTTAACAAATTATTGACATTGGTATCTATATCAGCACAAATAATAGTGAATTCACCTTTAATGTCGTTAACAAGCTTCAATGAAGGGAACAAAGTAGCAACAACAGATGTTTTTCCCGCTCCTGTTCCGAAAACATTGATTTCCTGTATTTTTGTCAAAACTTCTTTCATATCTTCACCGGAGATTGCAGTATTGTTTCTAAATGCTCTCAAAATAGTATTGTTAAATATACCATTTATACCTTCATACAATTCTTTTGAGAAACCATAACCGCCACTAAGGCAATTTCCTATTTGCATTTCCAAACTGGAATTAAATAATGCTATCAATTGTTCTTCCGTTGCAGATACTTTGCCATCGCTTACAGCGCTTATACCTTTTGCAGGATCGTATACTTTCTGACCTTCACCGAAGAAATTTTCATATACTTTTGTTAAATATGCACTGGCGGATATTCCGCTTTCTCCATACCCATATATACTTGCATGAGCCAAATCGAATTTCATGGTAGCCAAAGTTTGAATATCAAATGATATTTTAACTCCCGTACCTAAATCCAATTTTGTTTCCAAAACATCTTTACCTTTGAATTGTTTTGCAGCTTCTCCGTCTTTCATCAAATTATCTTGTATGTTCTGTGTAAATTCAGCCATCTTTGTATTGTATTCCTGCATAACATTTTTAAATTCAACCGATGCTAAAGTTGTTAACAATGTAACATCTGTCCAATCTAAGAAATGAGTTAACCCTATTCTTAAACTTCCTTTAGCTTTGCCTATTTCCGAAAGTAAATATAAGTTTTCACTATCAAGATAAGATTTCCTTTGTTCTGCACTGAAATTACTCCAATTTTCACGTATTGTACCATATGTTGTCTCTAAATCATTCTTTGCTTTTTCTAATGCTTCTTGCTGCTGCTTACATTCAAGACTTTCGACAAAATCTTTTATATTTTCATGATTCTTAGATATCTCTGTTAAAGAATCTATAAATACACCGGCATAAAGAGCATCCTCCGCATACAATTTATCTAATACGCTTAATATTTTCTTTCCTGTTTCTAAACCTGAGTCAGTCTTAGCAAATTCATCAAATAATCCGGAGTAAGTTAATTCTCTGCCATTAATATTGAAAGTTCCGGTTGTCCCTTGCTCTAGCATAGCTTTTGTTGCTGAAGCAAAATGGGAAATAACCTCATCTTTAACACTAACTTGTTCGCCATTTTCAATAACAAATCCATAGTTACTATTACTATCGCTTAAAATATCGTATAGTAACGATGGATCGGTACCTATAACTTTCAGTGCTGAAAGCTGATACTTTGCTAATGCATCTCCTTCAAGTTTAGTACCTTTTTGTCTTTCTCCGGCTTCATAATTGTATACTATTTCTTTAAACAAACTCTTTAAGAGTTCAGGTTGACCACATACAGCACTTGCTCTAATTGCTGCACCCAACAACATATCTACTTCCAAAGCATTCTTATTCCTAAAATAATCTTGATTTCCAAGTACTTTTTCAGCTGTTTTGGAATAAACACCGTCTTTTGTTTCTTTTCTAAGATTAGACATATCTCTTTCTGTTGACCAACTTGTAACTCTCATTGCTGAGGGAACAAACAACATTGCTGCTGAACCAAATACATATTCAAATATTCCTTGTTCTTCTTCTCCTTTCTTGAATGAACTCAATCCTAAGTTGTCCAACATACCATAAAAAGCAGAATCAGCCAGTAAATCATCTAAGTTTTTACCTAATCCGCCAAACAATTTTTCAGCCATTGAATATTGCAACATGTTAATAGGTTTAGTTATCATCGACATAAGAGCACCACCGGTAACACTCATCCATTTGCTACCAATACCCGGGAGTAAACTTGGTAATGCTGTTATACCTCCCTCACCCCAAACAGTAAGCACTTTAGATAACAACCCCGCTCCTTCATATGTAGATGCCTTAAAGATTGCTGCTCCCGGAATTGCCATACCGAAGAAATGGCTTTGGAAGAAACCTGTCCCGAATGAATTTTTAACAGCTGCCCATCCGTTTTGATCTTTTAAATCACCGAACAACATTAAATTATATTTGTCACCTATACTGCCAAATTGATTTCCCCAACTATTCCAGAAATCGCTATAATCAAATCCTTTATACTTTTCGTCACCGGCACTTAACCAATTATTAGCCCATCCGGTAAGGGGTGCAACAATAGCATTTAAAATAGGGGACAAAACATTAAATCTCATCAAATCTATACCTGATGTCATGCCTTTCTGTAAAACACTCGTAGGATTGAAAACAACTTCTCCTATTGTTCCCCAAATATTTCTTGTTGACCAATTATACCCGAGTGTAGGATTTATCATTCCTATACCAAATCCGGCAGCGAAACCTATGCCAAATTCAACAGCTAAACCTTTCAAATCAATACCTTCAAATATTTCTCTACCATTCATGAAGTTTTGAGCAATTATGCCCATTACATTCATCAAAGGAATAGCAACACCAACAGATAAACCGGTAAACAGAGCATTCGTTACACGAGTGCCACCGACAAGACCGGCAGTAACATTTGCTTTACCTCTTTCAAACAAAGTCCTTGCATCTACCTTAGAAGGAGATGTCCCTCCTGCATTTCTCAATTTTAATGCACTATTATATTGAGATATAGGATTTATAATACCTACAGAAATGAGTATTAATAGATCTGATGCCGCAGACCTAACATCTCCTTCGACAAGATTATGCACAAACGATTGTGATGTTTTTACTAATATAACAGAATCTATTGCTGTATTCATAGCAAATCTGGTAATGATTCCGGCTTTTCCAAGGAACCCGCTTGCAGCATTGAAACCCATACCTAAAGTTTTAGCTGCAAAATAAGTGGAGAATCCTATAAGAGCTCCGGATAAAGCACCTACACCTATTCCTTCCAAAACATTACCATTATTATGGATTGCTATAGCAGCACCTACACCGGCACCTATGCCAGCACCTACACCGGCAAATTCAATTGCGGTTTTAAGAGTTCCCTTTAGTACCTCTTTAAGAGCGCCTTCCACTAGCATATTGGCGCCTATCTTACCTACAGAAGTTCCAATCATATATGCAGAGAATATATCTATACCTAATCCTAATAAGTTCGAACCAAAATCATCATAATTGTTAGTTTCGAAACATCTTGCTATGCCTGCTCCATGTTCAAATGCAGACGGAGCTATAAATATTGCTGCGGCTACACCTGCAGCAGCTCCTATTGCTACTGTTGTCAATAAAGAAGCTTCTACAACTAAACTTGTACCTAATGTAGCTATTGCAGCTACAACACTAACTGTAATTACTGCAGCTGCAGCAACTATACCACCGAATACTTCCAAAGCCGTTTTTTGATAATATTTACTATCTATATTACCAGATGCATTAACAGTTGCATCCTCTGTAACCCTTCTACCACCAACAATAGAATCTTCTTTCCAAACACTTCCTTGTCTTGTAAGTGTATCAACTGAGAAATCTTGAGACATTGTGGAAGTGCTCCATCCGGTTATGGTTCCTTTGAAATCCGTAGATGTTCCATCTTCAGCTTCCGTCAATGTACCATCGAATAATGCAGAAGATTTTCCTGCAATGAAATTCTTCTTGGCATTAGGATCATCTCTCTCATCTAAAACACTACCATTTATTGTTCCATCTACATCTGATTTTCCGGATAGCACATTCAAACCATATCCGCCACCATCACTGTCTTGTTGTAACTGAATAACACTTCCTTTGTAAATATTATCTATATTAAATACATCGTCACCATTTTTATAAGTAATCGCAGAACCATCTTCTCCCATCAATGAAACTGTATTTGCCAATACGAAATGTCCGTCTTCATCACCGCCAAAAGTTGCACCATCCAATTTAATAATTTCACCGTTAGGACCGGTAGTGTATATCGTTTCTTCCGTAGAGAGAGTTACTCCTTCTCTATGTAATATTGTTCCTAATGATATTCTGTCACCAACAACAACATCTGTTGCCAACTCTCCGGCTTTGCTTGGAATAAAATCGGAGCTAACATCTGTAGCAGTTATCTTACCGGAATCCACATTGCCCGCCAATTTGGAAACTTTAAAGTTTTCTATATACTGACCACTGTCTTCAAGTTTTTCCGAGAATAAATCTATTGTATCTATGCCACTTGTTGTTATTGTTGCTATACCGGAAGGATCTGTAAGATTTGCAGTACCGTCATCTGATTCTAGTTCGAATCTAAGTCCGAAACCGACATTATCACCATCAGCATCATGAATATTGTTCATAACTGCAAGGTAATCCAAAGGATTTACATTAAACTTCATACTGGCAAGGTATTCCCCTGCATTAGACAAAATGTTACCACCAGAATCAATTATATCCTTAAGAGATAAACCTGTACCATTGGTATAATTAGGAGCAATATAATTTTTTACATAATTTGTAGCCGACTGTTCATTTGCAAAAGAAGCTTCGAAATTATTGGTTACATCAAGTTGACCATTGTAAACAGTCATATATCCGGAATCAAAATTTATTGTCGAAGCTCCGGAGGTATCTAAGAAATTAGAGCCATTTGCATATATTGTCATACTGCCCCAATATGTTGCTCCTTCACCATATACTTGAGCTCCACCTGTTTCCATATCTATAGTTATTTTAGATCCTTTACCTCTAGCCACATAAGTTGTAACATCATCGTCAATGACAACACCAAAATTGTATACTTTTGTTTGAACCGAATTACTTGATTTGTCACCATCATTGTTGCCTTCCGATTTATTAGGTACCTGTTGAGCAATATAAGAAGTATCATCTGTTAAATATATATTTTGAGGAACAGATCTATCTATTACTAAGACATCTTTTCCGCCATCGGGAAGATTAGTAAGTCCAAGTTCGTAAATAACTTTCATAGCGGGATCAGCTGTTTGATTGAAATCTTTATCAACATTTTGATACGTTCCTCTTATACCAAAAACATTATCCGGACCTATTACAGTATAAGAGCCGTCATTTCTAATTCCTAATGTAAATATTCCCGAAGGGATATCGGCATCACCACTTAATAACAATGTATGCTTATCTGTTATTACTGTACCTTCTGAATTCATTATCCAATTATCACCAAGACCGGCTTCCAAAGCATTGATTACTGCATTTTCCAATTTTTCTCTTGCATCAGACAAACCGGCTCTATCTATACCGGTTACCGCCCATCTTGTACCGTCATATGCTCCACAATAGTAATCAACTTCACTTATGATTGACGAAAATATTTCAGATTCATACGAAGTCATAGTGTTGCCATACAAGTTGTTAATAAGAGTGGTTATTTCTATCTTCTTATCATTACTTTCACCAAGGCCATATTCATACTGCAAGAATTCGACATAGTTAATTTTTATGGAAGAATTGCCTGCTTGAGATACCATGTATGCCATATTGGCGGAACCATATATATCCATATACATTTCAGTGATTTGAACTTGACCCATATACGAATCATGATGTTTATCTTCAAGATCAGTCGCTTTTTGAATATCTAAGTTAGCCAATGTACTTAAAGGTCCTCCTGGCATAGAATTTAGCATATCTGCACAACCTGCCAAATATAGTCCTTTCTCATTCTCTTTTACTGATGAGAAATCATCTACTCCATGTTCTTTGCAATATATTCTAAAGATTGAGCTTATATAATATGCATCAACATCTGTCATCTCCACATCACTACCAGTATACATATACCACCATACATCTTCTGCAATTTTTCTATCTTCTGCAGAAACTTTAGGAACTTCGTAAGAAGTATTATTCTGTTGAGGTATCAGTTCAACCATGGCTTCCAAGAATGTCCCGTCTTTTATTTCTTCTATTGTAAAGGTTCTTGTTGTTCCGTCAGCTTTTGTTAATACTAATTTTTCACCATTAGGATCTACAGAAAGCTCATTAGCCCCAATCTGACCATTTACCGACTCAGCTAAATCTCTTAACTGACCTATATAAAATGTATTTTCCCAGTTTGATATATTACCTGTTTCAGACAATTCAACGATAGTCTTACCGTCAGGGCCTAATACCTTTGCGCCGGATACATTATGCATTTCTTTTCCAACCACATTTATACCCTCTATCCATACCCCTTTCTTTTCATCGTATGCAGCATATGCATTAGGATTCGAATTTATAGCGGCTGCACTGAAATCCGCTCCCCCGAATTTTCCGTCCTTAAAAGTTAATTTTTTACTTGTTCTTACAACTGCTCCCGTCTCGGAATTTTCTCCATATGCAGTTACATCTTTCAAATATCCATCAGTATCGTATTTTAATCCATCAGTCCAATTATCAATAGCAACACCGCCTTTCAATATACCTGTGTATCTTATCTCATCTTCTGTTGTTATATCAAAGCTTGAACCTTCAATAGTGAATATTTGTCCGTCAGTATCCATCCTTATTCCCGTTATCCATGCACCGTCCGAAGCTAAAGCAGCATAATTCTTACCGTTACTTCTGATTGCTTCTGCACTGAAATCCGCTCCGCCAAATGTTTTATTATCTTTATCAAATGTTATTCCTGCACTTGTTCTAATTTTTCCGGTTTTATCGTATGCTGTTACATTTATTAAATTATTATCGTCATCATAATATAATCCGCTCCAACCATTTATATCATATCCTGCTTGCAAACTTCCTGTATATGTTGTTCCGTCATCATTGCGTACAACAAATGTACTACCTTCGGCAGTTTCAACATATCTAGTTCTTCCTCCATCTATACTTCTTACTTTTACATTTTTTACCCACGCTCCGTTTTCTGCCAAAGCTTCATATTTCCCAACATTCGTATTAATAGCATAGGTACTAAAATCAGCTCCACTGAATGTTCCGTCCTTAAAGTATAATCCATCACTTGTCCTAAACATTGTTTCTGTAGCTCTATTCTTTCCGTATGCCGTTACTCCCGTTAACAACCCGGATTCTTTATCTTCGTATTGTAAGCCAAGTGTCCAACCATTAAGAGAATAATTACCTTCTAATGCTCCGGTATATCTTACGTCATCCACAGTTATATCAAATGTTGATTTACCGTTGAGAGATACATAACCGCTATTATTCACCTTAATTCCGTTTATCCAAGCTCCGTTACTTGCCAATCCATAATATTTTTCGTTATTTGTTTCTATGGCGCCTATACTGAAATCTGCTTCGCCAAATGTTATACTTTCTCCGTTTTCGGCAACAAAAGCTACTCTGTTTTTGTATCTATCGGTTTCGGCCCTTGTAAATGTAGCACCCTCACCTTTTAATACGGATTCTATTGCCGTATCGGCATCTAATGTTCCGAAATAAGTATCTCCTAAAGAATCTTTTATTCTTACTGAAGCACCTTGTACTCCTCTTACTTTATATTCATTACCTTTTGTTCCGTCTCCACTTATTCTTACTCCGCCTATGTAATTTCCATCTTTATCACTATAAAAATATTTTGGTGTGTAAGGCTCCGCTCCTTC
>JAEEGI010005687.1_pt1 | contig 28608 bp, 17 predicted proteins | sample 8958751 | NCBI WGS metagenome assembly JAEEGI01 (sample SAMN16246545, study PRJNA631951) | gut metagenome | biome: gut microbiome; feature: rumen; material: KS-attached | host: Bos | place: Iran: Karaj | collected 2018-10 | reverse complement strand
TGCCTGTGCTCGGCAATATCGCCGTGCTCACCGGCGCCAGCGAATTTGCCAACTCCATGGCGGCGCTGATGAACGCGGGCCTGCCTCTGCCGAGGGCGCTGTCCATCACAGCGCGGACCATGAGCAATTATTTCCTTTCCGTGGAGTGCGGCAAGCTCAGCGGCGAGCTGGAGGCAGGACGGTCCCTGGGCAAGAGCATGCGCGAGCAGAACGTGATGCCCGACATACTCACCGACATGGTGAGCGTGGGCGAGGAGACCGGCGAGCTCGCGCAGACTCTCGAGACCGTGGCGCAGTTTTACGACGCGGAGCTGGAGGAGGCCACTAAGGCCGCCCTCGCCAGGCTGGAGCCGGCAATGCTCGTATTTATAGCTATCTTCGCAGGCTACATCGTCATTGCCATATACACCGGCATGTTCTCCATGTACGGAGGCATATAGCGAAAGGCTCTCATGCCGGAACGATCGTCTTAAAAAAATCGTATTTCTTCGCCGTCCCGGCGGCGTTCGAAATAAACCGGTGCGCTTCGCCGGCATCCGGAACCGGCGAAACTGCCGAAGCAAAACCAAAATAAAAAAGGAGAACCAGGCAAATGAAAAGAAACAACAAAAAGGGCTTCACCCTGGCCGAGCTGCTGATCGTCGTTGCGATCATCGCAGTTCTCGTTGCTATCGCGATCCCGGTATTCACCGGAGCGACCAACAAAGCGGAAGTCGCGAAAGACATTGCGAACGTGAGATCGTATGTTGCGGAACAGACGGTCACTCAGCTGATCGACGATGACATGGAAGGCACGATTTCCATCAGCAAAGCAGCCATTACCGGCCTCTGCGAGAAAGGTCATATCACCATATCGGATCACGTTGTGACCGCTAAAGCCGGCAGCGCAGAGCAGACGTATACGATCGATTCCGACATCACTCTTGCCGACTGATACCCGACTGAAAAAGGAAATTGACGTCATCCGGATGTCACCTCGCGCATAACACGCGGCACTCCGCTCGGCCCGGGAGCGGAGCGGAGTGCCTTTTCCGGAAGAAAACCGACCCCTACTCCGAACGGAGGATAGATGCCTGTGTTTGACCTGCCGCCCGGACTGATAGTCCGGTGCGTTATACTGTGTGTTTTTCTCGGCGCCGCTGCGGGCTCGTTCCTGCACTGCGCCGCTTACCGCATCGCGCGGAGAGAGCCCTTTGCAAAGGGGAGGAGCCGCTGTCCGGACTGCGGACACGCTCTCGGCGCGATCGACCTGATACCGCTTGTCAACCGGATCATACTGCGGGGACGCTGCCGATATTGTGGGGCAAGGATACCACCGCGATATTTCCTCGCGGAGCTCTTTTTCGGCCTGCTGACCGCCGCGGCGCTGCTGCGCTTCGGCCCGAGCGTGCTCTGCCTGCGAAACTGGCTGTTTCTCGGCTGCCTTTTCCTGCTGGCCCTGGTGGACGCGGAGATCTCGGAGATCCCCGACGGGGCGCTGCTCGCGGCGGCGCTCATATGGCTCGCGGCGCTGCCGCTTTTATGGAACGGCGCGGTCGACGCGCTGCTGCACCTCGCCGCGGGCGTCGCGTACGGAGGCGGTATCCTGCTTTTGAGCCTTGTCACGGACAGACTGCTGAAAAAGGAATCACTGGGCGGGGGAGACGTGAAGCTCCTCGCCGTTATCGGACTTTATCTCGGCTTCATGCCGACGCTTTTCGCGCTGATCCTTGCCTGCGTGCTCGGACTTGCGCAGGCGCTCGCAACGAAAAAAACCGGAGGGAAGCAATTCCCGTTCGGTCCGGCGCTTTCCGCCGCCGCGGCGGTCATGCTCTTTTTCGGGCAGCCGCTGGCGGAGTGGTATCTCGGACTGTTTTTATGATCCCCCGGAGGATCGCGATAAGGAGACCTGACGATGGCAAAAACGTATTTGGGTATCGACGTCGGGCATGACATGCTCAAGCTGGCGCTGGTCAGGGGCGGAGTCGTAAAAAAAACCGCCGCCGTGCCGATGCCGCTCAATCTGCTGAGGGAGGGACACGTGACCTCCACGGAGGCGCTGGGCGAGCTGATCGCGAAGACGATCAGGGAAAACCGTATCCGTGCCGGAAACGGAGCGGTGATCCTGTCCGGCGACGTATGCTACCTGCGCACGGCGGCCATGCCCCGCATGAACGCGGAGCAGCTGGCGTACAACATACCGTACGAATTCAGCGACTACATCACGGGCGAGCTGAAGAGCTATATCTTCGATTACGCCGTCGTCCCCCCGCTTCCGGTAAGCGCGGAGGGAGCCGTCCCCGAGGACGCCGAAGCGCCCGCGGGAGATGAAAACGGCGAAAACCGCATGCAGCTGCTGCTCTCCGCCGTGCCGTCGGCCGTGATGGACGACTGGCGCGCCGTGATGCGCAAGGCGGGGCTCAAGCTTGCCAAGGCCGCGCCGGCGGAATGCGCGTATCTCGCGCTGATACGCGATTATGAACGCCGGACCGGGGAGCGCGACGCGGAGCACTGCATACTCGATCTCGGCTTCCGCGCCATACGCATGTATATGTTCCGCGGTCCGCGGCATATCGCCACGCGCGTGCTGGATATCGGCCTTTCCTCGCTCAACGACATCATAGCGGAACAGAAGGGCGTGGACAGACAGCTGGCGCATACCTATCTTCTGACGGATTTCGAGAACGTGCAGAGCGCGCCTTACTGCCGCGCCGCCTACGACAGCATTTCCGTGGAGCTGATGCGCGCGCTGAACTTCTACCGCTTCAGCAACCCGGACAGCAGCGTGAACGAATGCTGGCTCGGCGGCGGCGGAGCAGAGATCATGCCGCTGCGGGACAGCATACGCGAGACGCTGGATATAGACGTGCGCATCGCCGACGAGCTCGTGCGTACCGACGCGGAGCTGGTCGACGGATTTGACTACATTCAGGCCATCGGCATAGGAATGGACTGAGGGGAGGGTACGGTATGCCGTTATTGGATATTCAGCCGACCCGGCAGAAAAAGGCCGCTCCTTCCGCGCGGCCGGAGCTCTTCCGCGGCCGCCTTCCGACCAAGGAAACGATCAACTTCGCCGTCGTCGGCGTAAAACGGACGCGCTGGTGGCTCGCGATGATAATGCTCGTCGTTATCGCCGCGGCGGCTTTCGCGATAGGCAAATTCCTGGTTTACGACCGTCTGGAACAGGTGAGCGAGGCGCAGAGGGCCGCGGCGGAGGTGCGCTCCGAGCTCAACGACAGCCGCGCGCGCATCGCGGGCTACGGCGAGCTGAACGACGTTTACGCGCATTACACCTATTCCGGCATGACCGAGGAGGAGCTGGCCCTGGTGGACCGCACAGCGGTAATGGAGCTGCTGGAGCGCATCGTTTTCCCGCGCACCGACGTGAGCGAATGGGATCTGAACGGGAACAAGCTCTCTCTTATCCTCGCGGGAGACACGCTGCAGGAGATCAACGACATGGTCCAGGCCCTGCTGGAAGAGCCCATGGTAAGCTACTGCGAGGTGAACACCGCCACGAGCGACTTCGCCGCAAATCGCACGGTAGTTTATGACGACGGCGAAAAGGTCCTCGCTAACGCGGTGATCTATCTCAGCGATCCGGAGGAGGCGGCGGAGCAATGAAGGTACTGAGCCGGGATTTTACGACCAAGGAAAAGGCGCTGCTGGCGGTCTTGATACTGCTGCTGCTCGCCTTGGGGTATTACCGCTTCCTTCACGTGCCCTGCACCGAAGCCATCGAGCGGGCGAACAGCGAGCGTGAGGACCTGCAGACGGAGCTGCTCATATCGCTGGCGAAGGAAAGCCAGCTCAAGAAGATGCGCGCGGAGCTCGACAGCATCGGAGAGCTGCAGTCGGCGAGCCGTATGGAGAGCTACAACAACTCCAAGGCGGAGCTCTCGCTGCTCAACGGCGTGCTCGAGACGGCGGAAAGCTATTCCGTGTCCTTCTCCGGCGTGACGAAGGACGGCGACCAGATACGCAGGAATTTCAAGCTGCAGTTCCGCACCGGCTCCTTCGGAGAAGCAAAGCGGATAATACGGCAGCTGTCGGAAAGCGAGTATCGCTGCCTGCTGAGCAGCATACAGTACGTCAAGGAGCTTAAACGCGCTCCGGCGGAACAGACCTCCGGCGGAACGGTCGTGGACGGCGTGCGTTACAACGAGTCTGTCAGCGTCGCCGTTTCCGCGACGTTCTATGAGACCATGTACGGCGGGACTCCGGACGCCGGTCTTCCCGAGGACAAGTGAACCGCGCAAGCAAATGAAAAAATGAAAAAATGAAAAAATGACCCCGGCGTCTTGAACTGCACCCCATTTGTTAGACAAGTATGGTATACTACTAACAAGTGGGGTGTCGTTATATGCCAAAGGGAATACCAAGCAAGAGATACACAGGGGAATTCAAGCAAGAAGTCGTAGAAACGATGATGCGGGAAAAACTGAGTTATCGAGAGACAGCGCGGCGCTATGAACTCAATGACCATAAAAGGGTCATGGCATGGGAGCGAACCTATCTGGAAGAAGGTCCGGAGGGTTTATACATAGACCATCGCGGCCGAGGTAGCAAAGGGCGCCCGCCAAAGGAACTGAAGCCGGAGGTAGAAAAAGATCTGTTGGCAGAAGTGCAGCGACTGAGAGCAGAGAACGCATACCTAAAAAAATTGAATGCCTTGGTTGCCGAGAGGGTACGGCAAGAGAAAAAGCAAAAGTAATATGGGAACTGAGGCATGAACACAAATTGTCGCTGTTGCTGGACATTGCCGGCCTCCCTCGCAGCACATATTATTACTACACCAAGAAGCAGAAAGAGCCAGACAAATATGCGGAACTAAGAGAGGAAATCTGCGCTATTGTGGCCGAAAACAAGGGCAGATACGGTTATCGCAGAGTAACGCAGGAGCTTCAAAACCGAGGTTTTCATTACAACCATAAGCTTGTTATGAAACTCATGAAGCAAATGGGTCTAAGCAGCAAGGCGCGGATGAAGAAGTACCGTTCCTACAAAGGAGAAGTTGGAAAGATTGCTCCAAATCTGTTGGAGAGAGACTTCCATGCCGAGAAGCCAAACCAGAAGTGGGTCACTGACGTGACCGAGTTCTCCTTGTTCGGGGAAAAACTCTATCTGTCCCCAATCCTTGACCTGTGCAGCGAGGACTTAGTCAGCTATACGATCTCTGATCGGCCTGTGCTGAGCATGGTTACTTCGATGTTGGAAAAGGCATTTGAAACGATTCCGAATAGCACGGGCTTGATCCTTCACTCCGACCAGGGTTGGCAGTATCAGCATAAGCAGTATCAAAGAATGTTGGAAGCAAAGGGCATTCGACAGAGTATGAGCCGAAAGGGCAACTGCCTGGACAATGCTGTGATGGAGAACTTCTTTGGTCTGCTCAAATCCGAACTGCTCTATCTTCAAGACTTTGACTCGATAGAACACTTTAAGTCTGAGCTCGTCGATTACCTCGATTACTACAACAACCGCAGGATCAAGCTAAAACTAAAGGGCCTGACACCTGCTCAACACAGATCTCAGACCCTTCTGGTCGCATAATATATTATTTTGTCTAACTCTTGGGGTTCACTTCAGGAGGGCGGTGCATTTCTTTGTCTAAGAATCACCAAAAGGTACAAAACCGAGCTAAGAACACCAAAAAGTACACCAGACGATTGGTTGTCAATTATCAATATGCCTGAATACAGTGGTCGATCTCATTTTTTTCTCTTCACAGGCAACCAGATCGCGCTGTGATAGTCGGGATCAGTTTTTTCACCGTTCACACAATCATACCACTCCACGCTGGCATTGCCGCAAAGCTCATACTCCGGATTTCCCGGCAGCCATTCCTTGAAAATTCGCGTGTTAACGCTTTGAAGAGCTTCCGGGATCGGACCAATGCAGTTGAAAACTGCCCAGTCGCTCCTGGGAAACTCATAGACAACCATGCCTTCCGGTACATCGCCGCCAGTGTATTTGCCGGCAACAAGATACCGGAATTTTCCGCCGCCAATGTCATCGATACAAACGCCGTATTCCCCGATGCAGTTATCTACCAAAGCATTCTCATAGGGGTTCGCCGGAGCATTTCCAGCATACACGCCCGAAGCATACTTTTCGCAGATTTCGTCCCAGAACTTTGGGATCTCTGCATATGCGGTTTCATTGTCGAACACTTTCTGAAAGCCGATGACCTTAAACGGGAACATCGGTGTGATTTTGTAATCCATCTGATTACCTCCCTGAATGGATATTTTGATTGTCAAGGGAAGAAAGGTGTTTATTGCTGCTCCTCCGTCGCGTACTCGTGACGGTGTTGAGCCGTGAAAACGGGAGAATGCTTTCGTAAAGCTTTCCGGCGTTTCATAACCATACCGAAATGCAATGTCGATTACTTTATCTTCTGTATCACGCAAATCCACAGCCGCTTGGTACAGTCTGCGGTTTCTGATATACTCTCCGATTCCGTATCCGGTCATTAGAGAGAATCCCTTCTGAAGATAGAACGGGGAAATATACACCCAATCCGCAACATCCTGCGCACTGATGTCGTCAGTCAGATGCTCTTCCATATAATCGATTGCCGTACTGATGCAGGTTAACCACTCCATAAACCTGTCCTCCTTCCATTGATGGTATATATCATTGTATTATTTCACGCGAAAACTGTCCTGTCATTTATTGTTCAAATCTGTCATATGTTAGTATAGCATAAAAACGTTAGTTCTTTAATCATTCACCACGCAAAAAAACTCCTTTGCCGTGGTAGACAAAAGAGGTTTCTTTTATGGTTAAAGGGAATGGGCTCGAAGGGAGCGGGAGTGAATGACAGCCCGGTGGGCACGTCGGAGCAAACTGCGCTCACTCCGTTTCCGCGGGAAGCTTACAGCTTTCCGCGAAAACTGCGTATCGCTGCGTTGCCCCTCCTTTCAAAACGCGACCCGCTGCGTTGGGCTCGCGTTTTGTTCTTGGAGAAACGAAGCAAGCCTCGCCGGACTCCGATTTTGTAAAGGACGACAACGGAGAATAGAGCCGCGACCCGGCCCGCCCGCAGGCGAGCGAACCCATTAGTCTCCACCAAATCCCCGAAAACACTGGCTTAACAGTGATAAGGAACTAATCGAGCTAATCTCTGTTAACTGACGGTTTCGGGCGTATAACGAAGAAAAGTCGTTGCTTTCCGACAAGATGCAACGGCTTTTCTCTTTTCCCGTAAGGGCAATCGCGAAACGATCCGTAAAGTCAAACGGGTAAGTAAAAGCCAATTGTACGCGAAAGCAACGAACCGGATCTTGTGCTTATTTCTTTTTCATGAACTCATGAATACTACTTGACTTGCGCAGTAGTTTCTATATAATTAATTACGAAAAAAGGTGTGAATACATTTTTTGAAGCAACAGGAGGGCGACATGGAGATCAAGCGGGACGTCTATTTGGATCGGTTGATCCGGCGGGAAAAGAATGGGTTGATCAAGGTCGTTACGGGTGTACGCCGGTGCGGAAAGTCATACCTTCTGTTCAACCTGTTCCACAATTATCTGCTGGATAAGGGCGTTCAGGAAAACCATATCATCGAGATCGCCCTGGATGACCGCAGCAATAAAGAGCTGCGCGATCCCGACAATATGCTGAAATACGTAAAAGAACGGATCGTTGACAGGGATACCTACTATATCATTCTTGATGAGGTGCAGCTCTTGTCCGAATTTGAGGATGTGCTGAACAGCTTCATGCATATTCGCAACGCGGACGTTTACGTGACGGGCAGCAATTCCAAGTTCCTTTCCTCCGATCTGGTTACGGAGTTCCGTGGCCGCGGGGATGAGATCCGTATCTATCCTCTTTCCTTCCGGGAATATTGCTCCGTCTACGAGGGTAGCGCCGACGAAGCCTGGGACGATTACTTTACCTACGGCGGGCTGCCTCTGATCCTTTCCCGTGAAACGCCGGAGGAAAAGGCGGGATACCTTATGTCACTGTTCCAAAAGGTCTATCTCAGCGACATCGTCGACCGCCATAAGGTGCGCAACCGCGAAGAGCTGGACGAGCTGGTGGATATTCTCGCATCCGCTGTTGGATCGCTGACCAACCCCCTGAAGCTGGCAAACACCTTCAAAACCGTCAAGAAAAAGACGATCAGCGACAAAACGCTGAAAAAATATATAGACTATCTGATGGATGCCTTCCTGGTGAGCAAGGCCGTCCGGTACGATATTAAGGGGCGGAGGTATATCGGTTCCCCGGCGAAGTTCTACTTTGAGGACGTTGGCCTGCGTAATGCAAGACTGAACTTCCGACAAATGGAAGAAAACCATATCATGGAGAACATCATCTACAACGAACTGCGCATTCGCGGGTATCATGTAGACGTAGGGCTTGTGGAGCAGTTCGGAAAGAACAGTGAGAATAAGACCACGAAAAAGCAGCTTGAAGTAGATTTTGTTGTGACTCGCGGAAGCGAGAAGTATTATATCCAGTCCGCCTTTGCGATGACTACATCGGAAAAGCAGATGCAAGAGGAGCGTCCCTTGAACGCCATCGGCGATTCCTTTAAGAAGATCATCGTTGTGCGGGATAACATCAAGATTCGCAGAAACGATATGGGGATCGTAACCATCGGAATTCGCAACTTCCTGTTGGATGAGAACAGCCTGAACCTATAAGTCTGTTTTACACTGATTCTGCGTTATGGTTTCTTTCACACAAAAATTCTAACGCAAACAGAAGCACCAGCCAAGTCCTTTTTGGGATTCGACTGGTGCTTTTGTTATTCGGCGCTATTTTGCAACGCGCCCTTTTACTGTTCGTATTTCTTCGCGTTGGGCCTCATGCGTTTTCAGTATGATTTCGGGGAGGCATGCGGCCTGAAAATGGAACGGATCAAGATGAAAAAAACGCAGGGAACCGACGATTGCGGAGGTGCACCCATGCTTTCACGCTCCTTCACGGCTATTGTACCACGTTTCTCAGGATTTTCAAAGGAAATCGAAAAACCACAGTAGCGAGAAACGAAATCTTGTAGTAGAATTATGCATAATCAATTGTAAGAGAGTGTGTGATGATTGTGCACGATAATCGGAGGTCTTTATCTTGATTTGATTTCTAAGCTAATAAACGAGATTAGAGAAGTATCAGACTGGCGGGATCCTCGTTATATAGATTTAGATGATAATATACTGATACCAGTATTATTGTGTATATGCTTATGTGTGGGTTTTGTGGCGACGGCTTATACTTAAACTCACTATTTGACTTTTGGAGAATCGAAATGCCTAAGTTAAAAACAACAGAAGAATTCCGTAAAGAGTTGTTCACCGTTAACCCTAACATTGAGGTATGCGGAGAATATATAAATAGCAATGCAAAAATACCTTGCAGATGTAGAATCTGTAACCATGTATGGGAGCCAACTCCAAGTAATTTATTGAGAGGACATGGATGTCCAGCTTGTAGTGGTAACATAAAAAAGAACACAAGTGGCTTCATCCATGAACTTCAAAAAATCAATCCAAATATTGAAGTCTTGGGAGAATATGTCGATTCACATAAAAGTATCAAATGCAAATGCCTTATTTGTGGGCATATATGGTCTTCTGCGGCAACTAATCTTCTGCGAAATCACGGTTGCCCAAAATGCAGTGGAAATGCAAAGAAAACACATCTTTCTTTTCAGAAAGAATTGGCATTGAAAAATCCTAATATTGAACTACTGGGAGATTACATAAACGATCGCACAAGTCTCAAATGTCGTTGCCTCATCTGCGGTACAACTTGGGGCGGCGTTCCAAGCAACCTGTTGCGTGGAGAAGGATGCCCTACATGTGCTCAGGTTCAGAGGAGTATCAAGAGAACAAAAACGCACGAGTTTTTCATTTCACAAATGCAATCAGTAAATCCGAATATCGAAATACTTGGACAATATAATAGGGACAACAAACATATAGCGTGCAAGTGTAGGATTTGCGGATATGAATGGAATCCTACTGCTGGCGAATTATTGCAGGGCCATGGTTGTATTAAATGTAGCTATGTTAAACGAGCTGAACAATCTAGAAAGTCACAAGAAGATTTTGTAAAAGAAGTTGCTGATATTAATCCAACAGTGACGATTATCGGAGATTACATATCTCGCCAGAGTACTATAAGATGTAGTTGCAATAATTGCGGACATATTTGGAATCCACTTGCAGGAAATCTTCTGCATGGATATGGTTGTCCAAAATGTTCAAAATCAGGGACTTCATTTATGGAGCAACTAATTCTTACTGCTTTTGAATCTGCCATTGATATTCCGAATGCAGTAATTTCCAGAGATAAGTCTACAATTGGTATGGAGTTGGACATTCTTATTCCTGCCTTTAGTATTGCGATTGAACCAGGATCATGGGCTTACCACAAGAAAGCATTGAAGAAGGATTTTGAGAAGAAATATCGCTGTTTTAATAAGGGTATACGACTGATTATTATATATGATTCATTTCAAGAAGAAACACCTCCATTTGATACTGATTGCTTAACGTACTCATTTGATTTGGGAAGCGAAAGAAATCACAAGACACTTAAAGAAGAGGTAATTCCTTTCCTTTTTTCTCAAGTTGGAATTAGCAAGGTGTTTTCTGATGATGAATGGATACAAATGGAGAAATCTGCAAAGGAAAATTCTTTGTCATTAGGAACCGAATCCTTTAAGGCAAAGGTTGCAGAAAAGCTTCCAACAGTTATGGTTTTAGGAGAGTATGTCAATAATAAAACTCCAGTCTTATGTATGTGTACGAAGTGTGGATATAAATGGGATGCATACCCCTCAAACTTAACAAGAGGAAGAGGTTGTTATAATTGCACGCATAAGATTTCAAGAAGAAAGTCAAACGAAGAATATATTGAAGAATTACAAAAAGTCCACCCTGATATCCAGTTGGTAAGTACATATATTTCAGCAACAAAAAAAGTTAAATGCCATTGTAAAACATGTGAAAACGAATGGGAAGTCTTCCCATACAAGTTGTTGGTTGGAAGAGGCTGTCCAAAGTGTAACCATACCATGGCAATGAAAGTAATTAATATCGATACTCAAATGGTGTTTCAATCTCTAAATGCAGCCGCAAAATCCTGTGGATTAAAGAGTGGCTCTACAATAGCCCTTTGTTGTAGAGGAAAGCGCAATACTGCGGGTGGATACCATTGGAGATTTTCCACAGATAACCATTCTTAGGAATTAAGTAAATGGATAACAAAACTACATCAAATATTAAATACATTATTTTAGATTCCAACAGCTTTATATATCTATTGGATGGCCAAGAGACGATTACACGCGCTATCTCTAAGCTTAGATGCCCTCATAATAATCAGGAATCCTATATCATTATTTCTGCATACACTCTATATGAGTTAATTCAGAACATGAATGAGATTGAAAGAATTCGGGAGTTTAGGGACCAAATAATCCAATTAGGTGATTTTTGGGTCTGTAACTCAGATTCTGTCCTTGAACACCATGGATTGGAATATGGGATTGATTTTCTGTTCTCACTAAGGCTAAATAGTGATGAATTATTGTTGGAGTTCTCAAAAGAAAGGGAACAACTTCGAAAAAAGGTTTATCAAGCTCTATTTCCCAAAATGTTCGAATACGCAAAACTGGTTTCATCTGCATTCTTGGCGCTTAGAAACTGCGAGGTTGATGGCACATGTGATTATGATACACTCTGGAGAATTCGCTATATTGACAGATACTTCTTTGACGTATATCGAGATAGGTACATCCTCGTTTTTTCAGAAGCTTATAAACACGCTGGACTTCCTTCTTATGATATTTCGTCCCATCAATTCTATAACGATTACAATGCTAAGGATTCTTTACGTGAATTAATGCTTAATCTAATAATAGAGATTCTCTCAGTTTCTGATGTAGAGTTGCAAATGGCAAAGAAAGGCATTCGATTAGATAACACTGAGTATAATAAGCACATTATCGAGAACTACAAAGTATATTCAAAGACGATAACTTCAAAATCATTTGCTCGTGAAAATATCGCCTGCAAAAAAAGATTTGGTAATAGGATGAATATAGACAGTGTGCTTTCACTCATGATGGATCGCATTCCAGCGTCGTTAACAAAAGAATGTTACGTAAGTATGGTGAAAAAATTGTTCTCCTCTGGAGGATTTGGAAAATCATTTAACAATGATTTTATTGATTTCTCAAATATTTGCCTGCTGAATAGATTTCCAGAAGGTACCGCAATCTTTATTACCAACGATTCATATTGGAGAAGTTTTCTTCTCTCTCATAAAGACAACAGTTTTGCTCGCCTTTCGGCTGATTTTTATGAAAACAAATTATCAAATTGTTAGTGCTATTTTCATGTCTCAAGATTATCTACTAATAATAATATACTGTTGTCCCGCTGAGATCACACATGCTTGTACGAAGGATAATGCTAAAGGAAGGAGAATATCATCAACGGTCACGTACAAACGCCCAATTCTGCGTCGATTTGTTTTGGCGTTTGCCATACCTGAACGCACTCCATCATATGTGATACGAAGCTAAAGCTCTTCAAAGACTCCACTGGTTAGTATCCATATAATTGCTGTTTTTGAGAATTGCTCTCATATCAGTGTCGCATGACCTTCAATCGCCTTTTCTATCCTCTGTGGCTCAATACCGATATAGCGCTGCGTCACGGCGGCGGAGCCGTGCTGTAAGAGCCGCAGGACCAAAGCAATGTCATAGCCATTTGCCTTGTAAATCTCCGTTGCGTACCACTTGCGGAAGCTGTGGGTGCTGATCCATGAAAAGCACAAGTATCGCATACAATAGCAAGCTGCTTCTGAACGGGCCGCTGCAAAATACGAGTTTTGCAGCGGCCTTTATTTGGCAAAATATGGATAAGAAACCCGGGGGAGTGTGGAAAAAAGCTGTATATCTCCCGTTTTTGTGCACAACCACATCGCCCCCGGGCTCAAACCGGCGTCAAATGTGGATTTATTCAGTTGTTTTTGGGCTATACAGCCGAAATCCCGGACAAATGCGTCCGCGATCGCCCTTGCGCCGGCGGAAGAAGTGTGCTAACCTAATTGGGCACTATTATAAATGAGGTGAGTTTTATGTCACGCGATAAGTGGTCGTCCCGCTCCGCGTTCATACTGGCTTCGATCGGCTCCGCGGTGGGTCTCGGAAATGCCTGGCGCTTTCCCGGACTTGCCGCCAAGCACGGCGGTGGCGCGTTCCTGCTGGTATACATCGTCGCCATGCTGCTTCTGGGCATCCCTCTGCTGCAGATGGAGATCGCCCTTGCCCGCAGAGTGCGGCAGGGCGCGCCCGGGACGATGCGCGCCGTACGTAAAGGGGCGGAGTCCGTCGGCTGGATCGCCGTTTCCAACGGCATCGTAATTTCCGTATATTATGCGGTCGTCTTTGCCTGGGTCATCGTGATGTTCGTTCTCAGCTACAAATTCGCGGGCTTTACCAAAGCGGCGGACGGCGCCGCGCAGGCCGGCGGCCTGTGGCTCAGCGTCATCAAAACGACGGGTACTACGTCCGGTTACGGCACCGTGGCCTGGCCGGTGGTAGGCTGCCTCGTCGTAGCATGGGCGGCGGCATACCGGTGCATCCGCAACGGCTCGTCCAGCGTGGGAAAGGTGGTCAAGTATACGGTCTCCCTCCCGGTGATCTGTCTGCTGATCCTGGCTGTCAGAGGCGTCACGATGCAGGGAGCGATGGACGGCCTGCACCGCTTTTTCGTGCCGGACTGGTCTGCCCTGAGGGACTCTTCCCTGTGGGTGGACGCCATCGGGCAGGTTTTCTACTCCCTGTCCGTGGCCATGGCGATCATGTTCGCTTACGGTTCCTTCCTGGATCGCAGCAGCAACGTTGCGGTGGACTCCGTAATCATCGCTTTTTCCGACTTTATCATCAGCGTACTCGCGGGGATCGTCATGTTCACCACCATGGCGGGCACCGGCATGCTGGACAATATGACCGCGTCGGGCATATCCACGGCGTTCATCGTCTACCCGCAGGCCATCGTGCTGCTTACCGAAAGCCCCGTTGTCAACGCGCTGTTTGCCTACGTCTTTTACTTCTGCCTCATCACGCTGGCGATCGACTCGCTCTTCTCCATAGTGGAAGGCGCTTCCACCGCCGTTTCCGACAAATTCCGTCTGGATAAGAGAAAGACGACGCGCACCATGGTCGTCATCTTTTTCGTCGTCGGCCTTTTCTTCTGCACCGGCGCCGGCCTCGCCTGGCTGGACGTGGTGGATAATTTCGTCAACAGCTATACGCTGGTCATCACCGGCGTGCTGGAGGCCGTGGCGGTGGGCTGGTTCTTCAACACCCGCAAGGTGCTGAATGAGGTCAACCGGAATACCGGGCGCTTTAAAATGCCCGCAGGATGGTTCATTATCTCCGTTAAGTTCATCGTTCCCGTGGTCCTTTTCGCGCTGTTCGTCTGGAATCTGATAACCCTGTTCCTGAGCGGCGGCGTTTACGGCAGCGGCGACGGGTACTCCCTCGCCTCAAATCTGATCGGCGGATGGCTGCTGATCGTCCTCAGCCTCTGCTCCGGCCTGATCGTCAAGGCCATTGTGAAGCACAGGGAGAAGAAGGGCTTCCGGGAGGATGAGCACGGCTGGGATGAGCCGGAGGAGAACTGAGCGATCGCCGGAAACCTTTATTTTCTGCAAAAATACATCTCACGGAGCGCGCGTGCGAGCGCAGGAGAGTGCGCGAAGCGCAGTGCGTCCCTTTCGTCGACAAAGTCCTTCGGACTTTGTCGACGAGCTCAATGCCCGGAGCCGTGCGGCTCCGGGCATTTTTCGTTTTCGTCCTTACCGTCCGCCGTCCTCCACGGCTCGGATCCGGTCAAAGACGTTTGTTTTCGGCAGGGGCCGTCTCCGGCACGACGGAGCGTATCGCCGCGGCGACCGAGACGTACATATCCGACAGCGCGGCATGGCCGCGGCGTATCGCGGCGGCGTCCCCTTCGTTTGCGGACTTTTCCATTTCCTCCGCGCGTTCGGACAGCTGCGAAGCGCCTACCGTCTTCGACGAGCTCTTGAGCGCGTGTACCGCCGTCGCGTAGCCGGGCCAGTCCTCCGCGCTCAGAAGGCGGTGCAGGGCGTTGGTCTTGTCCCTCGCTTCGCTTTCAAACTGCGCCAGAACGGAGAGATATAAGCCCTTGTCGCCGCGGCAGTACGCGAGGCCGGCCTGAGGATCGATCCCGGCTTTGTACAGCGGCGCGAAAACATCCGCTTCGGGAGCGTCCGACGGCGGGAGGAGCGTATCGTCGTCCCGTACGGCTTCCACCTTGTCGGCGGGCAGGTATTTCATCAGCAGCTCTTCAAGGGCGCGGATATCTATCGGCTTTGAGAGATAGTCGTCAAAGCCGGAGGCCAGGTACCGCTCTCTCGCTCCGGTCACGGCGTCGGCCGTCAGGCAGATGACGGGGGTCTCCCTGTTCGGGCTTTCCGCGTCGGCGCGTATGCGGCGCAGCGCCTCCGTGCCGTCCGTTTCCGGCATGCGCTGATCCATAAGGATAACGTCGTAGGCGCGCTCCGAGGCCATTTTGACGGCTTTTGCTCCGCTGTCCGCCGTATCTATGCGCATGGCGGTGTTTTTCAGCAGCCCTTCGGCCACCGTCAGATTCATTTTCGTGTCGTCCACGATAAGGATGCGTGCGTCGGGCGCGCGGAAAGACTCGCGGAAGGGCTTCGTTTCCCGCAGGTTTTCTTCAAACCGCTTTTGGAAGTCTCCCACCGGCTCGTCGGAAAGGAGCTTCTGAGGAATGGTGACGGTAAAGACGCTGCCCTTGCCGTATTCGCTCTCCACGCCGATCTCGCCGCCCATCATCTTGAGAAGATGACCGGTGATCGCCAGGCCGAGCCCGGTGCCCTCGACGGTGCTGTTGCGCTGCATTTCCAGCCGCTCGAATTTGGTGAACAGCTTGTCCCGGTCCTCCGGCCTTATGCCTATGCCCGTGTCGCTTATCACCGCCGTCAGGCGGATCGGCTGTCCCGGGACGCGGCTCCCGCCGTCCGCGCGGACGGTCATTTTTACACTGCCCTCGTCGGTATACTTGACGGCGTTGCCGAGGATGTTGGTGAGTATCTGCCGGACGCGCACCTCGTCGCCGAAAAGATGCTCGGGAAGAGACTCGTCCACGTCGACGGTGAAATCAAGGCCCTTGTCCCGCGCTCTGAAAAGGATCATGCTGCTGACGTCGTTGAGCACGGAACTGAGCTGGTAGGGCGCCTCGGAGACGTTCATGTGTCCGGACTCTATCCTGGAAAAATCGAGGATGTCGTTGACTATGGCGAGCAGACTGCTCCCCGCGCTCTCGATATCGCGCGCGTACAGACCTATGCTCTCGAACGCCGCCCGTGCGGAGGCGACGTCCTCCGCGGACAGCTCCCGTCCCTTCGCGCTTTCCCGCACTATCATTTTGTTCATTCCGAGCACGGCGTTTATCGGCGTTCGTATCTCGTGAGACATGTTGGCGAGAAAGTCGCTTTTGGCGCGGTTGGCGCTCTCGGCGCTGATCTTTTCCTTCAGCAGCTCCTCCTGCATACGCACGAAGGGACGTACCGTGACGAGAGAAAGGAAAGCCGCCACGAGGAGTATCAGAAAGAGTATGACGGCATGGCTGACCACGGTGGAGCGCGTCTGCGACGACAGCTGCTCCTCGAACCAGTCCACGGAAAAGTCCGCCGCGATTATTCCGGCCACCCTGCCGGAGGAGTCGAACACCGGGCTGTAGGCGCTGTAAAAACGGCCCCATGAGTCCGTGTACGGATATTCGTCCACCGACGGCGTGCCTCTTCCGGCGCGCTCAAGCGCCTCTGTGTATTCCACGGGGTCGCCGAAAGCCGCCGGAGTATCCGGGTCCGGGTCCACCGTGAAGGTGAATTTCCCGTTCCCCTCGTCCTTTATGGCGTAAACATAGTCAAGCTCCGCGTTGTCGCGGAAGACGACGAGCGCGTCGTAAACGGCTTTGTATTCTCTGCTGCCCGCGTCCTCCGCGGACAGGCCCCCAAGCATATCGCCGTTGACCGAGCCTGCGGCGCAGTTGACTATATCCAGCATGCGCTGCCGGATTGATTTTACGATGGCTCCCCTCGTCCTGTATACCGAGACCGTGCAGAAAAGGACGCCGGATATGAGCAGTATCAGCTCCACCATTATTATTATCTTGCCGGAAAGACTTTTTTTCGGGGCCATGAAGCGCTCGTTCCCTTCGAAAAAGATAATACGATCATATATCCGCGCTGCAACTCTTCACTGTAATAATACAGTAAATAAAAGCAATAATCAAGTCACATTCCAAACAAAAAAATCAAACATCCGACAATAACTTTCGGCCAAAGTATATGAAACGGAAGCGCGGAGCCGCGCTTCCGTTTTGTTGAAAGCTTCCGTCATGCGTCCGGAGGTCTGCGCCGGCTCCGCGGTCCCGGGATCGAAGGCGCAGAAGATCGATTATGCCTCGTTTGCCGCGGATGCGGCGTCCTCGCTGAGCAGACGGCAGATTATCGTATAGGCGCACGCGGGCCAGCTGCCGCCGTGATATCCGGCGGTGTTGCCCGCAATGGGATTGATAAGGAAGGGCATGCCCTGCTGCATGAGCGCGGTGCAGTAACGCTCCGCTATCAGCCGCCCGGCATCCCTGCGGCGGGACTCGAAAAGACCGGTGCAGATGTATATCATGCCCGGGGGCACTATGTTGCCTCTCGAGATCGACATTCCGGTGACGTTGAGAAGATCGCTGTCAAGGCGCTCGGTGGCGATGCCGTAGGGGGTGAGGAACTCGCCCTCGACGGTGAGATCGTGCGCGAGCTTGTCCACGATGTCGGCGGGAAGCCTGTCTCCGAGGATGATGGGAAGATAGTGGATGAACGACGAGGAGAACAGCTTCTCGCCCGTATAGGGAACTATGCCGACGAAATGCTCTCCGTCCCACATTTTCTCTATCATGCGGTCAAGCAGCGCCCGGGATCTGTCGTACCAGGCTTTGATCTCGTCGGCGGGCCTGCCGAGCAGGGAGGCAAGGTCGCCCTCGGCCTCGAACAGCAGCACCAGATAGGCGCTGAGGTCGGGAGTGGTCATCTGCATATGGTCCGTGAACAGCGTGCAGTCGTCAAAGCCGGTCTCGTCGCCGTGCTCGAACGAGGGCAGGCCGTCCCCGTCCTCGTCGCGGTAGTCCATGAACCAGTTGCCCCAGCGGCCCACGGCCTGATAAAGGGTCTCCGTCTTTTCGCGCCCGGCCTCTTTGAGCAGGTCGTGGCGCTTCATTATCTGTTTTATCGCCCAGCCGTGCATGGGCGGCTTGACGAACTGGGTCACGACGGTCGCGTCGTTGTAAAGATCGGAGAACTGTCCGAGCGGGCTGACCCGGTCCAGCGGGCTGAGCAGCAGATCCATGGCTATGTCCATGTGCTCCTGCAAAGCCACGGCGTTCTGGCACATCTGCCACTGGGAGGCTATCTCCGTGCCTATCATGACTATCATTTTATGCGTCACCGTGCCGGTGGGATCGATCAAGTAGGACCACAGGGTGTATTCCGCCTCGGCCCGCGCCCTTTCGTAAGGCTCGATGAATTTCGGCATGCCCGCGAAGAAGCTCTCCCAATCGGCGCGCATGTCCGCCCGCGCCTGTTCATAGGAGGGGTAGCTGTCCCTGACCATGCCGGCATGAGTGAATTCCTCCATGATAAGAGTGAATCTGCCGTCGGGAGCGGGGCGGGTGACGCCCTTTATCTCGGCGCTGGACAGCTTGTCCCAGTCCCAGGCGCCCTCAAAGCCGAAGGACGAGCCTCCGACGCCCTTGAATATTACCGAGCAGGTCCAGCGGAAGTCCGCCTCCCACGCTCCGTCCTTCCTCGGCTTGACCACCTCGTGCTGCTCCATGGTCTTGTCCATTCGCAGCCCCATGCCCCTGTCGCCCTCGGCGACTATCATAGTGGGAGAAGCGAAGGTCATGCGCACGCTGCCCCTGCGGGTAAGCAGGGTGATCTGATCCGGCTCGGACTTTACCACGAAGGGGAGCCTCCGGCCCTCAAAGGTGGGGACGATGCCGATAAGGGTATTGCCGTCCTTCGCCCTTACGCTGCCGCCGCGCAGGGTGACCAGACTCAGCTCGGTCCTGCCGTAGGCGTTGTCGCGGCACATAAGCGCGAACCACGCACCGCGGCGCTTGAAGATGTTGCCGTTTATGTTGTAAAACTGCTCCACGTCACGAAAAAAGATATCCTGTCCGCTCATCCGCAATGCCTCCGTACGTAAGTTTTATGGATAGTATACAACTGTATTATACAGGCATTCCGCGGCCCGGCGCAAGACAATTTTAACAGGGCCGGCGAAAGAAGCCCGCCGGTATTTGGCTGTTTGAGGCGTATAACATAGACGGAAGCAACTATTTCAAACTGCGGGATATCGCCGCGCTCACGGACGCCACCGGCAGCGGCTTTTCCGTCGCCTTCGACCCGGAGCTGCGCGCGGTATACGCGCGAAAAGGAGAAAGATACGAATACGTCGGCGGGGAAAGGCAGATCGGAGAGGACAAAGCCTCCACGGCCGCGCCGAGCCGTTGGCTTCTGTACGTTGACGGCGGGCTGCTGCCCTGTGACATGGCGGTGATAGGCGGAAACAACTTTTTCAGGCTTCGGGATCTCGGCGCCGCTCTGGACTTCGGCGTGGATTACGTCGAACAGACGCGCACGGTGATCGTAAGCTCCGCCGACTGAAGCGGTTTTGCCGCATAGCGTATCATTATCACCGGAGCCCTTTGCATTTTTGCCGCCCGCGATGTATACTTCTTATACGGATGATACGTCCGGGCGGCAGAGACAAATGAGTTAAACGCTCCGCAAATATATAAAGAAGGCGATGGTTGATAAGATGAAGATCACGAAACGAAACGGGAATATCGTACTGTACGACGACGAGAAGGTAGTAAACAGCATCATGAAGGCCAACGAGGGCACGGGAGAAAAGCTGACGGAAAAGCAGGCGGAATTTCTGACCGACGCCGTGCTCGGCAGGCTGATCAAGGATAATCCCGTCATCACTACGCAGATGATCCGCGAGGGTATTTACAGAACTCTCAACGAAAGCGAGCTGTGGATCACGGCAAGGAAATACATGGAGTTCAAAAAAGAATAATTCGGACACTGTACCGAAAGGGGCTGCGGCAGGACAGCCCCGGGAAAACAGGAGCCGGGGGAGACTGAAAAAAGCCGCCCCGGCTTTTGTTCACGGAAATTTGTTTTTCTGCACATACGGCTTCAGAGAAAGCGCCGGTCGGGCCTGTTTTCGGACCCGACCGGCGCTTTCGTTATTCCTCGCGCTGTTTGGCAGAGTAAAGCGGAGTTATCAGTCTGCGGCCGCCTTAAGCATGCGCACGATGCCGGATTTGACGCTGTTTCCTCCCGCGTCGGTGACTACGCAGCGGAAGCGGTAGATCATCCTCGCCTCGGTGAAGGTGGTGGACAGCGTCGGGGTGTCGTTGCCGGGCAGGCCGGAGTCCTTCCAGGTCTTGCCCGCGTCGCTGGAGAACTGCCACTGATAGGTAAGCCCGCTGCCGGTCGCTTCAACGGTGAAGCTGACCGCGTCGCCGACCGTGCCGGAGTAATCGACGGGCTGAGCGGTGATCGCGAGCTCGGGGATCTCGACGCTCGGCGTGAACACGGCCGTGATTTCAACGTCGCCTTCGGTCACGGTGAAGGTGTATATGCCGTCTCCGGCGGGTGTGAGCGCGACGTCGTCGCCGTTCTCGGTAACGATCAGCTCGCTGAGCTCAAAGCCCTCGTCCGGGGTGACGGTCAGAGTGACCGTCTCGCCCGGGACGGCGAAGTCCTTGTCGGCGGAGACGGAGCCGTTTTCAATGTCGTCGGCGACGGTTATGTCATAGACGGTCACGCCGCTGCCGGTGATCACGAACGCCGCGCTGCCGGTATAGACGCAGCCGAAGCTGTCGCAGCGCACCGTGACGGTGTAGCTGCCTGCCGCCGTCGGTTTTGCGGAGCTGAGATATGCGGTGCCGTTCGTGCCGGAGTAGCTTATTATCGGCGTGCCGACCGCGTCGGCGGGCAGGGTAAAGACGGGATCGGGAAGCGTTTCGCCCTCGTCGCAGCCCAACTGGATCACCTCCAAAGGCGCGGTGATCCTGCTCCAGCGGGCGTAAAGCACGACGTCCTCGTCGTATATCGTTGAGGCCGAAACGGCGTTTTCATCCGCGTCATACCAGCCCTCGAAGGTATAGCCGTTCAATTCCGGCTCGGGGTATTCGGGTATGCTGTCACCCCGGGGAATGCGCAGCTCGTCGATTTCGCAGTTCCCCTGACCGGCGTCGAAGGTCACGGTGACGCTGTCGACCCAGCACGCGTAGAGGGCCTTGTTGGAGCTGAATTGGGAGTCCTCGGTCGCAAGTTCGCCGTTCATGCCGATGCTCCAGCCGAGGAAGAGCTTATCGTCATATGTGACGGCCGGCTCGGGAAGCTCGCCTATGGGGGCGTCCTTTATGACGGGGACGTTGGCAACGAGGAAGCTGCCTTCATAGAAGGAAATCGGGACGCTGTCGGCCCAGTGGGCGAAGATGACGGTATCTTCATCAAAGACCGTGCTTCCGTCGACCGCCTCTCCGCCGTCCGGCGCCGTATACCAACCCGTAAATATCTTGTCCTGCGTATAGGCTCTGGGCAACTGTCCGACGGAGGAACCTCTTTCCGTGTCTATGCTCGCGGTGTTGCATTCGGCGCTCCCGTTGTTTTTGTCAAGCGTCACGGTGACGGGATCCTCGGCAAAGCTGACGGTAAGCGCGGCGGACAGGTTGCCTGCGGCGTCCATCGCCTGCACGCAGAGTTCCGGCTCGCCGGTGAACTGCAGCGGGACCGTAAAGCTGCCGTCCTCGCCCACGGTCAGAGCCGTGAGTATCTCGGCAGTGTAATCCTCCTGCTTCCAGAGGTATACCGAAGCGCCGGCTTCGGTGTGGCCGGTCACGTAGGTCATGAAGCCGAAGGCCGTCTCATGTCTGGGGAAGACGCCCATGTCGTTCAGCACCAGAGGCGGGGCGACACTGTCGGAGCTTACCGAGACGTACTCCAGGGCGTAATCCTGCGTAGCGGTGTTTTTGGCAAGGATCGTAAGAGTCGTGTCCGTGCCGGCGGAGATGGAGTAGCTTCCGTCCGCCGGGGATATTACGCTGCCGCCGGCGTCCTTAACGGTGATCTCGGCGGTCTGATCGCAGGAAACGGTGAATTCGGCGCCGTTTGCCCCCACGGTCAGAGTGTGCATGAAGCCTTCGCCGCGGATCACGTTCGCGGAATAGGAGAGCGTGGGCGGAGCTTTCTTCTTCAGCAGAGCGGGGTAAGATACCGCCTCGGCGCCGGTGAGCTCGAGCTGCTCGCCGGTTTCGCAGACAGCTTTCACGCCCACGCTGTAATTCGCGCCTTCCGACGGGGGAGCCAGAGTGGAAAGATCCATTATCAGCTCGGTCGCCGGAGCTTCGGTAAGGGTACCGCTTTCATCCTTCAGGCCGTTTACGGTGAAGAAAACGCCGGTCTGGCTGCCGTCTTCGTCGTATACCGAGAGCTGGTAGCCCGTGACCGTATAGCCGTCGGGTACGGAGGGGGCCGTCCAGGAGGCGGTCATGGTCTCGTTTCCGGAGTAGGTCAGAGTCACGTTTCCGGGAGCGGCGGGAGCGGCGTTGTTGGTATAGCTCACCGCGTCAAAGCTTACCTGATCCGCCAGGGTCCAGGTGGAAACGGTGTTGCCGGCCTCGTCGGAGGCGGTCACGTATTCCAGAAGCAGGAGGGTGGGGTAATACGTTCCGCTTGGAGCGATATTGCCCGTCAGGGAGAAGTCGAGAGCGTCTTCATAGGTAAGCTCGGTGAGCTCGCCGGTCTCGGCCAGCAGATAGTCGCCGGCGCCGCGCGTCCCGCCCAGCATGAGCTGAATTTTGTAGAGCTTATCGGGATCGGGGTCGGAGACGCTGTAAGAAACGCTGCCGACTGCCGCGTCGAGAGAGGTCTGCAGGCTGTCCAGAGCGGCGAATTCCGCCGTCTTGATGACCTCGACGGAAGCGATCTGCACGCCGTCTGCGCTGAGAGTGAATTCATAGGTGCCCGCCGTGTCGGGAGCGAAGTAGACAAGACCGGGGCTGACGAAGTAGTTTGCCTGTTCGTTGTTCTGATCGCCGCTTTCCGCATCGAAGGAGGCGGAGATAAGGTCTCCGTCGCCGAGGACGCGGCCCTCGGGCTCGCTGTCGGAATAATAGCGGATGGTGAGCTCTTCGCCGTCGACGATCTTGCTTTCGTCAGTCAGAGAGATCACGAGGAATTCTTTTCCGGCCGCCGCGGGCGAGACGTCCGCCATGAAGGTGTTCGCCGCGCGCGTACGGATCAGGACGATGTCCTCGGGCCCGTTGTCGCCGGTGATCGGATCGTCTTCCGCGCTCATCAGCGAAACGGACTGCATGCCTGCCTCAACGATGGTGGGGATGACTTCCCCGGTCTCGGCGTCGCGGGAGGAGGTCAGTACGGACATGGAGCGTGTGCCGCGGTCGACATAGCCGCTGAGATCCAGCGTTTTGCCCTCGCCCCAGCCGCCGTCGATCTGAATGTTCTTGTCGCCCAGCACGTAGATCACTCTCACGTTGCCCTTCAGCAGGCCCGCGCCGACGACGACCTTCGCGCCGATCGCGGCGTCGAATTTGATGTTGGCGTTTTTGGCCATCTGCTTGAGGATGCCGGTGGGAGAAAATCCGTCCATTTTGGATTTGTCAACGCTGCTGGAGGCGGTCGCCGCCGCGTAGAAGCCCAGGTCCACCGAACCCAGCTTCACTCCGCTCATCGGGAAGAAGCCGCCGATTATGCCCTTGGGGATGTTCAGGCTCGCGCTGAGAAGTGCGGAGGCGGTGAGCCTGTATACGAAGTAGATCTTGCTGCCTGAGACGCAGTAGCCCACAAAGCCGCCGTAGTCCACGCTGCCGGTGGCGGAAATGAAGGCGGGGATCTCGACGGGATCGCCGTAATAATCCGTAACGCCCGTGCCGGGCAGGTTTACGGCGATGACCAGGTACTGGCCCATGTCCGTGCTCAGGCCCCAGTATTCTCTGCCGTCGATAGTTTTCTTGCCGGCGTCCCAGCTGGCGTGGATGCCCATTTCCTTGATGAAGTCCAGATCGGCGATCTCAATGTCCGACATGGTCAGATCGAAGCCGTCCAGACCCACGGAAAGGTCGATCCAGCCCTCGATAACGTCCATGATGCTGCCCTTCGCGCCTATCTGCAGACGCACGGGAGGCGCTCCGAAGGAGTCCATGTTCACCGTGTCCGCAAGGCCGGAGATGCCGAGCCTGCCGCCCTGCAGATAACCGATGACGGTGGGGGGCACCAGAGGAATGCCGGCTTCGTCGACCGCCAGCTCGGCGTAAAGGGTGTCGAGCAGGATGACCCCGCGCGCTTCCTTGAAGGCGGCCGTGAACGCGCCCTCGAAGATGGGGGTCTCAAGGTTCACGCTCATGGATATGCCCCGCGTGCCCTTGAAGGTGTTCAGCTCCATTTCCGCGCCGCCCTTGACCGGGAAGCCCGCTATGGAAGGAACGGAGATATGTCCGCCGCCTTCGATGCCGTCCAGCATGAAGCCGCCGTCGTAACGGAGCTGGAGCTGGTTGATGTTGATCCCGGCGAAATCCGCCACGGGCGTGGTGAACTTCATTACGCCGCCGTAACGCACGGCGCACTTGTCCTTCAGCGGGGCGACGCTGTTGAGAGTGAACTCGCTTCCGCCGAATTTGGGAACGGAGAAGACCGACTTGTTCTGCGTGACCTGATCGTCGTCAAGCTCGATCCTGAAGGCCAGCTCGCGGCTGTAATCGCCGGGAGCGAAGGTGAATTCCAGCTCGTCGTCCGCGCCGGTGTTCTCGTATACGGTATACTCCGGCGTGGAGAGCCTGGCGCTGACGAGGGTGACGGTGACATTGCCGCCGCTCTCTTTGACGATCACGTCGAAGGGCTTTAATATATGGTTCGCCGGGGAAGCGGTGAGCGCGCCGTTCTCCACCAGGGAGACGACGGTATCGCTGTCTCTGCTGCGCAGGGACCAGGTCTCCGCCGTGGTGTTGTCGGACAGGCGGAAGCCGTAATGGCCGGCGTTGAATATGGTCAGCAGATTAAGCGAATAGGTCGACGCCTGAGAGCGGATCTCCTCGGCGCTGCTGCCGTGGAGGATCACGCAGCCGTCGCTGGTCTCGGCGACGCCGAGATGCGTTGCCGACATCGTATCATTGCCCTGATCGTCCTTGGCGGCCTCGTCTCTGAGCCTCAGCAGGGATTTGATCTGCTCCGTGCCCGGGGAGTCCTCGGGACTGTTCACGGGCTTTCCGGGCCAGACGCCCTTGCCCTGGACTATCGCGCCGTCCTGAACGTTGAACTGTTTTTCATCCTGTACCGCCAGTACGAATTGATTGCCCACGTTCATGACCGTGCCGTCCAGCAGGGTGAAAGAGGTGCCGGAAGGCAGAGTGAACATATAATCAATGTCGGGGAAATTTATCTGGCCGCGCAGACGGTAGGCGCAGTTTTGCGCGATATTGGAAACCATCTCATGACTGCCGTCCTCGCTGCCTGCCTTCAGTATGAGGGCGCTTCCGGAGATCTTGGAAGGCGAGAAGAGGGGGTCGTTATAGCCGGTGTCCGGAACGATGCGGTGCTCGTAGTCGAGGATCATTCCCTTGTGCTCGTTGATGAACCGGTCCCACGAGGCGTCGAGGGTCCCATCCCACTGGAATATCGCCCGGTCGTTCTGCGAGAGCATGAGCAGCGGGTTGCCGTCGATGCCGCCGATCGTGAGCACCTCGATGGTGTTTTCATAATATCCGTTTGCGTTGCCGCAGGCCGAGCCGATCACGAAGCCGGGCTCTTTTCCCGTGCGTACGCCGTTTTCCAGGGACCGCTCGTATTCCGCGTCGGTGTAGGTCCATATGGTCTTCCAGCTGCCGCCCTCGGTGCCGTCGTAAACCTTGGGATCGAAATAGCTGCCGTCCTTGTAATAATAATATTTTACCCGGTCGACCGGATCGCCGTTTTCGTCATAGGCAAGGTTGTCGGCCTTGGCGTTTACCGTGCTGGCGCCGGTGATGAAAATATGTCCGCTGCCGCCGCCCATGGAGCGATCGTATGTATACTTGTCTACGAATATGCCGTCGGTTATCTCGGAGCTGTCTTCGTTGAAGTAGTCCGGATGCCGGTTTTCAAAGCCGATGCCGGTACGGACAGGCTCGCCCCAGTCCGGAGCGCCGCCGCCTATGGCCGCCGAGCCGCCGGAGGATTCGGCGTTGACGGTGCCGCCGGCGATCTGTATATTGCCGCCGCTGCCGCCGAAAGCGCCGCCGATGGCCGCGCCGGCAGTGCCGTAGCCCACGGCCTTCGCGTTCACCACGCCGCCCCAGACGGTTATGGTGCCGCCGTCACGGCTGAAGCCCGGAACGCTGTTTTCAAGGTCGACTATCATGTCGCCGTTTTCGTCGGTCGCATATACGGGAGGAACGGTTACGTAGTTCCCGTCGGAGTCGACGGCATAGTAGCTGCCGTAGGACTCGCGCAGCCAATAGCCGCCCTCAAAGGGATTGAACTGCGGGTCTGTCTCGCTGAAATAGTAGTAGCCTACCGAGGAATTCTGGTATATGCGCAGCAGCTCGGACGGATCTCCCTCATAGCTGAGCCAGTGGCCCTCCTCTTCGATCACGTAGGCGACTATCGGATCGACGGACGAGCCGCCGATGGCCGCGCCGCCGGAGTAGGCGGAGGCGTTGACTACGCCGCTGTTGACGGTGATCTGGCCGTGAGGCAGGGGGTCGAACAGATCCGGAATTCCGCCGATGGCCGCGCAGTAGTAATGTCCGCCGTCGTCATAGCCTCCTCTGCCCGCCGTCAGCGAGCCCATGCCCTTGACGTCGGGATCGTCGTAGATCCGGAGAAGGGCGCTGTTTGCCACCATGATCTCGGGCGTCTGTCCGGACGAGCGGTTCGGCGTAGCGACCGAGCTGCTGCCGCCGAGCAGCAGCTTGAGCCTGACGTGAGCAGTATCGGGATAGTAACTGTAGTCATAGGATCTGCGAAATATGGGAACGTCACAGTCGTCCGCCACTACGTTGCCGAGGAATTCCGCGTCGCGCATGCGCAGGACGTTGCGGCCTCTTGCCGTGACGTCATAAGCGACCGTGTTTTCCACCGTCAGCTCCGAGTGGCCGTTCATCACTATGGGCAGGGCGGTAGTGAACTTTTCGGTATACTCCTCCTCGACGTATTCGTATACCGCCAGAGTCATATCGGATACGGAGAGGGCCGAGCAGTCGTTCAGCGTGAAGCCGTCCGGGAAGTTCTCGCCGCTCACCTCGCAGGAGTACAGCTCCGCCGCGGCAACGCCGCTGAGAACGCCGTTGTCTCCATCACCGCCGGAAAGACTGTCAACGGTGAGATTGCACAGGCGCACTGAGGATGCAAGTTCGGAAACCTCGCGCTCGTCCCAGTAGGTCCAGTTGATATCGTCGGTGCAAAAGTATTTTTCGTAGGTATTCCCCTCGAAGGTGTCGCAGTAAACGTATCCTTCGGGGGCCTCTGCGTTCACCGTCGCCGTGCAGTGCACGAGCCCGGGCTGGCTGCTGTTGGTTTCGTCGCCCATATATATGTGGCTGTTCAGACCGTTCACGGAAGCGGTAAAGGAATAGTTGATCTCATCCTGGAACCCGTCGCCGCCGCGGGGATCGCCGTAACCGTCGGAAACCGTATCCCACCGCTCCTGATAGCCCACGTTGCAGTTGATCAGATAGACGTTGATATCGTCCCCGTCAACGGTGATGCTCTTTATGCCCTTTGTGGAGGGGTGGTCGATATCATACTCATAGTGAGCGCTTGCCTGCCCGTATACCTGCCGGTAATTCTGGTAGTCGGGAACGGTGATGCCGAAATTCACCAGGTAGACGTTGAAGGGGTCGTAATATTCCCCTTGTCCGCGCTCCACGCGAATATCGCAGAAGCCGGCGCCGCACGACAATACGTCGTTATACCACGGCTCTCCGCAGAGAACGAGGCCGTCATACATCCCGCTCGCCTGTACCGTGACCTGCGTGCGCCCGATGTTGTTGTGATAATAGCCTGTCCGCTGACTTACGTCCACCCTGCCGTAAAGCAGACAGCCGACGGAATTGCGGTGAAGAAGCCGATCCTGATCCGTTAAATTATCAAGGTCGGGAATTGTCGGAATGTCATAGTAATCCTTATGGATGTCGTACGGAATCTGATAGGTGGTCCCGGTCGGGGGAGTGACCTGTACCGTCCGCAATTGGCGGCAGTTGGAGCACTCATAGACCAGGACGCCGACCTCCGTTTCCGTTGCTCTCAGGCTGTAGCTGATGTTGTTGACGATATTCCAGCGGTGCTGCCCGTTATTGCCGCTGGGGCAGGTGGATGTTCTTGCCGCGGCAAGAACGCCCGCCGGCAGCAGAGAGCATGCCAGCGCAAGGCAGAGCAGCAGGGAAAGCAGCCGCTTTGCGCTCGGTTTTTTTACGTTTGTTTTCATAAGGTTTCCTCCGGTTTTGCCATTTATTTTCATATTATACATATAAT
>JAEEGI010005683.1_pt1 | contig 28625 bp, 28 predicted proteins | sample 8958751 | NCBI WGS metagenome assembly JAEEGI01 (sample SAMN16246545, study PRJNA631951) | gut metagenome | biome: gut microbiome; feature: rumen; material: KS-attached | host: Bos | place: Iran: Karaj | collected 2018-10 | reverse complement strand
GTCGCGAAGCAAGGAAGCCCCGAAGGCTTCCCGCGATTCCTGGGCAGCCTGCCGTGCATCAAACGTAGCATCGAACGCCATTTCTTTTCATCTTGCATTCATTCTGTTGTCAACATTTCAGATTTATCTTCATTTCACTTTTCTTTCCTACTTTCATTAATATATCTCAAGGTGTCTCCTGTCTTGATGAACATATCCGTCATCAACTGCAGCACCAGGAGGAACGGCTTCTCTTCTTTGGCAACTTCTAAACTGGCTGGACTTTTAGGTTATACAGGGGTCCCTTTATTCCTTCTTGATTCTTCCGTCGATGACATTCAAAGCAGCATCGATTCTTCCGATCTGGCTATATTCGGATGCCCCTACCTATCCACTGGCATCCCGCCATCTTTCTTCGATCTTTTAGATAATCTGTCTTTATCCAGAGGGATTCCTTGCATTTTCGTTCTTGCTTGCGGAAATGCTGGCATATTATGCCGTGGGGCCGTTCATTCTGCCGAAAAAAGACTAAAGGCTCTCGGTTTCACCCATTTCGAATCTGTCATGATAGACAATACCTATGGGCTTGCTTTAGGCGAGCTCCTTCCTAAGCACGAGCGCAGGATCGATAAAGCCTTCAGAAGCATACAGCGTTTTTTGTAATGCTTCTGTAAGGCCGCTATATTGCTCAATCACTAGGTTTTAAGGTTATTATCTTCATCTCGGTTCATGAGCAGGCCGTTGATCTTCAGGAGGGCTTTGGACGTTCTCCGTCTATCCAATCCTATCGATGATTTTTCAGGTTTCGTTCAGTATTCCGAACTTGCAGGGCTTTCTATCGATGATGTCGAGGCCCTTTCCTGTCTCTACGACAACGCCAAGAACGATCTCTTCCTCTTGATAACCTGCCAGGACGATTCCTTCACCTTGGACGCTTGCGCCGATCTGGCTTCTTCCGTCGGATAGAAACGCGACGACGTCTACTCTCTTATGTACGACCTAAGGTACTCTACGACCTTATCTGCCGGCTCGTCGGACGAGATCCCTCTGAAATTCTCCGATTCTGGCCTCTCGTTCTCTACCGAGGGCTGTATGAAGGGCGAGATCTCTGTATGCGGATGCGAGAGCTTCGAACCTTGCATCAAGGTCCCCGAATACGTCAACGGAGGTCGCAGCAGATACCACGTGGTCGCTATTGCCCCTAACGCCTTCTCCGAGAAGACGTCTATAAGTTCTATAATCCTTCCTGAATCCATCCGCGACATAGGCTACAGGGCCTTCTACGGCTGTTCGTCGATGAACGATTTCATCCTCCCTTCCAGCGTCAGAAGGATAGGGTTCAGGGCTTTCGAAGGATGCGTTTCGCTTTCATCCATAGCTATCAGCTTCAAGAACCCTTTCTTCAGGACATTCCCTGGAGGGCTTCTCTGCTCCTTGAAGAAGGTGGACGGGAGGCTTGTTCCTTCCGAGGTCATCCGCGCTCCTTATTCCCTGTCCGGTTCCGTTACCGTTCCCGAAGGTATCACGAAGATCGGCAGCGAATCTTTCGAAGGATGCTCCGGCCTTACCGAAGTGGTCCTGCCGGATGAGGTCAGCGCCGTCATGTACCGCGCCTTCGTGGGATGCTCCTCTCTCGAGCATGTCTGCGTGCCGGACAGGGCTTCCGTAGGATTCCATGCGTTCCCTGATGCCGTCTCCGTCGAGACCAGGCAGGTGGGAGGCCCTTCAGACAAGGTCCTCCAGGAATGACCTTAGCTTTCCCCGGTCCAGCCTGGTCCTCGCCGCCAGCTCATCGGACATCCTGTCCAGATCGACCGTATTCCCAGCTACGGCTTCGGAGAACGCTTCGGGAGCGGCCTTGCTGAGATACCATGCCATGTTGATGTCCTTCTCGTCGAATTCTAGGTCCATCATGGCTCCGCGCATCATGTCCAGGTTCCTCGCCAGATTCCCTCTGCCCAGCTTCCTGTACAGATCCTCGAACTGCTCCCTCCTCCCCATCTCGTCCTCTCCTGACTGTGATAAGGTATCTCCCGTTGGAGTTCATCATCCTTATGGATGCCGCCTTTCCGGTGTATTTCATCGAGACGGCAGACAGGATCCTCCCGTCGCATTCCTCCTCGACGTAGAGGTCGTACACGTCCTGCTTCACGAGAGGGTCGATCCTGTATCCGGAAATGTATTCGAGCGCGTCTTTCGCCGTCTTGAAATAGGTTCCGTTGCGTACGTAATGGTTCTGCCTCTTCGAGCCGCATCTCCCCTTGGTGTTCTGGATGTGTGTCTTCGAGGCCATGGCGTCGTCCATGTTCAGGAAGAACCTTATCGGCGTGCCGGCGCCCTTCTGGAGGTCGAAGGTGACGTCGGCGTTGTACCACCGCCTTTCGATGCGCACCACGTTCCAGGCGTGGGGGCCGCCGGTCTTTCTCTCCTTTCCCGACACCACGGAGCTCTCCACACCGTAGCAGTTCAGCAGGAACGCCGCGGCTTTGGATATGCCGTCGCACACCCCTTTCTTCATGGTCATCGGACCCACCAGGCTGTGGGAGGACTCTTTGTCGGTGCCGTCGTAGGCCACCTTCCCGGTCAGCACGTCATGGACTGCCAGCTCGATGCTGTACGCGTCGCTGGTGCCGGCTATGTACTTGTCGTAGATCTCCCTGGCGTTACTGGTTATGACGGTCTTCAGCTTCTCCCTGTCCTTGGCGAACCTGTTCCTCTGGAAGACTATGGTCGACGTCTTGGATCCTACGGTCAGGCTGCACGCCAGGTCTATCCAGAATATCTGCGGGTTGTCGTAGAGGACGGATTCCAGGAGCGTCAGGCAGGTGTCGTCGTCCAGAGGCTTGCTTATGGTCACCGAGGCCTTATCGTCGATCATCGCCCTCCTGATGGCCACATACGGTTTCTTCAGATGATCCGGGAGGGCTTCGTAATGGAATCTGGACGACGTCCCCGGCTGGAATCCGCCAATGCCTTCTTTCACTTCATCACCCCCCGTTTTACAATCATAATACCGTTGTCATGAACAGTTCGATACTTGTTAATATCCATAATCCGCTTTCCTATTATGCCTTCTTTCAAGAAAGGCGAGCCTGTTTCTTTGAATACGGGCAAGAGCGCCATAATACTCAACGAGAAACCGCTGGGCAGCGGCGGTCAGGGCGAAGTCTATCTTGTCAGCTACGACGGTGCCGAATACGCTCTGAAATGGTACACCTCCATGAAGATAAGGACCAATCCGGACTTCAAGGAGAACCTTATGGGCAACGCCCGTATCGCCAGCCCGAACGAGAGGTTCGCCTGGCCGGTGGCGGTCACCGATGATTACAAGGGCAGCTACGGCTACGTCATGCGCCTGCTCCCCAAGGAGAACTACGAGTTCAGCGACTTCCTGAGATCCTACAAGCTCACCAAGGGGGATTCTCCCAAGAAGATCCCCGTCAGGATGGCCGATTTCGGCTGTCTCTTGAATTCCGCTTTCCAGATAGTCGAGTGCTTCATGGACCTGCACAGGCTGGGAAAGTCGTATCAAGATCTGAACGACGGCGGAATCTCGATGAACATGAGCACCGGTGACATAATAATCTGCGACTGCGACAACATAGCGTCAGACGGAAAGAACTTCGGGATCAACGGGAAGCAGGGGTACATGGCGCCCGAGATCATCCTCCATCAGAATCCGCCGAACGTCTACTCGGACAGGTTCTCTCTCGCCGTCATCCTTTTCAAGCTGTTCTTCCGCGACGACCCGTTCTGGGGGAGGAAGGTCAACAAGTGCTGCAACCTCACGGATTACAACTACAGGAAGTTCTACGCCGAGGAGCCGGTGTTCATCTAGCATCCCACCGACGAGTCCAACCGTCCCAAGGAGGGCGTGAGCGACAACGTCATCAGGCTCTGGAAGCGCTATCCCGACTATATCCACGACCTTTTCGTCAGAGCTTTCGTGGACGGCATCCGCGACACCTCCAAGAGGCCTCTGGAGACGGAATGGATCTCCGCGCTGGTGAGGCTCCGGTCGGAAGCGTTCACATGTTCGTGCGGAGGCTTCTCCTTCGTCTCCGAGGAGGACAGGAGGAACGCGTCGTTCACATGTCCGAGATGCCGCGCCAGCTATCCTCTGCTGAAGCTGGGGAGCACCTGCATCCCTGTCGCCAAGGGGGCGGTGGCGTACAAGTGCCAGCTTCATGCGGCATCCGACGACCACAGCACCGTGGCCCTGAAGGTTGTGGAGAACCGCCATACCAAGGGCCTCATGGGCATCAAGAACGTCGAGGACGTCGAATGGGAGGTCCGCTACGACGATTCCAAGAAGACCGTCAGGCCGAACGACGGGGCCGAGATAAAACCAGGGATGAAGATAGAATTCGATTTCAAGACCACAGGATCAGTGCTAAGGAGTGATTGAGATGTCAGACGAAGTGTTCGATCCGCTCGAAGCGGAACCCATTGCGAGAAAGAGACTGGTGCTTTTCTACCTCATAGACACGTCCGGCTCCATGGATGGGGACAAGATCGGGATAGTCAACGAGGTCATGGAGGAGGTCCTCCCCGAGCTCAGGAACATCGGAGGAGCGGATTCCGACATCCAGCTGGCCGTCCTGACCTTCGGGACCGGCTGCTCGTGGATGTATTCTACGCCCCAGTCCTTGGAGAGCTTCAAGTGGAGCAGGATCTCGGCCGAGGGGATGACCCCGATGGGAGAGGCGTTCATGGAGCTCAACAAGAAGATGTCCAGGGACGCGTTCCTGGCTGCCCCGCATCTGTCCTTCGCTCCCGTCGTCTTCCTGCTGACCGATGGATATCCCACCGACGACGCGTACGGGGGGCTGGATTCTCTCAAGGAGAACAAGTGGTTCAGGAGCAGCCTGAGGATCGCTCTCGGAATCGGCGACTACGACCGCCAGATCCTGGATGCCTTCACCGGCAACAGCGAGCTCGTCCTGTCCACGGCGACCGGCAAGAACCTCGCGCAGCTCATCAGGTTCGCGACCATCTCCAGCTCCACCATCGGAAGCAGGAGCATAGGCATCGACAGCGGAGACGCCCTCACCGATGAGTCCAACGCCATGAAGCAGAAGGCCTTCATCGAGATGAAGAAGGACCAGCTCGGCGACTCCGACGATGACGACATGGACGATTCGGGCTGGTGAAGATGTCCGATTTCCACGGGATATCCGGGTCCCGTCGGGGAAGGTCCCACATCGACAGCGGAACCGTCTGCCAGGATTCCACCGCTCGCTACGAGTCCGAGGAGCTGGCGATAGCTGCGGTGTCCGACGGGCACGGCGGTTCCAAGCACTTCCGCAGCGACGTGGGATCGAAGGCGGCCGCGGAATGCGCTGTGACGATCATCAGGGAGTTCGTGGAGTCCGAAGGGTTCGAGGAATCCTTCAGGAGCAACCAGGACGTCCTGTTGGACAACGTCTGCCGCACCGTGCTGGCCTCGTGGTACTCCCGCATCGAGGACTACGACAGGACGTATCCCCTAACCGACGAGGAGCGGAAGCTGATAGAGGAGAAGGGCATCGTTGAGCCGGCGGACGACGCGTACCACCACACCAGGTACGGCGCCACGCTGATGGCTTCAGCGATCTCCGACCGGTTCGCCTTCTGCATCCAGATCGGCGACGGCGAGATAGCCTGCATCGGCGAGGACGGCAAGGACTTCTCCCCCATGCCCGAGGACCCGGACTGCAAGGACAACGTCACCTCGTCCCTCTGCCAGGCCAGCCCTCTGGACAGCTTCAGGTACTGGTGCTCCGCGGATTCGGTGCCCATCGCCATCGCTATGTCCTCCGACGGCGTCACCAACACCTTCGGCTCGATCGACAGCTACGTCCGCTTCTGCCGCACGGCCTCCTGCTTCGCCCTCGACGGGGGAGACCAGTGGGGAAGGCTCATGGACCGCCTCATAGCCCGCTCCGACGCATCCGTCATGGACGACGTCTCGATGGCCGTGGTTTGTCGCGAATGCCCCGAGCTCAGGAGGATGAAGGACGAGGTGGACGCCAAGTACAGGGTGCTCGACAAGTGGGTCTCCGTCTCCGTGGAGAAGGTGAAGGAGGTCCGCTCCTTCGGCAGCTCCAGGAAGAGCTTCGTATCCGGCCCCCTGGAGTTCAGGCTGTCCCATCCCAGCGCCGTCCTGGTGTCTTACAAGGGTAAGGACGATACTGTTCACGTCCCGGAGCGTCTGGAGCTGGACGGGGATACGTACGAGGTCTGCGGGATCTCGTCGAAGTGCTTTTCGAAATCCTCCATGCGCCACGTAGTGATACCGGCTACAGTCAGAACGATCGAGAGCAAGGCGTTCTACAAGTGCCAGAGGCTCGAGGACGTCACCTTCAAGGGGTCGCCCGAGCTGGACTTGCTGTCCTTCTTCAGCTGCAACAGGTTGTCCGCCGTCTACTACAGCGGAAAGGCTCCGGAGCATCTCGGCAAGAACGTCGCTCTCGTCCGCAAAGGGCGAGGACGAGCTCGAAAAGATATTCCTTCATCTCCGTCAGGGTCGACAGGTCCATCCGCTCGTCTGGAGTATGGGCGCCGAGGATCGTCGGCCCTATGGAGATGGCCTGCATCCCTGGATGCTTCTCCTTTATCGTGCTGGATTCCAGCCCGCCGTGTACGGACACAATCCTCGGCTCCTTTCCGAAGACCTTTCTGTAGACATCCGACGCGGTCCTCACCAGATCCGAGTCTTCAGGCTCCTTCCAGGGAGGGAAGGTCTCCGAATGCGAAGCCTCGGCTCCGGCCGATGAGAAGCGCCTCTCTATCCTCTCGATGAGCCCGGTGAGGGCGTCCCAGTCGGAGCTCCTCGGCTTTATCACTATGGCGAGGTGTTCCGCATCGCCGTCTATGATCCCGATGTTGGACGACGTCTTCACGCCGTAGCGGTCCTCCTCGAGGGAGCCGTTGGGACAGGACAGTATCGAATCCAGAACGGATCCTGTGAACTCGGCTGTCCATGAGGTCTCGCACGGGTCGCAAGGCTCCAGTCTGAACTCGATGCCGGGATCGGCGTCCTTGAACCTCTCGCACATGCCTGCGGCCTTCGATCCGAAATCCTTCTCGGGGACGCCGTCGCAGCTGAACCTGGCGGTGCAGGAGGTGGGAATCACATTGGAAGCTTTTCCCGCTTCGATAGAGGCTATCCTGACGTTCGGGAGGCTGCGGAGGTATTCGGACACGAGGAGGATGGCGTTCGCCCTTCCAGACCCGATCATGCCCGCGGAATGGCCTCCGAGAAGCCCTGACACCGTGAGCTCGTACATTCTTTCGTCCGATTGGCCGGTCTCGGGGACAAAACAAGCGTCTATATCCGTGGATCCGGCGCTTCCGATGGTTATCTCGTCCACGTCCTCGCTGTCGATGTTGATCATGGTCCTTCCCTTGAGCCATCCGGGGGCCATCTTCGACGCCCCTATCAGCCCTACCTCCTCGTCGGTGGTGAAAAGGCACTCTATGGATATACCGTCCAATCTGGGGTCCACCAGCGCGCAGAGCATCAGGGCGAGGCCGCCACCGTCGTCGGCTCCGAGGGTGGTACCGTCGGCATGGATCCATCCATCCTCCACGACGGTCTCCAGTGGACAGCTCACGAAATCGAACTCGCGGACCGAGTTGGGGACGATGTCCTGATGCCCCTGCAGAACGATGGTCCTGCCGTTTCCGGCACGGCGTATGAGGACATTCCCGGCGGCGTCCTTCTCGTGCTCGAGGCCGTGCTCAGTCGCGAAATCTGTCAGGTATGCGTTTATCCTCTCCATATGTCCGGAGGGACGGGGCACCTTCGTCAGCTGCAGGAATAATCTAGCTTCTTGAGTGTCGGAAAGATCCATCGAGCCCGCATGGGATTCGGACGATATACGGATTGTCCAGGATAGTATCTGGGTAGCTGGGGTTTTTATAAATACTGAAAACCGTGATTCCAAATTGGAGGATAAAAATGTACAAGAACATCCTTGTAGCAGTCGATGGTAGCGAGAACAACAAGCTCGCGGTCAAGGCAGCTGTGGGACTGGCGAAGGAGTTCGGAGCCAAGCTCACGGCGATATACGTTGAGAATGTCGGGTACAGGCTCCATCCCAACGTGGCGATCCAGGAGGACCCGCTCAAGAACGCCGATGCGGTGTTCGAGTTCATCAAGTCCTATTCGGCGGAGCAGGGAGTCGAGGTCCAGTACAAGGTCGCTATCGGCCATCCTGGAGAATCGATCACCGACCTCACCCCGGATTACGACCTGGTCGTTTGCGGAACGCTTGGACGCTCCGGTCTGAAGAAGGCGGTTCTCGGTAGCGTATCCGAGATGATTACCCGTTTCTCTGATTGTCCAGTTCTGCTTATCCGTTCTCCGAGAGCATGACATAAACGGTGCGGACATGGCTGTCCGTGCCATTTTTATCTATAATTTAATGCACAACATCGGTAATTATTCAATAGTTTTATTAGTAATAGCTACCATTTTGTTGACGTGACTAGAGCCGAACGGTTCATGGATATCCTTCAATCAACAGGCGTCAACCTCTTCGCCGACTCACCTTCGAGACTCATACCTTACATGAACCACCGCGGATTCACGGACCAGGAGATCTCATGTCTGTCCAAGATGGCTGAGACCGAGCCGAAATCCCTTTCCGAGATCATAGTCTCGGAGGACGAGGCCTCGCTTCTGAACGCGGTATCCAAGCTCTCTAAGACCTTCAAGAGCGACTGCAAGATCTGCGCGTCCCTTATCGAGGACCTTCGCAAGGCCTCGGACATGTATTTCGGAAGGCCGCAGCTCGTGGACAGCCTGTTCGATGTCAAATCCATCAAGGCAGTCAAGGACCGCTACGGAACGCTGGTGACGAAGGACTTCATCTTCTCCCCGGTGGAGAACGGCGTCGCGCTGGAGAAGTACCAGGGCTCCCGTTCCGCAGTGGTCATCCCGGACAACGTCCTCTACGAGGGCGGCGCGCATCCCGTCGTAGCCATCGCGGGGTGGGCTTTCGAGGGCCTTTCGTTCATCACATCCGTTTCTCTTCCTTATTCTCTGACGTCCATCGGAGACAGGGCCTTCGCCGACTGCTCCGAGCTGAAGTTCATCGAGATTCCTTCCGGCGTTTCGAATATAGCGTTCGATGCCTTCGACGGATGCGATTCCCTGCAGGCGTTCAGCGTCGATGTGGCCAACGGCCATTTCGCCTCCGACAGCCAGGGCCTGCTCTTCAGCATCGAGAGGAAGAGCGTCGTCATGGCTCCGGCAACCATAGAGGGCGATGTCGTCATCCCCGACCAGGTCGTCGCGATCGACGAGAGCGCGTTCTACGACTGCAGCAATCTGAAGTCGATAGTGGCCAGGGGCTCTCTCGAGACCATAGGCAGCTGGGCGTTCGAGGGATGCACGTCTCTGGAATCCGTCGCTCTCGGCAGCAATCTCAAGCTCATAGACAGCGGGGCCTTCTTCGGATGCCGCTCCCTTAAGAAGCTGGATATCCCCGATGGGGTCAGGATCATCGAGAGCAGGGCTCTGTCCGGCTGCACCAGCCTGAGGGAGATATCCTTTCCTGGAACCCTCTCCACGATCGGGAAATGGGCCTTCGAGGGATGCGCCTCGCTGGAGGAGATCCTCATCCCGGGATCCGTATCCAAGCTCGGACAGGGATTCTTCTACGGATGCGATTCATTGAGAAGGATCGATGTCGACCCTTCGAACCCTTCCTTCAATTCCGACGAGTTCGGGATACTGTACGACAGGAAGCGCTGCGTCATGCTCCGCGCCCCTAAAGCCATCAGCGGAAGGCTGATCGTGAGGGACGGCACTGCGATCATCAACGAGAGGGGATTCGAAGGATGCCGCGACATTGAACACCTTGAGCTTCCGGAAAGCGTGAGCCTTATAGGCAGGAGGGCTTTCGCAGGCTGCTCCGGGCTCAAGGCTCTGGCCATCCCGCCGATGGTGAAGTCCATCCCAGACGGCGCATTCGCGGGATGCACCTCCCTGGAATCCGTGACGATACCAGAAGGAGTCGCCAAGATCGGATGTGGGACATTCTCCGACTGCCCGTCCCTGAAGGAGGTCAGGCTCCCCAAGAGCGCCACCTCGATAGGATACGGCGCTTTCGACGAAGGCGTCCGCATCATCAGGGAATAAGGTCGCACTCGATCTGCGGATTTCCTATCTCTCCTGTTAATGTCTTGCTTTCGTATATTTTTTAGCGACATTATATTTAAGACGAGTGCATAGTTACATCCATGAAACGGACATCCGTCTGCGTCAACAGGCTGGTCGACAGGAGGTACAGGCCTGTCGTCCTATGGGATTGCGTAGACGGCAGTCTGGTCAAGCCCGAGGGCAGGACGGATTTCCCCCATTACGACTTCAGGGAGTCCATAGTCCCCGGGGAGCTCAGGCTCCTGGACTGGGAGTACGGCACCGGAGACGCTGGATGGGCCAAGGACACCGAGTCCGGGATGAAGCTCCTCCTGATGGTCTACTCCAACGATTTCAACCCGTTCTGGAAGACGGCCGACAACTACGCCCTTCTCTCCTCCATTCTCAAAGGAGGCTTCCGCCCTTCGTACATGCCGGATCCGAAGAAGACGTTCGCCGCGGTGATCAACCCCAAGACGAACCGCGCGATGATCATGGAGCCTGGGACGTACGTGATACAGAACGGCGTCATCAAATGCACAGCGGAGCGCTACCAGATGGCCCGCGTGCGTTCGGACGACATGCTCCTGAACGACGAGACGCCCGAGATGAAGTTCTACTGTCTGGACAGCTACCTGGACCGCGAGTCCGATTTCGTCATGGAGGAGGGGAAGACCAAGATCACGGTCACTCCTCAGGGCGAGAAGGTGGACGTCGAAGCCTTGGAGGAGGAGATAAGGAACCTCAGGCTCCAGATCCTGGACGCCTCGGAGAAGTACGAGAAGGAGGCATCCGAGAGGCTCCGCCTGGAGACGCTTCTGAGGACCTCCTCGGAGGACAACCTGAAGTTCGCGCAGGACAACGACCGCCTCAAGAATAGCATGGCGGAGGTCGAGGCCAAAGCCGAGGCCAAGGTCGCCGAGGCCTATGCGATAGCGGAAGAGAGTAGGGCCAGGTACGAGTCGGCCAGCAGCAGCCTTCGCACCCTTCAGAAGGAATTCTCCGAGCTTAGGGCGTCCCTCGACGAAGCTCTGGCTTCCAGGAGGAACGGGCCTCCCACCGGGATCATGGTGAGGAGGGTGTCGGAGAACGAGCTGCAGTCCAGATTCTTCCGTCCTGGCGCGTATTCCGTCCGCATCGCGGTGGACGGCACCTTCCTGATAATACGCCCTGACGAGAACGGAATCCGCTGCGATGGGGGCGTCCTGAGGCTCAAGCAGCTCGCAGAGAAGGTCCCGTTCAAGAGCATGGCGACGTACAACACGTACAGCGTGCCCAACGGCGGCCTCAAGATCCTTCTGAAATGATCATTCCATCGGCTCGGTGGCACCGCCGTACATCAGGTAGTCCAGTATCTTCATGAATCCTGCCTTAGTCCTGTCCGTGATGAAGCGGGAGTTCTGCTTTATGTACTGCTTGAACACGGACGAGGCGTGCCATTCCTTCTCGTCGATCTCGAAATCCCTTCTGTCCGACGAGGTGAACACGCTCTCGATGTCGTAGAACTTGCGGTCGATGTCCGACAGCCTCACGACTTCCACGTCGCTGTCCTCGGCGTACTTGTAGAGGGCGTTCCCTGCGGCGTCGCCGTCCACCAGGATGACGGGGTTCTTCGAGATGTTCCTTATCCTCTCTACGATGGTCTCCTTGTCCCTCACCCCGTTTATGGGAAGGAACGTGATGCCTTTGATGTCGAAGAGGAGCTTGAACGCTGTCAGGTAGTTGTAATCCGTGATGCCTTCCACGAACACCGTCTTCTCGTTGGGGTCGAACAGGACGTGCCTTCCGATGGTGAGGCCCTCGAGGATCGAATCCAGCTGGTCGGGGTTCTGGGTGTCCATCACGGTGAACTTGTCGTGGACGTGGGCGTGGTTGGTCTCGTCCAGAGTCAGGATGCGGAGCTCGTCCAGGTTGTCGCAGTTTATCAGGAACGGCGAGTGGGTGCTGATCACGAAGGTGATCCCCTTCTCGATTGCGAACTCCCTGATCATCTTGGCGAGCTCGGTCTGGCCCCTGGCGTGGAGATTGGTCGCCGGCTCGTCCATGACGACGATGTCGCCTGGGTAGAGCTGTCTGACGCACAGGACGTCGAAGAAGAAGTCGAAGAACCATCTGAACCCGGAGGATTGCCTGTCCAGGTCAAGAGGGACACCGGACTGGTGTATCTCCAGCCCCACCAGGTCCTCCATGAGGCGGAACCTGAACGAATAGGAGCTGCTCTTGTACAGCTCGTTGAAGAGGTCCGCGAGCGGTTTGAGCCTCTCGTTGATATAGTCCTCTGCGGCCGTCAAAGAGCCCGTGGTCCCTTTGCGGAGGAACTCCTCGTGAGCCTTGTTCACTATCGAGGGGCCGTTGTCGATGTACAGCAGGACCCTGGTGATGATGTCGCCGTAGTCCTCGTACCTCTGCTTCAGGTCGGCCTGCTTGCGGTTCGCCTGCTCGTACCTCAGGACCGTCGGCACGAACGGGTACCCGTAGCGCTCCATGAACCAGGCGTCGCCGTCCTTGCCCTTCGGGATAAGCTCTGCGACGTCCTCGTCGAAATCGCTCACCTGATCCGGGGCGCATTCCAAGGCCTTCTTCCTGATCAGCGGGTCGGACATGAGCTTCCTCATGGTATGGACCATGCGGTCTCCTGGAGCCGAATTGACGACGATCCAGGCGGCTTTTATCCTTGTGTCCACAGAATCTCCGTTCGTCAGCTTGTCGAGGATTGCGTACGAATCCTCCCTCACGGCATGGACGTCGTCCGGATCCCATTCGGGGCTGATCTCCTTGATGGCCTCCCATTCCGGGTCGACCTCCCCGTTGTCGAAGACCAGCATGCGGATGTCCGGTCCGGACCTCCCTTCCTCCAGCGGGAACGACGGGTAGTCGCTGTCGAGGTACTCCGGGTCGTCCAGATGGCAGATGGCATCGAGGACGTTGCTCTTGCCGCAGTTGTTGGGGCCGACTATGAATATGACCCCTCCCAGACGATCCTTGTCGATGCTGCGGTTGAGAGTCATCTCCGTGTCGCTAATGCCGAAATTGCGGAAGTTTCTGATGCGTATCTTCCTGCAGTGGCTGTTGCGCTCCTCGACAGTGTCCATCTTAACGCCGAATATTCCAACACTTTCAAGGAAAAAATACCATCGGTCCGATTTTCCTGTAAACCAGAGATTCAGCACTCGCAGATCTGTCGATGCCATGCATCCAGAATCGAGGAGAGAGTTCTTGTTGGATGGATATGCAAAGCTATCCCGGGATCAGCGGAGGACGACCTTCAGCCCGCCGTTGAAGTGGTAGGCGTCGTACTTCCGGGGCTCGTCGAACTTCACAAGATCCTCCAGAGACGGGATGGAGAGCGTTCCGTCCACGCATGCGACCTTCCCCTGGACGTCGGGCTTGAAGGTGACGTAGGAGCCGTTCCTGGCCATCCTGACGTCGTACCTGCCTGCCTCGAAGAGCGAGGACTCGAACTGCGTGGCCGATATCCTTTCCACTGTGCCCGCTATCTCGGAGAGCGGTATCCCGGACTTCAGCTTCCTGATGATCTCGTCCTGCTCCTTTATCCTGGAGTCCTTCTCGGCGATCGTCTCCGCGGCTATAGCCTCGGACTCCTGGAACCTGTATTCCAGCGCGGAACGCTCCATGCGGATCTTCTCCAGCTCGGCTCTGATTATGGCGTTCTCGGACTCCAGCTGGGTGCACCTCTCCTTGGCCTCTTCGGAGGCTTTCGGCATGTCGACGAGCTCCTTGTTCCTCTTGCGGAGGGCTGCGTTCTCCTTGGTGAGGGATTCGACCTCCTCCATGAGGTCACCCAGCCTGGTCTTAGCCCTGGCCAGGTCGTTTCCCAGCTCCCCGTTCTTCTTGCGGAGCTTCTCGTTCTTGGATTCGATGTCCTCCACCCTCTCCTTGAGCGATGCCACCTTGGCCTCGAGGTCCGGAGAAGGCTTGCCGATGGCGGTCTGCTTGTTCCTGAAGGAGCCTTTGGCGCTGGGCGGGGAAGCCTGCATAGCCTCCGTCTTCTTGCGGAACTCTTCCATGTTCTTCTTGAGGTCCTCTATGACCAGCTTGAACGTCTCGGCGTCCTCTTTAGAGATCTCCATAGGCTCCTCTGCAGGCTTTTCGAGCTCTTCCGTCATATCCTCAACCTCCTTCGACATTTGAACAGGGGTGTATCCAGACCGTAGGTTAAAAACATGGCACACCCATCTACCCCTGCGCATGACCCTATTCGCCGAGCACAGCTACAGCCGCGTCATGGTGTTCGTGGACTACATGAACATCAGAGAGTGCATTCCGCACACGGGCAAGGAGCCCACCTTGGACCTGCTCAGACTGACCAGGATACTGGTAGGTGGGCGGGACCTGATAGGAGCGTATGTCTTCGATGCCTCCAAGAAGTACTCCACCGAGAACGACCTGATGATCCGGGAGCACGACAAGCTACGCATGGACGGGTTCAGGGTGATCTCCAGGGAGTCCATGGAGAAGACCTCCGACGGGCGCCTGGTGCAGAAGGAGGTCGACGTGTCTCTCGCGTGCGAGATGCTGGAACACGCGCTGATGAACCATTTCGACGTGGCTATCGTGGTCTCCGGAGACAGGGATTTCGTCCCCGCGATGCAGAAGGTCCAGGCAGCCGGGAAGAGGGTCGAGGTGGCTTCATTCAAGGGCTCGGTCAACAAGGAATGCATCAAGACCGCGGACGTGTACAAGCAGCTGGACGACATCCCGTTCCTCATGATGCGCCCGGCTTTCGACGAGGGCGGTGACTACGTTGGATGAGGACTCCGATTACGACCAGAAGTTCGGCAGCCTCGTCAAGGACATCGACAGGTACATGGTCCTCGAGTTCGAGGTCAACCGCAAGTTCAAAGGGATAAGCGGACTGGTGGCTTTCACGGACGACAACAGCATCGTCTTCCTGAGGAGCGGATACGAGGACGTCGTGCGTCCTGGAGAGATCTGGCTCTGCTCGGTGAGCAAGAACGAGAACGGCATAAGGTACGCCAGGCCGATGGACCAGGTCACCCTGTCCATGCTCATGCAGATGAACGAGAACCTCCGCAGAGCCATCGAGGACTCCCTCTGGGACAGGAATAAGCCCGTCTACGAGGACGCCTTCCGCCAGCGCTTCATCGCCGAGGAGTACGACAGGATCAGGGAGGAGCTCAAGGAGGAGAGCCGCAAGACGGTCAGCGAGCTAGAGTCCAGGATACATGAGCTGGAGACCCAGCTGGAGCAGAAGCAGTTCGCCCTGGAGTCGATGAGCGTGGGCGTGGACGACGAGGAGATCACGCTATCCTCGGAACCGGTTCGCGCCAACGTCCCGGAGCAGCCTCCGCAGTACTACCGCGAGACGGACCCTGCCAGGCTTGGGGAGGACGCGAGATCCCCGCTCCCAAGGGCGTTCAAGGTCCGCCGGTTCGGGCCCAGGTCCTTCCAGAGCGAGTACTTCACCGGAAGGAGGTGCTTCGTCCACATCAGCCCCAGCAGGAAGTACGTGCTGGTCCGCTTCCACGAGGACGGAAACATCTACTGCTTCAACCACACCATCTCCATAGGCGGCCTGGAGAGGATAAGCGACTACGTCGAGGGCGCCGAGTACAACGCCGAGTACAGCAAGAGGTACGAGGGCATCCTCATAAACCTGCAGTCCAGCTGAATCTTTCAGGACAACAGGTTTATCCGTCGCGGTAGATTCGGCATCCATGGGGAACCTTAGGATAGACACCGACAAGTGCATCGGCTGCGGCAAATGCGTCCGCATGTGCTTGGCCAACAACCTCGAGGTCAAGGACAAGAAGGTCCGCGAGCTCGGGGCCGGCTGCATAAAGTGCGGCCACTGCGTCTCCTCGTGTCCGAAAGGAGCGATCGAGCTCATCGGCGGCACCGAAGGCGAGACCTCTCTGAAGAACAAGGGCATGCTGGACGGCAGGCTGATCTCGGACGAGGACCTGGAGACCCTCTATTCTGCGATGAGAGGCGGATTCGCCGGAAAAAGGTGCTGGTTCGCCACCCTGCAGGGCGAGCAGCTCGACAGATACGTGGAGGATTCCATGGATATCCTCAAGAAGGGCGCATCCGACATGCCCATAGTGGGGGATTGGGAGAAATGGAGGGAGAAGCACGACGTCCTGGAGCCCAACCCGGTCCTATGGGAAGGGAAACAGGTCCTGTTCATATTCGCCGACGGTCCGGACCAGGCCTTCGAAGCGTCCAACAGGATGATCGTCAGAGGCTTCCCGATGGGCATCCGCGGATTCCATTCCAACGCTCTCATGATGGCCCACAAGCTCGAGCCTACGATGCTGGACGCCTACTTCCCGGGCGCCGTCGGCAAGATGTACATGGCCTTCGTGATCGGCCATGGAAGGCGTCTCGTCGAGCCGCTGTTCAAACCTATCGAGAAGATGAAAGGCATCTTCCGCTGAAACTCAAGCTGGCCAGGGAATTACCGGCCAGCATCCCTTTTTATATCTCTCTACCGATTTTGAGGGCATGGCTCCAGCATTCGTTCGCGTTCCGGTAAGCGAATCGCTGGTCATGGCGGAGTCCGCGGCCGACTTCTATGCGGACGACCCCGTCTTCGCCTACCTCCTGGGGAAGAAGAACGGCCCCATGCAGAGGCGTCTGGTCCTGAGGAACTGCATCGTGACGTCCGACGCCACGCAGTCGATCTATTCCGACGATTCCCGCAAAGCCTTCGTGCATGTGGTGGAGCCAGGCTCATGGGACGGGAATCTCCACCAGTTCATCCTCAGGGGGACGATGAAGATCCCCTTCGTGATAGATTCCGATGCCATAGCCAGGCTGTCCGACTATCGCGATGCTTGCGTGAAGTCTATGCCCAGGGAGGGCCTCAGCCATATTTCCGCCGTCTATTTCTCCGACGGATGCGACGATCTTGCCAGCAGGGTCCTTGAATCGGTGTTCGAAGGTATCGGTGCCTGCTATTCCGTCGTCCATACCGACAGGGAGGCCTCTGTTTTCGAGAGTGCGGGCTTCGTCCAGCATTCGGCTTTCGACTTCCATGGCATCAGATGCAGGGTCATGTTCAGAGCAGATTAAATGCGTCCAATGCGATACTGGATGCATGTGGGGATACGAGGCTGCGCTCAGAGTTAGAGACCGCAAGATAAGCGAGATCGCTAAGGTCATAGGGTACACGAACGCAGAGAGGCGCTACAAGCTCCTGGGAGAGCTTGGCCGCGACATCGAGATCTGCAACTGCACCATATCCGGATCAGGGATATGCAACATACCTTCTGTCCCTGTTTCTGACCCTGGTTACCGCTCTTCTCTGTCCGGAACAGATCTGGAAGACGAGCTGGACCTCGATTCCATCAGGGCAGCACCTCCTCAGATCAGGGACTTCATCAGGGACATGTTCTCTATGGCCTCGAATGCCGCATCCGAGGACAGGACCGAGCCCTACAGGGATGCCGTGGAATCCTTGAAGGACGAGCTGGCCTCGTGCCGCGACAGGATCGACCAGCTCTCCGCCGAGATGGACTACAAGCGTTCGGAGCTCGAGGCTTCGGAGGAGGACAGGAGGGGCCTTCTGGAGACCATCGACGAGCAGTTGGCCGAGATCGCCTCTCTCAAGCGCAGGTTATCCGACATGGCAGAGGAAGCCGAGATCGGCCATGCCAGGATGGAGGAGCTCTCGACCCAGATAGAGGAGCTGAAGGCCCAGGCATCGGAAGAGAAGCCGGCAGATCAGCCTTCACCCGAGGAGCCGGAGCCTGTCGAGGAACAGGTTCCTGAGATCCAGGAGGAGCCTGCACCGGCGGAGGAGCCGGTTCCAGAGACCAAGGATGAGCCAGCGTCTTCAGAGAACCCGGCCTCAGAGCCCGCGTCATCGCCTGCTGAAGATGACATGATCTCCAGGATCTCTGCCATGAAGCTCGCCAAGATCGACCTGTTCATGGACAAGATGCTGTCGGGCGAGATCGACATGGACGAGTGCGACGACCTCATCAGCATGCTCAAGTTCGAGCTCGCCTTCCTGGACGCCACCAGGTCCGGAGGAGACCTCGACAACCTGCCTTTCGTCGCCCAGCCTTCGCCCAAGATCCTGAAGGATTACAGGAATTCGCTCACCGAAGAGGAGAAGACGCTCGACCGCGAGTACAAGAAGCTCTACAGGAGGGCCTTCCCCCTCGAATGAGGCCGTCGCATGGAAGATTTCGAGCAGCAGGATCTCTTCATCGACGCCGTGAGCGAGGCTCTGGACGTATGGCCGTTCGAGGTCATAGACCGCAACGAGATCCACGACCCCTTCGAGCCCGACCTCACCGTCATGGACCAGGACGAATGGGTGTTCACCGTAGTCTGCCAGTGGTGCGAGAGCGCGGAGGACCAGATACGCTTCTTCCCTGGGACTTTCGACATGAGGAAGTGGATCCAGGACGACGACGAGCGCCCCCTGTACTTCGCTCTGGGTGTCGGCGGAACCCCGGAGAATCCGGACATCATGTGCTTTTCCAGGTTCTTCATGTACGCTCGCGACGAATGGCCGGTCGGACGTCTGGACGAGACCCGGATCAGGAGGCTCTGCCCAGAGTCCATCCGCAAGGCTGTGGAGAAGGATTTCGAGAGGATGTACTCTCCGAGCCGACCGTGTTGCCGGTACGATGGTTATTTATATAGCACCCCGATAGTGCCGGCCAGGTGCGTCTCATGGTTGAAACTGATACCAGATTCGAGAAAGCCAGGATCATCGGCGCAAGAGCCCTCCAGATCTCCTGCGGGGCTCCCGCATTTACGGACGTCGAGACCGCCAGGATGCTGGATCCCATCGACATCGCCGAAGCCGAGTACGACAGCGGCCTCATCCCGATCAGCGTCATCAGGAAGTGACCTGCCAAACCGCTTACGAACCTCTTGCCTTCTTGCTTCTGCGTGCTCCGATAGCCCCGGACAGGGCCATCGACAGCGCCAGCGACAGGATTATCGCTATCGCTCCGAATATTATTCCCTCGGGCACGCTCTCGATCGGGATCGCATCCCCGGTTATGGGATGGAACAGCCCCGCGACGAGCTTCAGGAAGAACACGTGGAACATCATCACCGACAGCGAGAAGATGCCCAGGACCGAGAGCAGCTTTCCGACGGACTGCAGCCTCGATACGGCCATGCAGAGCGTCATGAAGCAGTGCCCGCATGCGAGGGTCCCGACAGGCACGAGGAACGCGGAGACGCCCCCGTACTGGCCCAGGATGCCGTCCAGGAGGTTGTACCCTATGGGGAATGCCGCGGTCCATGCGAGCCCGAAAAGGAGCATGAACAGGGTGAACAGCCAGAAGCGGGCGGTCTTCCATTCCCTCTCCATGCGTCCCAGGACGTCAGCCTTGGCGAGGCGGGCCCCCATGAGCATCACGGCCGCGGTTGCGAAGGCGGTCTCGCAGGCGAACGGAAGGTGGACGGGCAGGAACTCTATCAGGACAGCTGATACGCCGCACAGGACGGCCATGGAGGCTATGGTCTTCGCATTGCTGTCGGACACCCTGTCCACCACCGCGTAGAACGGGACGCAGGCCACCATGAAAACGATGAAGAAGTAGTACGACAGGGTGATGTTGCACGGGCCGATCTCGTGGCGGGTGTGGGCCGGCTCGAACGTGGTGTTCCCTATGAGCGAATGGAAGAGCTCGTCCAGGAACTCTTCGAACGGTATCGCTCCCACCGTGGCGCTCACGAAAAGCCACATCGCGAACGTCAGCACCGTGGTGCAGATCACGAAGGTCGGGATTATCTGGACGAACCTGCGCCATACGTTCTGCGCGAACGTCCGTCCCGGCTTATGGAGATACCCCGAGATCATGAAGAAGACGAACAGCAGGGTGTAGAAGTACTGGGTGATCAGCGATACGGGGTCCGACAGGACAGAGGATCCCGTGGGGACCACCATCCCTTCGCCTTCGATGACGGCGTTCTCCAGCGCATGGCAGAACACGATGACCGTTATGCAGATGCCCTTGGCTATGTCCAGGGCGCGAATCCTGCCTGTCGCCTCGGTCGTCATCTCTTTGTCATGAACGATTTCATTTATAACTGCAACCTAAGGGGATCCGTTCTCAAATCAGACGGAGCACGCCGTCGACTCCTTGGAAGGAGCATCCCGAGATCCTATCGGGAACCAACTCGACGGGCTTGTCGTCCTTGTCCAGGAATTCCAGGCCGAAGAAAGCGCTGCCTCTGATGGATTCCAGTCCCGCGGGTATCGATACGCTCTCTGCGGAGATGCAGTCCGAGAACGCCCCTCCGCCGATGCTCACGACGCTTCCAGGGATGTCTATGGACTTCAGGGACATGCACTTGAAGAAGGCCCAGTCGTCGATCGCGGCGATCCCATCGGAAAGCTCTGCTTCGAGGAGCGACGCGCAGTCCGAGAACGCCCCCTTCGGCACGGTCCCGATGGCCGCCGGGATCGACACCTTCCTCAGGGAGGCGCACCCGGAGAACGCCCATTCTCCGATGTAATCCACGCTGTCGGGGATGGTCACGGACTCCAGCAGGAAGCAGTCCGCGAAGGCCTCCTCGCCGATGCACTCGGTCCCTCCGGGGAGGTCGATGTAGCGAAGCGACAGACAGCCGTAGAAGGCCCTCCTGCCGACGAATCTGATCCCGGCGGGCATGGATACCGATTCGAGCTCTGAGCAGCCTGAGAAGGCTTCCTCAGCCACGTAGACGATGTTCTCCGGAAGGGCGACGTAGGACACGGAAAGTCCGGCGAAAGCCCCCTTCCCTATGCAGGACACAGGACGCTCCTCTCCGCCGATCAGGACGGTGTCGGGTATCTCTGCTGTACCATCCTGGCAAGACCCTCTGACCAGCGTCACGGCCCCGTCCTCGAGGGCGAACTCCATGCCGCCAGCTTCCGTGCATTCCATGGTTGACGAAAGCAGTTACTGATTAATGAAAACTGTCTTCCAGTTCGAAGGAATGGCGTCTGTCCGTCTCGTTGGCGATGAGATCAAGAGTCTTCTTCTCAATGTCGTAAACCGAGCAATGTCCCGTATGCCACATGTCCACCACTCCCTTCCCCGCGAACCTGGCGATGGCGCGGTCGATGCGGGCCTCCATCCAGTCCTCGGCGACCATGTCCACGGTGAAGTCGCCCTCGCCCTTGCGGGTGTAGTCATTGTAGAACTCGCTGTACCAGAACGGGACGGTGGAGCGGTCGTAAGTCCTGGAGTACCACGCGGTCTTCAGGGCGGCGAACATGCTGTCTCTGTCGTGTATGTCGGCGTAGCCGTCGGACAGCACCCTGTACCTCTCCAGGCCGTGGGAATGGGGCTTCAGGTCCGCCCTCTTGTATACCCCGGACAGATGGAAGTTGGACATGATCCTGACGCCGTAGGTCACGCAGGTCCTGCCTCCGATGAACTCCACGACCGCGGATCCGATGCTGTCCATGAGCATGAAATGCATCTCGAAGCCGTCCATGTGCCCTCTGGGAAGGGAATGGACGTCCTTCTTGGACAGGAGCTCCACAGCCTCGTGGACGGAACCGGCATGGTCCAGGAGATAGCGGACGACCATCGCCATGGACATCCTCTCGGCGCCGGGGTTGGAGGATGCCGTCTTCCCCCTGTCGCTGACTGTTATCCCGTTCACGCAGCATGCGAATCCAGCGTCGTTCACGCCGTCCATGGTCATGAACGGCACGTAGGAGTACAGCTCGGTGTCCTCCCCAGAATCGACTATGGACGAAGGTATCAGAGAAGACGAAACGCCCAAGGTGGCATGCAGCCCGTCCCTGGCAGGCGTGTGGACTACGAAGTCGACCTTGTCCCCGATGGCCCAGTCGTAGTTCCTTCCGAGCAGGCTTCCCTTGGATACCGCGGAGCAGGATCCCGACGCGGGAGGGTTCGCCGAGAAATATCTCTCTGCGGCCTCGTAGTCGTAGCTGTAGTAGGTCGTCTCGTACAGGAGGTCGTCCACCTTCCTCACAGGCCCCATGAACGTCTGGCGGGTGTTCTCGTCCATTCTGAGACCGAGAAGAGGTACTCGGACATTATCTTAGCGATTAGAAGAAAGGGATAAGAGGTTTGGAGGGCGCTGTGCCCTCGTTTTCACCGGGATCTGTCGGTATCGACGGCAGAGGTCTCTCCGACGTCGAAGTTGATACCGCAGGACATCTCGGGGTGATGCTTGTGGTTCCACCACTGGATGGCCATCCAACAGGGCACGTATGCAAAGGTGGCGGCGATTCCCACAAGCACGTACTCGAATCCCATGTACAGGTTCACGTAGTAGAGCAGTCCGGGGATCATGAAGAAGAACTCGAAGATCATCATGAACCAGGCTCCGGCGTACCAGAACTTTCCGACCTTGTAGACCCTCTCGACATCCTTGAACCTGGGGTCCCTGCGTGACTTGATGAACGCCATGCAGCACATTCCGAGAGCGATGGCGAATCCGAGCGCAGAGACTGCGAGGATCTGGGACGCGGTGATTCCGGCGAGGATGACGATGAATCCGATAGCGGCCTCGAAGAACATGGCGTACATAGGCACACCGTACTTGTTGGTCTTGGAGAACACCAAGGGGAAGTTACCGTCCTTCGCCATGATCTGGATGGTCCTGGCGGTGGCGAGGAAGGCGCTCTGGATGATCATGACCATTCCGGCGATGAGCAGGATGACGGCGATGAGCCCTCCGATATCTCCGAAGTCGGTCTTGGCGATGGGTATCAGGGTGGAGGCTCCTGCCTCTTCGATTCCGGCCTGGCCGAGGGTTCCGTACATGCAGAACGCGATCACGAAGTACATGAACAGGCAGAGAAGTCCGCAGGCGGTGAGGGCCTTGGGGACATCCTTCTCAGGCTGTTTGTACTCGGCACCGTAGGTGGCTGCGGACTCCCATCCGACAGCGCTCCACTGAGCGACGGTGAAGCATCCGAGAATCAGCAGGATGCTGTCTCCGTTCCACGCCCATCCGGTGGGAGTTATTTCGTTGGTGATTGTTTCGAGGTGGAATGTTCCGTTGAACAGGGGGACGAGACAGATGATGAGGATGGGGATGATGGTTATAGCCGCGAGTATGAGCTGGACCTTCGCTCCGCCCTCGAGTCCCTTGCGTCCCGAGAGGATGATGAATCCGTAGATGAGAGCACCAAGGAGAAGATAGAAACCGGTAGCGGTCATTCCGTCGATTCCGAGGTTGAAGTAATCGTTGATGTAGACACCGGTCATGATGGTGAAGATAGGGATGACGGGAACCCAGGTGGCGAAGTACGCCCATGCTCCCAGAGATCCGATGACCCTGCCGGTGTTGATCTTTTTGTTCTTGTATTTCTCGTCGTCTCTGTAGATGTGCTGAATCGAGCCTCCGATGCCTGCTACGCCGAAGGTGGCGCACATCTCCCCGAGAGGGAGGTTTAGCAAGAAACCAGAAAGGACGGAGAACACCCATATGAGGATGCTCATAGCCCAGAGGCTCAGAGAAAGATCGCACAGAGACGGGACGATGAGGATGGGGATTCCCATAGCGATGATGAGACCCTGCTTCCAGTCAATCGTCCTGAGAAGCTCGTAGGTACCGCCCTGGGTACCGGTGCTTTCTGCGTCTGCCATTGGATGACCTCTTGTGCAACGTGTTTCCACTGATGCTTATAAGCATGTAACACTAGGTGGTATAAATTTGTTGACGTTTAAATAAAAATATTGAGCGCCTCACTTTATTAACTTTCGGAGCAAGAAGCATAGTTTCATATAGCATCCGACACAAAATACGCAATGTATTTTAACGGTTGGCGATAAGAACCATTTCACTTTCTTTGTTTTTCAAATCAACTTGTCGGTACGATGTTATTTTAACATGTATTAAGATTCCAAGACAAAGATTTCAGAATCCAAGTTGAAATGGTGATTGCATGGGGCTTTTCGACAAAGTATTGAAGGATGTCTCGAAAGGAATTCAGGACGCCGTCAGCCAGAAGGTGGAGGATGAAGCCAAGAAAGCGGCCGAAGACGTCGTTGACGATGTTGTGGATAAGGCCAAGGAAGAGGTGGCTGGAGAGGTAGCTGAACAGGTCGGCGACAAGGTAGGAGAAGCCGCAACCGGAGCCGCGACAGAACTGAGCGATTCCGTAGGAGAGCTGAAAGACGCCCTAGGCAACCTGGACAGCGCGATGAAGGAAGCGAACGAATCCATGAAGGACGTGTCCGAAGAAGATTGGAACAGGGCCGCATCATTCCTGGAGGGCATGGCCAAGGACAGCATGAAGGGCATGCGCGTCTGCCTCGAATGCGAAGAGGCTGTGAAAGGGGACATGAAGTTCTGTCCGAAATGCGGGGCGAAGCTTCCTGAAAAGACCGTGATGGAGCTGGCCATGTGCTCCAAATGCGGGAAGCAGAACGTGCCCGGAACGGACTTCTGCGGAGAATGCGGCGCCAAGCTGCCATACAAGGAGATGATGGAGGAGAGGCAGATCAGGAAGGACCAGGAGGTGCTGTCCAAGTGGTCGGAGAACCTTTCCTGCTATCCGGCATGGAGCTGCGGCGGGAACGATTACGTCATCGAAAGGGTGGAGGACAACATATTCCAGTTCTCCGCATGGTTCGAGAAGGACCCCGACGGCGCCAAGAAAGCGGTGGATCAGTACGCTCAGATCCTGAAGGATGACGGATTCCGCAAAGCAGGGCAGTACCCTTCCGATCATCACCTGTACAAGATGGTGGACGGGGTCTGCTACCATGTGGATCTCGAACATTGCTTCGAGTCCGGAGCGGACACCGCCGACATCTATTTCATCCTGAACGACGAGCCGACCGGCGGATTCGACTATGTGAAGCCGGAGCCGAAGAAGAAGTCAGGCGGCCTGTTCGGCATGTTCAAGTGAATGCAACAACGGCCAGCTTCCGAGCGGAAACTGGCCGTGAAACCTTTCAGTTATGTCTTACTGCTTCAGGAAGGACTTGCATCTGGCGTACAGGTCGTCCGTCGGCTGAAGGTCTGCCCAGCCCTCCGGAGCGTCTTTTATCGCCAGGCGGGTTCTTTCCGAGATCTTCTCGACGTCAGCGTCGAAGCTCTCCCTGTCTCCGATCCCGGTGTCTATCTTGAGGATGTTGCGGTAGTCCCCGAGGCTCAGGAGCCACCTCATATAGCCGTCGCGACCGGGCTCTATGCCGAGAGCCTCCCTCATATCGTCGGTCAGGCTGGCCTCCGTGGCTTTGGATTCGGCCTGGTCAGCATCCATGAACTCGTCGTAGTTGTTGGCCATCGCCGGGAAGATGTACAGATGTCCTACGAAATTCTTCTGGAGCTCGTTGTATTTGGGCCCTCCTGCTATATTGACCCCTACGCAGTCGTGGCATAGGTTTCCTTTGCTGTCGCAGAACATAGCGCTCGGCTTCATGCCTTTCTCTTCGCACCATCTGGGGATGTTCCAGTCGTAGTTCCCGCATGTTCCGAGGTAGAACCCTATGCCGTCCACGAACGGCTGCATGTCGACGGCGTACTCCTCGATGGTCGACTTCAGGACATCCGGTTTGGAGTGCAGTCCCAGGTCCATCGTCCTTATCAGGATGTTGAAGGCTCCTTCGACGGGTTGGTACCTCCAAGCCGTGACGTCTCCCCAGTCTATGAGGTCGTATTTTATCCCCGCCTTATCGAACTTCCTTTTCAGAGAAGATGCGCTTCCCGCATCGATCAAGGTTATCATCTTCTCCTCTGGGTCCTTTTTCAAGCTGTACAGCAGGTTGTCGTCAACCATCGGACAGATGATCACTCCCAGCACGCCGGACGTCATGATATCCCCACTTAAATTTGTAAATAAAACGGTTACGATTTGAGGAAGGCATACCTTTCGGTCTGGTCCACGTTGCGGAACTCGTGCTTCTCGTAGTAGCCGATGAGCTTCCCCTCGTCCCTGAGGGCGACCATATAGACGTCCTTGTTCTTCTTCGCGTTGTAGAACGTGTGGACGATGTTGTTCCTCTCGTCCTGCTCGAACCATTCAACCACCTTTGCGATCATCTCGCGCGCCCTCTGGGGATGGCAGTCCATGACATTCCGTCCGACCCAAAGCTCCCCGCCGTCGTCAGAGTACTCCTCCACAGCGGCCGGATTCATGTAAACGATGGTGTGCCCGGTGTCGCAGATGACCACCGGCGCAATGTCTTGGTCTATAAGGCTCTTGAAGAATGGAAGCAGGTCCATGTGCGGGCAAGGCGATTCGTCTTAATAGCGATTAGTCTGTAATCGGCGAAGATCCGTCTCGGCTTATCGTTCGACGTTGTTCTTCTGACTCGGAAATCGGTGAGTTTTCCTGTGGACAATTTCTTCTATGATATCCTCCATAGCGATTCCCGATAGCTTGTCGATGCAGACGCCAGTCATAGAAGAAGGGTCGTCTCCCGTTCCAGAAGATCGTGCATCCAGGGCCAAATGGCCTTCCTCATCATATATCGACATCGAATCTGAGATATCTTCCTGCAGAGAAGCCGTTTCCTGCGGCCTGGCAGAAGAGATGGACCTTTTCAATGTCCTGATGTGCTCGAACGATCCCGCCCATCATTCCGAGGCCATGGAGATCGCCCTCAAGAACAAGGACGAGGCGTGGGGAAGGATCCTTCTGTTCAGGATGTACTACAACGGCGTAGCGGCGGATTGCGATGTCAAGACCGCCCTGTACTGGCTCTATCGCGGGAATCCGGATTTCCTCTATAACAACGGCACTAGGATTCGTTATACCATCAACCCGGAGATCTTCCTGCATGGGGACATCGTGCTGTGCGGATCGAAGGATGAGGTTCGTTCCCTGTTCTGCATCTGCGCTCAGTACGGAGTCCGTCCAGACCATTACATATGCCCTGAACAGGATCTATACGAGTTCTTCGGAACGCCTTGCCCTGACGATGGACAAAAGAGGTGCTACATCAAGTTCAGCACCAGAAGGGATCTCTCCATCGGACCAGGCGCCCATTTCGTCTATTGTCCGTATGACGAGACTTACGTAGCGAAGAATCAGCTTCTGATCCCTAGGTTACTGCAGCCAGAGATGGAGGGCGTCGAGATCCCTGTTCCTGTCAGCCCTTCCGAGCTAGCGGCAGTCAGGAACAGCATCATGGTCGACGTTCGCGCTCTGAACCAGAACGGATATTATGTCGGAGCGGCGAATTCTAAAGTACTCGTTACCCTCCATCTGGACCAGCTGGAAGCGATCTACAAGATGGGGAAGGCCATGTACGACAGGATGTGCTCCAAAGGCGGACTCTTCCTGATAACGTCATTCAATCCTATGGGCGATAATTTCAACAGGCTGAACAAGTTCGAGGGCATGGACTTTTCGGACGTCACGTACGTGGTCAGCGAGTCTGCCAAAGATCTTCCGATGCTTCTTGGTGCCGACGGTCTGGTCGCGAACAGATCGGACCTCAAGGCCATTCGTGTGTACCTGTCAATGAACAACTACGAGGACTCCAGATTCAGGATGGCCCCCAGGATGCCACTTTATCCGGGATACTTCTTCCACGGGGACCTGGACACAAGCTTCCTGACCGGGGTGGCCAGACGCACGGGCGAATCGTCCCTAGATCTGGTCGGACCTGTCGAGGACGACTGCAAGGAGATGGTTCGGACAAGGCTGAAGGCTCCGCCTATGGTTCTTCTGAACCCGTATGGAATCACCATAAAGGGCAGGAGCGAGACGGAGAACGAAAGAACCTACCGGATAATATCGGCGCTTTCCGAAATATTCCTCGAAGACGGATACATGGTCTACACCAACACGCCCTTCCCCGAACAGGCGGAGCTTCCAGGCACCTAGCGCTACGAAAGCGACATCGTGTCGTTCGTAGCCGAATCCTCGAAGTTCGATCTCATCGTCACAGTGTTCACAGGCTTCATGGAGGTTGCCATGTATACCGACTGCAACCTGGTGGTCCTCGGGTTCCCGGAGGATTCCCGCTATTTCATGGCTGAACAGCTCCATCACGACAATTACTGGGAATACGACGTCATGAACAACGATCCGGAAGTCCTGACGAGCACGATAGCCGAACAATTCAGCGATATGTGCATCGACAAGCCCAGGCTCAACAAGAAAAGGACCGAGCGTCTTATGACCATCAAGGAAAAGGCTGCGATATTCGCTGGTGAAAAGGTCTCCATCGATCTTGTGAATCTGCTCCATGACTCCATGAGCAAGGACGAGATAGGACCGCTTCTGGCCGAGGGTCCGGAAGACCCGCTTCTTTGCTGCATATGCGCCCGGGCGTTGGAGAGAGGCGTTCTTATCGATGCCAACATGATCGGTGCCATCAGGTGGTATCGGAAAGCGGAAAAGCAAGGCGTGGATTGGACGAAGGGCAGGATAATCCAGATCAGAAGGCGGATGAAGCGCAGTTCATGAAGCATCGATTTTGTTTGCAGGACATGCAAACCCTTTTTCGACCTCTTATGTGCTGGTATGAAACTCTAACTCCTGGATTTTATGGTATAAGTCCGGAAGCCTACCTGCGGCCTTCTGGGCCGGATCCGCAGGACCGTGCCGACCGGCGGGGCGCTTCGG
>JAEEGI010005682.1_pt1 | contig 28626 bp, 24 predicted proteins | sample 8958751 | NCBI WGS metagenome assembly JAEEGI01 (sample SAMN16246545, study PRJNA631951) | gut metagenome | biome: gut microbiome; feature: rumen; material: KS-attached | host: Bos | place: Iran: Karaj | collected 2018-10 | reverse complement strand
TATTCGACTCGTCTTCACTCCAGCCAATAATATGACAAGCATGAAGTAGTTTGGGATTATTGATGCCAGTAATACAGCACTTGTTTTCATACGATGATAACACGGTATCCCTAAAGAAACTTTGATTGATTCTTCGCTTTACCTCTTGGGTTCGCTCAGTACCTTTAGGCAAATCATGAGTGTCAATAGTCAAAGAATCTTCAAGTTCCTTATTCCTGAACTTAGCCAGTAGCACTTCTGCATCATATGCAAGTTGATCCCAATGGCCATAATACTTATTCCAAACAATCTCATCAAGCTTTCCTGTGTGGCCAAGACCACCAACACCTCTTTCTTTCATTTGAGGGTCAAAACTGGCAAGATTCCCAACCTTACGGACAATAGCACCAGGGGAACGACCAAGTAATTGCCCTAAATCTTTAACAAACTGCTTAGTCCCGGAGAATTGGCCAAAAGGATTCCTGCAATACTCATAAAGTACCACCGTAATCTGTTCTTCTGTCCAGTTGTCTCTTGCCATAATTTTATTTTTGTTTGAAGCCTTCTTTCAGAATATTAAGGAATAATTCATTGTTTGCTTTAGCATCTTTAATAAAAGCATCAATAGATAAGATATACGTTCCAACCTTATATGGCTTACTATCATCAGAAAGGTCTGTGTACCACTCATTCTCTTTGTAATAAAGGCTGTCTTTTGAATAAAGTGGAGTATAATGATTGTTTCGCAATGATAATTTAAAATCGTCCGTGAATTCCACGATGCCATAGAACCACATTCGTTGTATTTTATTGGGGAAGTGTTTCAGTAGTTTTACAGCTCGTTGCTGTAATTGACTTTCGGCTTCTTCCGTTTTTGCCAAACTTATGCCTCGTTTTTTTAATTCAATAATTACAACATCTACAGAGTTATTCTCTGCTTTTTCGGGATTATCTGAAAACATTATGACAATATCAGGCCTGCCATCATCTTCAATGTTATTTGCTTTTTGAGTTATCTCGTCAAGGACTTCTGTCATTGTTCTCTCGCTCATAGCTGTTGTATATGTCATGTATTTATTGTCTAACAACCACAAATTGTTAGAGTAAATGCTCTCCATGTCGCCTTTTTTTAACACAGAGCGTTTGGGCAGTATAAGGTTGTGCAGGTCTGCTTCCGAGTTTTTGTCAGTATATTTTTCTATCTTTTCAATGATTTTTTCACGATACAAAATGTATTGTGCCAAAGTTCTTGAAGAAATGTCCAAAGCCTTATCGTATTGTGCATCATCAAGCGTACTTGCTTCTAAGATTTCTTTTTGAGCTTTTAGGAACGATTTTTGGGCATCATCGATGGTTTTTGCTCTAGGGATAATACCAATTTCACTATTGTTAAAATAACCGACAAGGTGAGGATATATTTTTGTCAGATTATCTTTTTCTTTCCCTCTTTTTTCCTTGACGAATGGAATCTCTTCCCCAATAACTTCGGCAACTTTCTCTCGAAATAATGTTTTTGTCGTTTTTAATGTGGTTTCTGATAGAGTAAGAGATTGTCTAGACGAATCTGTTTTACCATCAAATATAGAGGATCGTAGCAGGAAATATAGGGAATATCCTGTTGCAGGAAGATTTTCTGCCGCTATAATATCATTTAAGATATTGGTACGTTTGTCCACACACAACGCAGTCATTAAGAAGGTGGTTTTTGAAGGTTCTTCTTTTATGATTGCATAATCCATATTTGTCTCCGTAAACCATTCGATTAGGTCTGTATTTACAGGAACAGTTTTCAGAGAAGGAATATCATTGTTTGTTACAGAAACGCTATGGCGACCAACAATTTGCTTTGGTTTTTTATTTGGTATTGTAATAGAAAAATTTATAGAAAAGTCAATTCCATTGGTTTTCATAACATATAACCGAGGAAAGAACTCTTGAATCACAACATGGCTTAAATATTCAGGTGTAATTACAGAATAGCTGCTGAGTCTTTTTAGGGAGCATTTGTCAAATGTAAGTTTTGTCTTCAATTCAGATTCCTCACAAGGGACATTGAGCATATCGGCGGTTTCTTTGTCAAAGTCTTGATTATAAGAGAAAGTCCTATGGTATCCCCCGTGATAACTGCTTATAGCAATCTCATCAAAATAAATCAAATAAACCAATCGTCCTACTCCTTTGTGAGTTTCTTCTTCAACCTTTAACAATTCGCAGAATTTATCATATCGTTCATCGGTAAAACCTTCTCCATTGTCAATAATTTCAACTTTTAGAGTTTCTTGCTTCTCAAAAGAATCAATAAAAATATGAATATCAATGTTAGTGGCATTTGCATCTAATGAATTTGCAATTGCCTCTTTGAAAACCATCTCCAATGATGGATTCTGGAAAAACAGCTTGATGGCTTGTTCGGTATTGACTTTCATGGTACTAAATTGAGAGGTTTTTGGAAATAAATAATTTCAAAGACCCCAGATACTCTGAATTCAGATTCCAGTGCTGAGGATTTCCGTAGTTTCGGTTGGCTTCTTTTATCAACTCTTTTTGGCTTCTCGTTTCTCCCAACAAGGCTTCAAGGTAGCCGTAAATCTTGGTCTTCTTGGCGGGGATTGTCAAAGGCGGTGGTGTTCTGCCTGGGATGTCGAGTTGTACCAGTTCTTGTTCGTAGTGTTCCCAGCAGTCAAAGATGGGCTGATTGTTGGGATTGATGATGTTCTCTAAAAGGTCTTCCAATGCCCCAGTGTCTTTGTTGTTTGGCAATAGGAACAGTTCAAACTCAACACCGTTTTGTCGCTTCCAAGCCAGTACGTCATTACGACGTGCATTAAAGTCTGTGTCAGCATCAAGGATGACAAGGTTTATCCCTCCATTGTCTGTAGTACTGCGCATACGCCGTAAAGCGGAAATGCCTTTGACATTCGTCCATCCTTCCAAATTGACGATGCGTTCATTGGGGACAATAATTCCAAAGCAATGCTGAATATATTGCTTGAAGAATACCACATCAGCAATGCCTTCGACATATAATGTGTAATACTTCTCGCTCATAGGGCAACGCTTCTTATCTCGATATTATTCTTACAGGCCTCTGCAAGCCCCTCGTAGGGATAACGGTAGGCTTGGTGTCCTTTGAGTTTTGTCTGCTCTATAGTGTACAATGTCATTTCCCCTTGGTATTCAGAATGTTCTTCCAGCATATCGTTCAGGCGGTAAAGGGTCTCTTTGCTATGGGTTGTTACAAACACTTGCTTATTGGTGCTGACAGCCAATGCAAAGATAGCCTCCCACAACTTCTTATATGCGGAATAGTGTAGGCCATTCTCAATCTCGTCTATCAGAAGGATGTTGTTTATAGGATTCGCCGAGGCGGCAACGATGTTGAGATAACGCCGTAAGCCATCGCCTTGCATTTTGACTGCCAGCAATTGGTCAATCCCTTCCAAGCCAATATAGGCTACATTGTTCAGAATTTCCAATGATGTAATACGGCTGTCGAAGAGTTTCAACCGCTCAGTTACGATGTCCTTCATTTTGCGTTTTGCCAGTTCAACTAAGTCGTTGGCAAGGTTGCCTCCTCCAAGGCCGGAAGACAGAAGAACTGCATTGTACTTCTCCAGATAGCCTTCTGCCAGTTTCATGTTCGTGTTAAAGCCTTGTTGGTTGACAGTGATACTGCTCTCATAATTGTTCTTTTGGTTGCTAGATTCAATATCAAAAACCATTTTCAACGTATTTGGAGAGGTATTTGTTTCAGAGGTGAGTATCTGCCCAACTGACATATCGGCCCGTGTCTTTTCATCAAAGATGTAGGTTAGATATAATGCAAGATGACGCTTGGTATCATCAAACATCTCTGATGAGAATTCTGGAATAACTTTCACGTTGAAGTTACGGAACATGTAACCAAGGTCTAGAAAAGTGCTGTAGTAACTATGCAACCTAATGGAATTGATATTCTGGGGCAGTTCAGGATTGGACATGCCCATTAACAACAATAGGCTTTCCAAAATAGAACTTTTGCCAGAATTGTTCTGCCCAAGAAAGATATTGACCCTCGAAAAATCCTCTATTTTCAGGTGGTCGATGCCTCTGAAATTTTTTATTTCAATATTTTTGAATCCGTCCATAGTGGTGGCTTGTTTGGGTGGCCGTTTGCTACTTGTTTGTCTTTCTTTGTATTGTGTGGGGATACAATATCCCTTAAAATATATATATTAACTTGCAAAAATACGAAGAAAAAAAGAATTATTATAAGAATAGTTTTATAAAAATAGTTTTTTAACAATGTGTTGAAAACACAATAAATCGACCTTTTGGGCGTTATGAGGGTGTATCTTTTAATCGTTGTTTGCTATGGAAGTTTATCGTCACGAGGTGAAGTATTACGAGTGCGACCGGATGGGTATTACGCACCATTCTAATTATGTACGGTTTATGGAGGAGGCTCGGGTGGATTGGATGGACCAGCTGGGTTACGGCTTCGACCGCATGGAGGCGGAAGGGGTGGTGTCGCCTGTGGTGTCGGTAGAGTGTGTTTACAAGCATCCCACGACTTTTAAGGACGTGATTGAGGTAGAGGTGCATGTGGCGGAGATGAGTGCCCTTAAAATCACTTTCGGCTACACTATGCGTGCCAACGGTCGCGTGGTTTGCACCGCCCGCAGCGTCCACTGCTTTATGGAGAACGGCCGCCCTGTAGCCCTCGAGACCCGCTTCCCACAGCTATTTAGCGCCATTCAGCACCTTCCCACTTCCTGACGTCCTAGGCATGGGTATGGGTCATAGTCGCTCTTGCTCCAATCCGTTTTCAGTCCATATTCGTATAGGAGAGCGAAAAAGGCGCTTGCTGGGCAGGGCATGGAAGTGACATACATCCCAATTCATCGTTGCCTTATCCTGAGGAGAAGAGGTGGCTATGAGGGAAGGAGATGGGCTGCATTTTGTGTTGATTATGAGAGGGGTTGCTCCTGTGGGGGTGCTAATTGTGTTTGCATTTATTGCTCAAATTACGGATGGTTCGCAAAAAAGTTGTATTTTTGCAATCTAAAAAGTAATGCAATATGGACTACAATATTTTGAACGAGGAAATGGATCTGCATTTTGGCAGGAACAAAGAGACGGTGACCTATTTCGCCCCCGGGCGGATAAATCTGATTGGCGAGCATACCGATTATAATGGCGGTTTTGTGTTCCCTGGCGCTGTGGAGCAGGGGATAGCGGTCTCTATCGTCCCGAATGGCACCAAACGAGTGCATCTGTGGGCAAAAGACCTGCAGCAAAGCACATGGTTTGACTTGGGCGACAATAAGATGCCTGAGAATATGCATTTCAGATATGTCTATGGAGTGGTGTGTGAGTTGATGGCGAGAGGGGTGAAGGTGAAGGGGTTTGACGCAGTGTATATGGGCGATGTGCCGCTGGGGGCGGGCATGAGTTCGTCGGCGGCATTGGAGAGCTGCTTCGCCTTGGCGCTGAACGACCTGTTCGATGGCGGGTTGGACCGTATGACGCTGGCCCGTGTGGGGCAGGCGGCCGAGCATAACTATGTGGGGACGATGTGCGGCATCATGGATCAGTTTATCTCCCTGCATGGACGCGAGGGCAGCTTGGTGAGGCTCGACTGCCGCAGTGGCGAATACGAGTATTTCCCATGGCATCCCAAGGGCTATAAATTGGTGTTGGTGAACAGCTGCGTGAAGCACGAGTTGGTGGGGTCGCCCTACAACGACCGCCGGCGTAGCTGCGAGCATGTGGCTCAGTTGGCAGGGGTGGAGACGCTGCGCGACTGCACATGGGAGAAACTGGAAGAATTGAAGAGCCAAGTAGGTGAGGAAGATTATAAACGTGCCAAGTATGTGCTGGGCGAGTACGACCGCGTGATGGCGGTGTGCGATGCCTTGCAAAAGGATGATTATGAGACCGTAGGGAAGCAGATGTATCTCACTCACGAGGGGTTGAGCAAGGACTATGAGGTGAGCTGCGAGGAGATAGACTTCCTCGTGGAAGAGGCACGCCGCTGCGGTGTGACGGGTTCACGCATCATGGGCGGCGGCTTCGGCGGCTGCACTATCAACCTGGTGAAGGACGAACTCTATGACAACTTCATCGCCACTGCCAAGGCCAAATTTAACGAGAAATACGGACACGAGCCCGTTGTCTATCCAGTCATCATCAGCGACGGTGCACACAAGTGTGAGGCATGAAAGCATTTATTGAAACTATCGACTCGCCAAAGGGCGAGATCACCATTTACCGACTTGTCAACCAGTCGGGAGCTAGTGTGACGCTCTCGACGGTTGGCGCCGGTATCGTGGGCATCGAAGTACCCGACAGTGAGGGCAACCTTACCGATGTGGTGCTGGGCTACAAAGACGTCAAGGACTATTTCTACGATGGTCCTTGTGCGGGCAAGGTGCCCGGTCGCTATGCTAATCGCATCGCCGCAGGCCACCTCGAAGTAGATGGGAAGACCTATCAATTGAGCATCAACAACGGCCCCAACGCCCTGCATGGAGGTCCCGAGGGCTTCCAGAACCAGATTTGGGACTGCGAGATGATTGGGAGCGATACCGTCGTGTTCTCGCTCTTCAGCCCCGACGGCGACGAGCACTATCCAGGCAACCTCACCGCACGTGTGGCCTACACCTGGACCGAGGACAACATCCTCAAGATTGAGCTCAGCGCCGATACCGACGCGCCTACCGTGGTCAATCTAACCAATCATACCTATTTCAATCTGGCAGGAGAGGACAGTGGCTCGGTGCTTGACCATGAATTGCAGTTACGCTGCAGCCGCTACCTGCCCACCGACGATACGCTCATCCCAACAGGTGAGATGGCACCCGTTGAAGGAACACCCATGGACTTCACCCAACTGAAAACCATTGGGCAGGACATCAAGCAAGATTTCCCTGCATTGAATTACGGCAAAGGCTATGATAACTGTTGGCTCATTGACGATGACAGTGTCACTGCCGATGGACTGAAGGTGGCTGCCACGCTCATTGACCGCAAGAGTGGTCGCAAGCTTGATGTGCTCACCGACCAGCCTGCTGCACAGGTCTACACGGGCAACTGGTTGGCTGGTTCGCCCATAAGCAAGAGTGGACGCAGTTACAACGACTACGACGGTGTGGCCATCGAGTGCCAGGGATTGCCTGACGCTCCCAACAAGCCCAATTTCCCATCTCAGTTGCTCACGCCCGACGGTGATTACAACCGCGTTATCTTCTTCGCTTTCTCCACGATTTAGGGTAGTAGCGAAATAATTTTGTATTCTAAATTTTTAATTCATCAACAAAATTGAAACCTACATTATTTGTATTGGCCGCTGGCATGGGTAGCCGTTATGGCGGTCTGAAGCAATTAGATGGCCTGGGACCTCACGGTGAGACCATCATGGACTATTCTATCTACGATGCCATCCAGGCTGGTTTTGGCAAGGTGGTGTTTGTTATCCGCAAGGACTTTGAGCAGGACTTCCGCGAGAAGATTCTCTCGAAATATGAGGGTCACATCCCTGTCGAGGTGGTTTTCCAGTCGGTCAACGACCTGCCCGAAGGATTTACCTGCCCACCCGAGCGTGTTAAACCCTGGGGCACAAACCACGCTCTGCTTATGGGTAAGAACGTGATTCACGAGCCGTTCGCCATTATCAACAGCGATGACTACTACGGCCGCAATAGTTTTGAAGTCATGGCAGCCGAGCTCGCCAACCTGCCCGAGGGCAGCAAGAACCAGTATAGCATGGTGGGCTTCAAGGTGGGTAACACCATGAGTGAGAGCGGCACTGTCTCACGCGGTGTCTGTGTCACCGAAGAGGGATACCTTACTGGCGTTGTCGAGCGAACAAGCATCGGGTATGATCAGAACCACGACATCACCTTCACTGACGAGAACGACCAGGTGCAGCACCTGGAGTTTGATACGCCCGTGTCAATGAACTTCTGGGGTTTCACGCCTGACTACTTTGCCTACAGTGAGGAATTCTTTGTTGAGTTCCTCAAGGAGAACATCAACAAGCCCAAGGCCGAGTTCTTCATCCCAACGCTGGTCAACAAGCTAGTTGAGGATCAGACTGCCAGTGTCAAGGTGCTCACCACCGAGAGCAAGTGGTTCGGCGTGACATATAGTGCTGACCGCCAAGGTGTGGTCGACAAGTTTGCCTCGCTGCATGCCGATGGCACCTATCCAGAAAGCCTGTTCGGATAAATAGAATAGAGCCATACAACAATGGCGGGCCAGCTTTGAACGCGTTGGCCCGCCTTGTTATTTGGATAAATCTGTTATGCAAGTCGACTACCGCCGCTCGACCAGGATAATACCCGCTAGCACCAGTGCGCACCCTAATAGACCCACTGCCCCGATGGTTTCGCCATAGACCATCCATGCCGCTGCCACCGAGATGACTGGACTCAAATACAGATAGTTGGCAGTGAGGATTGCCCCTAGTCGAACAGTGACCTCGCCCCAAACAAAGAATGCGAGCATCGAGCATACCAGCGACAGGAACAAAAAGTTGCTGATAACGACGGGTTCGGCGAGTGCAGCCAAGTGGAAAGGTCCTTGCCAAATCATGGTAGGCAGGGCGAACAGCACACCATAAAAGAACGTCTTGCGAGTGATATCCAGGATGCTACATCGTTTGTTCAGCCGTTTGAGGATGATTGAATAGATCGACCACGACGCTGCGGCAAGAATGGCAAGCAGGTCGCCCAACAGGCCATCACCCCATACAAAACCTCCATAGAAAGTGAGCAGCCCCACTCCCAAGAAAGCAACAATCGACCCCACCAACTTCACCCAAGTGAACCGCTCCTCTTTCAGGAAAATGGCTGCCAATAGGGTAGTGAACAGCGAATTGAGCGACACCAGAATAGCGACATCGGTCACCAGCGTCAACTTAAGAGCCGTGTTTTCAAAGATGAAGTAGAATGTGCCGCCAAGTAGGCCCAGCAAGGCCATTAATGCCTCGTCACGCAACGGATAGACATGCAATTGAAACCGTGACCAAGCGGCAAGCCCCAGATATGCCACCACCGAACGGTATATAAAGATTTCGGTAGGGGAGAGGTTATAGTCAAGCAATACCTTAGTGTTGACAAAAGAAACGCCCCACACAAAGATCACTGCCAGCGCCAGAACATGATATTTCAGTTTTGATAAGTCCATTATCTCTAAAAACGCCCACAAAATTACTAAAATCTCATGATTTGCTGAGTGTCAAGTCTAGAAAAATACTGAAGCCCATAATAATTCTATAATCTGGACAAAAAACTGACTACGGACAACTGAAAACCAAAAACTTTTTTGTACCTTTGCACGACAATGTGACGAGACATGAGTGAACTGACTAACCGAGAGGCATACATCAAGCAATTTGATCTATTTCTTGATAAAAAGAAGATGCGTAAGACGCCCGAGCGTTTTGCCATCCTCAGACGCGTCCTCATGTTCCCTTCGCATTTCACCATCGAGTCATTAATGGAGAGCATGGAGCAAGGCTCGTTTCATGTGAGTCGTGCCACGCTCTACAATACCATTCAGTTGCTGGTCGAGGCACAGCTGGTGCGGCGTCATGTATTCGAGGGGCTCCAAGTGCAATACGAGAAGGCGGGCGCAACGCCACACAGTCATCTCATCTGCACCAGTTGCGGGAAGGTTAAAGAAGTGCGTGACGCAAACTTTATCGCCTATATGAATGCGCGCAAGTTTACGGCTTTTACCACCAACTTCTATTCGCTCTATGTCTATGGCACTTGTAGCACTTGTGCCCGTAGGATGAAGAAACGCAAGGCCACTCCCAATAAAGAGGTCTGATGATTAGATCAAAGATATTCTCAATTGTTTTAAGAAGATGAAAGTAGACGTACTGTTAGGATTACAATGGGGTGACGAAGGCAAAGGAAAGGTTGTCGACGTCCTGACCCCTCGTTATAATATTGTGGCTCGCTTCCAAGGCGGGCCCAACGCTGGCCATACCCTGGAGTTTGAAGGCAAGCACTATGTGCTGCGCTCTATTCCGTCGGGCATCTTCCAGCGCGGCCAGGTAAACGTCATTGGCAATGGTGTCGTACTCGACCCTGTTCTCTTTATGGAAGAGGCCCAAGACCTAGAGAAGAGTGGGGTGGACCTCAAGCGCATCTTGAAGATTTCGCGCAAGGCTCATCTAATTTTGCCCACGCACCGTCTGCTCGATGCCGCCAATGAGCGTCTCAAGGGCGACCGCAAGGTTGGCACCACAGGCAAGGGCATCGGTCCAACATATACCGACAAAATCAGCCGTAATGGACTGCGTGTGGGAGACATTGCTGAGAATTTCGAGCAAAAGTATCTGGTAGCCAAGCAGCGCCATATTGCCCTGCTCAACGCGCTGGGTGGACAAACCGATGTCACCGAACTGGAGGCACGCTGGATGCAAGGTATCGACTACCTCAAGCAGTTTGACATCATCGACAGTGAGTTCTTCATCAACAAGCAACTGGCCGAGGGCAAGAGTGTGCTGTGTGAGGGCGCACAGGGCACGATGCTTGACATAGACTTTGGCTCCTATCCGTTTGTTACATCGTCTAACACCATCTGTGCTGGGGCATGCGCCGGTCTGGGTGTTGCTCCCCGTATGATTGGCGAGGTCTTTGGCATCTTTAAGGCCTACTGCACCCGTGTAGGTGCAGGACCGTTCCCTACCGAGCTCTTCGACGAGACTGGTGCCGAGATTCGCCGCATCGGCCATGAGTATGGTGCCGTCACAGGCCGTGAGCGCCGTTGTGGCTGGATCGACCTGGTTGCATTGCGCTACACCATCATGCTCAATGGTGTGACACAGCTCATCATGATGAAGAGCGATGTGCTCGATGGTTTTGATACTATCAAGGCGTGCGACGCCTATGAGGTAGGCGGCAAAGTCACACGCGATTTCCCGTTCTCGATCGAGGGCGACATAAAGCCCATCTACACCGAGTTGCCAGGATGGAAGTCCGACATGACCCACCTGACTAGCGAGGACCAGTTTCCCAAGGCCTTCAGCGACTATATCGACTTCCTTGAGCAGAAACTGGGCGTGCCCATCACCATTGTTTCGGTAGGCCCCGACCGCCAGCAAACCATCTTAAGAGCCCGCTGATGCAGGTTTCCTAAGTTCCGAGAATTTCTAGAACTAATTTCTAATTAACTAACAATAAACTCAAAACTAAATTATCATGGCAAACGTAAAACCGTTCCGTGGTCTCAGACCACCCCGTGAGTATGTACAGGAAGTAGCATCCAAGCCCTACGATGTCCTCTCAAGTGACGAGGCACGCATTGAGGCTGGCGACAACGAGAAATCGCTCTACCACATCATCAAACCCGAGATCGACTTCGCTCCCGGTACCGAGGAGAACGACCCCAAGGTTTATGACCGTGCTGTTGTCAACTTCAAGAAGTTCCAAGAGAAGGGTTGGCTTGTTCAGGACGCGCAAGAGAACTACTACATCTATGCTCAGACGATGGATGGCCGCACACAGTATGGCATTGTGGTGGCAGCCAACTACAAGGACTATGTCGAGGGCCGCATCAAGAAGCATGAGCTCACCCGTCGCGAAAAAGAGGTAGATCGCATGCACCACATCGAGATCAACAACGCTAACATTGAGCCGGTGTTCTGGGCTTTCCCTACCAACCCCGTGTTGGAGCAAGTCATCAACGACACCGCCAAGACCGCTCCAGAATATGACTTTGTGAGCGAGGATGGCATTGGCCACACCTTGTGGGTCATCAGCGATCCTGACGTTATCAAGACCATCACCGATGCATTCGAGGCCATACCTTATTTATATATAGCCGATGGTCACCACCGCACTGCCGCTGCCGCTCACGTGGGCGAGGAAAAGGCCAAGGCCGATCCCAACCACACCGGCAAGGAGGAGTATTGCTACCTGTTGGCAGTCTGCTTCCCGCAGGATCACCTCAAGGTTATGGACTACAACCGCGTCATTACCGACCTCAACGGCCTCACCGATGAGCAGTTCCTGGCTAAGATTGCTGAGCACTTTGATGTTGAATGCAAGGGCACTGAGATTTATCATCCAGCCAAGTTGCACAACTTCTCGCTCTACCTCTCTGGCAAATGGTATTCGTTGACCGCCAAGGAAGGCACCTATGATGACAACGATCCCATTGGCGTGCTTGATGTCAAGATCTCGAGTGACTATATCCTTCGCGACATTCTGGGCATCACTGACCTGCGTACCGACAAGCGCATTGATTTCGTCGGTGGTATTCGCGGCTTGGGCGAACTCAAGAACCGCGTCGATTCGGGTGAGATGAAGGTCGCTCTGGCACTTTATCCTGTGACCATGCAGCAGATCATCGACATCGCCGACACCGGCAACATCATGCCACCCAAGGCCACTTGGTTTGAGCCCAAGCTCCGCTCTGGACTCATCATCCACAAGCTCGACTAATCTCTGACAAACTTTGGGGTCGTGTCTTTTAACAAGGGCACGACCCTTATTGTATTTTATCAAATATCTATAGCCTATGATCACTGCCACCAAACTGAAAGAGCTGGGGGGAATTACTGAGTATTTCCGGTCGGTCCCCTACGATGTCACCCGCAAGAGTCTATACTCGGCCCATGAACTCTATGCGGGCTTTGACAGGAATGACCAAGCGACATTTGACACCTGCTTTGATACGCGTGTCTACAAACACTTCATCGCTGGCGGGAAACGGGCAGCCCTTGCCGTCGAATCGCTGGCTCGCACCCTGCACGACCACGGTATTCACCTGGCTATGGACGAGTTCTTTAAGACCTACGACTCACACCAGTGTGTGGGCATTATGGGCGGACATGCCCAACTGCGTACAGCGACCTCTTTCCGTCAGGTAGCAGTTATCAGCAAACGTCTCACCGAAATGGGCTTCTACATGCTCAGTGGAGGCGGACCTGGTGCTATGGAGGCGACACATCTAGGAGCCTGGATGGCGGGTCGCACCGAAGCTGAACTTGATGATGCGTTGTCCATACTCAGTGCCGCGCCGTCGTTCCAGGATGAGGGATGGCTTGCCACGGCCATGCAAGTCATTGAGCGATACCCGCAAGAAAAAGGCTATGTTAGTCTAGGCGTTCCCACCTGGCTCTATGGCCACGAGCCCACTACGCCATTTGCCACACATATCGCTAAGTTCTTTGAAAACAGCATCCGTGAGGACAGCATTCTTACCCTTGCATACGGTGGTATCATCTACACCCCTGGCAGTGCGGGCACCATGCAGGAAGTCTTCCAAGATGCTGTGCAAAACCACTACCTTTCGTTAGGTTTCTCAAGCCCAATGATTTTTGTCGGCCGAAAGTTTTGGACCGAAGAGATGCCTGTCTATCCCTTCCTTCAGAGCATGATGGATACTGGCAAGTACAAAAACCTGCTACTCACCCTCACCGACACCCCCGACGAGATCCTCGCCGCCCTCACCCGCTTCCGCGACCAACAAAAATGACAACTCGGAAAGCGAATCGCATAGCTTGGTACAAGCAACATCCTGAATTGGCTGCGATTCCTTCGATGAAACGCCGCAAGGAAGAGCATGATTACACTGGACGATGCGTCTACCTGATAACCATGTGTACAGAAGGCAGGCGTTCATTATTTGGGACGTTGCAGCAAGCGGATACCAACCATGCCGCACCTTGGGTGCAACCCAGTTCATTAGGCCTGAGTGTCATCGACCAATGGTCTACTATCGGCATCGAGCAGCCCCAAATCCAAAGCTTGGCATTTCAATTGATGCCCGACCATGTGCATGGCATCCTTTTCGTGACCGAAAGGTTGCCACGTCATCTAGGCCACTATGTGAGTCGGTTCAAGTCCAAGTGCACGCAGGCAATGCATAACATGTCGGTGTACTCCGAGACGCAGTCTCGGACAGAAACGCTCTGGGAGGAAGGCTACAATGACCGCATCCTCACAGGCAAAGGCCAATTAAAGGACTGGGTGAACTATCTTCATGACAACCCTCGCCGTCTGTGGGTCAAGCGCAACCATCCTGAATGGTTTACTGCGCATCATGGCATTACGATTGGCTCGACAACAGCTACCGTCATGGGCAACCAGTTCTTGCTCGACTATCCCTATAAGGTGGCGGTTCAGTGTTCGCGACACATGTCCGACGCCGACATAGAAGCTGCTTGCAGCCGTTTCATATCAATGGCTCGTGATGGCGCTGTCCTTGTTTCGCCTTGCATTAGCCCTGGCGAGAAAGAGGTGATGCGTCGTGCTTTTGAAGCTGGTTTGCCACAGATTATACTTCTCGAGAACGGCTTTGCCCCGCTTCAGAAACCTTCCGGACGCCAGTTTGATGCATGTGCCGAAGGACGCGTTCTTCTTGTCGCGCCGTGGCCTCATCACAATGACAAGCGCACCATCACTCGCGAGCAGTGCCTTGCACTGAACAGGCTTGCAAAAGACATCGCACAATCCTACGAGACTGCGTCTCGCACTACTCTGACATGTGATGAATTAAGTATCTAGAACTCCTGAAGTGACATTAAAGTGTTTTTACTCAGATACGAAAGAATGGTATAATGGCTTGCGCTAGCATTAATTTACAAAATAGTTGTATTTTTGTTGAAAGTGAACAATAATGAAACGAGAAATAATTAATATGAAAGTACTTACCCTATTCTGCATTTTGGCTTTGTCCTTGTCATGCTTTTCTTGTGATTCACATTTGAATAAAAATCAAGAATTGAAGCGGAGTGAAGTTAACCAAATAGATGTCTGGAAAATTCATTCCCGATTTGTTCCAAGTGGTTGGGTTAATGTCAACGATAGTACCTATATTTTGATTTATAAGAATAGAATGATATATCTTAGATATCCTCACTATTCTTTCATGGATAGTCTTGTTAGAGATTCTTTTCACAAAAATGCATTTGTCTACAACCTGTTTATTAACAAGGACTACGAACATTCTATATTTATAAATGAGAATTGTGATACTTTGATATTCAGCAAATATGGAGGAGATGGCGAAATTGAAGCATTTAGTCGCGATAACAAAATGATGGACACATCAACATTCTTCATCATTTATAGCTTATTGAAGAAGTTTTAATTATGTATAACAGAGTGACTGACATGTTGTTACATTAGTGAGATATTGTTATAGGAGAATGAAAACAACGCTGGTGGTTTCGATTAGGAAACCACCAGCGTTTGTTTAGATGGGGTGGGGCGATGACCCCTGAAAGCGCGTAAGCGCCCTGACCCCTATTTATTCACTTGGAAGCGGTTGAAACCGTCTTTGAGGTGGGCAACGACTTGGTTGGCAGCTGCCAGACCTGCGTTGATGTTAGCCTCTGCGGTCTGAGCACCCATCTTCTTGGGAGTGAAGAAGACGCGGTCGGCATATTTCTCCTCAAGCTCAGCAGCATTGTCGGGCTTTACGTCGGCGATGTAGCGGAAGTCGGGACGAGCCTCGAAGGCCTCGGCCAGACTCTCCTCATCGATAACCTCCTTGCGGGCTGCATTGATGAGAACAGCACCCTTAGGCATCATTTCAACCAGGTGCTTACCAACCGACTTCTTGGTCTCGGCGGTAGCGGGAATGTGAAGGCTCACATACTGGTTGTTCTTGTAGAGATCTTCCAGATTGTGGATAGGCTCAACGCCCTCGGCAATCATAGCCTCATCCTTGACCCAGGGGTCAAAGGCGCTGACCTTCATGCCAAAGCCCTTGGCGATACGAGCTACGTTACGACCCACGGCACCGAAGGCGTGGATACCCAGCGTCTTGCCGAGCAACTCGGTGCCCGATGTGCCGTTGTAACGATTGCGGATAAGGGTAACCATCATGCCCAGCACAAGTTCGGCGACAGCGTTGGCATTCTGACCCGGGGTGTTCATCACGCAAACACCATGTGCGGTGGCCTCGGCGAGGTCGATGTTGTCGTAACCAGCACCTGCACGAACGACAACCTTGAGCTGCTTGGCAGCATCAAACACTTCCTTGTCAACCTTGTCACTGCGGACAATCAGACCAGCTGCGTCAGCGACTGCAGCAATCATGTCAGCCTTGGTGCCTTTCTCAACGAGAACGAGCTCGTGGCCACCAGCTTCAACAACTTCCTTGATACCCTTAACAGCTACGGGAGCAAAGGGCTTCTCGGTTGCAACTAATATCTTCATTTTGTCTTATACGTTATATATAATTGGGAATTATGCATTGATTAGTGCTTTGCCTCGAACTCCTTCATGGCCTCAACGAGGACCTTGACGCTGGCGAGGGGCAGGGCGTTATAGAGCGATGCGCGGAAGCCGCCCACCGAACGGTGTCCCTTGATACCGACGATGCCCTTGGTTCCGGCAAAGTCGAGGAAGTCTTTCTCAAGCTCTTTGTACTCGGGCTTCATGACAAAGCAGACGTTCATGATCGAACGGTCCTCGGGACGGACAGTACCCACAAACAGGCGGCTTGCGTCGATAGCATCGTAGAGCACGGCAGCCTTCTCCTCGTCGATGCGCTGCATCTCCTTGATACCGCCAATCTCCTTGTACCACTTCAGGGTCTGCAGAGCTGCGTAGATGGGGAACACAGGAGGCGTGTTGAACATCGAGCCCTTGTCAACATGGGTCTGGTAGTTCATCATGGTGGGAACGATGCGGTCAGCGGGGAACTGTCCCAAGATGTCTTCTTTGACGATGACGAAGGTAACACCAGCGGGAGCCATATTCTTCTGAGCGCCACCATAGATGAGGTCATACTTGCTCACGTCGACGGGACGCGAGAAGATGTCACTCGACATGTCGGCAACCATGCGAACGGGTACGTCATAGTCCTCGCGGATCTCGGTGCCGTAGATGGTGTTGTTGGTGGTGATGTGGAAATAGTCTACATCGGTAGGAACGGTATATCCCTTGGGGATGTAGGTATAGTTGTCCTCCTTCGAAGAACCGACCTCGATGACCTCACCAAAGAGTTTAGCTTCCTTGATGGCCTTGTTTGCCCATGTGCCGGTGTTGAGGTAAGCAGCCTTGGTCTTGAGCAGGTTCATCGGAACCATGCAGAACTGTGTGCTAGCGCCACCACCCAGGAACAGAACGCGGTAGCCAGCGGGGATGTCAAGCAGCTCCTTGAAGAGTGCTTCAACCTCGTCCATCACAGCGGTGAACTCCTTGCTGCGGTGCGAAATCTCAAGGATTGACAGGCCAGTGCCTGCGAAGTCACGGATAGCGTCGACGCAATGGTCGATGGTGTACTGACTCAGGATCGAAGGTCCTGCATAGAAATTGTGCTTCTTCATAATGTGAAATTAATGTTGTTAGTATAGAAGATAAATATGTTATCAGTTTTGTAGTCGCAAAGTTAGACAAAATCCTCCACACGCGAAAACAAATCTTAAAGATTATTTTTCGTTAACTTTTCGTTGGTTTTGACAATTTGCAAGCATTTAACCCACTAGCTGTGTGAAGCATAGCCCTTTTTACATTAATTAACAAACAATTGTTACTATTTGGCTTGTTTTGAATGAAAAAAGTTTTTTTGAATGATGCGTTATTTTTGTTGCGATTGTTGAAAAAAGTTGAAAATCCGCATTTTTCTTGTTGAAAATTGTGCGTAAGTAAAAAATTTGCCCTATATTTGTATCGTGATTTGAGACAGTTGAAAAAACTATATCAAATGATATACATTAATTAATAAACCTTTTAATTTTTGATCATGGAAGTTCAGAAAATTATGCAGCATCTGGAGCAGAAGCATCCAGGTGAGTTGGAATTCCTCCAGGCAGTGCGCGAGGTACTCGAGTCTGTGGAAGAAGTTTACAACCAGCACCCCGAGTTCGAGAAAGCTAAGATTATCGAGCGTATCGTAGAGCCCGACCGCATCTTCACGTTCCGCGTGACCTGGGTTGACGACAAGGGTGAGGTTCAGACCAACCTCGGATACCGCGTGCAGTTCAACAGCGCCATTGGCCCGTACAAGGGAGGTCTCCGTTTCCACAAGGCTGTTACTCCTTCGATGCTGAAGTTCTTAGGTTTCGAGCAGATGTTCAAGAACGCTCTGACCACGCTGCCTATGGGCGGTGGCAAGGGTGGCTCTGACTTCGACCCCGTTGGCAAGAGCGACGCTGAAATCATGCGTTTCTGCCAGGCGTTCATGCTTGAGCTCTGGAACTGCATTGGCCCGGATCAGGACATCCCCGCTGGCGACGTTGGCGTAGGTGGTCGTGAGATTGGCTTCCTCAATGGTATGTATCAGAAGCTGTCTCGTCAGTACCACACTGGCGTTCTCACTGGCAAGGGTGAGACTTGGGGTGGTTCGATTCTCCGTCCCGAGGCTACTGGTTATGGCGCTCTGTACTTCACTCAGCACCTGCTGCACAAGGCTGGCAAGGACATCAAGGACAAGACTGTTGCTCTGTCGGGCTTCGGAAATGTTGCTTGGGGTGCCGCTAAGAAGGCTACTGAGCTGGGCGCAAAGGTTGTCGCAATCTCTGGTCCTGACGGTGTGTGCCACATGCCCGAGGGTATCACTCCCGAGATGATCGACTACATGCTCGACATGCGTGCCTCGAACCGCAACAAGGTTGAGGACATGGCTACCAAGTTCCCCGAGAAGGCTAAGTTCACTGCCGGTAAGAAGGCTTGGAGCATTCCCGTTGACATCGCACTTCCCTGCGCGTTCCAGAACGAGCTGAGCGAGGAGGATGCTAAGGAGCTCAAGGCTAACGGCTGCTGGTGCTGCTGCGAGGTCTCGAACATGGGCTGCCAGCCTGGCGCAATCCACTTCTTCCAGACCAATGGCGTACTGTTTGCTCCTGGCAAGGCTGTCAACGCCGGTGGCGTGGCTACCTCTGGCCTCGAGATGACCCAGAACGCCGCTCACCTGAGCTGGTCGGCTAAGGAAGTTGACGAGAAGCTGCACTGGATCATGGAGAACATCCACGAGCAGTGTGTGAAGTTTGGTGAGCGTCCCGACGGCACTATCGACTATGTGAAGGGCGCTAACATCGCCGGCTTCATGAAGGTCGCACAAGCTATGCTTGAGCAGGGCACCATCTAATCTACCAAAACACGAGAGTGGAGTCGCAGGGATGCGAACTCCACTCTTGATTTTGTGATTGCTTAACTAATTTTTTGATGTCGAAGGCTGGTCACCCCACGAGGGTAACCAGCCTTTCTTTATCTCGGAAATCTCTAAATTTTCGGAACCACTAACCCTAAAAACTTCTGAAAAACGCTTCTGCGGTTTTTAGGGTTTCGGGTTTGCCAATGTCAAACCAGGTATAAGCTTCCTGTGGCTCGTAGCCATAAATGGGGTAGTGCTGGCAGGCATCAAGGTAGAACGGAATGATGCCAAATGCCAACCGGCCAGCAGCATACTCTTCAAGCAATGGGAATATTTCAGGCGATATGATGTGCACACCGCCAAAAGCACGCTTACTCAATGCATTCAGGTCCAAATCGACACCTTTTGGTTTGACTTCACCCGTGGCAATGTTGGTCCAACCATGCAGACGGTTATCTTTGCCACAAAGGATGTAACGCTGTGTATTGCGTGCCTTGACAAGCAGCGATGCTAACGCAGCATGCTCGCAATGATTACGGTAGAAAGCACTAAGGTCAAGGTCGGTAAGAATGTCGGCATTGTGGACGATGAACGGAGTGTCACCCTCTAGCCACTGCCGCGCCTTGAGAATGCCGCCACCTGTTTCCAGAGGTTCGTCGCTCCACTGGCGCTCATCACTGATGTGGACAGTAAGTCCAAAGTTGTCGTTCTGCTCAAGAAACTCAGTGACTTTGTCGCCAAAGTAGTGGATATTGATGACCACTTCGTCAACACCTGCGGCCTTGAGGCGTTCAATGACACGCTGTAACATAGGCTTGCCCGCCACCTCGACCAATGCCTTAGGGCGATCGTTGGTCAAAGGACGAAGGCGTGTTCCCAGCCCAGCGGCAAAGATCATTGCTTTCATTGATCCACAGGATTGAAGGTTCGATCGTGTCCTTCTTGCTCTCGATGGGTAAGCTCGACACGCACATTGAACTTATGATGGATGTGCTCAGCAAGGTGCTGCGCGGCATATACCGACCGATGCTGGCCACCTGTACAGCCAAAGCAGATCATCAGGTCAGTAAAGTTGCGCTTCTTGTATCGCTCGACCGACTCATCAACCAAGGCATACACATGCTCTAGCCACTTGTCGATGGTGCTCTCTTTCTGCAGGAAGGTGATAACATTCTGATCCAGACCCGTAAATGCCTTGTATTTGTCATACTTACCTGGGTTGTTCAGAGCACGGCAATCAAAAACGAACCCACCGCCATTGCCCGACGGATCGTGGGGAATGCCCTTCTTGTAAGCAAAGCTCATGACACGCACGGTCAAGCCCTTCTCTTCGCTGACAAAATCCTTGAGGTTTACCATCTCGTCGATGAGTTGACTCAAATAAGGATACTGTTCAAACTTGTCTTCAGCCACCAATCTGCGCAGATTGGCGATAGCCGGGACAATGCTGTTCTTCATGAAGTCGGGTTTTTTCTCAAAGTATCCACGGAAGCCATAGGCACCCAGTACCTGCAGTGTGCGGAAGAGCACGAACAGTCGCAGGTTGCGAAAGAACTCCTGCTCATCGAGTTCAGGCACATAGTCTTTGAGTTTGCCGACATAGGCGCTGACCAGGTCGCGACGCAACTCATCAGGGAACTTGGCTCTAGCCTGCCACACAAATGATGCCACATCGTAGTAGTACGGTCCCTTGCGGCCACCCTGGAAGTCGATGAAAGCCAGGCGGCAAGTGCGGGGACGTTCGGGATCGCCCACCAGCATCACGTTGCGCGACTGGAAATCACGGTACATAAATGTGTCACTTGGTACTGCCAACAAGTCGCGTGTCAAGGCCTCGAAATCATTCTCCAGCTTGTCCTCGTTAAATACGATGCCAGTGGCCTTGAGGAAGCAATACTTGAAGTAGTTCAAGTCCCACTTGATACTGCGCTCGTCAAAACACTTGGCTGGGTAGCACTTATTATAGTCAAATTCCTCGGCACCAAGGAACTGGATGTCGACCAGTGAGCGCATCGAACGTCGCAAAAGTTCTTTTTCTTCGCTAGTGAAGGCATGGGTGATGCTGCTTTTGCGGATCTTGTTCCATAGGATGTTTTCGGGTTTCTGCCCCAGGTCCTCTTGGATATAAGCCATGTGATCATCGCTCACACCATAGATTTCGGGCACCGATAGCCCCTTGTCACGGAAGTGTTGCGCCATATATAGGAACGCTTCGTTTTCCTCGCGCGACTCTCCCACGACACCAACTACAGTCTTGACCCCAGTCAAGCGATAGTACTGCCGATTAGAACCCGCCTTGTCCATCAGTTTGCAGTCGGCAGGCTCATAGCCCGCATACTGCTGATATAGTTTCTTGAGTCTTTCCATTTCTATCATTGAGAATTGATAATGGCCGCAACTTAACCGAAGTGTCACGCCAATCAGCCGCCATTGTTAATAATTCATTAGTTAAAATTCGCTAGTGAAGTGGAAGCGTATCTTTGGAAAATCTTGTTGCGCCATCTGAAGCACATAGCTTGAGTCAGCGAGGAAGACATCGCGACCCTCACGATCGAGCGCCATGAACTGGTGCTTGCGTTTCTTGAAGGCTTCAAGGGCTGCTTCATCATCACTCTCGATCCAGCATGCCTTGTATAAACTGATGGGTTCCCAACGGCATTGAGCACCATACTCGTGCAGCAGGCGGTACTGGATGACCTCGAATTGCAGCTGGCCGACTGTTCCAATGATCTTGCGGTTGTTGAACTGATTGACAAACAACTGTGCAACGCCCTCATCCATCAGTTGCTCGACACCCTTGTTGAGCTGCTTGGTCTTCATTGGATCGCTGTTCTCGATATACTTAAACATTTCGGGCGAGAAGCTGGGCAGGCCCTTGAAGTGAAGTTCCTCACCCTCGGTGAGCGTATCACCAATCTTAAAGATGCCGTTGTCGGGCAAGCCCACGATGTCACCTGGATAGACTTCGTCGATGACCTCTTTTTTCTGAGCCATAAAAGCAGTGGGTGCCGAAAAACGGTAGCTCTTACCACTTCGCACGTGCTTGTAATTTTCATTGCGATGGAACACTCCCGAGCAAACCTTGACAAATGCGATGCAACTGCGGTGGTTGGGATCCATGTTGGCATGTATCTTGAAGACGAAGCCAGTGAACTTCTCCTCCTCTGGAAACACCTCACGCTCCTCAGCCATGACCGGGCGGGGCGACGGAGCTATGCGCACAAAACAATCCAGCAATTCCTTGACACCAAAGGTGTTCAACGCCGAGCCGAAAAACACGGGAGCCACCATCGCGTCAAGATAGTCTTGTTCGTCAAACTCAGGATAAACACCATCGATCAGTTCAATGTCGGCACGCAGCTTTTCGGCATCGTCCTGGCCGACAGCTGCATCAATGGCAGGGTCATTGATATCACTGATTTCAACACGATCGGTAACATGTTGCTTGTCGGGCTTGAACAGATTGAGAGTGTGCTCATAGATATTGTATACGCCCTTGAATTTGGCACCGATGTTAATGGGCCAACTCAACGGACGTACGCTAATCTGCAGTTCCTTCTCGAGCTCATCAAGGATGTCAAACGGATCTCGGCCCTCACGATCCAGCTTGTTGACAAAAATGATAACCGGGGTGTTGCGCATGCGACACACCTCCATCAGTTTGCGCGTCTGCGTCTCAACGCCCTTTGCCACATCCACCACGATGATAACACTGTCAACGGCTGTAAGTGTGCGGTAAGTGTCCTCTGCAAAGTCCTGGTGGCCTGGTGTGTCCAAGATGTTGATCTTGTAATCACCATAGTTAAAGCCCATGACCGATGTGGCGACCGAGATGCCGCGCTGCTTCTCAATCTCCATCCAGTCGCTGGTTGCGGTCTTCTTGATTTTATTGCTTTTGACCGCTCCGGCGACATGAATGGCACCACCAAAGAGAAGCAACTTCTCGGTTAGCGTAGTCTTGCCCGCGTCGGGGTGAGAGATGATGGCGAAGGTTCGCCGTTTAGATATTTCGTTGTTATTTGCCATTCAAAAAAACTAGAAGCACTAGATAATCTAGAAATCTAGAGCAAACTATAAACTATTAACTATAAACTGTTTCAGGCTATCTTCCCAGTAGGGAATGGTAACACCGAAGGTGTCTTTGAACTTTGCCTTATCGAGTACACTGTAGGCGGGTCGATGGGCCTTGGCAGGGAACTCGTGCGACAGGCATGGCTGTACATCACAGGTAGTAATGCCAGCCAAACGATGGATGGCAAGGGTGAAGTCGTACCACGAGATGACACCCTCGTTGGTGTAATGATAGATACCTGCATGCCACTGGGGTGCCGTAAGCACTGTAATAATTGCACGTGCTAGATCGGTCGCCAGGGTAGGGGAGCCAACTTGGTCATAAACCACACGCAACTGGTCGCGTGTGCGTCCCAGCTCGAGCATGGTCTTGACAAAGTTCTTGCCGTGGGGCGAGTAGAGCCATGCGGTGCGCAGGATAACAAACTGGCCGGGGAGCAGACGGGTCAAGACCTGTTCACCCTCCAACTTGGTACGGCCATACGCCGAGACGGGGTGGGGCGAATCATCCTCACGATAGGGGCGGTTTCCGTTGCCGTCAAACACATAGTCAGTACTTACATGTACCATTCGTGCTCCCGTGCGAGCCGCCGCCAGAGCAAGGTTCTCGACAGCTGTGGCATTGATAAGCAATGCCGTAGCCTCGTCATCCTCGGCGCGGTCAACTGCGGTATAGGCAGCACAATTGACGATGTAGTCTGGCCTAAGCATATCGATGAAATGGTCGACCGTCTCACGATTGGTGATGTCAAGTTCATCGACATCGGTGTATGTGGGGTCAAATCGGCCGTCGCCGTCAAGCAGTGCCCGCAATTCGCGTCCCAACTGCCCGTTTGCTCCAGTGATGAGTAATTTCATTGCTTATTTAGTTTTCGAATAAGTCTCCTTCTTCCTCATCTTTCTTGTAGAAAGCCGAAAGGAGCCCTAGGAAATGTGAAATTTGTGCGATGGCGACTTGGGTGTCGTGAGTGACCTCCTTACCTTGTAACCGCAACAAAAGCACGCCGTATAGGGCGTTAAAGCAAGTCTCAAGCTCGTCGGTAGGCACTTCCTTTTTCTCGCGAGCACGCAACTCGACGATGAAGGGTAGGGTACGATAGTAGTCTGCACCATACTCGGGGTATTTGTCGCTTGTGAGCAACTGATGGTGCAAATCATTCAAACGAATGAGCACATTCTTGCAAATCTGTAGGTGCCCCATCTTTTCGACATGCTCAAGCTTCATCATCTTGACCAGCGACTCATACCAGTCACGTATCTCGGCACGCTTCTCGTCACTAACATCATAGCGTGCAATTACCGTCTTCTCGATGACATCCAAGTCCAATCGGCATGCACGAATAATGTCCTCGACCTGCCATAGGTAGAGGAGGTACTCAGCCATGTTCTCGTGTCGTTTCTGTTGAGCGATAATCATGGGCGGTTATCCAAATTTACTGATGTTGCGCAAGGCTTGCTCATTTACAATCTTGATGCGTCGGCCATCGACGATAATGATCTTCTCCTGCACGAATGACGAAAGCGTGCGAATGGCATTGCTCGTTGTCATATTAGACAAGTTAGCCAAATCCTCACGTGCCATAAAGATGTTGAGGGTCTCGCCGTCTTCTTCGTAGCCATAGTTGTCACGCATCAGCATCAGCGCCTCAGCGAGACGACCGCGGATGTGCTTCTGCGTCAGTGTAACAATCTTGGTATCACTGCCACCTAGATGTCGTGAGAGCTCGTGGATAAAGAACCATGCCAATTGTCGGTTCTGGTCGATAAGCTCCTCAACCAACTTCATAGGGATGGTGCCAAGGGTCGATGGTTCCAGAGCTGCTGCCGTTGAGACATATGCTTCTTTAGCAAAAAAAGAGCGGTAGCCGAAGTATTGAATGGGTCGATAAAGACGCAGTATCTGCTGCCGTCCGCCAATGCCATCCTTGTATAGCTTTACCTTGCCCTTCATAAGGGTCCATAGATATTGTGGCTCGTCTTTCTCGGCATAGATGATCTGATTCTTCTTGAAATTGTGTATCACGAAGTTGTCAGTAATCTGGTGTTTCTCCTCGATGGTGAGAATTGACCAGATCGCCGCCATGTCCTCAGCGATTATTTTCTCAATCGTGCTCTTCTTTAACATCATCAATAGCTACTATAAAATAGGTATGCAAAATTACTACAACTAATTGGATTAACCAAATAAAACACCTATTTTAAATATATTTAGTTAGATGATGCAAAAAAGAGCCGAGACCTTGATGGCCTCGGCTCTTAAATGTGGTTAAGTAGTGATTACTCCTCGTCGAGGAGAATGTTCATCACCTCAATGGCACTCTTCATGACGTTGGTGCCAGGGCCAAAGATAGCAGCTACACCAGCCTTATAAAGGTAGTCATAGTCCTGCACGGGAATCACGCCACCAGCGGTGACAATGATATCCTCACGACCAAGCTTCTTGAGCTCCTCGATGACAGCGGGAATCAAGGTCTTGTGACCAGCGGCCAGCGAGGACACGCCAAGCACGTTCACGTCGTTCTCGACAGCTTCGCGAGCGCTCTCCTCAGGAGTCTGGAACAGCGGGCCCATATCGACATCAAAGCCACAGTCGGCATAACCGGTAGCGACCACCTTGGCGCCACGGTCATGACCATCCTGACCCATCTTAGCGATCATGATGCGAGGTTGACGACCATTCTTGGCGGCGAACTTCGCGGTGAGTTCACGGGCCTTCTCCAGGTCGGGATCTGATTTGGTTTCTGCTGAATACACGCCTGAAATGGTTTTAACAACTGCTTTGTAACGACCCACGATTTTCTCGCAGGCATCTGAAATCTCACCCAGCGAAGCACGATCCTTGGCTGCCTCAACGGCCAGTGCCAACAGGTTGCCCTCGCCAGTCTCCACACAATGGGTGATGGCATCGAGGTCGGCCTTGACCTTTGCCTCGTCGCGGTTGGCGCGCAGACGCTCCAGACCCTCAACCTGCTCCTTGCGAACCTCGGTGTTGTCGATTTCGAGGATATCGATAGGATCTTCCTTCTCAAGGGCATATTTGTTGATGCCGACGATGGTCTGACGACCACTATCGATGCGAGCCTGTGTGCGTGCAGCTGCCTCCTCGATGCGCATCTTGGGTACGCCGGTCTCGATGGCCTTGGCCATACCGCCCAGCTTCTCAATCTCCTCGATGTGAGCCCATGCCTTCTGAACAAGCTCGTCGGTCAGCTTCTCCACATAGTAACTTCCAGCCCAAGGATCGATAGCCTTAGTGATGTAGGTCTCCTGTTGGATATAAATCTGCGTGTTACGGGCAATACGTGCCGAGAAGTCGGTGGGCAGAGCAATAGCCTCGTCAAGGGCGTTGGTGTGCAGCGACTGAGTGTGACCCTGTGCAGCAGCCATTGCCTCGATGCAGGTACGGCCCACGTTGTTGAACGGGTCTTGTGCGGTCAGCGACCAACCAGAGGTCTGGCAGTGCGTACGCAACGACATCGACTTGGGATTCTTTGAGCCGAAGCTCTTGACGATTCTCGCCCATAACAAACGGCCAGCGCGCATCTTGGCAATCTCGGTGAAGAAGTTCATCGAAATACCCCAGAAGAACGACAAACGGGGAGCGAAAGCGTCCACATCCAGTCCAGCATTGACACCTGTACGGATATAGTCCATACCATCGGCGAGCGTGTAAGCCAACTCGATGTCGGCTGTTGCACCAGCCTCCTGCATATGATAGCCCGAGATCGAGATTGAGTTGAACTTGGGCATATTCTGCGAGGTGTACTCAAAGATGCTAGCAATAATCTGCATTGAGAACTTGGGAGGATAGATATAGGTGTTGCGCACCATGAACTCCTTGAGGATGTCGTTCTGGATGGTACCAGCCATCTCCTCAAGCTTGGCGCCCTGCTCAAGACCGGAAACGATGTAGAACGCCATAATGGGCAGCACAGCGCCGTTCATGGTCATCGACACCGACATCTTGTTCAGAGGAATGCCGTCGAACAGCACCTTCATGTCTTCGACCGAACAGATTGATACACCAGCTTTACCCACGTCACCAACCACGCGCTGATTGTCGGCGTTATAGCCACGGTGAGTAGGCAGGTCAAATGCAACAGACAGACCCTTCTGGCCCGATGCCAGGTTGCGACGATAGAAAGCGTTACTCTCGGCAGCTGTCGAGAAACCAGCATACTGACGGACGGTCCACGGGCGGAACGGGTACATCAGGCTGTAAGGGCCACCCAGGAAGGGGGGAATACCAGCCACATAGTCCAGATGCTCAAGACCCTCAAGGTCTTCCTTCGTATAAACAGGCTTGATGTCGAGCAACTCGGCATTCTTCCAAGGCTCGCCCATCACCAGAGGCTTATGCTCAACATTGAAAGCCTCATTTGCGATATCTATGTTCTTAAAATTTGGTCTCATTGTTCAGCTCCTCCTTATTTTAACAGTTTAGCGTTAAAGGCCTTCAAAGTGCCCAGCACATTAGTGCGGACATTGATGAAGTTGGTGATGCCCAGTGCCTTGAATTCGTCAGTCTCAGGACCGGCGAGCACAAGCTCGGCGCGGCCATTCAGTAGCTTCACTGCCTCGGGGATGAGAGCAGCGTACTCGTCGTCGCTCGAGCAGAGCACAACCACATCGGCCTTCTGCTCCATGGCGGCATTGATACCTTCCTCGACACTCTGGAAGCCATTGTTGTCAATCAACTTGTAACCAGCACAAGCAAAGAAGTTGTCGCTGAACTGTGCACGTGCCAGACGCATGGCCAGATTGCCAATAGTGAGCATGAACACGACGGGCGTGTTGGCGGCATGCTCAGTGGCAAGGCGAATCTCCTCGAACTGGCTTGCCAGACGCTTCATGTTCAAGCTGACCTCACCCTCCTCGTGATGACATCCGCAAGCGCACTTGTGAGCAGCCTCGCAAGCATCAGCCTTGTCGGCGGCAAGTTCGGTGAAGTTGGGGAACTGGTTGGTACCCAACAGTTGCTCTTTGCGCTTGGCGACCTTGTCAAAGCGTGCGTTGGCGCTGGCGTTGACGGCATTGATGATGTTGCAGTTGTCAAGCTCGGCCTTAAAGCCACCCTTGTCCTCAACGTCGAGGAAGAGTTTCCAGGCCTCCTGTGCGAGCGATGCGGTGAGCATCTCCACATAGTAGGAACCGCCTGCGGGGTCGGTGACCTTGTCAAGGTGGCTCTCTTCTTGCAGCATAATCTGCTGGTTGCGGGCGATGCGCTCGCTGAAGTCGTCGCTGGGCTTGTAGCAAGCGTCAAACGGGGTGACGACTATCGAGTCTACACCAGCTAGAGCAGCACTCATAGCCTCGGTCTGAGTACGAAGCAAGTTGACATAGCTGTCATACACAGTGTGGTTGAACAACGTAGTCTCGGCATTAACCACCATCTTGCATGCACAGTCGCACTCAGGCTTGTATTGCTTGACAATCTGAGCCCACAACTGGCGGCCAGCGCGGAACTTGGCAATCTCCATGAAGTAGATGGTCGAGATGCCCATGTTGAACTTGATGCGGCAAGCG
>JAEEGI010005679.1_pt1 | contig 28637 bp, 23 predicted proteins | sample 8958751 | NCBI WGS metagenome assembly JAEEGI01 (sample SAMN16246545, study PRJNA631951) | gut metagenome | biome: gut microbiome; feature: rumen; material: KS-attached | host: Bos | place: Iran: Karaj | collected 2018-10 | reverse complement strand
CCAGAGAACTGTCCCGAACATGCTGAGGCCTACCGCCTGCTGAAGTTCTTGCGCTACATCCAGCCTATTCCCGATACGCAGATTCCACCTACCTCTCTATTAAGAGAGTTCCTCGGCGGCTCGTCGTTCAAGTACTGATGCCTATACCTCTGTGACGTTGAAGGCTAGAGTTTTTCTCCGCAATGAGAGCAATAGTGGTCTTCGTCGCGCACCATGGCATCACAACGCGGACAGTGCCCGTCTTTCGGCTTTTCTTTCGTCTCGTCAATGATGTTGGCCGTAACAATGCCTGTGGGTACGGCAATGATGGTATAACCCAGCAGCATGACGAATGCTGAAAGCAAGCGCCCGATGGGAGTCACTGGCGTGATGTCGCCATATCCAACGGTGGTCATCGTGACAATGGCCCAATAGACCGATGTGGCCAAATCGGTGAATTGCGTATTGGGCACACCGCTCTCAACCATAAACATCAGAGTACCAAGGCAAATGTCCAGTATCAGCACAAACAAGAAGTAAACGGCAATCTTGGTGAGGCTCTTCTGAATCGAGCGCATCAGCATGTATCCCTCATTGATGAAACTGAAAAGTTTGAAAATACGGAAGATACGGATGAAGCGGAACGAACGCAGCAGAATCATATACCTTGCATTGGGCAGGAAGTAGGAAAGATAAGGCGGCAAGATGGACAACAGGTCGATGACCCCGAAGAAACTCAGCACATAGTCGCGAGGTCGGGGTGAGCAGTAGACACGGGCAATATACTCGACCGTAAAGAAGACGGTGAGCAGATATTCCAGTATCTCAAGTACCAGCTTAAAGGTGTGAGCTAACGAGGGAACGGTCTCGACGAATGAAATGAGGATGCTCAGCGAGATGGCTATGATCAGGGTAAGGTCAAAAAGACGTCCAGCCGGATGCTCCGACTCGAACATGATGCTATAGAGTTTTTCTTTCTCAAGCCAAGATGGTTTTTTCATACTCATGATACTTATACTACAGGATGATTTCCATTGTCGTTTTCTGAACTTGCATGCCCATATTCTTATAGAAACTGATGGCAGGGTCGTTGCCCTCCCACACGTTCAGGGTGATGTTATTGCAGCCGATGGACTTCGCATAGTCGCGTACATATTTGTATAGCGCCTTTCCTATGTGTCGGCCACGGGCATTCTCATCCACACAGATATCGTCGATATAGAGAGTCTTGATGTCCTCTAACAGTTGGTTGCCTCTGACCTCTGTCACCTGACAGAAAGCATAGCCCAGCACCAGCCCGTCGTCATAGACAAAGATGGGTTTACTGTCATCGTCGAGCATGGTTTCCAGTTCCTGCTCGTTATATTTAGTCGTGTGTGGTTTGAACAGGTCCGGACGTATTACGTGATGCACCATGTTCACCTGATGCAACAGCTCGATGATACGCGGAATGTCTTTGTTGCTTGCTTTTCTGATCATGTCCTATTACAACTCTATTTCACAAATTCCTCTGCAAAGTTACGAATAAGCGAGCAAAAAAACAAATTATTGAGCAGCGAATTATAACATGAGGACGGTTCTCATGGATTTGGACTTCGGCTGAAAATGAATATTTATCGCATGAGAAGTGAATATTTGCAAGAAAAAGGGGGCAAATATGCACTTTTTGCTATATTTATTTGGCTTTCTGAATAAAAATGTATACTTTTGCAGCCGTTTTAGTGAAAGTTAGTAATAAACAGATATTTTATGGCAGAACAATTAGAAGTGAAGGAGCTCGATCAGGTGGTCGTACGCTTCTCTGGTGACTCCGGCGACGGTATGCAGTTGGCCGGCAACATCTTCTCTACGGTCAGTGCCACCGTTGGTAACGGCATTTCCACATTCCCAGACTATCCCGCAGACATCCGCGCCCCGCAAGGATCGCTGACGGGTGTCTCTGGTTTCCAGGTACACATTGGTGCCGGTAAGGTCTACACCCCTGGCGACAAGTGCGACGTACTGGTGGCCATGAACGCCGCGGCCCTGAAGACGCAGTACCGCTACGCCAAGCCTGGTGCCACAATCATCATCGACACCGACTCGTTCGGTCCCAAGGATCTGGAGAAGGCACAGTTTAAGACTGAGGATTACCTCGGCGAGATGGGCATCGACCCGGATCGCGTCATCCAGTGTCCGCTCACCACGATGGTGAAGGACTGTCTGGCTGACTCAGGCATGGACATGAAGGCCATGATGAAGTGCCGTAACATGTTTGCTCTCGGACTCGTCTGCTGGCTCTTCGACCGTGATCTGAACCTCGTGGCCAACTTCCTGAAGGACAAGTTCGCCAAGAAGCCCGCCATCGCTGAGGCCAACATCAAGGTGATCCAGGCTGGTTATGACTACGGACACAATACCCATTCTTCGACGGTCAATGTCTATCGTGTGGAGTCGAAGACCAAGGAACCGGGACGCTATATGGACATCACAGGTAACAAGGCTACGGCCTACGGTTTCATCGCTGCCGCTGAGAAGGCCGGCCTGAAGCTCTACCTCGGTTCTTATCCCATTACCCCTGCTACCGACGTGCTCCATGAGCTGTCGAAGCACAAGTCTTGTGGTGTGATTACCGTTCAGTGTGAGGATGAAATCGCAGGCTGTTCATCAGCCCTCGGTGCTTCGTTCGCTGGTGCTCTGGGTGTGACTTCTACCTCTGGTCCTGGTATCTGCCTGAAGTCGGAGGCCATGAACCTCGCTGTCATCATGGAGCTGCCGCTGGTGGTTCTCGACGTACAGCGTGGTGGCCCTGCCACGGGTCTTCCCACGAAGTCGGAGCAGACAGACCTCCTGCAGGCCCTCTTCGGCCGTAATGGTGAGAGTCCCATGCCTGTGATGGCTGCCACCAGTCCTACCGACTGCTTCGATGCCGCTTATCAGGCTTGTAAGATCGCCCTGGAGCACATGACCCCTGTCGTACTGCTCACAGATGCCTTTGTGGCTAATGGTTCTGGTGCCTTCAAACTGCCTGAGATGGCTAAGCTCGATCCCATCAATCCTCCTTATGTTCCTGAGGAACTGAAGGGCAAGTGGACACCGTATATGCGTGCCGAGAATGGCACTCGTTACTGGGCTGTGCCTGGTCGTGAGGGTTTCGCTCATATCCTCGGCGGACTGGAGAAGGACTCGAACACGGGTGCCATCTCCACCAATCCTGAGAACCACGACCTGATGACGCGTCTGCGCCAGCAGAAGATCGCTAATATCCAGGTACCTGACCTCGAGGTTGATGGCGACGCTGATGCAGACCTGCTGATTGTGGGCTTCGGCTCTACCTACGGTCATCTGCGCTCGGCGATGGATGAACTCCGTGCCAAGGGCTACAAGGTGGCTCAGACACACTTCAAGTATCTGAACCCGCTGCCTAAGAACACGGCTGCCGTCCTTAATAAATATAACAAGGTGGTAGTGGCCGAGCAGAACATGGGCCAGCTTGCTGCCTATCTCCGCATGAAGGTCGACGGCTTCGTTCCCTACCAGTTCAATCAGGTGAAGGGCCAGCCGTTTGTGGTAGAAGAGTTAGTCAACGCATTCGAGGACATTTTAAAGAAGTAAAGCTATGAGTACATATACAGCACAAGATTTCAAGAAAGGCCAGCCGCGTTGGTGCCCGGGTTGTGGTGACCACTTCTTCCTGGCTTCACTCCATAAGGCTATGGCCGAGATTGGCGTAGCCCCTGAGAACGTCGCAGTGATCAGTGGTATCGGCTGTTCCAGCCGTCTGCCGCACTACATGGCCACCTACGGCATGAACACCATCCATGGTCGTGCCGCAGCCATCGCCACTGGTGCGAAAGTCGCAAACCCCAACCTCACCGTCTGGCAGGTGTCTGGCGACGGCGACGGACTGGCTATCGGTGGTAACCACTTTATCCACGCCAATCGTCGTAACATCGATCTCAATATGATCCTGCTCAACAACCGTATCTATGGTTTGACGAAGGGTCAGTACTCACCCACCTCTCCCCGTGGCTTCGTCTCGAAGTCGAGCCCTTACGGCACAGTGGAGGATCCCTTCCGTCCTGCCGAGCTCTGCTTTGGTGCCCGCGGACATTTCTTTGCCCGTTGCGTCGCTACTGATGCCAAAGGAACGGTTGAGGTGCTGAAGGCTGCCTATGAGCACAAGGGTGCCTCTGTCACGGAGGTACTGCAGAACTGCGTCATCTTCAACGACCACTGTCATGACATCGTCTACAACAACGAAGGCCGTAAGAAGAACGCCATCTACGTGAAGCACGGTGAGAAGCTCGTGTTCGGTGAGAACAATGAATTCGGACTCGTGCAGCAGGGTTTTGGCCTGAAGGTGGTGGAGATCGGCAAGGACGGCTATACCATCGACGATGTACTTGTCCATGATGCCCATTGTGAGGACAATACCCTGCAGCTGAAGCTCGCCATGATGACGCCTGAGGATGGCTTCCCCATCGCCCTCGGTGTAATCCGCGACGTGGAGGCTCCTACCTACAACGACGCCGTACATGCCCAACTCGCAGAGGTCTCTGCCCAGAAGAAGTACCACAACTTCTCTGAGCTCCTCGAGACCAACGACATCTGGGAGGTGAAATAACACATTATTATATAATAGGTATAGGCCTGGCGGGATTCACCCTCGCTGGGCCTAATTTCAGAATAGGCAAAATACTGTATGACAGCTACTTGGATTTATGATTCTTTAATATAATCGAGGAGATTATAACGGTCATTAACGCTCGTCAGCCTTACTTTCTATAGAAAATGTTTGAGCATTCGGAATAATTTTGTATCTTTGCAGCATGAACAGACTTCGGCTCGCAATCATTATCGTGGGACTTCTGTCGGCACTTGCTGTGGCGGCAGAGGATATCCATGAGCAGATAGAAGCGGCTCGCAAGGATATGTACAGGCTCTACGGCACGGACAGTGTGAGCCAGTTCCTGGAGACCACCGACAGGCTGAAGGCTCTGACAAAGGAATCGGGCGACAATCAATTATTCTATAAGACATGGAGCAACCAGGCGCTCTATGTGTTCCGTAAGGTAGACCGCGACAGGGGGCTGGCCATTGTGAAAGAAGAGCGCGAGTATGCCCTGGCAAAGGACGAGAAGTACGGACTCTATGCCGCGAGCAGTGCCTATACGACGATGATGAGCAGTATCGGGCTGATTGATCAGGCGGAGAAGGGCCTTTATGAGAGCATAGGATACCTGCACCGCTATTTCCCCAACGAGAGTGCCGCAGTGGACTATATCGGGCTTGCCAAGATCAATGAGAACAGGGGTGACAATCAGAAGATGATCGAGTGTGCCCGTCTGGCTCTTAAGGAACCGAATGTGTCCGACGTGCATAAGATATCGGCTTTGAGCTATATCTGTGTAGGACTGGCCAAGCAGATAGAAAAGAAGACTGGCGGGAGTAAGGCGGAGTTCGATCGCGCCTTCCACGAGTACAAGACAGCCATGGACAGCCTTCACTATGATGGCGGGCTGTCGTATATCCCAGACTACTATCATTCCAAACTCGAGGGGCGCTATGCCGAGGCTCTGGGCTATGCACGGCTGATAAACAGTAAAGCGAACAGGATGCCCTTCGAGGCAGAAGCCTATGCGCTGTTGGGTGACTATGAGAAAGCCTATACGATCTACCGTGAATACAAGCAGTATAACGACTCGGTGAGTAATGTCAGCGTGAAGAAGCAGACGGCGGAATATGCCTTGCAGCTTGACTTGGCTCGGGCGGAGAACGAGGCGAAGGATCTGCGGCTGGCTGCTCAGATCAGTCGTGAGCACACCCATCATGTGATGATGGCCCTTCTGGGAACCATCGCTCTACTGACTATCGCCTTCCTTGCGTTCTACCTGCACCGTCGCCGCCAGCAGGTAAGACAACTGAGGGAGGCCTATGACAAACTTGAGGAGACCACCACCGCCAAGGAGCGTATCGAGAGTGAGCTGCGTATCGCCAGGGGCATCCAGATGGGTATGGTGCCGAACAGGTTTCCTGCATTCCCTGAACGCAACGATATTGATCTCTTTGCCCTGCTACAGCCCGCCAAGGAGGTGGGTGGCGATCTGTATGACTACTTCTTACAGTCGGACAAACTCTTCTTCTGTGTGGGCGACGTGTCAGGCAAGGGCGTGGCGGCATCGATGACGATGGCGGTGATCGTCAATCTCTTCCGAATGGTGGCCAAGGAGGGCTTCCCTCCGACCTATATAGCCACCCGCCTGAACGAGACTCTGTCTATCGATAATGAGAACGGTACGTTTGCAACGATGTTGATCGGAGTCATAGATCTCCGAACAGGTACGATGGACTACTGTAATTGTGGCCATACACTCCCTTTAGTCATCAGTCCGGATGCTGGGGGGAAGTCAGGCAGTCTGGCCTTTTTGGAACTGGAATCGAACGCTCCGTTAGGGTTATGGCCTGAGCTAGAGTTCATAGGTGAACATATAGCTGACATCCGCGACAAGGTGCTGTTAGTGTACACCGACGGACTGACGGAGGCGGAGAACAGCCGACAGGAACAGTACGGTGAGCAGAGACTGTATGATCTGATGCAGTCGCAGCCTTTCGTTAATACCCGAAGGACAGTGGAGCAGGTGCGGGAATCTGTCGCAGCATTCGTGGGCAATGCGGAACCCAGCGACGATTTGGCAATGCTCTGTATGAATGTTCACGCCAAGAGAGAGGATGATGACGCAGTGATGCAATGGAAACTGACCATCAGAAACGAGATGCAGGAGCTGGAGCGCATGAATGATTTCTTACAGGGAATCGGTGAGGCCCTCGGCATCGACAGTGAGCTGATGATGAATCTGCAGTTAGTGATGGAGGAGGCAGTCTCAAACGTCATCTTCTATGCACATGAGAAAGATGAGAAGGCCGACATCACGATCGAGGCCGAAAGTAAGGGATGTGAGCTGACCTTCGTACTCATAGACGGAGGACGTGCCTTCGACCCGACCAAGAAGGATACCGCAAATATTGACGTGCATCCCGCCCACCGTGAGATAGGCGGCCTGGGCATCTTTATCATGAAGCAGATCATGGACGAGGTGACGTACCGGAGGCATGACGGGAAGAATATTCTCAAGATGATGAAAGTAGTGAAAAGTGAAAAACCAAAAGTAGTATGACGAAGATAATTAAAGAAGATGGAAAGACCATCATTCAGACCGAAAGTCGCATTGATACACTCAATGCCTCACAGTTTGAGGCCGACATCCAGCATGCCGTCCGCCAACCCGGAGCCAATGTGGAACTGGATTGCACCGACCTGACATTTATAGCCTCCAGCGGACTGCGTATCGTGCAGAAGACGATGCGCACAGTAATGGCAGGCAAAGGGACATTCAAGATGACGAATGTGCGCCCTGACGTGTATAAGGTGCTCGCCATGACAGGCTTCACCAAGTTCATAAAGGTTGAACATCAGTAGGTGAGCCGACGCTCACAGGGCATCCATGCCCAGAAGGTGGAGCCTTTTCCTTCGCCTTCGCTCTCTACGCCTATCTTTCCGTTACAACGTTCGACTATCGACTTGCAGATAGCCAGTCCCATGCCTGTGCCCTGCACAAACTCATCCAGTTTTACAAAGCGATCGAAGACGACGGCCTGCTTTTCTTTGGGAATGCCGGGGCCTGTGTCCTTGCAATAGAGCGTCAGGCCTTGGTGCTCATAACGATAGCCTAGTAGGATTTGGCCTTGTTTTGTGAATTTTACGGCATTGGTGATGAAGTTGGTGAGTATCTGCTGGATGCGTCCGATGTCGAGGGTCGTATAAAAATGTTCGTAGGGATTCTCCTTGATGAATGTCACGTCAGGATTCTGCACACGCTGTTCGAGTGTGGTGCTTATGTCGTCGAATTCCTTGACAAAATCTATGTCTCTTGGCTCGATGGTAAAGGCTCCTTCACTCAGGCTCGACGCCTCGACGATGTCGTTGATAAGCCGCTGCAACATGTCGCTCGAGTTGCGGATGATACGTACATACTCTCCCCGCTCCGGTGTGTCTTTCAGAGCTTCAAGTACACTGGAGAAGCCGACGATGGCATTCAGTGGGGTGCGCAGCTCATGGGTCATCGACGCCATGAATGCGCTCTTCATGCTAACGCTGTCTTTAGCCAGACGACTCTCTTTCATAAGGTGGGCCTTGGTGTCGACGAGGCGGGTAATGTCTGAAGCGATACCTTCGTGGCCGATAGTTTCACCCTTATCGTTGACAATGGGGTTGAAACTAACGGTGAATACCGTACCCTTCTGACCTTCAGAGGGATGTACCAGATGGATGGTTTGTTCTTGATGTGTGCGATCCGTGTCGTCGTAGAGGATGTTCATTACCAACTCTCGATCTTCTTTGGCGAGGATCCTTTCAAAGTGGGAGAAACTGTGTACATATTCCGGTTTATCTGGGGATCGGTAGAAAGTGACACGCTCGTCCTTGATGCTGCTGCGCATGAGATAGCGTTCACTGCGTTCAAGCAGATAGTGCATCCGCTCGTGTTGCAGGCTGATCTGCTGACAGGTGGCTTTGCGATCCCTGACTAACTGGAGTGCTTCCTTGTAGAGGTCGTGCTCCCGGGTGACGTCGAAGGCAGTGCATAGGTAGTTGGTAATCTCCCCGTCGGCATTGAAGAGCGGCTGAATGTTTACCTCGATATACTTGTCGAGTCCGAATTCCGGATATTCGAAGTGCTGGCAGAAAGAGATGTCCTCACGGGTGTTGGGGGAATACATACCTCTGAAGAGTGGGATATCGAACATGCTGACATTCTCCCAAAAATGCTGTGAGTCGCTATCAGAGTTCATAGCACAGAGTTCCTTCATAGAATCGTTGAGACTGTAGAGATAGCCCTCCCTGTCGTAGAACGACATGGCGACGAAGGGAATGTTGGTAAGCACCTGGTATTTATGCAGGAGGTTGCGTGCGGCCTCGTCTTCCTCCATCTCCTGAGTGACGTCGTGGATGGCATTGACGATATAGGCAGGCTTGCCGTCGCTGTCAAGTTCGCAGATGGCGTGTCCGTGGAAATTGAGCCAATGAGGCTGTTTTTCCGTACCTGCATTCCATCGTTTGTCAAGTTCGAAGTGACGGTCCCGCCCTTCCAAAAGGGCATTGGTCTTCTGAATGAATTCCTGCCGCTGGTCAGAATGTATGCGATCAGAGAACTCCTTCAATGTCAGTCCGCCAGCTGGCAACACGTTGCCGTAGCTGTTTGTCACTCTGTCTCTTTTGATGTCGTATTCCATCACGATGAAGTTGCCCATGTGCAGGGCTTGTATCATCATCTCATTGAGTTCGGTGTGAGCACGGCTGGCCGCGATGACGTGGCGGCGTGCCAACCAGATGAAGAACCACATGATGCCCAGAAGAGTCAGGATGCCGGCGGCAATGTAAAGCCAATAAGGTTCAGACTCTTCTTTAATGCGCTCGGGGTGGAACCACCGGTCCTGGATGACGGCAATCTCTCCGCCCTGTTTCAGTCGTGAGTATTGATCGTCGATCTCTTCGATGAGCTGGCGGTCACGTCCCACGATATGCAATTCGGAGATGGGGATGCCTACGTCTTTGAGTACGATACCTTCGAGGTTGAGTTCCTTGATTTTCCACTTCAGTGGCTCTTCACCCCACACATAATATTTATAATCGCCGTTGAGCAAACCTAGCAATGCCACTTTGGGTGTCTGGAACTCCATGAGGTTGGTGTTGATAGAGTCACCGTCCATGAAATAGAAGGCCGAGTAGTCTCCGGGCTTGAAAACAGCTCCTTCGCGCTCCAGTTGCTTGAAAGTGATCATGCTGGTGGAGTCGGAATGGGTAGCCACGCGGATGCGGTTGTAGTTGACAATGTTGTCCGACACGACGTATGGTTCCTTTTTGTAACGTCGTGTGTTGGCAAGGATAATGTCTGCATCACCACGCTCGAAGGTCTTCAAGGCGATGCTCCACTCTTTCATCACGAATTTGATGGGCACTCCAATCTTCTTCATCACGGCCTGCATCACGTCGATATTGCTGCCTGCGGGCTCACCATTGTCATTGAGGAACTCATAGGGAGGCTTGTCCCAGTCGCACACCATCACCACCGGTCGCTTCGCCGTATACTTGTCGTTCAGCGATTGAGCGGAAACGGTGAATAGTGAATAGAGGATGGTGAATAATATGGTGAGGATCTTTTTCATAGGCTACATCTGTTTTTTGCGTTTGATGATGCTGGCGTGACAGGGGAGCATGATATATACGGTAGTGCCAGAGCCTTGTTCGGAACTGATCTCTAAGGTGCCGTCCATCTGGGCGACAATCTCCTTGGTGATAGCCAGACCGAGACCTTTGGTATCTTGCGAGGCAAAGGTGTTGTCCTTGTCGTTCATATATGCCAGCACATCGGGTGGCATACCCTCACCGGTATCATCGATGGAGATCATAAGTCGGCGTCCGATATAGTCGTAGCGGGCGCGTACTATTCCGCTCTTGGTATGTTGCGCGGCATTGGCGGCAACTTGTCCGATGGCATTGCCGAGGTTTTCGGCATCGATGTCAACGGTCAGTTGCTCGTAGGGATTCTCTACGATATATCGGGTTTCGGCATTCTGGTAGCGCATCCAGCCCTCCATACATTGTGATTCGAACAGCTCGGCGAAGTTACATGGCTGTCTGCGAATCTCCACCATCCGTGCCTGAAGGCGGGAGAGATAGAGGATGTTGTCTATAAGATGGAGCAGGTAGTCGGCATTTTCAAGGATGCCCTTGGCCAGCACTGGCTCATTCTCAGTTGGAGACGTGGGGTTGTACTGCTCCACATAGCTGAGCACTTTGTCCATGGGAGTACGTATCTCCTGTACCATGTTTTTTACAAAACGGTTCTTCGTGTTCTCCACTTCCTGCACCTTCGCCGTCTCTACGGCTAAGCGTTCTTCAATGTAGTGCAGCTCGGAGATGTCGCGTAATAGTCCGAGGTATTCTACCACGTTTCCCTGATGGTCATGTAGGGGCATCAGACAGAACTGCACCCTCAGTGGCTTGCCTCCCTTGACGCGGAGAATGGTGTGGATGTTTGCCCGTATGTCCTTGTCCTCCCGCTTGTCCATGTCATTGAGGATACGCATGGCTACCTTGCTGGAGTTGCTGTGTACGAGTGTCATACAACGAGTTTGGGTTAGGGCATGCTGAACCTCGTTGACGCTGCGATAGATGGTCAGCGTGTGGCTTAATGGCGAGTAGGTGGCTAGCCGGACGTCACTCTCACGGAGAACACTGTCTATGCTGGCGTTGTATTCTTTGAGTGTCGTCTTGACAGCATCTAAGAGCCTTTTTTCGATGGCGTGCTGCCCGATGCCGTACACTGAATCGGTGATGTCGCGCATGATGGCAAAGATGTTCAGCAGACTGCCGTTACTGTCGGTGACGGTCATCAGCCTGACCTCATTGCAGATCTTGCCTGTGCGGTGTATGCTCCTCACCTTGCGCTGCTCTTCTGGAATCTTGTCGAAGTCGATAAACTGTGACGCATAGTAGCCGTCGGTCTCTTCGAGACGCAGGTTGCCCGTATCGATGAGATCATGCAGGTAAACTTGCTCGTTGATGATTTCGTCCTCCTCGCAGCGGAATATCTCGCAGGCCTTGGGATTGATGTTTTCCAGTCGGCCCTCCTTGTCGAAGAGCAGGATGCCTACCACCGGTGTATAGAATATAGACCAGTAGCGCAGGGTACGCTCTTCGTCGAGTCGTTGCTTATCGCGCTCGCTTGTCACATCCTTTTTGGTGCCGATGATCACCAAGGGTTTGCCGTGTTTGTCGTGGGTCAGCACGGTGAGTACGATTGTGTAGTCCCTGAGCACCATGTCGCCGCTTTCCACATCCTTCGCCCTCAGTTGCAGTTTAATGGTAGGATTAGGGGTTTGTCCCCTTGATCCTGCCAGCTCATCGAGACTGGCTTTCAGTTTCTGGAAGTCCTCCGGACTGTAACGATGCGAGAACTCTTCCATTGAGTAGGTATAGGCCACCTGCCCGTTCTCGTTGCGCCAGGAAAATTCGTTGGCCTCGATGTCGTAGGTCCATACATGCACCTGGCTGGTCTGTAGGATAAGTGCTAGACGGCGGTTACGGCGGCTATTAGCCCTGTTCAAGCGGTAGCTCTGCAGGCGGTAGCTGATCGTATAGACTAGCATGATGAGTAGCAAGAGTAAGGCGGCGGCGGTGATGTAGTAAACCCATCGTGACGTTTCCTTCTGCAGATGCTCAGGGTAGAACCACTTGTCCTGCAGTGGCTTCAGCTCATCTGTGGCGTTCAGCTTCGTCAAATCCTCGTCAAGCAGATCGAGCAGATGCTGGTCGTTCGACATGAACTTATACTCGCCGTGGGGCATGTTCACGGGAGTCAACTGCAGGTTGTCGATCAGGTAGCGGTTCATTAGCCATTTCAGCGTTAAGGTGTTCCACACGATTTGGCCTTCCTCACGGGCACTTACCTGCTGAATAACCTCGCGGATGTCCTTTCGGGGGATGGCATTGTCGCCCCAGCCGTAATCGAGCATAAGGTGGTAGCACATCGAGTTGCGGTTCACAATGACCTGCATCCCGGGCTTACCTAGGTCACGGAAAGTTTTGATCTGCACGGGTTTCGACTTTGGCGTCACCACGCTCTGCGTGAACAGCGTTACTGCATTTTTGCCGTAGAGACCGTATTCGTCGTGGTAACCCACGGCCAAACCCAGCGTCAGGTCGCTCTTACCGCTTTTAAGATCGTCGAAAGTCTCCTGTGATGATTTCATCCTGATGACGTAAGGTATACCCAACCGCTTCATCATCATCCTAATCAGGTCCACATTATAGCCCTCTGGCTCCCCCTTGTCGTTGAGGAAGGCGTAGGGCCATAGATCCCACACGTCCTCATACACTAGCGGATGTTCCTCAGTGTACTCCCGTGACTGGGGCTTGGGTGAGGATAGACTATCGGTCTGGGACTGTGCCTCTGGCGAGACCATCAGCAATATGGCCGCGAATAGCAGGCCTTGCGGTAGTTTTGGTTTCATGCCGTCCGTTTGTTATAACGACTGCAAATTTAAGCATTTTTTTTCCAAAACCACTTGTTTCATCACAATTTAACGTGATTTAGTGAAGTTTTCTGTGGTATTTTCAGATGTTTTTCGTAACTTTGCACATTAATTGTAGTTTTATACGAAAACGATGAGTGTTTTTCCCATACGCCAGATTGTTTCTGGAAAACTTTTTTTACGGATTGTAGCCGTTGTCATCCTATTGCTTTTCATCGCTCTTGGCCTGCTTTGGTCGAGAAGTAAGGCGAAGGATCGTACGATGGCCGATGCCCACATCCTGCTAGACAGCTTGTCACTGCGTATCACCAATTATCTTGATATCGTTGAGTCGGCTACCCACGATATGGTGCCTACTGTTGTCAGTAATATGAATCCAGACTCCCTCCTGGCCTATACGCGTCGTGTGGTGGAAAGTCACCCCGATATCAACGGTTGTTCCATCACCACGGAGCCTGGCTATTTTGAGACACTGGGTCGAAACTTTTCGGCTTATTCGGTACGCGATGGTGACAGTATCTCCACCGTACTTGAGGGTGAGTACGACTATTACAGCAAGGAGTGGTACCGCTATCCCTGTGAGAAGGGTAGCCCGGTATGGGTAGATCCCTACGACGATTTCAATGCAGGCACTCTCTCTTCTACAGATATGATTGCCTCTTATTCCGTCCCGCTTTACGACCGCTCGCACCATCTCATCGGTGTTATTTCCACCGACATCTCGTTGCCGAAGCTATCGCTGGCCGTTACGGGTCGAATGCCCATTCCTGGCTCCTATTGTATGGTGACAGGAAAAAACGGCAATTTCCTGGTCTATCCGGATAAGGACCGACTGATCTATCACACGATCTTCGATGGTGTGAACCCTCGACTCCAGCCTGACATCATCCGTCTTGGCGAGGCGATGGTCGGCGGCAGGGAGGGACAGATGACTGTCGATTTCGACGGTGTGCAGTGCATGGTGTTCTATCAGCCGTTGCTACAGGCAGGATGGAGTATTGCCCTTGTCTGTCCTGAATAAAGTCTGTTAGTGGCTTCCATCAGGTAGAGACGTACCGTAAGATACGGAACCAGTTAGGCAGATTCGTAGAATAAAATGGGGCGTTCGTTGAATAAATTCGGCGAGCGCCCCGATTTCTTATTATCTTTGCATCCGAAAAAGATAAAACTACACGGATATGAAGAAGATTGTAATCATCATGATGGCTCTGGTAGGGGCACTGACTGTGCAAGCCGAAGAATATGCCTACCTGACCTTTGAGACGACGGACGGGGCGAAGGCTTCCGTTGACGTGTCGTCGTTGACGCTGACAATCAGCGGGAAGACGATGACTGCCGGCTCGCAGACGTTCGTCCTTTCTAACCTCTCGAAGATGTACTTCTCGAATACCGACGAGACAACAGGAATCGAGGAGATCACCAGCGAAACGCTCGGTGAGGCTACGGACATCTACGACCTGCATGGCCATCAGGTCACGAAGGACCAGATGAAACGGGGTGTTTATATTGTCAAGACGAAAACCAGAACTTATAAGATGATTGTGAAATGAAACGTACCTTATTATATATAGTAGCCCTTGTGCTGACGATAGCAGCCACGGCTCAGACGCTGAATGTCAAGGTGGGCAGCGTCGTCTATCAGTTCCCTGCCGCTCAGACGGGGGAGATGACTTACGCTGACGGTGAGACGGTGACCATCATGGGCAAAACCTTTTCGCTCTCGGATATCGGTGAGATGAAGGTGGATGACACCAGCGTCACGGCTAATCAAGTGAGCATCGTCTATAGCAACAGCGGCAATGCCACGGTGACGGTGGCTGGCAATGTAGCACAGTATGTCACCCCAACCGTCAGCGGCAACCATGTCATGATCGACCAGACGAACACTGAGGCTGTGGACGACGACGAGATTACCTATCAGCTCTTAGGAACGACCACCGATGGCTCCCTGACCATGAGTGGCTCTTACAAGTGTACCGTCTCTCTGGCAGGCGTTACCCTGACCAACCCATCGGGTGCAGCCATTAATATCAGCAATTCGAAGCGCATACAGATCAGTGCCAAGAAAGGCACCGAGAATACGCTGACCGACTGCTCTGGTGGTTCGCAGAAAGCTTGTGTCTATAGTAAAGGACAGATACAGTTGCAGGGCAACGGAACCCTGAATGTCGTTGGGAATACCAAACACGCTATCAAGAGTGGTGACTATATTTCAGTGAAGAACCTGACGCTGAACATCACCTCTGCTGTGAGTGACGGCATCAACTGTGAAGAGTATTTCCTGATGAAGAGTGGTACAGTCAACATCAGCGGTACAGGCGATGACGGTATTCAGTGTGATCTCGGTGGCGAAGTCTCGACAGGCGAGATCGTTAAGACAGAGACGACCGATGCCCATGAGGATGAGGACAGTGGCAACATCTACTTGCAGGGAGGCACCCTCAACGTGACCGTTACGGCTGCTGCCGCCAAGGGCATCAAGGGCGACGGCGACCTCATCGTCGGCGACGGTGACATCACCGTGAAAACCACAGGTGGCGGCGCCTGGGACAGCGCTGATAAGAAAACCAAGGCTTCGGCTTGTTTCAGTGCCGACGGTCATGTCGTCATCAGTGGCGGCACTATGAACCTGACCAGTACGGGAGCAGGTGGCAAAGGTGTGAATGGCGACGGTTCCTTCACGGCCACGGGTGGAACGATGACAATCAAGACCTCAGGCAATGCCGTTGTCGCATCTTCAAGCGGCAATATATCGACGGTGTCCTCCTCGCAGCAGCTTGAACGTTATGGCAGCGACTACAAGTCATCGCCCAAGGGTATCAAGATCGACGGAGCTATCACCATCGGCGACAATGCCATCATCAGCGTCACTACGACGGGTGCAGGCGGCGAAGGTATTGAGAGCAAGACCTCTATCGACATCACTGGCGGACAGGTAACCGTCAATGCGACTGACGATGCCATCAATGCCTCGTACAGCACGTCTGGCGGTACTGGTAATCTGACCATCAGCGGCGGCTACGTCTATGCCCGTTCTAGCGGCAACGACGGTGTCGACGCCAACGGCAACTGCTATATCAAGGGTGGGCTGGTGTATGCTATCGGATCATCGACACCTGAAGTAGCCATCGATGCCAACTCGGAAGAACGGAAGAAACTCTATGTCACGGGCGGTACCATCATCGCCATTGGCGGATTGGAAAACGGCAGCAGCTTGACACAGTTGTGCTACTCGACCAACTCATGGAGTAAGAATAGCTGGTATGCCCTGACTGTAGGCAGTGAGACCTTCGCTTTCAAAACCCCGTCAAGTGGTGGTTCGACACTTGTTGTCTCGGGTGCCACACAGCCTACGCTGAAGAGTGGCGTCACCGTCAACAATGGTACAAGTATCTTCGATGGAATGGGTTATACTGACGCCGACGTTAGTGGTGGTTCGTCAGTCAGTCTCTCCTCCAACACGGGTGGCGGTGGCGGTCCTGGCGGTGGTGGCGGACCAGGCGGATGGCCTTGGGGATTTTAAGGCCATAATTCGGGCTTTTTGTAAACTCTACATATCAATCATTCCTATGACTCACTATCATAGGGATGGTTTTGTGTATTTATACACTTAATATCCGTCAATTAGTTGGATGTTTATAGTTGATAGTTGGTAGTTTTTTGTAATTTTGCAGCCGTTTTCGAGAACTTAATATAAATCAATTGATATGTTTCACATTTACGAAGGCTTTCATCTCGTTGAGACGTACCACAAGATGCGTCATCAGCGGAAGTATAACCCCGACACCAAGCGTGCCGTGAAGATTGCCCTTGTGGCATTAGTGACCCTCTTACTCTGGAACATGCCCACCGAGTGGTATGGCATTCAGAACCTTACCGTCATCCAGCAGCGTATTATTGCCATCTTTGCGTTTGCTACGCTGATGTGGATCCTTGAGATCGTCTCGTCGTGGGCCACGTCGGTGGCCATCATCGTACTGATGCTGCTATTCTGCTCGGATAGTGGTATCCTGCCGATGGTGAACGAGGAGGAAGTAGGTAAACTGTTATCATATAAAGGTGTGATGGCGACATTCGCCGACCCTGTTATCATGCTGTTCATCGGTGGCTTCGTATTGGCTATTGCTGCTACGAAGACGGGTCTCGACGCCCAGCTGGCAAAGGTGCTGCTGAAACCCTTCGGTACACGCAGTGAGATGGTACTCCTGGGCTTCCTGCTCATCACGGGCCTCTTCTCGATGTTTGTGTCTAACACAGCAACGGCTGCTATGATGCTTACGTTCCTCACTCCTGTGTTCCGTCAGTTGCCCCCAGAGGGCAAGGGCCGTATTGCCTTGGCAATGTCTATCCCCGTGGCTGCAAACCTTGGTGGTATGGGTACCCCTATCGGTACACCGCCAAACACCATTGCCCTGAAATATCTGAACGACCCTGAGGGTCTGAACCTTGGTCTCGGCTTCGGCCAGTGGATGATGTTTATGTTCCCGCTGGTTATCGTGCTGTTGTTCATCAGTTGGCGTATCCTGCTTAGCACCTTCCCTTTCACTCAGAAAAGTATCGAACTGAAGATCGAGGGTGGCATGCAGAAAGGCTTCCATGCCAATGTGGTCATCGTCACCTTCTTCATCACCGTTGCTCTCTGGTTGCTTGACAGTGTGACAGGTATCAATTCCTATACGGTGGCTATGATCCCGTTTGCCGTGTTTGCCCTGACGGGTGTCATCACTAAACGCGATCTAGAGCAGATTAACTGGAGTGTGATCTGGATGGTGGCTGGTGGCTTTGCCCTCGGCTATGGCTTGAATTCTTCAGGTTTGGCTCACAATGCCGTAGAGAGCATCCCCTTCGGAGAGTTCTCTCCACTGTTGATTCTGTTGATGGGTGGCGCCATCTGCTATCTGCTTTCGAACTTCATCTCGAACTCTGCAACAGCAGCTCTGTTGATGCCGATTCTCGCTATCGTCTGTGGTGCTATGGGCGACAAACTTGATCCTATCGGCGGTACGCCTACTGTGCTGATTGGTGTGGCCATTGCTGCTTCCTCAGCCATGATCCTGCCCATCTCCACGCCTCCGAATGCCCTGGCCTTCGCTACAGGATATGTGAAGCAGAACGAAATGGCGAAGATGGGTATCATCATGGGTGTCATCTCAATGGTTCTCGGTTTCGGCCTCGTCTATCTGATGGGAACGTTACACCTGATTTAACCCAACCATACAGATACAAAAATCCCCCGCTCAAACCGAGTGGGGGATTTTTGTTTCAGGGCCTAACAGAATCATAGGAATTCAAAGAGGTGGGTGAAGCCTGTCATGGCAAACACCTGACGGAGGTTGTCGTTCATCCCAGAGATGCTGACTTTGCTGCCCTTGACTTTGGCGGCCTTGAGCAGGCCAAGGAAGAGGCGCAGGCCACTGGAAGAGATATACTCCAGATTGGAGCACTCGAGGATGATGTCGTGACCCTCACAGTCGTAGAGCACCTTCATCTCCTGTTCCGTTTGTGTGGCGGCTACCGTGTCAAGGCGTCCTTCAAAATGCATGATGTACTTGCCTTCTTTTTCCTCAAATGTTGTTTTCATAATTTTACTATTTACTTATTTTAAATTTGCTACTATAGTTACTTATCACTTTTCTTTCTTAGGGTCAGGATATTCTGACCGTCTTTATACTCGTATTTGACGTTGTCCATCATTTTACGGACGAGGAATATACCCAGTCCGCCTATACGGCGTTCTTCCACGGGAAGGGTCGTGTCAACCTCTTCCTTTGTCGTGGGATCGAAAGGCTTGCCATTGTCGCTGATGACGAACTGCAGACATTCATCGTCCGACATGGAGGTGATGTCTACAAATCCTTTCGTGCCTTCAGGATAGGCGTAGTTCATGACATTGACGACGGCTTCCTCGATGGCGAGGTTCATCTGCATGGTGGTCATATCATCAAGACCATTGAGTTCACAGATCTCGTCGACAAAAGCGTTCAGGAGGGGAATCTCCTGGACATCATTGGATAATCGGATGTGCTTACAATATTTTTCCATTACAGTTTCTCTCCATAACACAAATCCCCGCAGTCGCCGAAGCCGGGGACGATATATTTATGCTCGTTCATACCTGGATCGATGGCGGCGCACCAGATGGTGGAATCCTCGGGCAGTACACCCTTCACCACTTCCAGTCCTTCAGGGACAGCGATGACACAGGCGATATGCATCTTCTTAGGCTTGCCTGTCTTCATCAGGGCTTCGACACTGGCTGCCATCGAACCGCCGGTGGCCAGCATCGGATCAACAATGACGACCGTCTTTCCCTTGACACTGGGAGCGGCCAGATATTCAGTATGCACCCCTACCTCGGTATGCTCACGGTTGGTGTACATCCTGTAAGCAGAGACAAATGCGTTGTCAGCATGGTCAAACACGTTGAGGAACCCCTCGTGGAACGGGAGACCAGCACGCAGCACCGTAGCGATAATCAGGTCGTCTTTCGGCAGGGGGATGTCTAACGTGCCCAAAGGAGTCGTGATGGTCTTGGACTTATAGTCTAAGGTCTTCGACAACTCATAGGCCATCATCTCGCCGATGCGTTTGATGTTATGCCGGAACAGGAGCCGGTTCTTTTGATAATTCTTGTCGCGCAACTCTGACATGTAGAGGTTGATGACGGAGTTACTTTGACTGAAATCTACTATCTCCATAACGCGGATGTTTTTAGTTCTGCGTGCAAAGATAAGTTTTTATTTTCAGACGAAAGAACAAAAAAGACATATTAACATATAAAAATATATGTTCTAATGTTCTTATGTCTAAAAATTATTGTATCTTTGCAGCGGATTATAGAAAGCGATTATGCAAACAAACACTCATTTGGCCAGGTTGATTCATGATCAGGCGAAGATTTACGGAGACCGTGAAGTGCTGATCTATAAGGATTTCGGCAGTAAGGAATGGAAGTCGTATTCATGGAATCAGTTCTCTCAGACGGTGAGGGTGGTGTCTAATGCACTGTTGAACCTGGGCGTGAAGGTTCAGGAGAACGTGGGTGTTTTTTCACAGAACTCCATCCAGTATTTATTCTGTGACTTTGGAGCGTGGGGCATCCGTGCGGTAACCATTCCCTTCTATGCTACTAGCAGTGAGCAGCAGATCCAGTTCATGGTCAACGATGCCAAGGTGCGCTTTCTGTTTGTCGGTGAACAGGAACAATATGACAAGGCCCGGCGGGTATTCTCCACCTGTCAGACCCTGGAGCGTATTATCATCTTCGACAAAGGGGTGCGCATTGCCGAGCAGGATGCCAATGCCATGTATTTCGACGACTTCCTGAAATTGGGCGACAATCTGCCGCGACAGACGGAGGTGGAAGCCCTCACGGCAGCCGCCTCGATGGACGATATTGCAAACATTCTCTATACCAGTGGTACGACGGGCGACTCAAAGGGCGTCATTCTGACCTGTGGTCAGTACCATGCTGCTATGGAAGCCAACAACAAATGTGTGCCGGTGGGAGAGAAGGATCGCGTACTTAACTTCCTGCCGTTTACCCATATCTTTGAGAAAGGCTGGAAGATCCTCTGTCTGACTGAGGGTGCCACGCTGATTGTGAACACTTATCCGTTAGAGGTGCAGCAGTCGATGCGCGAGACCCATCCCACCTGTATGTCGTCAGTTCCCCGTTTCTGGGAGAAGGTATATATGGGTGTGCTGGAGCAAATAGAGAAGGCCAGTGCTCCGAAGCGTAAGCTGTTCCTGTATGCACTGAGTGTGGGTAAGCGCCATAACATCGACTATCTGTCGAAGGGTAAGCGCCCGCCATTGGCTCTTCATCTGGAGTACGAGATGCTGAATAAGACAGTGTTCTCGCTGGTACGAAAGGAACTGGGTCTGGAACGGGCTCATTTCTTCCCCACGGCAGGAGCCACAGTCAATCCCAAGGTCGAGGAATTCGTCCATTCCATCGGTATCAACATGGTGGTGGGCTATGGTCTCACGGAGAGTCTGGCCACCGTCAGCTGTAACCACTTGGGAGAGCCGTTTACCGTGGGCGGTGTCGGCATCCCCATCGAAGGTATCGACATCAAGATCAGCGACGAGGGTGAGGTGCTGCTGAAGGGGCCGACCATCACCATCGGCTATTACAACCGTGACGACTTGACGAAAGCCGCCTTTACCGACGATGGCTATTTCAAGACCGGCGACTCTGGCTACCTGAAGGATGGTGAACTCTTCCTCAAGGAGCGTATCAAGGATCTCTATAAGACATCCAACGGCAAGTATATTGCTCCGCAGATGATTGAGTCGAAGCTGCTGGTGGATAAATATATCGACCAGATTGCGATTATTGCCGATCAGCGTAAGTTCGTGTCAGCACTGATCATCCCGGTTTATTCACTGTTGGAGGAGTATGCCCGTGAGCATCAGATAGCGTTTGAGAGTCGTGAAGACCTCTGTGTCAATCCACAGATCAACGAGATGATGAAGGAGCGTATCGATACTCTCCAGCAGCAGCTGGCCCATTATGAGCAGATCAAACGCTTCACCTTGTTACCCAGGAATTTCTCGATGGAACGGGGCGAATTGACAAATACGTTGAAGATCAAGCGCCGCGTGCTCAATGAGAACTACCGCAAGGAGATTGATCAAATGTACGCCGAATAATCAATGAGCCCTACCGTCCATTTCTGGCAGTAGGGCTATTTGATGTTTTCCTCTATTTTTATTTTGCAGCCTTGGCGCGCTTCTTGGCTTCCTTCTGATAAGCCTTCATCTCGATGATGGTAGCCAGGCCGGCTTTGACACGGAACTCCTGACGTGCCAGACGCATCTGCTCGAGGAACCGTTCGCTGGTGTGCAGACGGGCGTATGCGGCTGATGCAGCCAGACGGGCAGCGTCGACATCGCTCTGCCAGTGGGCACCGACGATGACACGGCTCTCACCGTACATCAGACCACGGGCCAGGATAGTATCAGCACGGTCGGGGTTGATCTCTGAGAGCAGCAGGGCAGAGCTCCAGCCCAGAAGGGTGTGGCCAGAGGGATAGGAGCCGTTACGGCTCAATGCTGGCTCGTCATCGGGGGTCAGTGTCTGCTCCTTGAAGCGCATGAAGGGGCGCTTGCGCATGTAATACCTCTTGGGGAAAGTGCAGATGCTGTCGCAGGTGGCTGTACCCTCGCGCAGCACCTTGTAGATCTCAGGTGTCTCCTCCTTGGAGATCTGCAGGCCGAAGGGCTCGCTGAACTCACGGATGATACAGTCGAGACCGTAGACGGCATCGCGGATGGCAATGTCGGCACGCTCCTTGTCGAGGCGCATCGTCTTGCCCCAGAAATACTGCATGATGTCGTAGGCGAAATGGGCGCTGGTGGTATCGGGCGGGGCCGGGCACCACTTCAGCATGTCGGGCATCTCACCTGTGGTGAAGTATGCGTCAACGGGGGTCTTGTCACTCTGTGCCTGAGCACATACAGCGGCCATCATCATAACGGCCAGAATCATCATTTTTTTCATAATCCTATCATTTAATTCTTAACTCTTAATTCTTAATTCTAAATTAGAACTTTACCTGCAGACGGGTCTCCAGGATGCTCACCTCGTTATCGGCAAAGCCGCTGCGGTTGGTCACCTTGGTATATGATGCGCGCACGCGCCAGATCATATATTTATTGGGATAGAAATTGTAGCAGATTGCCCAGTCGTTGAGATAGCCGCCAAGGATACCTGCAGAGGCATCGGAGAGTGCCGTGTAGTTGTACTGCAGACAGAGCTCCATGTTGCCGGGATCGGGCGTGGCAATGCCGCCGTCGCCCATATTGGGAGCATAGTCGCGCCCCTTGAGGAGTCCGCGCAGGGTGACGTAGGCACCGCTACCGGTAAAGGTCTCCTGGTTGTTGTCGCGGGTGATCGAATTGAGGAAATACTGGCCAATGACGGCAAACCGACCGCGGGAGTACATCACCTCAGGCGAGAATTTATACATCGTCTTGGCATCGGTGACGACGGCCTGCTGCGAATTCACCTTCGCCACACGGGTCGGCCAGCGGGTGCTCAGGGTGAACTGCTTGTGGTTCAGCTCCTCTTTGCTGTTGTAGCGCGCCCCCTCGATACCGCCGCTGATGCCCACCTGGAACATCTTTCCACGCTCCGCGTATGGACGGTATAGCAATCGTGTCATCCCACCGATGGCCTCATTGCCGGTCACGTCGGTCGTCTGCTTCATGGCGTCTGTCTCCACCACGATGCTAGCCGTTGCCAGCACCTTCGGGGCCGAATACTCATACATGAGGCCGATCATACGGTCGTTGTTGAACACGGCGTTGCTCTGAGGCTCCTCCATCGTCTCCTTGAACGACGAACTGGTGCTGCTCTGGAATCCGTACTGGTGGATGAAGTAACCGCCGCGGATGAAGTTTTGCTTGTCGAAGTCATACTGCAGCCACACATCCTTCATGTTCACCTTGCCATAAGCATAGCCCATGTCAATCTTGCCTTTCCACTGGCCGTAGTTGAACCCTACGCCGACGCGCATGTCAGGGATGCCGACACCGCTCTTCAGGTCGTCTTCCTGATGTTGGGGATTAATATAGGCTGCGTCGAAGAGAATACGCCCCGACGGCTTGACCGTGAGTTTTGGTTCCTCTTGCGCAAGGGCGACAACTGTCACGGTCAGCCATACCGCCATGAGAGTTAGTAGTCTGTTTGTCATAACTGCATTTATTAAAAAATAGGTAACTGATGCTGCAAAGATACGAAAAAAAAGTGAAAACGAATAGCTTTGATAAAAAAAATGCATCTACGACATCATTTTTACCATTATCCACGAACCGTTACCCCTTTTTTGCTGTTTCACGATAAGCTGATGGCTATCGTCCCATCTATAGGTGCCAATCTGAGGATCAACGCATCACCTCATCATCCCATTTCTGATTCATAACTGCTTGATTTTGAACAAGCTGAGAGAGTGAGGTGTTTGCCAAACACCTCACTCTACATCTCATGCGTTACCTCACCATCACCTTGTAGTAGGCCACATGACCGCGATCGGAGTGTTCGTACTCCAGCGCCCTCATGGCCAGACCCAGACGGATCTTCGTACTCTGGTTGTTCTTCACCGAAGGATACTCGCGCTGGATGAGGCTGATGAGTTCAGAACTGTTCTTAGCCTCCGGCTTCTCGTCCGCCTCAGGTTTGCGGAAGCACACTTTGATGATCTCTGCCAGATCGGTCTGTCCCATATACTCCAGGTTCAACTCTTGAATGCGCATAACCTCCTGATTATTGAACCAGTAAGGAGCCTTCAACTCAAGCAGCTCATACTTCACTTGGGCATAGAGCTGACCGTAGTCGATCTCGCCGTCGTTGTCGATCATCTGTCCGTCAGGAATCTCCAGACACAAGTAACGGCGGCTGCCCGTGGGATCGGTTAGGGGGTGCGGATTGTTCGTGGTAGCCACAAACGAGGCAAATCTCAGCCGGTCTTCCTGGGTTCGGCCGAAGATAGGACGGCCGTTCACCTTGCTGACAGACAGAACCTGCTTCAGCGAAGCATGCTGGGAGGGACGGATGGCTTCAAGTTCATCGAGGTTCACGATGAGATTGTTCGTCAGTGCCATCTCCTTGTCGAACTTGTTTGAGAGGTTCAGGTGGTCGAGATAGTACTCACGCATCTCCGGCGGAAGCAGCCGTCTCACAAAGGTGGTCTTACCACAGCCCTGGGCTCCGATGAGGGTCGGCACACACTCATTGCCGTGAAGCATGTCCAACTGGAGCCAATGGGCTGCCATCGAACGGAGCCAGATGGCAAGGAAGGCATGCTGTTCGGAACTGAGGCCGGGCAGACGGCTGAACAGACGGGCCACATGGTTCTGACCGTCCCATTGGGGCAGACCGTCGAAGAACACTTGGACGGGATTGAAGACAGGAATCTCGTTGGACTCAAGAAACTCTGTGATCTCCGTCTTCGGACTGCCCTTCTCTAGCACATGCTCCCGCTTGGCGTGGATGACAATACTGTTCAGCGCCTTCTGGGTCAGCGGCTGGAACTTGATGGTTGAGAGACCGTCGGCAGAAATCCCTGCCTCCGGTAATGGAGCGAATTCTACCTTGCCGCTCAGAATGTTCTGGCGGAAGAGGTAGTTGTCTTTGAGGAACTGCTCAATGACGAGCGTTGATTCGAATGAGGCTTCGTGAGCCTCGGGTTTTGAAATGGTGTTAGACATTTTATTTGATTATTCTTCTGCGGCAGCAAAGGTACAAAAAAGAATTAAAATGCGCAAGACTTTCCAGATTGTAATCCACGTTGTTCAACGTTATATAAAGTTATGTCGAGTTATATAAAGTTTTGTCGAGTTATGATGGGATGAATTGAGAGGCGGTGGATGATGAGTGAGGTGTTGAGTGATGTGTTCGGAAAACACCTCACTCCCTGAAACACCTGTGTGAGCAGGTGTTTCAGGATCCAGAGTGAGATGATGAGGTGTTGGGGCTGTTCCTCTATATAAATAAGGTGTAACCCCAATGAATATATATACCAATTATGAATGTTTATGCGCTGCATCTGCGGCCGGGAGTTTCCTTATACTAAACCGGGACTTTCCCCTAACGAAAGCCCCAGTTTCCTTAGTCTAAAATACCGGAAAGGTCCGCGATGACTCAAAGTGTATAAATATTCAGACCTACAGTACCTTATTCTTCTTGATCATCCCCAGTGCTACAAAGCCCGCCAATATATTGGCGACGAAGGAGGCGGCTATGAGCAGCAGTGTGACGAGCAATCCTTCAAAGGCCGGGACACCTTTTTTTGACTTTATTACCTGATTATTATAAAGCAAGGCAGGAAAGTCAGGTCAAATTCTTCTGTAAAGAGAGACAAAAAGAGTGATAAATCCAAAAATATTTGGTTTTTCACTCACTTATTCGTACCTTTGCACCCATGATTACGCAAGACCAACTAAAAGATGTATTGGAACGGGCAGATGCGCTGCACCGTTATTTGGAGATAGACAAGAAGCAGATGGAGTACGAGGAGGAGGATCTTCGTACTCAGGCTCCTGACTTCTGGGAAGACCGCGTCAGGGCCGAGGAGCAGATGAAGAAGGTGAAAGGCATCAAGCGCTGGATCGACGGCTATAAGGAGGTTCGTACGTTGGCCGACGAGCTGCAGTTGGCTTTTGACTTCTATAAAGACGAGATGGTGACGGAGGAAGAGGTCGATGAAACCTATCAGAACGCCATCAAGGCCATTGAGGACCTGGAACTGAAGAACATGCTCCGCCAGAAGGAAGACCCGATGGAGGCAGTGATGAAGATCAATTCGGGTGCCGGTGGCACGGAGGCGCAGGACTGGGCCTCGATGCTGATGCGAATGTATATGCGTTGGGCGGAGGCTCATGGATATAAAGTGACCATCTCGAACCTGCTCGACGGCGACGAGGCCGGCATCAAGAGTGTGACGATGCAGATAGAGGGGGGCGAGTATGCCTATGGCTATCTGAAGTCGGAGAACGGTGTGCACCGTCTGGTGCGTGTCAGTCCGTTCAACGCTCAGGGCAAGCGCATGACTTCGTTTGCCTCGGTGTTCGTTTCACCGCTGGTGGACGATACCATTGAGGTGTATGTCGATCCTGCGAAGTTGTCGTGGGACACTTTCCGTAGTAGTGGTGCTGGTGGACAAAACGTGAACAAGGTGGAATCGGGTGTCCGTCTGCGCTATTGGTATACTGACCCTGATACGGGTGAGGAAGAGGAGATCCTCATTGAGAATACCGAGACCCGTGACCAGCCGAAGAACAAGGAACGTGCGATGACGCTGCTGAAATCTCAGCTTTATGACCGTGCGATGAAGAAGCGTCTGGAAGCACAGGCGAAGATTGAGGCGGGCAAGAAGAAGATCGAGTGGGGCAGCCAGATCCGTTCGTATGTCTTCGACGACAAACGCGTTAAGGACCATCGCACCAATTTCGAGACCCGTGACGTCGACAGTGTCATGAACGGCAAGATCGACGGGTTCATCAAGGCATATCTGATGGAATTCCCTGTGAACGACGAAGAAAACTAATCATTAATCATTATATTATTATGGCACAAATTGCAAAACCATCAAAATCGACCCAGAAGAAGGTCGCTTATCAGAAGAAACAGGAAGACAGTGGAAAGAAAGTGCTGGAGTGGATCTTCGGCGTGTTGGTCGTGCTGGCCATCATCTTCGTGATCTATTCCATCTTCATCGTCAGTTGATGAGCGGTCTGGAGATAGAACGCAAGTTCCTGGTCCTGAACGATGACTACAAGCGGCAGGCTTATAGTAGCAGCCGCATCTGTCAGGGATATATCTGCAGTGGTCACGGTCGTACCGTCAGGGTACGTATCCGTGACGACCGCGGATATCTCACGATTAAAGGTCCGTCAAACTCCGATGGAATCAGCCGTTATGAGTTTGAGAAGGAGATTAGCCTCGACGAGGCTCAGCATCTGATGGAACTCTGCGAGCCAGGACGCATCGACAAGACACGCTATCTGGTGAAGAGTGGCAATCACACCTTCGAGGTCGATGAGTTCTATGGCGAGAATGAGGGGCTGGTGATGGCCGAAGTAGAACTTCAGTCAGAAGATGAACCTTTCGAAAAGCCCGATTTCATCGGAAAGGAAGTGACAGGAGACCGTCGTTATTACAATGGTCACTTGAGTAAGAATCCCTATTCCTCGTGGAAATAAGCCGTTGCTTATTTCTTTTTCTTGGTTACTAATAGTATCAGTCCGAATACGGCTCCTAATGTGACGCCAATGGCATTGGCCGTCAGGTCGAGCCAGTCGCCGTTGCGTGTCTCTGTACAGTACTCCTGCAGCACCTCGATGATGCCGCTCATCACGATGGGAGCCACCCAGGCCCAAATGAACAGCTTTCTGTAGTCGGGCTTTTGGTGCTGACGGATATACTCTATCCACAATACACTACAAGTGCCGCCATACATGATGAAGTGAATCCACTTGTCGATGAGCTTGATATTGTTCAACGGAGTTTCCGGGGCCATGAAGAACAGCGACAGATACCAGATAGCCGCAAAAAGGATACAAGAAAGCGGGTATTTCCTGACAAAATGAAAGGTCATTTCCATCTTTACTTCAAATTTTGGTGCAAAAGTAAGAAATAATTGTGAATTATGAATAGCTAATTGTGATTTATTTTGTACTTTTGCAACAGATTACTGGATTAAATGCAAATGGCAAAACTGGAAAGAGCGAGTTTCGGGAGCCGTCTTGGTGTGATCTTAGCGACGGCAGGCTCAGCTGTGGGCCTTGGAAATATCTGGCGATTCCCTTATATGGCGGGTCAGAACGGCGGTGCTGTGTTTATCCTCATCTATGTGTTCTGCGTCCTGTTGCTGGGAATCCCCTGTATGATCAGCGAATTCATCATCGGTCGTCATGGTCAGGCAAATACGGCACGTGCCTATCGGAAAGTGTCAGGAGGTACGGCCTGGTCGCTCATCGGCTATATGGGCGTACTGACGGGCTTCCTGATTTCCGGCTATTATGCTGTTGTATCAGGCTGGTGTCTGGAATATGTGTGGGCTTCGCTGATTGGTAGT
>JAEEGI010005674.1_pt1 | contig 28656 bp, 18 predicted proteins | sample 8958751 | NCBI WGS metagenome assembly JAEEGI01 (sample SAMN16246545, study PRJNA631951) | gut metagenome | biome: gut microbiome; feature: rumen; material: KS-attached | host: Bos | place: Iran: Karaj | collected 2018-10 | reverse complement strand
GTAGGCCACTGCCAAGATTTCGTCACTAGCCAGTGCAGACTTCAGCATAATGTAGCCCAAAGTAGGATTCAGTGTGTACTCTGTTGCCGGTAACAACCGTGCGCTCTCAATCTTTTCATAGTCGGCACCACTCTCAAAATCATAAGCCTTCAACGGTGCTAGTGCCGACGAAGCCTTATTCATGTATCGTGCTTCGGGATAATTTGCATCGATTTCCCTCATGAGGTTATTGGATTCGTTATCAGGAATATCGGCTCCAGTACCTTTCCAGTGTTTGTTGCTGATATTCTTCTCGGCACCCTCGGCCAGGTCCATAAACGCCATGATGTTACGAGACCCGTTATAGTTGTTGCGCTTATTGGTAATCCACACCTCGATGCGAGTGATTTGAACACGTGAAGAGGGGGTGGGCAAAGATTTGCACCACTCATCATAGTTGTCGCGGAAGTAGTGTGACAGGAAGAAGTTCCTGTTCTGGTCATACTTGTCAATGGTGATGTAGAAATCGGTAGTCTGGGAACCGCCCTTAGAGTTCACCGTTTGAGCTTCACTGTTCTGCTGAGAAACCAACGCGGTTGCAGTGAGTTTACCGAACTGCAGCTTGGTCTTAACACCAAACAAGGCAGCACTTCCTCGAATAAGGGATGACCCAGTGGTCATGCTCACGTTACCTGCTTCGATATTCTTGATGATCTCATCTTCCTTGCCTTCGTAGGCCAGCTTCAGGTTCTTGCTGTCGAAGTCAAAAGTCGCTCCGGTATTGTAAGACATATTGAAGCGCATCTTATCGCCCACGGTAGCCGTGATGTTAGCCTGAATCTTCTGGTCGAAGTCAAAATAAGTCTTACGTCGTTGCGAAATGCTCAAAGCGGGGTTATCGGTCGAATTGCTCTTCACACCCATATTGATGATCACCGAACCCGTTGTCTTCAACTGCAAACCACCAGGTCCAAATACCGTCTCTAAGGGTCCCATGCCGAATTGCATGTCCAGGAAGTTGAACGGATCTTTTTCCTGGTTTTGTGCACTCTCGGCATTTTTCTGGCGGTAATACTCCATCATGGAGCGCCTGTAGTCCATGTTACTGTACTCGTCGGGCGACATGATGTAAGGGGTGACGATGTCATAGTCACCCAAGCGCGTGTGTATCACATAGCAACCCGTCTCAGGATCAAACTCCACTTCGCTGGTGATATTAGACGGTGTTTTCAAGTCGGCAGAATACTCACCTAATCCCTGAATATCATCGTAATTTTTGGGGATGGTGGGCTTAACGTCAAAGTGCAGATCCAACTGTGGAGTGGTCTGCTGACGTGCTGAAGGACGTGTATCAGGAGGAGGTGGAGGAGGTGGAAAGGTACTGGTCACATATTGAGCCAGCATAGAGTTATTGCCGGCCCACCAACCGATGAGACCGCCAATGAGTATCGCAAGAAATATTTTTTTACGGTTCAACATTTCTAAAGTTTCTGGTACCAAATTGTCAGCTATTGCTGCGTTAGGGACCTACATCATCTTGAGAGCCTGCTTGATTGCCTGCTCAACGGTTAATGCCGGATTGCTGGCAAACAGGGACTTAAGTACACGCCCCGAGGCTTGTTGTGAGAACCCCAGCATGACAAGGGCAGCAAGAGCTTCATCAAAAGTCTCACCCGCAGCAACGTCTGCTTTCTCTATTAACGTAGAGTCGGCCACTTTTATTTTATCCTTGAGGTCAACAATTATGCGTTGAGCCGTTTTTGCCCCCACCCCTTTAACTGCTTTGAATGCTGCGACATTGCCAGTTGCTACAGCATGTGAGAACTCATCTACATTCAGTGAAGAGAGAATCATGCGTGCTGTATTAGGTCCAACACCACTGACCGAAATCAACAGCAGGAAAGCATCACGCTCATTCTTGGCACTGAAACCATAGAGCAGATGGGCATCCTCGCGAATCGCCTCATATACAAACAGTTTTGCATTGCCACCCACACCTGTTTTTGTCAAGTTATCATAGGTTGACAAGCTGATATTTAATCCGTACCCCACCCCATGAGCGTCAATAACAGCATATGCGGGATTGAGTTCAACGAGTTCGCCTTTAATATATTCAATCATATTATGTCGTATAGTTTTATTCGTTTAATATCAAATCTATCACCCGGTTAATGTCCGAGACGTTTATTTCCCTATTCTGATCGACGTCGGCACGCACTAGTCGGGTAGTACTGTGGGACGAGGAATTACCGATGATGATGTCAATGATCGCCAGCACATCAGCAATATTTATCTCACCATCATTATTCGCGTCACCGCGCAACATCGTGTTCTGTATCACATCATTCACTGCGGCCAGCACATCCAACTTGCCAGCACCCCATTGGGCTTCATTGCCAGAAAGGACTATGTCATCCTTGATGGATGAACGTTTCAATACTTCGCGCACTTGAGCTGTCGTCAACGCTGGATTGACTTGTAACATCAATGCGATTGCACCGGTAACTATAGGAGCCGACATTGAAGTGCCTTGATTAGGATAATAAGGGTAACACTCACCATTCACCACAGCTGGAGATGGCCAGTTTTGACGATTAGAATTCACATCATAGCGGTTGGCCGAAGAGATGAGGATGGCTCCAGGAGCACATACGTCGGGACGCTGAAGCCCATTCTCGTCGGGACCATAAGAAGAAAATGCGGCAATCTCAGATGGACTAAACTCATTAAACGAAACCAAATCACCTGATTGGGTGGTATAACAGTTGCGGGAGCAATATGCACCCACCGAAATGACGCCATCGGTCGTTGCCAGGTCGCTGATTGAGCCGGATGAGGAACCGCCATTCGCTTCAGGCATATTGAACGAGTAGAAGTAGGCATCCTTGGTGCACCATCCGACCAGTTCGGTACCCGCATCGGCAACATACTGCAAGCCAATAAGATGACCTGATTTCACCGACTCCACATCATAGACCCAATAAGAATGATAACGCCCCTCGCCCAACAAGTCGCCATGCTCATCATACTGTGGCTCCAAACCACCCGCAAAGGAAATCTCACCCGTATAAAACGCAGCGAAATCAGGGTCATTTTCACTGGATATCGTGAACACACTATCTTCGGGCATCTTACCCAAGGCAGGTGACGCATACTCCAATTGACCAGTCGTGCGGTTAACGATAACCATGCGTGTGCGATGCTCACGCTGATCATTGCTCCACATGCTGACGTAACCCTTGCGTTGCATCCCTCCCCACTGATTGCGCAAAAAAGTAGTCGCCGTGTCTCCAGAATATTTCATCCTGTATCTGAAACAGATGGGTGCATCGCCATCGTTACCAGCTGAGAGAACACATAAACGTCCCGGCCCAGATAATGAGGCGAAAACACGGCAAAGGAAAGAAGAACCATCGTTGGGGCCGTTATTACTGCCAAGACTCATGTTGATGACACAGGTTTTCCCCACCCTATCAGCATAATCAAAGATGTATTTAACGGCATTCGCGATGTTAACATCGGTCAACTCGCTGGAAGGCATGCCACACGCTACAATATCGGCCTCGGGAGCAACCCCGTTCCATCCGTTGTCAATAAAACTGCCTGCTGCAGTTCCAGTCGTGTGAGTACCATGCGAAGAGTCGGAGCAATCGGCAGTCAAGGCCTTAATCTGCTGTGGTGTTTCGTAGCAAGCGCCAGGCAATTCCAAGCCATCCACAACCGGATGAGGTCCAATCGTGTCGGCGGGCAAATATACGGCACGCACCCTAGTGATACCACTATCGTCACACAGGTTGATGTGATTGAAATCGATGCCCGTGTCAATGACGCCAATAATAACGCCTCGCCCCGTCAATAAACCGATATCTCCACCGAATGAATGAACCGCAGGAACCCCTGAATAATACAGGGCGCTGTCGTTGCACCAGTGCAGAGGTTGAGCCAAGGATACTGATGTGATGCCATCGGCTGTGAGAACATCCTGCAGGCCTTCGGCAGGGATACGGGCCGAAACAAAGCCATTGAAGATGCCATCGACCTGGACACCACACTCTTGCAGCTCGGTGATGCGACTATTGCCGTCAATTGCAATAAAAGCCTGATATAGTGTATTTTTAGGAATAGATAGACGATGAGGACCTGATGAGCCTTTTCCAGACAACATCAATCTTGACGCCACATTTAACGGATGTGCCGCCCATGAAGATATTGTTATTAAAGCCACTGCAAACAGGCAAAATCGTCTCATCATGCCTTTTTAGCTGTTGAGGATAGCATCGATAACCATATTGATGTCACTGATGTTGACCTCATCGTCATTGTTGACATCGGCGCGTCTTACCATTGTGGCATTGACCTCCTCGCCCAGGATGATGCTGATAACGACATTGATATCGCTGATATTAACCTCGCCATCGCCATTAACGTCACAGCTCTCTTCCTCAATGTGCAAGACGTAGCGCAGTCCAGCATAGGCATCGAGTTTGCCTGCACCCCATCGCTCACCATAACCCGATCGCACATACGAATCACGCAACGACGAATGTTGCAACACGTCACGCACGCGAGCTACTGACAATGTTGGGTCGGCCTGCAGCCAAAGTGCAATAGTACCCGCTACAGCTGGTGCCGACATCGATGTTCCCAAGTCAGGCGAATAGGTGTATTCTACTCCATTGACCCATGCCGAGGGTTGCCAGTACTGGATGTTGGGCGGATTAACAAAGTAACGGTTGGCCGACGAAACAAGCACGCTGCCAGGAGCGCACACATCGGGGCGAGCAATACCGTTCTCGTCAGGTCCATAGGATGAGAACGACGAGAGGTAGCCTGGCTGACTATTCTGGCGGAAATAGAACGTGCCGTCGCGCAGAGGCACTGTCTGGCGACTGTTGTATGAACCGACGCTTATCACACTATCGGTTGCAGCAATATCACTGATAGAGCCTACCGAGGAGCCTTTTTCGGCCCACGAGTAGCCGTAACTGGAAATGTAGGCATACTTGGACGTGAATATTGTCAATTCATTGGCTGACGGGCAAAAATATTGGAATCCCAGTTTATAGTTGCTAGAAAGGGCTGTCATGTCGATTTCGCACATCGAGCTGGGTTTGCCATTCACCTCAATAGAGCCGATAATCTCAACTTTACCTGTGAAATAACGGGCAAGCAGGGTGTCGGTCTCGGTCGAGAAATTGGCAATCACACCTCTAGAAGTGGCCCCGATGGGTCGTGAGCGGTAAACGATCTGTCCCGTTGAGGTGTTGAACACGATCATGCGCGTGTTGAACGGTTTGTTGATGCGGCTGCGGGCATTGACGTAGCCAGAATAGACGCTCGACCCACGGAATCCAGCCAACAAAGTATTAACTGTGTCGGTCGACCCGGTAATACTGCGGTGAGAAGTAACTGCATAAGCACCATCGTTACCTGCCGAGGCTACAATGATGCGCCCAGGGCCCGTAACCTGCTTGCATACACGGTTCAAGTAAGATGTGCCATCGTGCGGTCCAACATTAGAGCACAAGCTCATAGAGATGACGCACGGTTTGCCCTTGCGGCGTGCATAGTCAAAGATGTAGGTAATGCAGTTAGCGACACGCACATCGTTAAGTTCGCCCTCAGGCATACCACATAGCACGATATCGGCATCAGGGGCCATGCCATACCAACCATTATCCATATAGCCACCTGCCGCGATACCTGCCGTCAGCGTGCCGTGGTTGGAACACGTGTCATCGGTTGTCAGCTTTGAGATTTCATTGGGGGTCTCATAGGCGTTACCAGGCAACCTCACCATATTGATTACAGGGGGATTGGGACCGCTGTCGAGAGGCAGATAGACCGCTTTGACACGCGATTCACCATTCCTGTTATACATATTGATATGGTTGAAGTCAAAACCACAGTCAATCACACCGACAATGACTCCGGCACCCGTGTAGGGCATATCCAGTCCTTCTCCCAGATGCACGGGGTTAACATTAGAAAAATATCTCGACGTATCGACTGCAGTCAACAGCGTCAAAGATTTGGTCACGTGATCAATACCAGCGATATCCTGCAGCGAAAGCGGGTCCAGGTCATCATTGGCGCGAATCGACATGAATTCACCAAAACGGCCTGTAATGGTCACGCCCAACTGTCTGAGCTGAAACAGCTGATACTCCTGCAACTGGTCATTGATTTCCAAAAAAGCCTCGTAATGTCCTCCTGCACCTAGTGCGACAGGACTGAGCCCCACGCTCAACACAAAGCACAGGACGAACCAGCCAAATAGATTCTTCTTCATATTTTACACATCAATTTCTACAAACCATACTTTTAAGTCTTATAGACTTAATTAAACCACAAAAGTAGTAAAAATCAATGGTATAACAGCATTTTTTGCACAAAAAAGAAGTAGAGGCGCATATTTTGCGTCTCTACTATCCTTTTAGCCAAGGTGGCCTAAAACGTTTTGAATTACTTCAAGCTGTTCACATAGTTGCGGAGCGACTCATTATCGGGATCATACTCCAACCACTTTTGGTAATAGGTTTTAGCAGTGGCCTTGTCACCCTTGGTGAAGTAGTAAGTAGCCATGTAGTTGTAGGCATACTTGTAATAGCGTGCGTAATCCTCTTTGTTCTCCTTGGAGTCGAGGATGCTGAGCAGTTCGTTGTAGGCTGCGAGTGCTGCACCGTTGTTGGTATCACCCTCACGGAACTTGGCGATCTTTGCCTTCTGGTTCACGATCTGCACGTTGCCGGGCACGAGCTTGTCTACCTCGTCGATGTACTTCTGCGACTTGGCGAGTGCATCGGCCTTGATTGCGGCATCCAGACCCTCACTGCTGGCAATACCCAGATAGTAGTTGGACAGCGTGAACAGGTCGTTGGATTTGTGGTTGCCATCGTCCACCAGACGCTGGTAGTACTCGGCTGCCTTCACAAAGTTCTCGGCATCAGCATAAGAGTCACCCAGGTTGCGGATCAGGTCGGTATTCTTGGGGTTGAGGTCAATGGCCTTGTTATAGGCATTGATGGCCTCCTCGGCAAGACCGGCGGTCTGCAGTGCCTGACCGTAGTCGGTGTAATCGCGTACCTCGTAGTTGGAGCCCTTGGGCAGAGCGTTGGCGAAGAATGAGCGGCCTGCTTCAACGGCCTCATTCCACTTCTCGAGCTGCACCAGGTTGTAGAGCTGCATACGCTTCATGTAGAACACCTTATCGTCGGCGGGGTTGAGCTTCTGAACAAGGCTGGTAGCCAGGTCATAAGATTGCTGATACTTCTCGCCAAAGAACAGCAGCTGTACATAGCGCACCTCATCCTGTGCAAAGTGGTTGGGGTTGTTGATATACTTGCCGTACTGCTCAGCGGCCTTTGCACCCAGGTTGTCGCTGTAGTACTTCTCGGCTAATTCGCGCTGTACCAGAGCCGAGTTGGGCACCTTAGCCTGGAGCTCTTCGAGGCGCTCAATAGCCATCGTGGGGTTCACGTTGAAGTAGGTGTTAGCATACTTCACATAAGCCTCGATGTTATTGGGATCCTTGTCGAAGGCCAGCTCATAGATACCGGCTGCGTTACCCCAGTCCTTCTTGTCGGCCTTGGTGTCGGCCTCAAAGATGTAGCTGTCGGGATCATCGGCATTCCACTTACGGGCATTCTTAATGCATTTCTCAATATCTTTGGCATAGGTAGTGGGATTTGCATCGTAGTATGCTCGGGCAATCTCCATTTCCAACTTGGAGTCCTTCTTGGAGAGCTTGCGTGCCTTCTCGAGCAGCGTCTTCACGTCACCGCCATTCTTGAGTGCGATAGCAGCCTGACCCACATAGTTGTAGGGGTTTGATGCATTGGCAGCTATACCCTTCTCAAAGTTGGCAGCAGCTTGAGCCATGTTACCCTGATGCAGGGCGATCTGACCCAGATAGTAGTATGCCTCGGCCTTATCGGTGCTGGCCGCATTCAGGTTGCGCTCGAGCAGTTCCTTGGCATTGTCCAATTTGTCAACCTTGTAGTACTCAATACCGTCCTTGTAGCCTTGTGCGTTGGCTACCAGCGACGCACCCATTAACATGAGTGATGCAAAAAAGAATTTCCGTTTCATTGTAGTAAGAATTAAAATATAGTTGTTAGTTGTTTGTTTCTAGTCCCTACTTTTTGGTTTCTAGTTGTAAGTTTTTAGCCTTTAGTTAATAATGGCTGTATTTAATTTGGCAATTTTCATGCCAATTTGTTAACTTATTGAACCTCAACGTATCTAACGGGCTCTGCTGCGGGCAGTATTCCCGTCTGGAGGATGATTTTCTGGCCTATGACTCCCGTAAGGAAGGCAAAGAATCCGTGATCCAGAGTGCCGTTATAGGAGGCGTCGATAGCCCAGATGGTGCGCACGAGAGGATACTCGCCGCTGTTGATATAGGCCTGATAGGGCTTGAAGGCCCTGATCTGGTCGTCGGCTCGCAAGGGCATCACCTTGATGCGGTCGGTAAAGTCGATCATGCTCACTTCGTCCTTGGTCTTCAGTTCCTCATACTTCTGGGCAATGGGCATCTCGGCGCTTTTCAAATCGCTGGTGATCCAGCTCACCCCAATAAAGCCGATGACGTTTTTGTACTTCTCCACAGCCTCAAAGACACCCTTGCTGCTGTCCCTGGCATAGACGTTAGGACCGAACTTGCCGCCATTAAGGAATTTCTCTTTCATGTAGCGTACAACGCCTGTTCCTGACCCGTCAAACATCACCTTGATAGTATCATTCTTGAGTTTGGTCGGGAAGACCTCACCCCATCGTTTCACCTTGCCGGTGAAGATGTCACGCAGGTCCTCCATAGTCAACTCACTGATATCGTTCTGCTTGTTGACGATGATGGCGATGGCGTCGACAGCTATCATTCGTGAGCGGTAGCCGCGGCCCAATTTCTTGAGGCTCTGGCGCTGGTCAGGAGTCAAGTCACGGGATGTGATGATAAGGTCAACCTTGTTGTGCATCAGTGAGTCGAGGGCGTCATGCTCGTTAATGTACTCTGGCATGATGCTGGCCTCGGGGTACTGGTACTCAAACACGGCAATTTCCTGCTCCAATACACTCTGGAACGATTCATCGCACATGATTTTGGCAATGCCGCGTGTGCTGGTGCTCTTTGGACGCTGGTCGCCACAAGAACTGATTAGCAGGGCCGCCACGGCCACAAGTGAGATTACAAGGATATTATTTCGCATCTTCTTCATCATCATAACGTCGCATTCCATAGGTGTGTTCACCTGTTACTTCACGATATCCGCGGTAAATGCCATAAGCAGCAAACACCACAGCCAACAGCCACCTGAGGCCCTTCCACAGGGGAGCATTATTCCAGTCAAAGAAATTTATGGCCATCAAGACAGCCATGCCCAAATAGACCACGACCATGAAGATGCCAAAAAACATCTGGATGCCTCGATTGATGTTTGTTTTATGTTGGTTCATCGGTTAGGATTTTTAATTACTCGTTTATCCACTTGCCGTTAGACGTTCGCGGGGGCAAATGGTTTATTATTATCAAACGACAAAATTAGCATTTTATCCTCATATTCCAACCATAGGGGAGTAAAAAATATCTCCTTTTTATAAAAAAACAGGACAAAATCTCCTCCAACTGACACCATATTATTAAAAAATGACGGCCGTCACGAGACAGCCGTCATTCGATTCTTTGACTGACGATGGGGCTTTCCCATCATCGTGGTTTAATAGTTGCGGGCGAAGATAACGCGACGCGAGCTGGGCTTGCCAGTGTAGATGCACTTGCCCTGCTCCTCGGGAGCATCCAGAGGGATGCAACGGATGGTCGCCTTGGTCTCCTCTTTGATTTTCTCTTCGGTCTCGGTCGTGCCGTCCCAATGAGCCAAGATGAAGCCACCCTTCTCGATCTGCTCCTTGAATTCGTCCCAAGTATCGACTTTGAAGGTCATCTCCTCGCGGTGACGCAACGCCTTGGTATAAATGTTCTGCTGGATTTCCTCGAGCAGTTCCTTAACACGGTTCTCGATGCCTGCGAGTTGCTCGCTAGACTTCTCGAGGGTGTCGCGACGCATAACCTCGACAGTACCGTTCTCAATGTCACGGGCGCCCAGTACAAGACGCACGGGCACACCCTTGAGCTCATAGTCTGCAAACTTGAAGCCGGGACGCTTGTTGTCGGCATTGTCATACTTGACTGAGATGCCCATACCGCGCAGCTTGTTAACGATAGGTTCAACCACCTGGTTGACTTGCTGAAGCTGCTCATCGGTCTTATAGACGGGAACGATTACCACTTGGATGGGAGCCAAATGCGGCGGCAAGACGAGGCCGTTGTCATCGCTGTGTGTCATGATCAAGGCACCCATCAGGCGCGTGGAAACGCCCCAAGAGGTGGCCCATACGTCCTGAAGTTTGTTCTCCTTATCAATGAACTTCACGTCAAATGCCTTAGCAAAATTCTGTCCCAGGAAGTGGCTGGTGCCTGACTGCAGAGCCTTGCCATCCTGCATCATAGCCTCGATGGTATAAGTCTCGAGTGCTCCAGCGAAACGCTCGTTGGCGGTTTTGATGCCCTTGATGACCGGCAGTGCCATATATTTCTCGGCAAAGTCAGCATACACGTTCAGCATCTCGATGGCCTTGGCTTCGGCTTCTTCTTTTGAGGCGTGTGCCGTGTGGCCCTCTTGCCACAAGAACTCAGCAGTGCGTAAGAACATGCGTGTGCGCATCTCCCAACGGAAAACGTTGGCCCACTGGTTGATGAGCAGAGGCAGGTCACGATAGCTGTTGATCCAGTTGCGGTAAGTGTTCCAAATGATGGTCTCGCTGGTGGGGCGGATAACCAGTTCCTCTTCGAGACGTGCCGAGGGATCCACGACAACGCCCTTGCCGCCCGGGTCATTCATCAGGCGGTAGTGGGTAACGACAGCACATTCCTTGGCGAAGCCCTCCACGTGATCGGCCTCGCGGCTGAGGAAGGACTTAGGAATAAGCAGGGGGAAATAGGCGTTCTGGACGCCAGTTGCCTTGAACATGTCATCGAGCTGGCGCTGCATCTTTTCCCAAATAGCGTAGCCATAGGGCTTGATGACCATGCAGCCACGGACTGCCGACTGCTCAGCTAGATCGGCTTTTACCACCAGTTCATTATACCATTGAGAGTAATTGTCGGCTCTCTTCGTTAAATCTTTAAGCTCTTTTGCCATTGTTATGTTAGTTTTGAATTTCTAGTCTATAGTTGTTAGTTTCAGTCTTTCTTTATTTGGGTCATGTTGATGCGGCCTTTCTTGGCCTGCTGCAGCATGGTCTGTTCGGGTATCAGGAATATCTCAAGCCGCCTGTTGGTCTTACGGTTCTCGACCGAGTTATTATCGACCAACGGGTCGGTCTCTCCTAGGGCGTAGGGCACTACGTAATCAACGCTGCCGTTCTCGTCAAACCAGTCAAAGACGGCATTCACGCGTTGCCTGGTGAGGTTGAGTGTGTACATGGAGCTACCCGTGTTGTCGCTGTGCATGACCAGCAGCATCTTGTAGAATCCGGGGTTCTTCAGCACCCTCAAGAACGGCTTCAGCTGTTCTTCACCCAAGCGGCTCAAGGCCGTGTCGTTAGGCTCAAACAGTTGGCTAGCAGGAATGGTGATGACTATGACCTCATCGTCGCGCATAACTTCCACCTCGTAGTTGGACTGCTTGAAAGCCACAGCCATGTTATACTGGAACTCCTGAATCTTGTCGGCCTGCTTGTCGTTCTTGATCTCGGGTGTCATCAAGTTCTCGTCAAGTGACATGTCATAGATGTCTTCGAGATGGTCCTTGGCATCAAGCCGCACGGGCAGGATGATTGCCAAGAGCGTCAAGCAGTTGATCAAGAATATGTGAGATACACGATGTTTCATTTTTTATGTTTCATTTATCGGTTCAGGTCTAATATGCCTTGAGGCAAATTCATGACCATCACTTTCTTGTCCAGGTCAAATTCCACAATCAAATCATCGGTTGCAGGCACCAGGAATTCCGTGTCACCATCCTCCACCATGAAGATGGCATTGTCGGTCTGCTCATCAACTTGTGAAATCTGCCCTACCCTTGTGCCGTCGCTGTCACGCAATTCAAAGCCGATGAAATAGTCCAGCGGGTAGCCGTCGGCATCATATTCGTCATTTTCCTGACGATAGTCACGCTTAAGGGCATAGATGTCATGGTTGACTAAACGAGCCGCTTCCATCTCAGTATCAATGCCGTCGATGGTGAGCAAGACAGTATCGCTGTTCTTGGGCCTTACCGAATTGACGAAGAAAGGAACGAATATGCCGTCGATGTCGCTCACCAGGCAAGACAAGGCACGCAGAACCTCAAAATCCACATCGATAGTGGCCGAAATTTCTCCTGCCACACCGTGGGCTTTGTTGTAGTGCCCGATTGCTATGAGTTCTTCCCTCGTGATCATCAGTCTGTAGTTTCTAGTTATTCGTCTTTAGTCGTGGGCCAAAGGGTGTTATTTCTTTTTCTTCTTCTTGCTAGTGGGTTGGGCGGGTTTCACAATCTGATACTCATGCAGGTGATGCGTTGCGGGATCCAAGCGGATAGCACCGTGGCTGTAACGCTCCAAGTCCTTGAATATCTTAGCGTCATCCACGTCCTCGTTGTTGATTTGGTAGATGAGTTTCTTCATGTGATTGGCCAGCAGCATCACCAGTGCATCGCGTTCCTCGCCCTCGGGATAGGTTGCAGCACGCTCAATCATGCGTTCGATGTTCTTGCCGTAGTGGCGGTACTGGATCGGCTCCAATTCATACTGGATAGGGTTCGGTTTTGTATCCAGACTTTCCTCCCTGATGATGTCGTCAAAGGGGAAATCCACATCGAGCTGAAATCCACTCATAATCATCAGGTGATCCCACAGCTTGTGCTGGTAATCGGTTTCGGCACGCAGCTGGGGGAAAATATTCGCCATGTGTTGAACGATGGTGAAGGCGCAACGAGTGCGCTCTCCACGATCCTCGATCGTCAGGCAATGATCAACCATCTGCTGGATGTTGCGGCCATACTCGGGCAAAACCAGTTTCTTGAGTTGTGAATTATAAGTCAACATATATAGTTGTTAGTTCTTAGTTGTTAGTCCTTCGGGCTAATGTTCGCTTTGCGATATTTAAAGTCTATTCTTTGGCATTGTTGCCTGGAATTCTTTGAGATAGAGAGGCGTGCTGTAGGCCACATCGATAAAGCGCTGTTCCCGCCAAGCTTTCTCGGCCAATGCCATCATCTCGAGAGCCACGGGCTTGATGCCTCCTATAAAATGCATCCGCTGGTGAGTGAGCACCTGGCGTGCTTTGTCGCTACCATTGCCTATCGTCACAAGAGTATAGCCCTGCTCTAATAGTTCCTCAAATGAGTGACTGTCAAGAATCATGGCTTGTGGCTCCACGACGGCGTCGAGAGCAGCAGTATAGGCTGCGGTATATACCTCCATGCGTCGGGCATCAATCATGGGCACATATAGAACCTTATCCTCTTCAACGAAATGGTTGAACATGGTGCTGACAACCAGCAGTTGCAACGTGTTCACGCCGATGAGCGGCACATTCAAGCCAAATGCCAACCCCTTGGCTTCGCTCAGCCCGATGCGGAGTCCCGTATAGGAGCCTGGACCGATGCTCACTGAGATGGCATCAATTTTCATCTCACGCGAACGGGCATAGTCTAGCATTTCTTTCACATACTGGCTCAGTAGTGTAGCATGTGTCTGACCCTCGTAATTCTCACGATGGTCCAGCACCTGCCCTTCGCTGGTCAAAGCCACCGAACACACGTCGGTTGAAGTCTCTATGTTCAAGATTACTGCCATCTCCTCTATCTAAAAAACGTGCAAAGGTACTCAAAATTGTTGATATGGCAGTTAAATGCGGTTAAAAACCGCTAAAATCAATGGCCTTACAGGGCTGCGATGAGTGCGTCCACGTCGCTCGGGGGTGTTGCCCAACTTGTGACAAAGCGGCAATTCATCATGTCTCCCACAGGGTACCATTGTTCAAAGACGAAGTCCTTTTCCAGCCGCTCAATTGTCGCCTTGTCGAGCAAAACAAACTGTTGGTTGGTTGGGGAATCGCTGTACATCTTGTAACCCTTCTTGACAAAGGCATCGCGCAAACGCATGGCTTGCTCGACGGCATGACGGGCAATCTTGAGATACAGGCCATCCTGCATCAGCACGTCGAACTGAATGCCCAGCAGACGTCCCTTGGCCATCAGTGCACCGTGTTGCTTCACAATAGTAAAGAAATGTTCGGGAGCGGGAACGTTTGGATTAGGGAATACCACTGCCTCGCCACAATAGGCGCCGCACTTGGTACCACCCAGGTAAAACACATCACACAGGTCGGCTAGCTGTTGAAGCGTGATGTCACAGCCCTCGGCCATCAAGCCGTAGCCGAGACGTGCCCCGTCAATAAACAGCGGCAAGTTATAATCCTTGCAGATGTCACTGATTGCCATTAGTTCATCAAGTGTGTAGATGCTGCCCATCTCGGTAGCAAAGGTGATGTAAACGATTCCTGGAAACACCATGTGGTCATAGGTGGGGTCGGCATAGAAATCATGTAGCCACTGCGCCAATTCCCCAGCATTCATCTTGCCGTCATGACTTGGCAAAGTAAGCACTTTGTGTCCGCTTGCTTCGATAGCTCCCGATTCATGTACGTTGATGTGTCCCGTCTCGACAGCGAGTACACCCTGATAGGAGTGCAACATGGCATCAATGACGGTGGCATTGGTCTGTGTGCCGCCCACCAGAAAGAACACATCGGCCTCAGGCTTGCCACAAGCCGCACGTATTTTCTCTTTTGCTGCCTGGCAATAATCGTCAAGGCCGTATCCCGTTGCCCTGTCATTATTGGTTTCTATCAGTCTCTTCAGGATTGCCTCGTGGCAACCATTATTGTAATCGCTCTCGAATGAAATCATCATCTTTTTATTGTTTTATATTTGTGTAATGTGCTGCAAAGATAGTCGAAAATCTCTAAAAAACACTACCTTTGCACCATGGAAGAGAAGAAAAAGACGATTATTTACCAGTTGATGCCGCGCTGGTTCACCAACTGCAACGACCGATGCGTGCCCAACGGCACCATGAGCCAAAACGGAGTGGGCAAATTCAACGACATCGATGACTCCTTGTTAAGGCGCATCAAATCGCTGGGAGCCACCCACGTGTGGTTTACTGGCATTATCGAACACGCCACCGCTACCCGTTATACCCGCCAGGGTATTAAGCCATGCAATCCCCATGTGGTAAAAGGCAAGGCGGGTTCGCCTTACGCTATCCGTGATTACTATGACGTGTGCCCAGACTTTGCAGTGAACGTCAAGAACCGCATGGCAGAATTTGAGTCACTACTCGATCGCACCCACCGCGCAGGGCTCAAAGTCATCATCGACTTCGTTCCCAACCATGTAGCAAGAGAATATGAGAGCGATGCGAAGCCTGCTGGAATCAAGGACCTGGGTGAGGACGACAACCTCATGATGTTCTTTGACGCAAGCAACAATTTCTATTATATCACCGGCCAAGAGTTCTCTCCCGTTGGCGTTGACCTGGGCAAAGGTGGCGACGCCTATCATGAATTTCCTGCTCGAGCCACCGGCAACGACTGTTTCACCGCTTCGCCTAACCGCGACGACTGGTACGAGACAGTGAAACTCAATTACGGCATCGACCCATGGAACGGTAGCACTCACTTCGACCCCGTTCCGTCCACGTGGACCAAGATGCTCGACATTCTCAAGTTCTGGACAGCAAAAGGTGTGGACGGTTTCCGCTGCGACATGGCGCACATGGTGCCTGTAGCCTTTTGGCATTGGGCCATCGCTCAGATAAAAGCAATCAACCCACGGCTGATTTTCATTGCCGAGATTTATGACGTTGCGCTATATCACAGCTATATATTTGATGGCGGTTTTGATTACCTGTATGACAAGGTGACGCTCTATGACACACTGCGTGGCATCATGTGTAACGGTTGGCCTGCCAGTGATCTGACCCGCTGTTGGCAGACAGTCGAGGGCATTGGAGGTAACATGCTTAACTTCCTGGAGAACCATGACGAGCAACGCATTGCGTCACAGCAGTTCCTGGGTGACCCGTTTAAAGCCTTACCTGCTCTTGTGGTGAGCGCCACGATGTCAATGGGTCCGTTCATGCTCTATGCAGGGCAAGAACTGGGCGAACCCGCTGCCGATGCCGAGGGGTACAGCGGTCACGACGGGCGCACCACCATCTTTGATTACTGGAGCCTGCCCACCCTGCGTCGTTGGCTGCAGGGCAAACCCACTCCCAGCGAACGCCGGCTGAGAGCATTATACCGCAAATTCTTGGGACTGTGTAATAGCGAGAAAGCACTATCATGTGGCCAATTCTTTGATTTGATGTATGTCAATCAAGAAACACTCGACACAAGGTACCAATATGCCTATCTGCGCTATTATGGAACAGAAATGGTTCTTATTGTCGCAAATTTCGGCGACAAAGCAGTGGATACATACATCCATATTCCCCAACATGCCCTGGACTGTGCTTCGATGCCTCACGGCACCTGCAAATGCGAGGAACTGCTGGGTGACGGTCAGACGACCACAATAGCATTAACAGAGAACACTTCTATCCCTGTCAACATAGCACCTCACGGAGCGATAATGCTGCGCATTAAAAATTAAAGTGTAGCTGGATGCGGATACCATGGCGGTCGGTACCGGCATGATCGCGGTAAGTGAGACGCCAGACGTAGTCAACGCGCAGAATCGTTAGGATATTGTCGAGGCCCACTCCCGCCTCCATGTAAGGTTTATCGCCCATAGGTTGACAGGGAACATCATCGGGGAAACAGAAAACATCGGTGCTCACAGCGGGGTTATTTTTGTCGCTGAGGCTGCCCCAAATGCCGCGAAGGGTGAGCACCTCGCGTAGGCGCAGTTTTTTAATGAGTGGCAGACGGTTCATCAGGATACCGTTGCCCCAATAGGTCAAATCCCATGACAGAGCCTGGTCATTGATGAATTCCATGGGTTTCATCAGTGCGTAACTCTCAGGCTGGATGGTATAAGACAGGTTGACATTTGGCATCAATAAGTCGGGATATGCCACCTTGCTCCACACCTTTTCGCCCTTGACGATGACGTCGGCATAGCCGAATGCCGAGAACCAGAATCGCTTTTGTAATCCCAATTCAGTCTTGTTGACCTCATGCAGACTGCCCATAAAGCCTTTGGGCATGTAAGTCTGTGTCAAGGTTATGATGGGTGCATCCATGTTGATGGGTATGCGGTAGGAGCGCGCCTGATAGAAAGTCTCACCCGGAGCAAAGCGCAGTTGTGCCGTGAATCCTGCCTGGGTGTAACGCTGTCGAGCAGTTCCATCGGCATACTGGAACGGCACATACTGGGTGGCCTCGTGGATGATATGCTCAATGCCTAGAGCAATCGAGAAATGGTTGTACCACTCATGGCGGTATTCCAGGCGCGTGGTGCGCAGGTATTGCATCCTCACGTCCTTGTGACGGCGGAGCGTCAGGAACATGTTGTCAGGGTTGGTGTAGAGATAGTGCTGCGCGAGTTTGTCCACATCATATTTGTGGCTGAGTCTCAGGCTGTGGATGGGGAATTCCTGGTCAAGGGATTTTTTGGACAGGAAAGAATACTCCAGCGAGGTCATGTACTTGAATTTCCTGTCGCGGGTGCCATAGGCCACATAACCGCGTGCAAACCAATGGCGGCTCAGATTCACATTGGTCATGCCTCCCAAACGCAGTCTGACGCCTTCCAGAGAGTTGCCGCTAATGATGGTATTCAAAGGGCCCAGGTCAAACTTGCTGACCCGTGCCGTGGGCACATAGCCATTGACCATGACAACGACGACCTGTTCGGCCCAATAGAAAAGCTTTGAGCCGCGCAAGCGCTTCATCAGGCCCTGCATGGTAGCAGTGGTGGTGCGCAGCTCAGGCGGACGATATTCCTGCCAAAACTCGTCGGGCATGAAAGCGACGCCGCTGCCACTGGACTGTTCCCCCTTGAAGTTGAACACGCCACCCTCGGGGCGTTCAAAGTTGTGGTCCCGATAGGAGGTTTCCCGCCGCGCAAAAGCCTCGGGCACGCCAGGCATGAGCTTGAAACTCACTTCCACATCGTCGCGCACCTTGAGACGCGACCCATTGGGTGCGCGTTCAAAGTCCTGCACAATGCTCATTCGCTCGACGTAGTTCAGGTTGATGTCGTGAGGGACGCCCATTGATACCCGTTTGATAAACATTGTGGTATCCTCGAGAGAGACGTAGAGACGGCCCAAAAAGCCGAAAGTCTGCGGCGTAAACGGCACGAAACTGAGCACAGCACATCGTTCACCGTCAACATATACCGTGTCATTGAGGTAGAATTTGTAGAAATCCACCGCGATGCGAGACAAAGGGCTGACAAAACGGTTGGTTAGCAAGGCCACATCATTCTGGAAAATGTCAATCTCGCCCATGAAGTCGTCGAGCACCTTTTTGATGTTTTCCTGGTCAATGCGCTCGTCGATGCCGGCATTGCGGATACCCAAGATAATCTTTTTGTGGCCGCCATCGCCATAATAGTCACGGGCGACGGTCTCCTTAATGGAGATGGGCAGGATGCGATTGCCTGTGAGCAACGACGTGTCGGCATATTCGTCGATCCATGCCTGTTCTTCAGGTTTGCTGATGATGTCGTTGAGGTTGCCAAACCCCAACATCATGCGCTCATACTGAGTATATCCAAAGTGCGGAAAACGGCGGGGATCGTTATCGTCGCGACGCTCTCGCAGCCGTTTGATCATTTCCACGGCAGGATTATTCTTCTTGCTGTATCGCTCCTTGCCCTTGTGCACTACAAGTTCCTCAAGTTCTACACCGGTTGCCACCAAGTCGATGAGCACGACACTCCCCTGCCCCTGTTTAATTTCCACTTCCTTGGGCTTATAGCCCATTGCGGTGACTCGAAGTTTGGAAAAAACAGCACGGGTATTGATTGCGAAACCGCCACGGTCGGTCGCCAAGGTGCCTTCGTTGGTACCCATGAGCGAAATTGACGCATAGGCTATGCCCTGGTGTGATACCGAGTCACGCACCAAGCCCGTGATCTGTGTCACAGCCGCATGCTGTCCCATAGCCGTTAATGATACAAGTAGGATAGCAAGCATGCAAGTGATATGTCTGGTCAAGCGTCTCATCGAGCGGCAAAGATACTGCTTTTTTACTTTTTTTATGTTTGGCTTTTGGACAAATAGTCGTAAATTTGCCCCAAACAAATCAATCAAACTAAATATCAAGATGAAAAAACTCCTGCTTATCCTTGCCGCCTGTATCTCGGTTACTGCCATTGGTATGGCTCAAGTCCCACGTGCCGATTATCAAGTGGTGCCTTTACCCGATGCCGTCAACGGCATCAAGAGCGCTGATTTCACGATCACCCAGCAGCGGCTCATCAACTATCCGACAGGGAACCGCGACATGGAGCGCAATGCCCTGTTTCTGAGCCAATATATCGAAGACATGACGGGGAATCACTTGAGCATTCGCCCTACTCGCAACTCTCGTGACTATGTTGATAACATCACCTTGCTGCTCGACGGAAAAATCCTTAACGAGGAAGGATATCGCATCACGGTTACTGCTAAAGGCGTTGAAATAGCCGGCAAGACACCAGCTGGCGTCTTCCAGGGCATGCAGGTGCTGCGCAAGTCGTTGCCTGTGTGTCATGCGCCCATTGTTTATCTGCCTGCCGCACAGATTGAAGGAAACCCTCGTTTTGGCTATCGAGGCATGCATCTGGACTGTGTGCGGCATTTCTTCGGCGTCAAAACCGTGAAGCGTTATATCGACATTCTGGCGCTGCATGGCATGAACCGCCTGCACTGGCACCTGACCGATGACCAAGGGTGGCGTATTGAAATCAAGAAATACCCGCGCCTGACCGAGGTGGGCGCTTGGCGAGACGGCACAACGCTGGGCCATAACTCGCCTGTGAACGACGGCATCCGCTACGGCGGCTATTACAGCCAGGATGAAATCCGCGATATCGTGCAGTATGCCGCCGACCGCTATATCATCATCATCCCCGAGATCGACATGCCGGGTCACATGGTCGCAGCCATGGCCGCTTATCCTGAGCTAGGTTGTACGGGTGGGCCGTATGAGGTGTGGCAGCGATGGGGTGTAACCGATGACATCCTGTGTTTAGGTAAAGACAACACCTTGCGATTCATTGAAGACGTGCTGGCTGAGGTCGCACAACTTTTTCCCGGCGAGATGTTCCACATCGGCGGCGATGAGTCACCTCGGGTGCGCTGGGAACAGTGTCCCCTGTGCCAGCAGCGCATTAGAGACTTGGGTATCAAGGCCGAAGGCAACCAGAGTGCCGAAGCCCTGCTGCAAGGATATCTCACCACACATGTACAGCATTACTTGAGTAATTATGGTAAACGCATCATCGGTTGGGACGAACTGCTGGGCTGTAATGTTGACACCACAGCAACCATCATGTCGTGGAGAGGTGCTGAACCAGGAGCCCAAGGCGCTCAACTGGGTCATGACGTGGTTATGACTCCTGTTGACCCACTGTATTTTGACTATTATCAGACGAGCAACACATGGAATGAGCCTTTGGCTTTCGGTGGATGTAATACGTTGGAAAAGGTATATCATTTTGAGCCTGTTGCCGATAAACTTCCCGCCGACAAGCGTCACCACATCCTGGGAGCCCAGGCTAACGTGTGGACCGAATACATCACTTGTGAACCCCAAGTCCAGTACCAGGTGCTGCCGCGCATGGCCGCGCTTGCCGAAGTGTTGTGGCTCGCTCCCGACATGAAGGATTATGAGGATTTTAAGACCCGTTTGCCGCAACTCTTCGACATCTACCGGCTCTACGGCTGGACTTATCGTGCTAAATTAGAGGAATGATGCTTCAACATTATTTATGTTAGAAGATATCACGTTTTATTTTTTCAATATTTCCAAACTAATAACAAGAAGTTTATGAAAAGGATTTTACTTTTGCTACTGATGGCAGTCGGCTTCATCGGCGTTGCGATGGCTGACAGCGCCGATGATGTGCGTATCTACATCAATCCAGGACATGGCGGCTGGGGACCAGATGACCGTCCCATGGCCACGATTCCCTATCCGATGCTTGCATCGACAGGAAGACCCGATACATGCGGGTTCTATGAGAGCAACACCAACCTATGGAAGGGGTTGGAAATGAAAGAGGCGCTCATTCGCATGGGCGCCAAGGCTGAGAACATCGTCATGTCCCGTACAGCCAGCGGGCCGTATCCATTTGACGGTAACAAATTTGGCGCCTATAGCAAGCCGCTGTCGGTCATTGCTGCCGAAGCCGAAGAGGGAGACTTTGACATGTTCGTTTCTATTCATTCCAACGCCTTGACCGATGGTACCCCGACCAACTATCCGCTTTACATCTACCGCGGGACAGATGCTAGTGAATCGGTTAGCGGCAGCAAGGCGATGTGCCAGAAAAGCTGGCCTCTACACTGGATGAATGAAGTGGATCCAACTAGTAATTTCAGCAAGACATCCACCAATATCAGGGGTGATATCAGCTTCTACGGCAGCAGCGATAACAGCACCAATTCAGCCTCGGGCATCGTCTATAACGGCTACCTGGGAGTGCTCAAACACGGTGTGCCCGGATTTCTTGTCGAGGGCTATTTCCACACCTATCAGCCGGCCCGTCACCGTGCGCTCAACCGAGACTACTGCCGCCAAGAGGGCATCCGTCTTGCCAGAGGGGCCGCTGACTATTTCAGCATCAACGGCGAGAACACGGGCTACATCATGGGTTCAGTGAAGGATGGCGTTAATAGCCTAGAGCACAGCCTCTATAACTACAACCCCGGAACCATCGATGCTCATGCCCCTGTAAATGGTGCCGTTGTTTCGCTCTACAAGGGCAGCACCCTTGTCGACACTTATACAACCGACGATAATTACAACGGCATTTTTGCGTTTGACGGTTTGGCTCCCGGTAACGATTACACCATCAGTGTTAACTGTGAGGGTTTTGACGGGCTCTTAAATCAAGGTAACTACACCGTCAAGGCCAATGAGACGACCTATATGGTGCTTTATCTTCCCAACAGGGAGCCCGTCGTTCCCGATGAACCCGTAAAGGGCATCTTCGCCTATAACCTGAACCGCAGCATTGACGACAACGGCAAATACGTCTTCACATTTGACTGTAATAGTGAACCCATCGAGGCTTCTCTCGTGTTCACTGATAGTGTGAGCGGCGAGGAGGTTGGACGCATCAGCTTGAGCGGTATTGTTGAAGGCTCCAACACGGTCGCATTTGCCCCCGAGGAGTTGCCCGGAGACAACGGCCAAGTGTTGGCATGGTCGGTTAATGTTGTGGGCAATCCGATTACGACTATTGAACGCCTGAATGCCGTCAACGCCACCTATACCCGAGCCACTGTTGCTATCGACCGCAGTACAGAGAGCAGCCATTTCGGCACCATCTATGTGGGCGAGCGCGTTGGCTCGAATAATGCCGGTAATGGCTTGTATGCTTGTGATATCGACGGCAGGCCCCGCAACAATACGGCATATCGTGGAGGCCAGGCTCTGAGCAACTGTTTCCGCATCACTGTGGACGGTGAGGGCAAAATTTATATTCCCGACTGGGCCGACGCATCATCGGGTATTTACATCGCCGATCCCGACAACCTTAGTGGGTCATTCACGCAGTTCTTTGAGGGCACAAGAACCAGCTCTGGCCTGATTTCCAATGGAAATGGTGATGGTGTCGGCAGTTCTGTCCCCAGTGTGTGGGTTCAAGGCCATGGCGCCGACACGAAGCTTTATGCCTTCCTTGAGGACATCATCGGTCCGTCGGGCAAGGGCAATGGTGTGGGAGTTTATAACATTGGCCAAGCAGACGGCAACCTGCTCACCACATGGAATCAAGCCCCCAACAGTTATTTCGACATCGGGGCGCTCGAACAGAGCACTAACGGCAATATCATCGCCGACCCGGCAGGTCGCGGTATCTGGGTGTGCCAAAACCGCAGCAAGGGACAGAACACGGCAGCAGTACCCTCGCTCGTGTTTGTGGATAACGACGGTAACGTCCTGTTTAACAGCGGCACCGATCTGCAAACGCTCAATGGCTCGGTAATCGCTGGCTTCGCCATCAACAACACCAATGACGTGATGGTCATCAACGATGGCGACGGCGTTGTACAGTTCTTTGACATCACCTGGAACGGTAACACGCCAGTCCTGACCGCCAACGGCACCTCATTTACAGCCGATGCCCGCACCAACGCCAACGCTATTTACCAGATGGCGTTTGACTGGGGCGGCAACCTGGTGTGTGCCGGCAAGAACATCGGCATTTACTCGATTCCCACCGAAAACAACCAGAGCACGACACCGGCTCGCACTGCCCTGAGTGTTATCAAGAAAGATTTGCCCGTTGACACCTCATTTGTTAAGGGTATCTTTGCCTACGGCCTGAACAGTTCACAAAACGATGACGGCAGCTACACCTTCACCTTTAATGTAAACACCGCAGCTCGTGAGGCCAGTCTTATCTTTACTGATAACGCAACCGGCGAGGAAGTGGGGCGCATGGAGCTGAACAACGTAGTCGAGGGAGAAAACTCCATCACTATGACGAAGGACCAGTTGCCTGGCGAGAATGGTCAGGTCATGAATTGGGCCGTGAATGTTGTGGGTGACGCCATTACCCGCATTACCCGCCTGAACGAAAACTACGCTTCTTATACCCGTGCCGCCGTTGCCATCGACCGCAGCCCTGAAAGCAGCCATTTCGGCACGATTTATGTGGGCGAGCGCATCGCAAAGAATAATGCCGGCAATGGAATCTATGCCTGCGACATCAATGGACGTCCGTTGAATACAACCGTTTATAATGGCGGCATCACTTGGGCCAACGATATGCGACTGGCCGTGGATGGCGAGGGCAAGATTTATATTCCCGAATGGGGTGATGCCACATCGGGCATTTATATCGCCGATCCTGACCACCTGGATGGCGCTTACACACAGTTCTTTATCGGTAGCCGCAACTCCAGTGGTCTGATCACCAATAACGGTGTGAGCGTGGGCGGTTCGGTTCCTGGTGTTTGGATTCAAGGAACTGGAGCCGACACTAAGCTGTATGCTTTCCTCGAGGATGTGGTCGGTCCCTCAGGCAAGGGTAATGGTGTGGGCATCTACAACATCGGCCAGCCTGATGGCAGCCTGCTCACCACCTGGGACCAGGCTCCCGACGATTTCCTTGACGTGGGCGCCCTCATGATCAACGGCAACGGCAACATCATCGCCGACAACGGTGGTCGTGGAACATGGGTGATGCAGTACAGGAGCAGTGGCCAAAATCTGGCTAGTGTGCCTTCGCTCATCTTTGTTGATAACGCCGGCAACGTGGTTTACAACACGGGTGCCGACCTGCCCTCGCTGACGGGTTCGCTGATGTCGGGTTTTGCCATCAATAACGATGACGACATGATGGTCATCAACGACGGCGACGGCGTGCTGCAGTTCTATAACATCACATGGAACGGCGCTACGCCGACGTTGACCCACAACGGCACTTCCTATGTCGCCGATGCCCGCAGCGGCGTCAATGCCATCTATCAGATGGCCTTTGACTGGGGCGGCAACCTGGTGTGCGCTGGCGGTAACGTGGGCATTTACTCGATTCCCACTCAGGACAACCAAGCCACTACGCCCGCCAGGAGTGCGCTCACTGTGACCAAGGGGGCCGATGAACTCCCGGGCGACGTGAACTGTGACGGCTCGGTCAATATCGAAGACGTGACCACGCTGATCGATTATCTGCTGGGCGGCAATCCTGAGCCCTTCAACCAGCAGGCTGCCGATGTTAACACCACCGGCAACATCAACATCGAGGACGTTACCGCCCTTATCGACCAACTGCTGAATTAAACCGTAAAAATGTTGAACCATCAATGATCATCAAGATGAAAAACAGTGTTTTAACCATCATATTGATGCTGGCCTGGGCGATGGGCGCCCAGGCACAGATCTTAGGCGTGACTTCCATCGAGCGACTGAACATCAAGAGCGAAAAAGGCCAAGTCATGCAAGCCGTAGCGGTCAGTCCTCAGGGCGATTATGTGCTGTTGTCGAGCGACACCCACCAGGGGCTCGTCAAGTGGGACCTGGCTACGGGGAAAGCCACCAAGCTCACCGATAAAGAGGGCACCGGCAGCGACGTGCGCATCAGCCAAGACGGCCAACAGGTCATTTATAGCGAGACGTCGTTCAAGAACAAGCGCCGCCGTCAATCCGTCAAGTCTATCGACCTGAAGACCGGAAAGAACAAGACGCTGGCAGACCCCTCTCGCGGCGCCGAGGGCTACGACAGCGGCACGGCTGGCCAACCCGTCCTGACCCACCGTCACCTCAAGCTCTACATGACCCGCAACGGGGAGACGACCCTGCTGGCACCCAACGGGCCCGACGAGCATTACATCTGGGCTTCGCTCTCGCCCAGTGCTAATCGGGTCTTGTACTACGTGAGCGGTCATGGCGCGTTTGTCTGTGATCTCGACGGCAGTCATGTCGTTGAGATGGGCAACCTCACGGCTCCCCGCTGGTGGGACGATGAGACCATCGTCGGCATGGACGAGGTCGATAACGAGTATGTTATCGTGGCCTCAAAGGTTGTGGCGCGCACGCTCGACGGCAGGACTCAGGTGCTCACTGGCGACGACGTCGTTGCCACCTATCCCCTGCCCTCGGCACAGTCGGGAAAAATCATCTTCTCGACACCCGACGGGCACATTCACCTGATCAAGATTGATTAGAACGATGAAGTGATATAGTCCCTAGTTTCGGGTCCTGAGGCTAGGGACTATTAAAAACTGAATAAAAACTATCAACTTATAGCACATAATGACCAAGAAAGAATTAAGACGTCAAATCAAAGATTTAAAGGCCATTACCCCTGCCGCCGTGCGACAGGTCGAGGCAACGATGGTGTTCAAGACGGTTGAGAAGATGGCTGTGTGGCAGCAGTCGCAGCACATCCTGTGCTACTGGTCACTGCCCGATGAACTGCCCACTCACGATGCCGTCAACCGGTGGCTGGCGATGGGAAAGAGCATCTATCTGCCCCGTGTGGCCGGTGATGACTTGGAAATCGTGCCCTACCACGGGGCGCAGAGCCTTGACGACAACAACCGGTTCCACATCGGCGAGCCCGTGGGCGACGCCGTGGACCCGTCTTGCCTGGAGCTGATCATCGTGCCTGCAGTGGCGCTCGACGGCAGGCGCAACCGCTTGGGACGCGGCAAGGGGTTTTACGACCGGTTGCTCGCGGCTACCGCTAGCCCGACCCTTGGCGTGGCCTGCGATTTCCAGCTGGTGGACGCGGTGCCCGTCGAGCCGCACGACCGCCCGCTGGACTGCGTCGTCACCAGCGACACCGTCATCGCCAACCCCGAGAAACAGGACCTGTTCACGTGACGCCCTCGACCCTCACGCCAGGAGCTTGTTGCAAACCTCACGCCTGAAAGGTTTTATCGGGCTTCGCTCGAAAAATGAAACAAAACCATGAACACAATCAGAATCAATCATTGTTTTGACTGAATTTTATACTGAATTTTGTTTGATTTCTCGGCCGTAGGCCAATTTATAGTTGTGTCAAATGAGTTTTGCAACAGCGTCAAGTTTAACCATTCCAGGACAAAAGATGATGAAGAGGACATTAGTGGCGGTGCTTCTTGTGCTTGCCGTGGCGCAAGCCGTGGCGGCCCGCGAGGAGCAGCTGCCTGTTGATCCCGAACTGAGGATCGGTCGGCTGGAGAACGGCATGACCTATTACATCCGCCATAACGAGCAGCCCAAAGGACGCGCCGACTTCTGGCTGGTGCAGAACACGGGCTCGCTGGTCGAGCGTGACGATGAGCGCGGCCTGGCCCACTTCATCGAGCACATCGCTTTTCAGGGCACGCGCCACTTCCCCAGCATCAGCATGGTTGACATCCTGCAGAACAACGGCGTTTCCTACGGTAACGACATCAATGCTTCGACCGGCTTTGATGACACGCGCTTCAAGATAGCCCATGTGCCCACGGCCCGTGCCGCGCTGCTCGACACGGTCCTGCTCATGCTCAAGGACCTGGCCAGCGAATTGGACTTCGACGACCGCGCCATCGAGGAGGAACGCCGCGTCATCGAGGAGGAATGGCGCATGCATGCCGACCAGACGATGCGCATGTATGAGAACACGCTGCCCATCCTGCTGTCGGGCAGCCGCTATGCCCAGCGCATCCCCATCGGCGACATGAGCGTGGTGCGCCACGTCACCCGCAGCCAGCTGCTCGCGTTTTATCGCCGGTGGTACCATCCCCAGCATCAGGCCGTGGTCATCGTGGGCGACTTCGACGCCGGGCACATGGAGCAGAGGGTGAGAGAGACCCTGGGAAGCATCGACCCGGGAGCATGCACCCCTATTGACCCCCAGTTGGGGCACATCGGCGACCATCAGGGCATCACCTATGCCTTGAGCACCGACCCCGAGGCGTCTAGCACAATGGTGTATCTGATGTTTGAACACCCGCAGTTGCCCATGGAGCAACGCAACACGCACGCCTATCTGTGCCACAACGTCGTCACCTTGCTCCTGCAGCAGATGCTCACGCAGCGCCTCGACGAGGAGACACGCACGCAGGCGTCGCCCGTCAACTACGGCATGGTGTATGACAGACCCATGCTGGTGACCCGCACACGCGACGCCCTCACGATGGCGGCACTGGTCAAGGAGGGACGCTCGCTCGAGGCCCTCGACACCCTTGTCGCACTGGCGGCAAGGGCCGCACAGCACGGGTTCGGCGCCGATGAGCTGGAACGGGCCAAGCGCAACGCCGTGGCCACCTATGCCGACTATCAGGCCGAGGCCGACAAGCGCACCAACCGTGAATATGCCCTGGAATACATCGATCATTACACGTGCGGCGGCTATGTGCCCGGCGTGGTGGCCGAGTCCCGCATGCTCATCGACCAGGTCGGGCGCATCACGCTCGACGAGGTGAATGCCCGGCTGCGCGCCATCGTCGGCAAGGACAACGTGAGCGTGCTCATTTCGGGCCCGCAGTCGATGACGGCAGGCCGCAGCCTCTACCCCACTTCGCGTCACGTCATCGACCACTTTAACCGCATCATGGGCACTCCCCAGGCGCCCTACATCGACCTGGCAGCGGGCGACAGGCTGCTGGCTGTCGAGCCTGCCGGGGGCAGCATCATTAGCGAGTCCTTCGACCCCGCAACGGGCGTCACGACGATGATGCTGGGCAACGGTGCCACGGTCAGGCTCAAGCCCACCACGTTCAAGCACGGCGAGGTGCTGTTCAACGCCTTCAGCGTGGGCGGCGAATGGGCCTGCGGCGACACGGCCACGGTGAACGTGCGGCTCATGGACCAGGTGGTCGAGCAGTGCGCTCTGGGCGGACACACCGCGGGACAGCTCAACCGCATGTTGAGCGGACGCCAGCTGGGCATCTCATTTGTCCTTAACGATGCCAACGAGCAGCTGGTGGGCGGCTGCCGCAGCAACGATCTGGAAACCCTGCTCCAGCTGTGCTACCTCTATTTCACCGACGTGA
>JAEEGI010005669.1_pt1 | contig 28661 bp, 16 predicted proteins | sample 8958751 | NCBI WGS metagenome assembly JAEEGI01 (sample SAMN16246545, study PRJNA631951) | gut metagenome | biome: gut microbiome; feature: rumen; material: KS-attached | host: Bos | place: Iran: Karaj | collected 2018-10 | reverse complement strand
GAAGGGACGCAAGAATGCATAATTATTTTGGGGAAATCGTGATAATATCGGAAAATTGTTGTATCTTTGCACGCGAAAGCGTAAAAAGGTACGATTATGGGCGTAAGATTCGACAGCGAGCAGCAGCAGGAACACGGTGTTCTCTGCCATGAAGGACTTTGGCAGCCTGGCCCATCCGAAGCCGTTGTTCATGTCGTCGAAGATGCGTTCCTTGCCACCTCTGAGGTTGTAGAACTCGACAATCTCCCGGCAGGTTGAGGTGTAGTCGTCAGGACGCAGCGGTATGTGTACTCGCCCTCCCACAAGTCCTGCTCACCGTCTGCTCGGCGCTGGCGCTGTATAACGAGGCTGACAGCGACCCCACAATCTCGCCGTACTGATAACCGAATGACGTACATCGAAGACCCAGTACTTTGTCGATAACCGGACCTACAAAACGGGAAAATAGTTCTCTCACGTGAAATATTCCTCCAAAAGGAGTGATTTTCTCAGATTTTATTTGTACCTTTGCCACGTCATTGATGATTTTGCTTGTCTTGAATTGCAGCACTAAGGTAAGTGAAAAATCTGACATGGCAAAATCCTGGGCAATATTTTGTTGCCCAGGAACTTATAAAAATAGTTAAACTAAAGTGCTGCTGAATTTAGGCAAAATACAATCTGCCAAGTGCCAGCAGCGTCAACAAGGCGCTGGGAACACTATTGGAGAAAGATATGGTGTACTATACTACCGAAGGATATATTGTTTACGACCGTTTTCTGAATATATGGCTGACACGAATCGTATGAAGAGAAAATGTTGTGTTCTCACCCTTTTGGCTTTATGGCTGACAACCAACCAACTGTCAGCACAACCATCATGTAAAGTTCACATGTACGACGAGACGGACGGTCTGCCGTCAGGTCACGTCACCCAGCTGCTGCAAGACGAGCAGGGGCTGATGTGGTTTGCTACGTGGAACGGCCTGTGTCGCTACGACGGGTACGACTTCCAGACCTTCAAGCCGCAGGCAGGCGACGGCTGCAACATGACGACGGACCGCATACGCATGTTTGCCATGAGGCCCGACGGCAACTTCGTATGCCGCATCGACGACGACTACTTCCTCTTCGACACGCGCACCTACCGCTTCAGCAATCTGCCGCAGACGACTGCCGAGGAGGACCTGAAGCACTACCGCACCAGCATGTCGCTGAAGGAGGACAGACCCATAGAGTGGAAAGACGCGTACGACACACGATGGACGCTGTACGTCAACGGACGCCTGACCTATCAGCGTGACGACGGACTGACAGGCGACTACCCGCTGGACATCGAGCTGAACAAGCTGTCGTTTGCCTGTCAGGACCGACAGGGCAACCTCTGGGTGCTGGGCAGGAGCAACGGCATCTATAAGTTTACTACCGACATGCAGCGCACACGCCGACTGCCCATAGAACCGCAGGCGCAGGTGAAGTGTATGTTCAAGGACAACAGCCAACGCCTCTGGGTGGCTACACGTGAAGACGGGGCCGTGCGCCTCTACGACGCCAAGAGCATGCAGCTGTCAGGCTACCTGGGAGCCGACGGCAGGCTGCACCAGCAGTACACCCGCTTTGGTGCCGTCGTCTACTGCATGTATCAGAGCAAGGACGGCACGCTGTGGCTGGGTACCAAGCCGCAAGGCATCTACAGACTGAAAGAGACGGCGGCTGGCACGTTCCACATTGACCACCTGACGCAGTTGCCCAACCTGAACGTCTATAACATACTGGAAGACCGGCAGGGACGCCTGTGGGTGGCAACACTGGGAGGCGGACTCTGTTACGCGCAGCAGCCGCAGGCTGCCAATCCGCAGTTCGTGGTGCCCAAGGGCTATCCGAAGGATACAGCGCAGCGCGTGCGTTACCTCATGGTGGAAGAGCAACAGCAGGTGCTGATGGCAGCAACGACCGAAGGACTCATCGTCAGCCGTCTGGAGCCACAGGCAGACCGCATGAGCTTCCGACTGCACCAGCGCGAGGCTGACAGGATACAAAGCCTGAGCAGCAGTGCCATGATGGATATCATAAAGGCACACAACGGACGACTGTACGTCAGTACGGAGAGCGGCGGCGTGAACCTCATAGAGGACGCTGACCTGCTGAAGGAGCAGCTGACCTTCCGTCACTATACGGTGCAAAACCACATGCTGCCCTCTGACGTCATCATGTCGATGACCCCCATGCCCAACGGGCGCTGCGCCATCGTAAGCTCGTATCTGGTAAGCATCGTAGACAGTACGACGCAATACCGCCAGCTGGACACACACTACTTCAATGCCGACTATCGCTTCAGCGAGGCACGACCGCAGATGGTGGACAACGACACCTGGATATTCGGACTCAACGACGGCGCCTTCCTGACGACGACACGCCAGATGGAGCGACAGACCTATCAGCCACAAATGGTGCTGACATGCCTGGAGGTAAGAGGCGAGAGGTCGGAGGTAAGAGGTGAGAAGCAGGTGAGCGAGTGGTGGAGCATAGAGCGCATGGACACGCTGACGCTGCAGCCCCACGAGCGCAACATCACGCTGCACTTTGCTGCCATCGACTATCAGGCACCTGAGCGCATCAGCTATGCCTTCAGACTGATGACTGACGGACAGCGCGACACCACACAATGGAACTATATTGGCACCAACCGCTCAGTGACGCTGCTCAACCTGGAACCTGGAACCTACCGGCTGGAGGTGCGCTCGACGAATGCCGACGGCGTGTGGATGGACAACCAGCGCGTGCTGACACTCATCGTGAAGCCCACGTTCTGGGAGGCGTGGTACGGCAAACTGCTGCTGGTGCTGCTGATTGCAGGATTTGTGGCTGCTGTTATATATACCTTATTATATATAAGGCGCATTAAGCGTCAGCACCGTGAGACGCTGGAGAAGTATCTGAGTCTGATAGAGGTGAGTGGCGAGAGGTCTCAGGTTTCAGGTGAGAGGTCTCAGGTTTCAGGTGAGAGGTCAGAGGTAAGTGGTGAGGAGTCTCAGGATTCAGGTGAGAGTTTGGACCCCATGCTGCAGCGCGTCATGCAGTTTGTCGAGGAGAACATTGCCAACAGCGACGTCAACGTGGGCGATATGGCTTCAGCGGCTGCCGTCAGTCGCAGTGGTCTGCAACGAAAAGTGAAGCAGGCCATGGGCATTACGCCACAAGACCTGCTTCGTGAGGCTCGCATCAAACGCGCCTGCCAACTGCTGCGCCAGACGGACAAGACCGTCGCAGAGGTGGCTTACGCCTGCGGATTCTCCGACCCTAAGTACTTCAGCCGCAGCTTCAAGCAAAGCACGGGGCTGTCGCCGACGGAGTATAAGACGCAGGCTTGACGGCAAGCGTTATTTCTGCACATATTTTTGACCGTTGATGATGACGATGCCCTTATAGGCGTTGTTCACTCGGCGTCCGTCCAAAGCGTAGCACACTGGGGCGGCTTGCTGTTGGACGGCTGTGCTTACGGTCTGGATGGCTGTCTCGCCACTCTGGTCGACGAGTTCTATCTCCTGACCTGCCGACGTTGCAATGTCGTAGACATAGGTGGTAGGCAGCTTGGTAGCAGGAATCTTCGAGGCATCAGCCACGATGGGGTCAGGCATCACGTAGGGTTGCATGAGCGCATTGCTGTTGTCGCCCTCGGCAGTTGTCAGCGCTGTGCCGTCAGCCAGCTTCAGCGGCGTGTTGCTGCGCAGACGCAGGTTGCCGCCGATGGTCGACTTCACCTTAACGGAAGCCACCTTGCCGTTCTGCCACTTCAACTCGGTCACCTCGAAGCCACCACGCGCACGCAAGCCCTTCACCTCGCCACTGGGCCAAGCTGTAGGCAGGGCGGGCAACAGGTGCAAGAAGCCTGCATGACTCTGCAGCAGCATCTCGGCAATGCCGGCACAGCAGCCGAAGTTGCCGTCAATCTGGAAGGGGGCATGTGCATCGAACATATTGGCATAGGTGCCACCGTCGGCATCGTTAATGGTAGCGTTGGGATCCATCAGGCGCAGCTGATTCTTGATGTTGTTCAGCGCATGGTCGCCGTCGAGCATACGTGCCCACTGACATACCTTCCAACCCATAGACCACCCGCGGGCGGCATCGCCCCGACCTACGAGCGACTTGTGAACACCCTGATAGACGGTGGCATTGACGTAGGGTGACACCTGGTTGCCAGGATAGGCACCCCAGAGGTGTGACAGGTGGCGGTGTGAGTTCTTCTCGCGATCCCAGTCTTCCTGCCACTCTTGTATCTGGCCGTACCTTCCAATCTTATAGGGTGTGAGCTGTGCCTTCAGGTCGTCAAGTTGCTGGGCGAAGTCACCATCGACACCCAGGGTGCGGGCAGCCTCAGCAGTATTCTTCAGCACGTCGTAAACCATCTGGTTATCCATAGCCACACCACCAAAGAGGGCACAGTTCTGGGTCTTGCCGGCATCGTCGGTATAAGAGGCCTGACCAGGATGGTTCTCAGGCGAGTTGGAGGGGCATACCACCATGTAACCTGTGTTGGGATCTTTCACCAGGAAGTCCTGGAAGAACTGGGCACAGCCCTTCAGCACGGGGTAGATGTCAGCCAGATAGGTCTTGTCGCCAGAGAAGAGGTACTTCTCCCAGAGGTGTGAGCAGAACCACGCATTGCACGTTGGCCAAACGCCCACGGAGTTGTTGTCGACAGCACCTGTGGTGCGCCAGATGTCTGTATTGTGGTGCAGGGCCCAGCCACGTGCGCCATACATCTTCTGTGCCGTTTCGGCACCTGTCACACTGACGTCTTTCACCATCTGGATGAAGGGGTCGTGACACTCCGACAGGTTGGCAACCTCAGCAGGCCAGTAGTTCATCTCGACATTGATGTTGGTGGTGTACTTGGAGTCCCAGGCAGGATACTGACGGGCATTGGGGTTCCACAAGCCTTGCAGGTTGGCAGGCTGGGTGCCAGGCTGTGACGACGAGATGAGCAGGTAACGACCAAACTGGAAGTAGTTGGCTATCAGACCTGGGTCATTGGCTGTAGAGCGGAACTCCTTGATGCGGGTCTCTGTGTCTTTCTTCTCCTGTTCGCTGTTGCTGCCCAGGTCGAGGCTGACACGTCCAAACTGCTGCTGATACTTGGCAGTGTGGTCGCTCAAGGTGGCATCATAGCTCTTCTGCTTATTCAGATAGGCTGTCATATAACCTAACGCTTTGGCTTCGGCATCAGCACTGATGTCGTTGTAGTTGACGAAATTGGTAGCTGACGAGACGATGATGGTGGCAGAGGTGGCATTGCTGACCTCAATGGTGGGAGCCTTGGGGTCACCGGCTACCAGACCGCCCTGCATGACATTCTGTGTTGTGGTGTTGGTCTGTGTGCCACCGTCGTTGATGACTTTGACAAATGTAAAGCAGTTCATCTTGTTAGCAACGTTCTCCGACTGCTCGCGCGCTGCCACGAGCGAGGCTTCTATCATGCCGTCGGCGGTTATCTTGTTGATGCCCAGTTTCTCCATATTGGTCTTGCTGGGAGCTGCATAGCAGACGTTGAAATTCAGCTTGCCTGCCTCTGAGGACTCCAAGCGGACTACGGTAACATTGTCGTCGAACGAGGTGAATGTTGTACGCGTATAGGTGACGCCATCAACGACATAGCTGGTCGTAGCTGTTGCCGTAGACAGGTCGAGCGAACGTACATAGCCCTGAGCATCGCGTGCGCCGTCAGTCTGACCTGCCTCCTCGTCGTCAAAACGCTGACCAGGGAAACCGATGAGCAGACAGCCGGCTGCCTGATACTGGGCACCGTGAGAACCCTGCGACATCCAGTTGGGGATAGCCAGCTTCTGAGCTGAGACGTAGTCTTTGTTGAAGATGTACTGACGTACCTGATTCAGCACCGTCTTGGCATTGGCGTTGTAGTTGCTGTTGGGCGACTGTCCCCAGAAGGTGTCCTCGTTAAGCTGCAGGGTATCGATAGCTACGCTGCCGCTGACCATTGCACCCAAACGACCATTGCCTAACGGCAGGGCTTCTTCCCAATAGGCAGCAGGCCGGTGGTACCACAGGCGGTTGTGGCTGTCGAGTACTGGGGGGTCGATAGGACGAACATCCGACGTGGTAAAGCTGGTGCTGATGGCAGAAGTCAGCACATTGCCGGCGAGGTCGGCAACGGCGTTGGCAGGCAGCGTCAGCGTGTAAGACGTCGTCAGGTCAAGGTCTGAATAGGCAAAAGACACCTTATTTATATTTATAACAGGCTGCAGCGACTGACTCTGAAGTGTCGTGTTGTTCGTCAGGGTGGCTGTCGTGCCGTCGCTGATGCTGACACCCTCGTTGAAAAGCATGACAACCTTGCCTTTGCTCAGAACGCCAGTGGCACCATTTGAAGGTGTGATGCTCAGCAGCTTTGGTGCCTGTGTGTCCTCAGCCAGAATGTTGAGGTACTTCAGGTTGTAGTTACTGGTCTTCGTTGCCGACTGAATGAGCATGCGCACAATGAGCTGCTGCTTGTTGTCGGCTTGCAGGTCGTAATTGGCGTCGACGTAGGTGTTCCAGTGTGAACCGCTGGTGTAGTCGTCGAGTACGGTCCAGGTGGTGCCACCGTCAACGGAGTATACTACGCCAAACTTAGTGCTGGAACTGGAACCATCGCCAATGGAGAAGTTCACCTTGATGTTGCTGAGCGACGTAGTGGGCAACGACACCTCAAAATACTGGTCGTGCTTGCTACCATCAGTATAGTCGGCTTTGGCGGTGAACTTGTCGATGCTGGCGGTGTTGAGGCGCAACAGGTAGTTGGGAGCCGAACCGCTGCTGGTCACCTGCCACTTGCCGTCGCTGGTGTGAACGGTCACCTTACAGTCTTCAGGCACCATTGCGCATTCGTTAGGCAGGAAGTAAGGCTGCGTCTGCGACCATTTGGTGTTGGCTATCTGTGCCCAACCTAAGGTGTTGGGCGTGTAGATAGCAGTTGTACCGCTTTTCTCTACATCATAGCCTGTAGAGAATTTCCACTTGGCGACAGCCGTCTGACTGGCTGAAGCTTTCACTGTACACAGGAGCAATAAAAGGAGTGCCCCCATGAGTCGTAGTGTTTGTTTTGTTCTTTTCATTTTTGTGGATAATTATAAATTAAGGTGTTTGATAATTACGCTGCAAATGTATTCATTTTTCGATGGCGGTAGGGGTGAAAAATAAATCAGTAGTTAGTAAAAATGCGTCAAAGACGATGTTTGACGCATTTGTTTTACCCGATTGACGCATTTTTCTCCCCTTTATTTTTATTAGTTATGTACTTTTGCAACCAGAATTTGCAACAAACACTCAATCTTAAAAAAAAACTACAAAACAATGAAAGTAAAACTGTTTGGACTGTTGACGCTGGCACTGATGCTCTGCACGGTAGCCATGAGTGCTAAAAAGGTGCACACGCTGGGCGACAGCACGATGGCACCTTACGACGAGTCGGCCACGGTGACACGTGGCTGGGGTATGTATTTCGGCAATTTCCTGACCAACGGCTGGACCTCCATCAACTATGCCAAGGGCGGGCGCGACTCGCGTGGCGGCTACAACGAGTTGTGGCAGACGGCCAAGAAGCAGGTGGAAGCCGGCGACTACGTCATCATCACCTTCGGACATAACGACGAGAAGATTGGCGGTATGGATCGCGACGAGGTGTATAACTATTATATAAGTAAAGGTATGACGGCTGAGGCCAATGCGCTGGATACTCGTGGTACCACACCTTCTAATACTTATAAGCAATGGCTGGGCAAGATTGTGGACGAGGTAAAAAAGAAGGGTGCTACACCCATCATCTGTTCGCCAGTATGCCGCAGCTACATCGACGGCAACGGCAAGGTGAAGCGTGCAGGCCGCCACGACCTGGGCGACTCGTTCTCGCTGCTGACTGCCGATGGCATCAAGGAGAAGCAGAGCGTGCCGGCAGACGATCATACGATGGACTATGCCTACCACTCGCAGAAGCTGGCAGAAGAGAAAGGGGTCAGCTTCATCGACCTGACTACTGCCACTAAGGAGCTGTATGAGAGCTATGGCTCAGAGAGTAAGTGCCAGGCTCAGCTGTTCGACGGCGAGGGTGCAACACACTTCAATACTACTGGCGCACTGCTGGTGGCTCGTGAGTGTGCCCGTCTGATGAAAGCACAGGGCATTCTGGCTGACGACATCGTGCTGCCTATCGACCTGAGCGTGTCACCCGACAACGGAAACTTCGGAGAGGCTTACAAAGGACAGACACTGACTAAAGAGTTTACCATCAACGGCTTTGGACTGTCACCAGAAGAGGGTACTGTGACTGTTACGGCTTCTGAAGGCATAGAGATTTCGTTCGACAAGCAAGAGTGGAAGCAGAGCTTGACAGCCGACTATGTATCGGCAACGCTGGTTAAGACCTTCTATGCTCAGATAACACTGACGGAGAATGGTACTTTCTCTGGCACGATTACCGTCAGTCAGGGCAGCAAGACGATAGAGATTCCTGTATCGGCAACTGCCGTCGTACTGGAAGGCGGTGCCGAGGTGAAAGCCTACTGGCGTCTGGAGAAAGACGACACCTACGAACTGACAGGACCAGCTAACATCATCGGCGAATCGTATAAGGGTATGATTCTTCAGAACTATGCCAATCCGAATAAGGCTACGGTATGGCCTGAGGGTACTGGTTTCGATGCTACTCGTAAGATGCAGCGCAACGTTATCGACAATCCTGTCACCGTTGACGGTAAGACTGTTTACCGCTGGCCTGCCGACGAGATTGACGACAACCCTGCTCGCTACATCGAGTTCGGCATCAAGCCCAACCAAGGCAATGACCTGAAGATTAACAACATCTCACTCTATATGTGTGGCGCTGGCGGTAGCGGCATGTGTGCACATGTGTACTATTCGACGGATAACTTTACTACACGTACCACCATCTTCGAGGGTAAGAAGATGGCTGCCAACAATCCTGTGTTCATCCAGAGCCAGCCCGTGTTGACCGTCAAGGATGGCGAACAGCTGTTGCTGCGCATCTATCCCTGGTACAATGGAACGGCTAACGGCAAGACGCTCTGCATCAGCGATGTCACCATCAGCGGTATGGCTGTCGAAGCCGGCACTAACGGCATCAGCCAGGTGAGTGCTGTAAGCGGAAAGGCTACTGCTTTTTTTACCGTTGACGGTCGGCAGCATGCCCAGATGCAGCGCGGCCTGAACATCGTCCGCATGAGCGACGGAAGCATCAAGAAAGTCATTTACTAATCAATAACTACTATGCAAAAGAAAAGCTTTTTTACAAAACTGCTGGTTGCACTCTTCGCCCTGCTGCCCATGACTGCAGCAGCTCAGGAGAGCGTGAAACTGGCTGAGTGGAACATGGAGACAAGCGACGACATCGCTGTCACATGGTTCGGACAAGGTGGGGCACCACAGGTGGCTCCCGACGAGTGTGTTGGCGACAAGGCCAATTATCTGTTGACCGGCTGGTCAGAGGGCCGCTACTGGCAGCTCTGCACCGGCTACCAGAACAAGGTGCTGCGCATTGAGAACAGCGAAGCAAACAACATCACCGACTATACCGACGGTACGAAGCACAATGTGTACTACGAAGTGCAGTTCCCCACCAGCGGCTACAAGAACATCAAGGTAGACTTTGCCTGTGCCTACGGTGCCAATGCCGAGGCTACGCTGGAGGCGGTGGTCTCTACCGACGGTGGACAGACATGGTTTGACGCAGGAGCCTACACCACTGCTGCAACGTGGTGGACCTATAACAAGAACTCCGTACAGCTCTCTGCCAACAACAAGGAGAAGGTCATCCTGCGACTCATTGCCGGCAACGGCTTCAAGTCGAACTGGAACATGGACTATGTGACCGTCTTTGGCGAGAAGATGGAGGATGCAAAGCCTGTCGACGAGAAGGATTTCACACTCTCCTGGCCCCTCGGCAAGGGTACGGACGATGCTACAGCTGCCGAAGTAAAGATCTCGGGCCTGTTCAGTGTGGCCGAGTTCGACTATGGCAAACTGACTGTCTCTACCCAGCGTGCTGCCGGCACATCGCAGCAGACGCTCTATAAGCCGTTGAACCATAATGCCGGCACGGCCAACGATGACGATGTGCTGACCTTTACCGTCAAGCCGAAGAAGGGCCTGACCTTTGCACCTAAGGCGTTCAGCTTTGAATCGTCCAAATGGGGTACTGGCGGCGGCAAGTTCGATGTCATAGCTATTGCCGGCGGACAGGAGACCACGCTCGAAAGCGGATTCAGTCCCGCTCGTAACAATGAGTTCTCGTCTGTTTCCTACGACCTGTCAAAACTGACACTGGATGCTAATGGTCTGGTGCTGAAGATTAAGGTCTATGCGCTGGCAAACAATAAGGAGTATGGCTTTGGCAGCGTAGTGCTGACGGGCGACGTGACGGGTACACCGGAGGCTGTGTCTGCCTATACGATGAGTGTGAAGCTGGGAACGGAGGGAGCCGGCTCTGTATCGTGCAATCCCGCCGGTGCAGAGTTTGACGAAGGCACGTCGCTGACAGTGACGGCTACCGAGAATTTCGGCTACCACTTTGCTGCCTGGACTGACGAGGCCGGCAACGAGGTCTCTAAGGAGAACCCCTATAGCTTTGACATCAAGCAGAACACCACACTGGTGGCCAACTACACCAAGAACAATGTCTATGCACTGAATATGAAGTGGACTGGCGGTGCCAACGAGAACCTGGTACAGTTCCTGCCTGTCGGCAACTACGTGGACGGCGTACACTATTATGAGGAAGGAACCGATGTCAAGGTGACTGCCGTCAACAACCGCATCCTGACATTCACCGGCTGGGAGGGCGACGCCCAAGGCACGAGTGCCGAATATGACATCAAGATGGATGCCGATAAGAATGTCACTGCCAATTTCTCGGCCACCGACTTCATCGTGGGGTGGGATCTCTACAACGATGCTCCTAAGAGCGAGCGTGCTGCCGACTATAAGGCCGACACAGAGAATGCCGGACTGCTCAGCCTGCGCAATGCATCCGGCGAGACCACCAGCTGGTTGGCCAACGGTGTGGCTGCCGGCATGATGAACGGCAAGTATGGTGCCCGCGTGTGGCGCCCGCTCTCCGGCAACTATTACTTTGAACTCTCGTTCTCGTCGAAGGGATACGAAAACCTGAAACTGTCGGCCAGCGTAGGCGACGACTACAATGCGCATAGCATCATCTTCGCACAGTACAGCATTGACGGAGGTCAGACGTTCAACACCTTCGGCACCTACAATCTGCCTAACCGAGGATGGGACTCGCAGGAGTTCGGCCTGCCTGCCGATGCTGCTGGAATAGACCGGCTTTTCATCCGCTTCATGCCCGACTACACATCGCCTCTGACGGGTGTGACCAGCGACAACGACGGTACTGCCATTGCCGACATCTACGTGCTGGCCGATGCCACAGGGGCAGCCAGCGAGGTGGCTACCCTCGTCTCAAGCACACCGGCCGACAAGGCTGCCGGCGCTTCACGCAACGGCTCTGTCATACTCAGCTTCGACAATAAGGTCAAGGCCGGCTCTGGTGCTGCCACGCTGAACGGTGAGCAGATAGCTCCCATCATCAGCGGCAAGAGTGCCATCTTCAAGTACAGCGGACTGAAGTATGCCACGCAGTACACCTTCTCCATGCCCGAGGGCGTGCTCGTCAGCCGTAGCGGACAGGCTGTGGCTGCTACGGAAATCACCTTCACCACCATGGAACGCCAGCAGCCTGAGGCCAAGGTCTATGATGCCGTGGTAGCCCAGGACGGCAGCGGCGACTACACCAAGCTGCAGGATGCCATCGACCATGCGCCGGCGGGACGTGCCAAGCCTTGGCTCATCTTCGTCAAAAACGGACGCTACAACGAGCATATCGACATTCCTGCTGCAAAGACTCATCTGCACATCATCGGACAGGATCGCGACAACACCGTCGTCTATGACAACCGTCTCAGCGGCGGCGACAACGCCTACCCCGTAGACCCGGGTGCCACGGTGGTGGTGAAGGGTACGGACACCTTCCTGGAGAACATCACCTTGGAGAACAGCTATGGCTATGAGAAGCTCGACGGTCCGCAGGCACTGGCGCTGAACACCGTAGCCGACCGCGTCTGCATGAACAACGTGGCACTGCTCTCCTATCAGGACACATGGATTACCAGCAGCAGCTCCACGGCCCGCCATTATATCAAAAACTCGGTCATCGAGGGTGCCGTAGACTTCATCTACAACAATGGCAATGTCTATCTGGACGGCGACACGCTGCAGATCAACCGTCCCAGCGGCGGCTACATCGTAGCACCACGCCACACCGCAGATACCAAGTGGGGCTATGTGTTCCAGAACAATATCATCCGTCCGCGTAAGGGCATCAACGTCACTGACGTATGGCTGGGGCGTCCCTGGCATGACCAGCCGAAGACGGTGTATATCAACACACAGACCTTCATCAACATCCCTGCCAAAGGATGGTACAACACTATGGGTGGTCTGCCTGCCCTCTGGGCTGAATACAATACCGTCGACAAGGACGGCAACCCCGTCGACCTGAGCCAGCGCGAGACATACTATTGGTATTGGATCGACAAGGAGGCTGGTACGAAGGCTGAGGTCTTCAACGTCAAGAACACGCTGACGGCCGAGGAGGCTGCACAGTACACGCTGAAGAACGTGATGGGCGGCGACGACAACTGGCAGCCCGACTTGCTGTGCGAGGCTTGCGACGCTCCCGTAGTGAAGGGGGCCGACGGCAAGCTCTCGTGGGAGGCTGTGCCCTATGCCATCTGCTATGTCGTGACCAAGAACGGCGAGGTAGCCGGATTCACCACCGAGACGTCGTTCGCTGGCTACACCACTGCCGACACCTGGCAGGTGCAGGCTGTCAACGAGTTTGGCGGATTGAGCCAGAAGGCAACTGCCAATGCTACTCCCACCGCCATCGAGACGGTAGCCGGCAACCATGCCGCACGGCCAGAGGCCATCTATGCCATCGACGGCAAGCGCATCGCACGGATGCAGCACGGCCTGAACATCGTCCGCATGAGCGACGGCACCGTCCGCAAGGTGTTGGTGAAGTAACCGCCCCGGCACGGACGGGTTGGACAAGTCGTTGACAGAAACAGTAACTGTTCTGCCTGAATTACACCCAAAGAGGGGTCTGTCACAGCGACAGGCCCCTCTTTGGGTCTTTACGACACGGGCTTTTCCTCCTGCGCCAAAATACTATAAGATTATGCAACAACTGAAACAACTTATGATGACGCTCGTGCTGCTGACATATCTATTGCAATGCATAATTAATAATGCATCGCTCGAGTTTTGCTCGCTTGCTACCGAAGGGACGCAAGAATGCATAATTATTTTGGGGAAATCGTGATAATATCGGAAAATTGTTGTATCTTTGCACGCGAAAGCGTAAAAAGGTACGATTATGGGCGTAAGATTCGACAGCGAGCAGCAGCGGTTCGTGTTCGATTTTGAGCACGACGGACAGGGCGACATCGTCAGTCTGACTGGCGAGGGCTACCAGGTGGAGGCCTTCGGCCAGTGCTTCTACTACGGCTATGAGTTTGGCGACGAAGTGGACGGCAGCGTCCGTTCGGCATTCATCAAGTACGTCAAGTTTACCCAGAGCCTGCAGGACGAGCCTAACCTGACGCAGTTCATCCAGAAGGCGGTGAACAACCTAAACAGTCGTATCAACCTATATGACTACGACCTCGTGGTGATGCCGCAGTCGTCGAGCCGCGTCAACAACTACATGTTACGCTACATCTACCGTTTCGCCCAGCCCACACTGCGCAAGATGGAGCTGGTGAAGAACCTGCCCGCCAAGATCTCGTTCGACATGGATGCCTTCACCGAGGCATACCTCGACGACGTGCTTGAGAACGGTCGGCCCCGTTACACCGAGGCCCAGAAGGAGGAGGTGCGCCAGCAGATCGGCCACATGCTCGACCTGATTCACCAGAAGGACTACTTCACCATCGCTAAGGATGTGAAGAAGAGCCGGTTCCGCCCTTATATGACGCAGTTCCTTCGTTTTGCCACAAAGGCCGACGAGGAGCTTTGCCAGACGATACGCGAGCAGAACGTGCTGGTCATCGACGACGTGACCACCAGCGGTTCCACGCTGGGCGAGGTGCTGCGCACGCTGCGTATCCTGAACGAGGACAACCGCATCACCATCTTCAGCCTCATAGGTCGTAGCGACCTTATGGCCGACGTGACTACCTGACGCCACCGACATTATAAGGATATACAAGATAGACGAGCAAGGTCGTATCTACCATCATCTAACCTCGTTGCCTCGCTCACTGCGTGAGTTCTTCAATATCAAATATGAACTTGACATATCCAATTCTCATCCTTTAATTATTGTATCAAAATAAGAAATCAGCCCTCTAATAATCAGTATGTTACGTTTAAAAAGTACGCTGTTTTAATAAATAATTCCAAGAATCTTGCCCAATTAAAAAAATAGTTGTATCTTTACACCAAAAATTAGAGAATACGATGAGTACGATAGAAGAATTGCAGAAACTCCGTGAGCGTGAAGACCACGTAGAGTTCAAGAAGGCAGAGCATAACTACCCGTTTGCTGGAGGCCAGAAGACCGATTCTCGTGATCGTAGACATTGTGTATTAGGATCAGGTGGATTTGCGCTTCTACGGTGAAATCCCCGACGATGCTTTCTACCTCTTTGCTCAGGACATTTGCCATACTCCTGAACTTGAAAGCCAGATGAACACATTCGACTGGCTGACACTTCACTATATTTGGAAAGGCAACACAGAGGCTGTTTATAGGGAGAGTTGCCCGAAATTGTTGGAAATGGGCCTGATAGCAGAAGCCACATGTAAAATCAGTCGCTGGGCAATATGACATCAATCATATCCAAATAGTATATCATGTGATTCGTCGCAATAGTGATGCCTCCATGAGTGATTTTGTTTCAGCATTCAACGGCATCCTGACGCAAAAGCAAGTAGTTGCCGCGTTTGCATCTCACAATCGGCACCCGTAACAGAGATTTTGTTATATATAGACTGCGGGAATACAAGATTGGTCATAGACATCGTGCCTTCCTTGGTAATGATTTCCACTGATGACTGATCGACAAAGAAATCGATGGTGACCTTATTGCCCTCTACGTTCAATGGAGCCTGCATCGAAGGGATGGAGAAACTACTGTTGAAACTGGTCTTGCCGGAAGCCGCTGTACGATGAGCGGTAAGCGTACGGGCAGAAGCATTAATGTCGATGACATATTTCTCATCTTGGCTGTTGCTGAGTGTAATGGACGAGTTCTTGTCGAGATTGAGGGTCAGACGCAACTGATAGGCGTCTTTCGCATCAATCGTTGCGCCAACATTCTCCCAAGAGCCAGCAATCTTATCGATCTCACTCACCACGGGACAACATAGCAAAGGCTTTCCACTTAGTTCCGTCAGTTTCAGTTCACGAGGTAACGTCATAGCAGAGCGCCAAGGTGAGCAAGGCACGTTACCGGCATATTGCCAATTATTCATCCAACCTATCATCACCTTCCGTGAGCCGGTATTACTCCAGGTAACGCCTGCGTAGTTGTCCATACCATAGTCGAGCCAGAGTGGATAATCAAGGGCATCTGCCTTAAACTCCTTGCCGTCGAAATCACCCACGAAATACATGGTTCCAGAACCAAGAATCGGGCCTCCGGGGTTCACACTGACAAGCAACACCCACTTTTCTCCCATTTGTATAAGGTCTGGGCACTCCCATTGCAGGCTGGGACGTCCAGGCAGATCAACAACAAATGTACTTAAATGACTCCAAGTCTTCAAATTAGCAGAGCCATAGAACTCCACACCTCTCAGCCAACCTTTAGCCAAAGCCATTATCCACTGTTTGCTGGCTTCATGCCAGAACACTTTAGGATCACGCAGGTTATCATCGTTGTTGCGGATAACAGGATTACCATTATAGCGAGTGAAATTCTTACCGCCATCTGTAGAATAGGCTATCGACTGTTGCTGCACATTGCTGGCCGAGGTATAGATGGCCACCATCGCATTGGCACCGAAACCTGCCGTATTATCCTTGTCAATGACAGCAGAACCGGAGAACACATCACCAAATTCGTCACGAGTAAGGGCCACTGGCTGTTCTTGCCAATGGATAAGATCAGTAGAAGTAGCGTGTCCCCACGACATATTACCCCAATCATTCGACTGAGGATTGTACTGATAGAAAAGATGCCATACACCGTCGACATACACCATACCATTGGGATCATTCATCCAATTCTTGGCTGGGGTGAAATGAATCTGAGGGCGATACTGCTCATTATAGCTGTTCTTGGTGTCCGTCTCAGAAGGTGTCGTCGGCTCTTCGGTCTTCGGACCATCAATCAACGGATTATAGTCTTGTTTCGGCTCGTCTTTGCTACAGGCAGAAACGGTAGCCGCCAAAGCGGCAGCTACCATTACCACGTTAAAGAAACATCTCAATTTCTTCATTCTAACAACTAACTAATTAAAAATGCTTATCGTGTCTTCAGATATTCCAAAGAGTTCTTGGCCAGTGTGAGCACATTGTCCTGATAGATATTGTTCTTCGGGTGTGCGCTCTTGTCGGGAGTTCCGTCAGCATTCTTCATAGAGAACTCGCAGCCACCGTTACCGATGCAGAGGAGGGTTCCCTGGAACTCGGTATTGCCTTGCTGAGCCTCCCAGACGTTCATCTGGCTTACCCAGTCGATCTGGCTGTCCCATGTACCAAGTGGATAGATACCATAGGTCTGGGTAATCTGTGTATAGCAGGCTTCCTCCTGATTGCCGATGCCTGTGATAAGTGAAGGCAGATTGAAGAACAAACAGTTATGATCCTCTGTCCAACCCGGACCCTTAAAGGCGATAAGTTTTGTACGGTCAGTGCTCTCTACTTCGAGTCCCTTATAGATTGGATGTGTAGAGTGATCCTTAGAGAATCGGCTACCTGGATTCAGGGCTACTGCCATGCGCCAGACGTCATTGTTGATACCACCAAAGCCTGTTCCGATAGCATGGTCGTTGTTCTTCATATCATCGAGATTCAAACGGCCCAGATGTCCTGCGTATGTTGTTGCGTGACTCCAAAGCAGCATACTGCCCCCCTGCTTATACCACTCCTTAATGATTGGTGTGGCAGCTTCAACTACCTCAGGGATATTCCATACAGCATCCTCGCCAACACCCTCAAGGTCGCGGAGCCAGAAAAGCACACGGAACGGCTCTATATCATCGGCACTCTTGATATCGCCGAAGTACAGATACTGAGCTGTAGGATAAGTCTCATGTAACCACAGCCATGCAGATGCCTCGTCATCGTCACCATCAGCAATCAACTCTTCTGGTGTAGCATATACGCTTAGGAAACCAATAGCTGTCTTACCGATACGTAGTGATGAAGAAGTAGAGAGCGATGTGCCCTTTTCATTGACGGCAACTAAGGTTACGTTCCATGTGTCGCCTGTTTCAACATCGTTGATAAGATAGGTCGTTGCAGAGCCAGAAAGCGTTTCGTTAATTGTGCGTTTGCCGTTAGTGGCAGTAAACTTGATGCTTGAGGCATCGGCAGCCTTGTTCCATTCCACAAGGGCATCGTAACCTCCAGCCTTATCCACCTGACTCATTTGTACACCGCTGATACTGGTAGCGCCCTCACGAGTGAAAGTCTTTACAACACCTGAAGAGATATTGGTACCGTCAGTAACCTTGAATACGTACTCGAAAGGAACATTGGTAGGCACATTCTTCTGTGTATAGCTGTTGCCACTGACGGTTTCGCTGGAAGACAGCGTACCATTGCGATAGATGGTAACTATCATCTGACCGTTCTGTGCAGGCCAATTGAGGATATAGTCATCACCAGAGAGCTGACCTGTTATCTGTGATGCATCGGGGGCGCTGAGCTTCATAGCCTCGCGGTCGATGTCCTTGTCCTGACAAGCGGTCAGGACTAAGGCAAACATCGCCATTATAATGAATGATATCTTTTTCATAATTCTTACTTTTTTTATAATGCGGTAGCAAATTATTCACTTTTCACTATTCACTTTTCACTTAATTATATCCCTTGTTCTGGGTATAGAGACCAGGCACATAGTAGAGCTGGATGTACGGCAGGGGGAAGTATTCGTTTTTGCCCGTGGTATAGTGGGCATCACGATAGTACTGAGCATAGGTCTGTCCGTCATACACGACATCTTTCTCTTTCTCGAAGAAAGCATTGAGGGTCTTCGAGGCAATGCCCCAACGACGCAGATCGAAGTAGCGTCCGTTCTCCATAGCGAGTTCCAGACGGCGCTCCCACTGCAGGCACTGACGAGCCTGTTCCTTCGTACTGAAATATGAGGCTGGATAGAGAGCGATCTCGCACTGGTCTGCAGCGTATGCGATGTGCTTGCTAACAGAGTTCTTGGCACGCTGACGGATGTCGTTGATGATGGTGCGGGCCTCTTCGAGAGCACCTGTCTCAATCAGGGCCTCAGCACGCATCAGCATCACATCAGTATAACGGAACACGTAGTCGTTCATTGCGAATGCCTGCCAGGGATTATCGAAGGTCTCACCCTTAGAGCGCTGTGGCACTTCCTTCAGTGAAGCGTAGTAACCGTAGGTATTAGGCGTACGGGAGTTATCCTTGGTCATCGTGTATTCTACCTCATACTTGTAGGGGAAGGTCGGCATACCAACGGTGTGGAAGAGACGCGGATCCCATTTCTGTGCAGTGGGAACGCCATTGATGGGGTAAGCAATCTCGTTGTTGTAGGTATCAAACATGGGCAGTCCGTCCTTGGTCTTGAAGGCATTGACAAGGTTCTGTGTGGGTTTGTGGAAGTCCCATCCGCACGACCAGATCTGCCAGCAGCCGTTGAGCATGTTACTCCAGTTAGCACGTCCATAAAGGGTGTTGTCATCCTGATAGTCGCTGTGCTGAACGGCGAAGACGCTCTCCTTCGAGTTCTTGTACTCGGGCAGGAAGATGTCGCCGTAGTCCTCGAGATAACCATACTGAGAGTTCTTCACATCGTTGGTGTACTTCACCACCTCCTGCATGTAGTTGGCATTGATATGAGAGACACCAGTAGCATCCTCGTAGCCGTTGCCCCACGCCATCGTCAGATAGCACTTGGCCAGATAGGCAGCTGCGGCAATCTTGTTGGCACGTCCGCCCTCAGCCTGTGTAGTCGGCAGTACATCGTATGCAAACTTGAAGTCGGCCACAATCTTATCCATCAGTTCCTCGTGAGTAAACTGGTTGTTGGGTGTCTGCTCTTCGGTGTGGTTCTTATAGACCTCCTCGTCGACCCAGGGCACCTGATACCACATCTGTACGAGCTTGAAGTAGAAGTGAGCGCGGAGGAAACGAACCTCGCCTTCACGAATCTTGGTTGTTTCTTCACCCAGTTTGTCCTTGCCATACTCTGCGAGAGAGACGAGAGCACGGTTACAGCGCGAGATGCTGCAGTAGAAGTGATACCATTGCTCGTCCATGTGGTCAGGAGTAGAGGCAGTCAACGTGCTCCATACTTCCACAGGGTGATAGTTGGTATCGGTAGTTCCTGAACCGCCTTTCATGGCATCGTCGCTGCTGACATCGCCGTAGGGCCAGAGGTTGAAAGGATAGGTGTACCAGTCGTCGCCGAGCTTGGCATAGGCAGCGGTGACCATTTCGTCAGGCTGGCTCATAGCGAGGTCTTCGCTGATGACGCCCTGCGGCTCAACGTCGATGAAATCGTTGCAAGAAGCCAAACCACAGATGACGCATATTGTGCATATTGCTTGATATATTGTCTTCATAATCTTATATTTTTTTATTAATGCGGTAGCAAATTTTTCACTTTTCACTATTCACTTTTATCTTAGAACGAAGTCTGGATACCGAATGAGAAACTGGTGCTGTTTGGATACATCCAACGGGGATTCTCAGGATCGCTACATGTCAGGCTGCTACTCTTGATGGTCAGCAGGTTGTGACCAGAGATATAAACACGGGCACTTGACATGTGGACTTTCTTTAACAGGTTCTCAGGCAGATTATAGCCAATCTGCACCTGGCGCAGTTTGGCGTAAGAGCCATTCTCTACGAAGTAGGTAGAAGTGCGGTTTTCGTTGCCCACGTTGTTAGTGGTCAGGGCGGGGATGTCGCTGCCTGTATTGGCAGTGGTCCATGCACCAAGCATACGGTTACCTTTGTTCGAACCAGCATCTGTGATGCTATAGAAATCGGTCTGGAACTTCTGATCGTTATAGACATCCTGTCCAGCGACACCCTGCCAGAACATCGAGAAGTCGAAGTCCTTATAACCGAGTTCGAAGTTCAAACCCCAAGAGAAGTTGGGGATGGGATTGAAAATCCAGGTCTGGTCCTGCTCATTGATGATGCCGTTACCGTCAAGGTCGGCATACTTCAGACCACCTACACGGGCGTTCTCCTGTCCACTGGCCAGCACTTCCTCACGGTTCTGGAATAGGCCATCAACCACATAACCGACGATGCTGCCATAGGGCTTCTTTGCCTCTACAAGGTTCTCCTTAGCTGTGTGAACATAAGAGCCAGTGGTCGTCTCGGGTAAGTAGGTTACTCTCTGACGGAAAAAGTCGAGATTGCCGTTTACGTTGTACTTCAGACCGAAGTCGGTAGTACCGCGATAGCCGAGAGCGAACTCCATACCCCAGTTACGCAGGCTCGGTCCGTTGAGCCAAGAGGCGCCACCCTCACCCATTGATCCGAGGTAGGCTGGGTTGATGAGCATGTCCTTTACATTCTTGATATAGGCATCGAAAGTACCGTAGATGCTGCTGCCTAAGAGTGTAAAGTCAAGACCGAAGTTATATTGTTCTGTGGTCTCCCACTTCAGGTTGTTGTTCTGTGCCTGGGTGGCGCGGAAGCCAGAGGGGAAGATGCCCGAGCCTTGCAATGCGAGGTCGTAAGCGGTAGACTCATTGCGACCGCCGCCGTAGGTGGCTGCATAGAGACCATAACGGGCATAGTTGGAGATGGCCTGGTTACCGGTTTCACCCCATGAAGCACGGACTTTCAGGTCGTTGATCCAGTCTTGGTGTAGATTCTCAGAGAGACGATAACCCAACGTGAAAGCGGGGAAAGTACCGTAGCGGTTGTTCTCACCGAAACGTGACGAACCGTCGTGACGGATGGTGAACGAAGCGAGTACCAAGTCTTTCCAGTTATAGTCTACCTTGCCGAAGAATGATACGAGGTTGTAACCCTCGCGGATACCGCTGGCGCGTTGTGTGCCTGTAGCAGCATCTGGCCACATGTAGTCGTAGTTCTCCAAGGCGTACATCTGTGCGTAGGCATTTGAATGCTCGTCGATGTCACGGTGTAGCTCTATACCGCCCAACAATATGAAGGCATGGTCGGTAGCGATGTTGAAAGCATAGTTGGCTGTGTTCGACCAAGTCCACTTAACAGATGTCTTAGCACCAAGGTTGGCCGACGGTGTGGAGTTGTTCACCACGTCACTGTGCCAGGTGTAGGTCACGCTATGGATGAACTCCGACCAATAGTCAAGACCGAAGTTAGAGCGCAGTGTCAGGCCTTTGATAGGCTGTAGGTTAATGTAGGCATTGCCGAAGATACGCCACATTTTAAGGCGGTTGTCGCGGTTATGGTAGAGTTCGCGCAGTGGGTTCTGACGGTCGCTCATGCCACCAACGGGACCAGAGAATGTCTCACCATCCTCTTCATAAACAGGCAGTGTGGGCGCCATCTTTAAGGCGTTCTCTAAAGGCTGGCAGTCAACTTGGTCTGAATATGTAATTGTGGCATTTTCACCTATTGTTATGAGCTTGTTCACCTTGTAACTGGTGTTGATGCGGCCAGAGTAACTCTCGAAGTCAGTATATTTCAGGATACCGTTATTCTTCTTGTAGCCGAAAGAGAATAGAGCCGATGACTTGTCTGTGGCATTCGATATAGAGAGGTCATAGCTCTGCGAGAAGCCTGTGCGTGAGATTTCGTCGAGCCAGTCGGTGTCGCTGTAGCGCATGGTCTTCTTCGAATTCATATAACCATCGTAGAGACCATTCACCGTAAACTGGCGCATCTGCCCTGTAGCTGGGTCATAGGCCTGAATAGGTGTGCCAGCCTTAGCGTTCAACGTCAGACCGTAGTTGTTGGCATACTGCTCAGGGTCCAAGCCGTCATTCATCGCAGCCTGTGCCATCGCGGTGGCATATTCAGAGGTGTTGGCCAGATCCATCATGGTCTGTTTGTTATAGAACTGGGCGGTGAGGTTAGCAGAGAAGTCCACCTTCACCTTGTCGCCCTTCTTGCCGGAGCGGGTGGTGATAATAATCACACCGTTAGCAGCACGGCTTCCGTAGATAGAAGCAGAGGCAGCATCCTTCAACACCTGCATCGACTCGATGTCGTTCATGTTCAGCGTGTTCAGATTCGTCGTCGTGGGAACACCGTCAATCACGAAGAGCGGATCCTGCGACGAGTTGAACGAGCCGCCACCACGAATGCGAACGGTACCTGCGCCTACGGGCGAACCGTTGCTGGTGATGGTCATGCCAGGCACCTTACCCTGCAGTGCACGCATGGGGTCTGTGTCCGATGAGGTCTTCAGTTCCTTTGTCTGTACGACAGACACAGAACCAGTCAAGTCAGCCTTACGCTGGGTCTGATAACCAGTCACCACCACTTCGGCCAGCTCCTTGGCATTGTCTTTCAGTACGACTTGCATACCGTTTTGAGCTGGCAGTTCTTGTGTCTCAAAACCGATATAGGAGAAAACAAGTGTCTTACCTGCTTCTACCTTAATCTTAAAGTTACCGTCGAAATCGGTAATCGTACCATTCGACGTACCTTTCACCATGACTGTGGCACCGATGATCGTCTCGCCGGTAGCATCGACGACGGTACCACTGATCTCTGTCTGCGCGTACATTATAGTACTCGTCAGCAGAACTGTCAAACTTAGAAAAAGTTTCTTTAGTTGTTCCATTGTTGAATTTTTAAAATGATTAGTACTCTTGTGAATTAAATTTTCTGTTGCAAAAGTACTATCAATATATGTATAAGGATATAAAATATCGTTCATTACACCCCAAAATTGTTTCAATGTAACATATTTGCGATGAAATGAACGATTTTTGTTAGCTTCCGCTTATCTATAAATCTGAAGGACTAACGCCGAACTCGTCCTTAAAGCATTTCGTGAAGTAGCTCGGAGCAGAGAAACCGACCTCGTAGGCCACCTCTGAGACGGTCTTGTCGGATTTGAGCAATAACTGATAACCCCTGTTCAGGCGGGCAGTACGAAGCAGTTCCACAGGAGAAGAACCGGTAATAGCCTTCACCTTTCTATATAATTGTACGCGCGAGAGATTCATATTTGCTGCCAAGTCATCAACACTGAGGTCGCTATTGGCCAGATTTGCCTCTACCACCTTTTTGAATTGGATAATAAAGAGCGGTTCCTCGTCTTTGATCTTCTCTTCTTCTTTCTGAGCGGTATCTTCTGCTGGTGCTTCTGGTTCATCCGGATGCTCTTCAACGACAGGAGGCGTTGGTGTGACATCCATATTCCACAGGTTGTTGACCACGCGCTCACGACGAATGGACTCTTTGCTGAGGTGATAGAGATAGAACAACACAAATACCACCAGGAGCAAGGCGATGACACCAATAGCCAGATAGGTGATGGTGCGCTGGGTATCGAGTTGCTGCAAGTAACTATCGGCCTTTTCATGCAACAGGTCGAGTTTCTCTGTCTGACGGACAATCTCATCCGTCTCCATCGACAGTACTTTCGCATTCTCCGGAGTGACGAGGGCTGAGGTCAGCATCGTTTCTTTTGGATATGGTTTTCCGTCGAGGATGTCAAGGGCCAGCTGCAACAGCTGATCACCACGTGTCGGATAGATATAAGATGCATTCAACAGTGAGTCTCGGACTTGTTGGATACCACCGTCTTTACCAGGCAGGCCGTCGATACCGCAATAAAGTGTAGAGTTTAGAGTAGATAGTTTAGAATTTGCTACCGCTGCCCTTGCACCGATGGCCATACGGTCGTTGTGGCCAAAGACGCAATCGATTTGAGGCGACGGGTGTTGGTCGAGCCATGTCTTCACGGCTTCGTAGCCGCTCTCTTCCGTCCAGTCACCTTGCAGTTCCGCTACCACCTCTATCTGCGGAAATGCAGTAATGGCATCATGGAATCCTTTATGTCGCTCATCGGCTGGTGAAGAGCCTTTCAGTCCTAATACCTCCATCACCTTGCCCTTACCACCGAGGCGAGAAACGATGTATTCACCCATCAGACGCCCCATCTCATAATTGTCGGCACTGACAAAAGCCGTGTATTTCTGGGAATCAGTCTTACGCTCAAACACGATGACAGGGATGCCCTTGTCGTAGGCGCGGTCGATAGCTGGTGAGACTGATGACAACTGGTTAGGTGCGACAATCAATAACTGGATGCCGCTGTCAACAAGACTGTCAATCTGTTGAATCTGACGTTCGGAGTTATCCAGTGCAGCCGCAAAGCGCAACTCTACATTATCGTGGAAGTTGGCCTCCATCTTCATCTCGGAGTTCTGCCAGTTGCGCCAGATGTCTTCTGAACATTGGGAGACACCTATGATATACTTCGGCTTCTTCTCTGCACAGGAGAAAAACAGTACAACACATATGATGCCGATTACATAGTTGATCAATAGCCTTTTTTCCTTCCTATTTTGCATGATTCGTTCACTTTGATGTTGCAAAGATACAAAAATATTTGGAAATATCGTTCATTGTTTGTAATTTTGTTGCAATGAACGATTTTTATTAGCAAATGAAACATAAGTTATAGCTTATCATCCATAATTGAACTAACTTTGCAGCAGATTTTTAACAACAAAATGAATAACGGCATGAAAAGAACAATGATTTCGATGATGGCAGCCCTTCTGATGAGCATCTCAGCTCAGGCGCAAGTAAAGCCTATGGTATTGGGCGACAGTCACGCCATGGTGAAAATGGAACAAGGTAAGAAGTACGTACTCCTACCCGTACAGGAGTCGGAGGACATTGCAGCCATTGCAGTATTAAACAACAAGAACGAGATGGTGCAGCGGCTGAATGTGAAGCTGGCCATTGACCGTGTGGACTATTATGTGCCTTACGAACTGAAGGGCGCAAGTTTGTTCGATATTGAGTTTCGTGGCGACCGTCGTCAGAAAGGTGCGGTAGGTGAGTTCGTCTGTTGGAAAGACATCAAGTATTCCAATACATTTGACACAACCAACCGTGAACACTTCCGTCCTATTTATCATCATACGCCTGTATACGGGTGGATGAATGATCCTAACGGTATGTTTTATAAGGATGGTGTGTGGCACCTTTATTACCAGTGGAACCCTTACGGTTCGCAGTGGGAGAATATGCATTGGGGCCACTCCTTATCTCGTGATCTTATTCATTGGGAGGCTCAGCCGATGGCGCTTGAACCAGATTGGTTAGGAAGTATCTTCAGTGGCTCGTGTGTGACGAATGGTGATGAGGTGGTGGCGATGTACACATCAGCCGGACATCATCAGACACAATCGATAGCCATCTCGAAGGATGGTGGACGGACCTTCCAGAAATACAGTGGCAATCCTGTGCTGACCACCAGCGATGTGCCCGATTTCCGCGACCCAAGACCTTTCTGGAATGAGGATATCAAGATGTGGAACCTTATCTTGGCTGCCGGTCAGGAGATGCGTATCTATTCGTCGAAAGACCTGAAGGAGTGGAAATACGAGAGTTCGTTTGGCAAGGAATACGGTAATCATGGTGGCGTATGGGAATGCCCTGATCTGTTTAAGATAGATAATAAATGGGTACTTATCTGCAACATCAATCCTGGTGGTCCATTTGGCGGAAGTGCCACACAGTATTTCGTGGGTCAGTTCGACGGACATAAGTTCACCTGTGAGTCGATGCCGAAGGTGACGAAGTGGCTCGACTATGGCAAAGACCACTATGCAACCGTATCGTTCTACAATGCACCCGACAACCGTCATGTGGTGCTGGCTTGGATGTCGAACTGGCAATACGCCAATCAGGTGCCGACGAAACAGTATCGCTCTGGCAACTCCATCCCTCGTGACCTAGGCTTGTTTACTTGCGGTGAGGAAACATACGTGAGTGTGGTTCCCTCGAAGGAAATGGCTGCTTTGCGTGGTCAGAAGGTCAAGAAACCGACAGAAGCCTGTGAGATTGTCATCGACCTAAAGAATCAGACGGAGATTGTGTTGTCGAATGCCAAAGGCGAACAGGTGGTAATGACTTACGACGGCGGGAAGCAGACTTTCTGCATGGATCGCACAAAGAGCGGCGATGTCAGCTTCAGCGATGCCTTCCCCTGTGTGACAGAAGCTCCGACTTATGGACAGATTAAGCAACTGCGTCTCTTCATCGATCGCTGTTCTATCGAAGCTTTCGATGCCGACGGCAAAATGGCGATGACCAATCTTGTGTTTCCCTCAGAGCCTTACAATATGATAAAGGTGAAGGGCGGAAAGGCCACCATCTATGAAGTGAAGAGTGAATAGTGAATAGTGAAGAATGAATAGTGAAAAAGATAATAAACAACTATGAGTAATCAAAACAAATCCATTTACCTCATCCCTGTGATGCTCTGCTTCTTCTGCATGGGCTTCGTGGATCTGGTAGGTATCGCTTCCAACTATGTGAAGGAAGATCTGGGGCTCACAGACTCTGTAGCCAACGTGTTCCCTTCGCTCGTGTTCTTCTGGTTTCTGATCTTCAGCGTTCCGACAGGTATGTTGATGAACAAGATCGGTCGTAAGAAAACGGTGCTTCTCTCTCTGATCGTGACCGTGGTGTCGCTGTTTATCCCGCTGTTTGGCAATTCGTTTGCCGTGATGCTCATCGCCTTCTCGCTCTTAGGTATCGGCAATGCACTGATGCAGACCAGCATCAATCCGCTGGCAATGCTGATTATCGGCGACAAGAATCTTGCATCGACACTGACATTCGGACAGTTTGTCAAAGCTATTGCTTCGTTCTTAGCTCCTTATCTTGCCATGTGGGGTGCTACTCAGGTGTTGCCATCATTCGGACTTGACTGGCGCGTACTGTTCTTGATCTACTTTATCGTTGGTGTGTTGGCATCAGCTCTTCTTTGGGTGACACCCATTCAGGAGGAAATGGCAGAAGGCAAGTCTTCATCGTTTATGGATTGTCTGCGACTTCTGGGTAAACCCATTGTCCTGCTGTCGTTCTTCGGCATTATGTGTCATGTGGGTATCGACGTGGGTACGAACACCACAGCGCCCAAACTATTGATGGAACGTGTTGGCATGACCCTCAATGAGGCTGCCTTTGCTACCAGTCTCTACTTTATTTTCCGTACCATCGGTGCACTCACAGGCTCTTTCTTCCTTCGTATTCTGAAGACGCGCTGGTTCTTTATCATCAGTGTCTGTCTGATGGCAGCCTCAATGGTGCTCATGTTCAGCGGTGAGTCGAAGATGGTGCTCTACACCGCTATCGCCCTCGTGGGCTACGGCAACTCCAACATCTTCTCAATGGCATTCTCCGAGGCACTGCTCTCTGTGCCCGACAAGCAGAACGAGGTGTCGGGTCTGATGATCATGGGTCTGTTTGGCGGAACTGTCTTCCCACTGATCATGGGCTTTATGAGTGATGCCATGGGTCAGGCTGGTGCCGTCGCAGTGATGGCTGTCGGCGTGATTTATCTCTTTACTTATATTCCTCAAGTCAAACACTAATGTTCAATAATCGATGTTCGATAATATGAAAAGATATATCGTAGGCCTCGGAGAGGCATTATGGGATGTACTTCCCGAAGGAAAGAAATTAGGTGGCGCACCTGCTAACTTCGCTTATCATGCAGGCCAATTCGGTCTTGACACCATCGCTATCAGCGCTTTGGGCGAGGATGCCCTTGCCGAAGAGACCGTTGAGGCGCTGAAAGAGCACAATCTCAACTATTTGATGCCTCGTGTACCATATCCTACAGGTACGGTACAGGTGACACTGGCAGAGGGAGGTATCCCCACGTATGAAATCAAAGAAGGTGTGGCTTGGGACAATATTCCCTATATCAACGAGATGGCAGACATCGCCAAGTCAGCCCGTGCCGTATGCTTCGGATCTCTGGCCCAGCGTAACAGTGTGTCACGTGAGAATATCCGCAAGTTCCTGGCTGATACACCTGCTGACTGTCTGAAGATCTGCGATATCAATCTGCGTCAGCAGTTCTATTCCAAGGAGGTGTTGGAAGATTCCTTCAAACTCTGCAACATCCTCAAAATTAACGATGAGGAACTGGTAGTTGTAAACCGTATGTTTGGTTACGAAGGATTGGACATGCGTCAGACCTGCGAGAAAATGGTACAGGACTACGGTCTTAAGATGCTCGTACTGACTTGTGGCACCAACGGTTCTTACGTCTTTACTGACGATGGTCTGACATCGTTCCAGGATACACCAAAGGTTGAGGTGGCAGATACTGTTGGGGCTGGTGATTCTTTCACAGGATCGTTCGTGGGCAGCATCCTCAACGGCAAGTCCGTGCCTGAGGCCCATCGTACCGCCGTTCAGGTCTCCGCCTACGTCTGCACACAGAATG